>ERZ1029854.649-NODE-649-length-12165-cov-7.740875_pt1 | contig 12165 bp, 8 predicted proteins | sample MGYA00519239_ERZ1029854 | MGnify/ENA primary metagenome ERZ1029854 (study PRJEB33666, sample SAMEA4610917) | skin metagenome | biome: Human-associated habitat; feature: Malodor aspect; material: skin | place: Philippines | collected 2015-08 ... | reverse complement strand
AATGGGAATCCGCTTGTGGTACTCGGTCTGAAACACGTACTGGGGGTCGCTGCGGTCAATAAAGCGGCGCTGCAGCTGTGCGATGCCTTCATCAAACTCCTTCGCCTGCAGCACCTTGTGGGGTAGGGCAGAAAAACTCACGTCGAAGAAATCGCCCAGTTCCGCGCCTGCCAGAGCCTCAGGCTTGGTCAAGCTCGCCCAGATCCGCTGCAGGTCCGCTCGGATCGTCGACTCCAAGTTGGCCAGCGGCGTTGTACCGATATAGTCACGGATCACAAAGAGCAACAGCGTTTTCTCCTTCGGCGCACCGGCGCGTGCACGACCGACCTGGAAGAGCGTCAAATTCACGTCCAACACCGTCTTGAGGAGGCCCATATTGGCGCCTTGAAACAGGCCCACCTGATTCTCCCACATGTTCACAATGACGCACTCGGCTGTCGCGAGAGAAAAGAGCGCCGACTTGCGCTCAAAGTCCTGGTCCTCACCTCGCTCGCGACCATCCGTGCCCTCGACATCCATCACGAGCACATTACGGTCCATGCCACGACACAGCCAGATACCCTTCGTCGTCTGCTGTCGTGCACGATCATCCATCACATCAAAGTTGGTCCCAAACAACCGGTTCAGGAGCGTCGATTTACCCGTCGACTGAGAGCCAAGCACCGCGCAGATATCGTACCCAAAGCCGGCCTCCAACATACCCCATTGGCTCAGGTGGTCGTGGAACAAAGCACCCGAAAAGTGCTGGTCCTCGTCAATAAGCTGCAGTCGGTTAGGCTGAGCAAGGCCTGTCGCCACATCGTGTCCTGCATCTGCGCTGACCGAGGCCGTGCGGGCCAACGTCTCGGGTGGCACCTCAGGCTCAGACGCGTCTGTGCTCGGAATACCACTCGCCATGACAGGCACCTCGTGAGCACCAGTCACGATGCTCGGGCCCGTTGCCACAGGCATCCGGTGAACGGCTTCCTCGTCCCGCTCCATAGTCCACAGCAACACCTACGGCCCACGCGTCACACCCCCTGCTCAACATTGTCACGTGCAACACTCACTCAAATTCTTCGTATCACCATTCCATTTCTATCATAGACATAACACTACGAGGTAACGGACGGACATGCATAAACCTTGACTTGATTCCCATAACTAATTCCCTTGATCATAACGATTGCGAAAAAACAAAACGCGCTTTTTTGGCTCGTACTCACGGAGACAACGAGCACAGACGTCCTGCGTCATCCACATCAACGTATTGTTTATTTTATTTTTTGGAGCACCCAATTAGTGGCTCCAGTAGTCCACGTTCTCGAGGATACCCACTTCGAGATCCGTGAGAGCGGCAAAGGCGCCCTTACTCAGGTCAAACCACTCGCCGTGGCAAGTCTCGCACCGGTCGCGCACCGTAACGGTGGCGTGGTTGCCGTAGTACTCAAACGTGAGCTTGTCGCCACACTTGTATGGCATGTCGAAGCTCGTAGCCACCACCATGTCGTCATCCGAAGGAGGAGCGCCACCACAGTAAGGTTCGTCCATCATATAACCAGCGTACCACGAGAGCTTGGCCGCACGGTTGTGAAACTCGCGCTTAGCAGGGGCCGCAAGCACAGTCGAGGCGGCCAGGGCAAAGATCGATGCAATAAAGGCTGAACGCATGGTATCAAAGTGGTGTTGATGTCTTGAGGTGGATGCGACAGGTGAGAGAATTCCTTGACGAAGTCGGTGGGGGAAATGGGGAGACTAAACTACGGTATTTATAGACAATGCTCTTTTTTCAGTCTGCACGACTCTCAGTACAGAGTAGATAATGAACACCCTCGAATCTGCTGAGTTCACACCCTGAAAAAAAGCTGGAGCGCCAAATTGATCTGCAGAATAGAGCACCCCACTGCAGAATTTGTAGATCATACTCCCCCATTTCACCAAACACGTGCTGTAATTAAGCGGGCGCGCTATTTTCATGTCTGCTTACGGATGGCTAGAGTTTCAGGGTGCACCACATCCGCGTTCATTGTCTCGATCTTTGTCTCCTAGTTCGACGCCTGCACACTTTAGTCAGAAATAGATCTCACCAGGCGATCTTGTGGAAATCATTGAATTCGGGGGGACTCGCCCATGCGTAACGCTTATGCCACCATTGGTCATGTACGAACTATCTTTTTGTCATGCTGACTCTCTGCCCACATGTCTGTTCGGAACTGGACCGCGGCCTCGACACTTTCGGCCGACAGACGCTCTCAGCCGTTGAGCGTCAATCGTTGGGGATATGCATGTCCGCATATGATCGGGTGCATAGCTAACCCCAATGATTGGATTTTTCGATTCTCCGCTACAGTGGGCAAAGCCGTCACCAGATCTACTGTGATAACGCGTGCAAAACGGCTCATCGTAGGGCACGAAAAGTCGTTTTCTCATGCTTTGAACGATGGAAGACCTTGGCCACTCTGGAAACTACGGCACAGTATTTCCTACGTTTACAGCACCACAAGATCGTGCTTCCGCTCGTTTCACAGACAGTAGCAGTATCACAACGCCACCCAGTCTCACGTCAGAAAGCTCGCCCGAATCCTATCTTGACAACGAGGACCCGGCGTGTCTTTCTGCCATTGAACAAGTGCACGACTTTCGCTCAAAAAGTATCAACGCAGCTGTAGGAGGCACTGCTAACGACGCCCTCTACTGCGATTGGCCTGCCAACACACCTTGCGCTGCATTCGTACCCAAGGTGTCGGACGAGCTCAAAATGACGGGTGTGGCACAACATTTAAGTGCACCTCACCCCAATCACAAAGAGGCATACGATGCCGAGCAATTTCCACCATCCCAGATTCGGGAGCACGTCACCGCTTTGCCCATGGAAACAGCACTCTCGACAACACATACCGAGGTGCATGACGAAAAATTGATGTCGCCCGACCATTCTTCCCTACAGCCTATGACGAGCTCTGATGCGCCCTTTTCGAATCATGCGACCGCCATGAAGCCCATGTCGTCGTTCTCGAGCTCACCACATCATACCTCTGACACGAATAGCATTGCTCCTGCCATGATCGAGAAGAACGATAAGCGGTTGCTGGTTCAATCGCCACCTCATATGCCGTCATCGGCAACAGATACCACCTCACTCTCGCTCATGTCGACTCGAGCCATTTGGCCCGACCGCGAGAACCTACCATCAGACATGAAGATCCTTGTCAATGGATTGCCAGCAGCCGGCGCCAAGTCGCGTGTCGAAACGCAAATTCGTATGCGCATCGAGCTTGTGCATCCCGTCCAACAAACTGACGGCCATGTTGAATACGAGCGCATAGGCTCATTCACGCACATCAAAGTACCGCCTCTGAGTGGCACCAAGCGCAAGTCGCGCAAGCACCAAAAAACATGCGTCCCACCTGAGTCGACTCTCATGCTTGAAGCCGATGTCATCAATGCGACGCCGCCTCATGCACGTGTGTATGTGTGTGATAGCTGCCGTGAGCGCGAGCGTAAGCGAGCACATCGCAAAAAGAGTCGTGCCGCCGTGCTGAATGCTTACCCTACCGAGGAGGAGATGACTGCGATGGGCATTAACCCACATGCGCCGGACGCCTTGTCCCTCGCCGTAACTCGTCTCGAGGAAGAGGAGCGTAAGCATGCCGTCCTTTTTAACTGTGGCGATTATATCGACTTTCATGATGGCGAAGTCATCTTGTCAACACGTATTACGTGCTACTGCCGCCATCATCGCGAAAAGGTTGGTTTCCACATTGTTTTCACACTGCGCAACCACAAGGGCGACTTTATTGCGACGGGTAGCACGCCGCCTATTATGATCATGGACGATCACAAGTCCATGTCGAATTCAGTGAGCATGTCTCGTATGGCTGAAGCACGTCTGCGCTCTGGTATACAAGATGAGACATTCTCCCCTCCGCGTCTGCGCGAGCGAGCCAAGCCTTATGATGAGCGTCTCCGGCGCTCTTCCGTACGCGAAACGCCGCAGCCTTCAGCCTTCCTTCCTTCACCATCGCCTGTCATGCACATGGATTCGGCATCTTCACACTTGTCATTCCCTCTGAATGACCATATCAGCATGTCATGGGTCAATAGCATGTCGCCGCCATCGGCCGATGAGCCGGTATCCAGCATACCATTGATGCATGACACTACGGTACCAAGTCCGCTGCAAGTAACGGCCCCTTCCAATTTATTCCCACCGCTAACTTTGCCCTCAGACGACCTGGATATGAGTGGACCGGTGCCGCGCATCACCAAACTCGTGCCTGTCGAAGGCCCTACCACAGGCGGAGTGGAAATCACCATCCTGGGCGCGAATTTCCGCGAGGGACTTCAATGTGTGTTTGGTGACATGCCAAGCACATCAACACGTGTGTGGTCGCCTACGACGCTTGTGTGTATCCTGCCGCCCAGCTTCCGCCCAGGCCCAGTGATTGTGCGAATTCAAGATTCAGCAACTTCGTCTTTAATCGAGCTGCAGAGTGGACATCCTATTCAAATCTTCACGTACATCGACACGACAGACCGCGCCCTCATGGAGCTGGCTCTCCAGGTCGTCGGAATGCAAATGACGGGGCAAGTGGCTTCAGCGCGCGACATTGCCATGCGAATCGTCTCGACTTGCCAAGGCGGCTCGGATGCGGCAGGCTCCGCTTCGACGGTCCCGACTCAGTCTTCAAAGACGCAACACCCTATCGACCTACTGTCTTCGTGCTTGCGTCTCACGCCAGACTCGCGTATCCCAAGTGTGCAAGACTCTTTGTTGGGCCTTTTGAAGCTGCTAGACGTTGATCTCAATGACCTACCGGATCAGCAGCGACCTCCATGCAATCCCATCCATGCATGTAATAGAAATGGCCACACCCTCTTGCATCTCGCTGTGATACACAACTTTCATCGCCTTGTCCTGGATTTGCTTCGCCGTGGATGCCCCATTCATGCCCGTGATGCAAATGGCTACACGGCCCTGCATTTTGCTGCTTTGCATGGCTGGATGGAAGTGACCAAGTTGCTTCTCCAGCATGGCGCGGATATCTATGATGCAAACAACGAAGGCCTTATCCCGATCGAAGTGGCGCATCGTTCAGAGAAAATTGACGTTGAACGCATGTTGGCTGATTCAGCCGGAGAGGATCATGATCCAAGCTATGCTGATTACGGCGACGAGACGTCAGATGAGGATGACGACTCAGAGACAGAGGAGGAATGGATCACATTTGCCGACGTGGCCCGCACAGCAGGTCCGGTCAATCACATTCACCATACGGAAGAATCTGAAGAGGACAAACGTGTCTTAGATTCTGCACCATCATTCCAGCCCAAATCACCTACAAGCACCCCGAAAGCGCCATGGGACTCAGAGGTCAAGTCGCCTGGGCCGATTCATTCACCGCCGCCGACGTATGACGAGGCTACAACGCAGCACGGGGAGCCTGGATCGTCCAAGTACATTGACGGCGAAAAGCTTATCAGCTTTCCTTCTGCTTTGGAGAATGCACAGACACAAAATTCCTCGGTCATGGATGGAAACCTCGAACGCGAGCTCAAGCTCCTCCGAAGGGGCCGACGCAATGCTCGCCTCGCGCGACAGCGTCGGTGGGACAGCATGGATGAGCCCAAGGACCAGCAAGGTGCAGGGGCGGAAACAGTCCTCCGCACTCGCCAGGGTGTTTATGATGATCGTATGCTGGTTTGGTTCTGGATTCCGGCGATGCTCTTGGCGATCCTTGTCCCGATTCTTGCTCAGACTGGCTGGTTTTCATCGGCTGTATCCACATGGATTCATGGCATCGTTCGTGACACATGAGAAAATAATTCGTATGTAAACTATGTATGTCGCTCGGCGCTTATGTCATCGGCGAATAGCAAAATTCCCTCAATTCTTTTTGACTTCGTTTTTTCTGACCGATGTCATGATTGGAGGCAAAAACCGCGCATTTGCCACACGACGGGATGCTGCTAAGCTATAAAGACTGCGCCCCTTTGCCGTACTTTGCATCTACCATTATACTCTACTATGATGAATAACTGCGCTTGTCCACCATCCAAGACCAATTGCTGCAAGAGTGAACAGTCGTGCGACTGCCGCCCTGTGCCTGCGAGCTGTGTCTGTCCATCGGACAAGATAGACTGCTGCCAGGACGACAATGAATGCTATTGCGTGCCATCCACGAGCAAATGCCCTTATCCTGCACAAATGAATGCTTGCTGCAAGGACAAAGACGGTAAGAGTTGCCGCCTTGTCGTCTGCTGCCAGGACGAGGATGGCAAGAGTTGCCGACCGGAGGACTGCTGCAAGGACAAGGACGGTAAGAGCTGCCGTCTAGTCGTGTGTTGCCAAGACGAAGATGGCAAGAGCTGCCGACCGGAGGACTGCTGCAAGGACAAGAATGGCAAGAGTTGCCGCCTTGTCGTCTGCTGCCAGGACGAAGATGGCAAGAGTTGCCTTCCATCGGATTGCTGCAAGGACAAGGACGGTAAGAGCTGCCGCCTTGTCGTCTGCTGCCAAGACGAAGATGGCAAGAGCTGCCGCCCAGAGGACTGCTGCAAGGACAAGGACGGTAAGAGCTGCCGTCTAGTCGTATGTTGCCAGGGTGAGAGCGGTAAGAGCTGCGATCCTGCGGGCTGTTGCTAAGGTGGCAGCATGTGCAAATGCAGCTCGAAGTAAGTCTATGAGTAGCTATATGTAGCTAGACCTTGATTATTGTTTTCGATGCTTTTATGCGTACCCGCGGGCATTCGTTTGCGTCAGTAGCCTGGCCAGCTCCGATGGGGTAAATGAAATTACATAATAATGCTATAATCACATTGGCCAACACGTCTTGGCAAAATTCACGCAAAGAACAAGTGACCCAAATGCCAAGGTGATTGGCTTTTTTTTTCCTCATACTGTTTCAAGACGCTCGTGCGACACGTCCTATTCAACGATTGGAGCAAAATGACCGCACACACGCTTTGGTTCATTGCGGTGGGAATTTCTTTTTGACCCCCTAAAGTATAAATACCGGGCCAAGGACAAGGGAGCTTGACTCACATCCTTTCTGTATTTTCCAATATGGTTTGCCCTTGCCCCAAGCCCTCTTCGAACAGTGCCTGCCAATGCGCCAATAACTGTGGCTGCTGTACGTCGGATAAATGCTCGTGCAAGTGTGAGCCCTGCAAGTGCTCGTCTGAGTCGTCCGGCCCATGCTGCTCCTCGGGTAAGCCCGAGGGCTGCTGCAAGTAAATGGAAACACTCTGATCTGTAGTCTCTAATGATACCATTTATCTATACCTGCTTCTGTTTCGATCTCGTCGATAAATGCACGTAATGCACGCTTGTGCCATTCGCCCCACACGACGCCACTGTATAGGGCTGTGGTACCTGCCCAGGTGGCCGCCACCATGAGAAGCGACACAAAGACCGTCGAAGCGGTGCTTCGATGTCGTGCATCTACACATGCCAAGGCGGCCACGAGGATCGCGTCCAGTCCAAGCAATGTAAGAAACACGGCAAGGTGTCGTTTCTGCATAGTCACAGCGCCGCGCAGGGCCTCACGCAAGGGCAATAGAGCCCGCTGCAGCACATCGATGCGTGATTCGCACTTGGCGCCGCGTGGAGCACTGCCCTCTGCTTGAATGTCAAAAGTGGCCACGATGCCAAAGTGGTCTGAGTATGATACATGCAAGTCAGGCATGAGTTCCGTAAAGGTGACCTTGTGCGAGGTGCACGTCAGGCGGTTCGGCAGACTGGATGGGCCGCGGTACAAGATATAGTCTAGGCGTTTTCCGCCCTGCTGCACAGCCCATGGCTCCAACTTTTTGCCGTGCGTCCACGTGTTGCGAGGGCTGTCGCAGGTAATATCCGCCTGTCCGTCGCCCGAACGCAGATGCGTAAGTGCGTCATGCATTCCGCCTACGCTGTACAGCAGTGACATGCACAACGAGGTCGGCAGCGAGTTAAAGTCGCCGGTGCATAGTACATGCCGTCCTGCATGAGCGCTTGCTGCACACCGCTGCGCAAGTTCATATGCCTCCGTCGTGCGGAATGCGCGCTGAATTTCTGGGCCCATCTGACTGCCGAGCGCCGTAAAGTGCGCCGTGTGCACATCCACGAGGCCTAGGGCCGGATGTGCGATCGTGACGCGACCACAACCTTTGCCAGCGATCCAGTCGCCTTGGTGCACAAAGACGGGCGTGCCAGTCAGACGGAACATGTGCGTGTCCATACTCACGATGGGATGACGCGATAAGACCGCCAGACCCGATCCAAATGCGCCCGTCAAGAAAAACCTGCCATGGGGATACCGATCGGCACACACGGCGCGCATGTACTGCCAGTCCTGCGACTCGACCCAGATCTCTTGCAATGTCACGATATCATGATGCGTATCTGCTATTCGGTCCGCAATCGCCCGGAGCCGCTGTTCTCGCGCCTTGGATAGGTACTTGAGTCCCCAGCAATTCAGGGTCAGGACCTCCATGATCCACGTCAGCAGTCAACACTCCACATCCTGGCTCCGGGGCATGTTGATCCACGATCCGCCCAAGCTCGCGACGCAGGCGCGGCCGAGCTGGCGCACAGCGCTGGGTATACTGGTGTGTGTGCGTGTGCTGATAGCCTGTGTCATGATCATTTCAGATTGTGACGAGGTGTACAACTATTGGGAGCCGGTGCACCTGCTTTCTGCCTCGACGACGCCCAAGGCCTTTGAGACGTGGGAGTATGCGCCACAGTATGCGATACGCTCCTGGGCATACATTGCTTTGCATGCCATTGTGCCGGGATCGCTCGCGCATTTGCCGTCGTACGTGTCGTTCTATGCCCTGCGCGTCGTGCTTGCAATAGCGACCTCCTTCGCCGATGCCTTTCTGTACGAGCGCGTCGCACAGTTTGTGCATGTGCGTATCGCGCGATACATGCTCGTATTTCTTGTCGCGTGTGCAGGCATGCACAGCGCGTCTGTGGCTCTCTTGCCATCGAGTATGGTCATGTATACCACCAGCGTCGGCATGGCGTATGCCATGCAGCCGGCCTCTATGGCCGCGTCACGGCGCACGTACCGAGCCACGGCAGCATTTGCATTCGGCGCCTTGTGCAGCGGATGGCCTTATGCACTCGTACTTGCCGTGCCATTCGTGCTGGAAGAGCTTTGTGGCGCTCCCTTGGGGCGCCGCCTCGCTCGGGGATGCAGCGCGGCCCTTCTCTCGGCCCTCTGTGTGGGCGTTCCGACGGTGTTGATCGACTCTCTCGCTTACGGCCGACCGACGCTCGTGGCGCTGCAGACGATCCTGTACAATGTGGCCAGTCGCGCTCGTGGGATTGGCCCTGAACTCTACGGCGTCGAGCCCACGTCGTACTATTTTGTGGCCCTGGCTCTGGGCTTTTCCGTCGCGGCGCCCATGGCCCTCGTATCACTGCCCATGCTCGCGCTTGCTGCCCGGTACTTGCCCTCGCGCATCGCAGGCTCGGCCGTGCAGCTGGGCTTACGCCTCGCGCCGCTGTACTTGTGGCTCGCGGTGCTGTTCGTGCAGCCACACAAGGAAGAACGATTCCTGTACGCGGCCTACCCGCTTGTCTGCTTCGCGGCCGCTGTCACGCTGTACCTTGTGCGTGCGTTCCTCGAGTCGGCGTACCTGCGCTTCACGCGCTCACCGTATCGCGCGTCACGCACCATGCTCTTTTCGGCTGTGACACTGGTACCCCTCCTCGCCGCTGCCGTTTTGGGCGTCTTGCGCACATCTGCCCTGATTCTGTACTATCGTGCCCCCATCGACGTCATGCACGCCCTGCCCAACGAGGCCGGCACACTGTGCTATGCTGGCGAATGGCACAGGTTCCCATCCCACTTTTTCGTGCCGCCTCAGGTGCGCGTCGAGTTCGTCGAGAGTGCGTTCCGAGGCATTCTGCCGCACCACTTTCGTCGCGGCAACGCCAGCGACCCACTGTGGCCCTGGGCCGCCTATACACGCACATCGCCCACACATGTGAATGACCGCAACGCGCACGAACCTGACCGATACGTGGCGCTGTCGCAGTGCTCGTGGCTCGTGGACACCCATGCCGACGATACGTGGGAGCCGCTCATGTGCCGCCCGTTCGTGGACAACGAGGCGAGTCGGCTAGCCGCCCAGACGGGGCCTTTACCCGCCAAAATCCGAGCCACCGTCGCACGCGCTCTGTACGTGCCCGGCTGGGACGACTCGCTTGTCTGGCGCTCCTACTGCCTCTTACGTAGACGCGCGTAGCGCAAACAAGGGCTGACATACGGGGTCGTCCGCCAGGGCGGCATACACTTCGTCCTCCTGCACAGCTAGCAGGAAGCGCGCGAAGGCCCCACCACGCGCATGGCCCGCGCCGCTTCCCACAGCAATCACCAAGCCCAATTGACACAGCGTCGCGAGCGGCCGCAGTAATTCGTGCTCATGACATGCGTCGTGTGTCTGGGCCGCACACAGCGCCTGGTGGTGCACGACCACGTCAGACCACACAACCTCCGTGATGCCTGTGCGGCGCATGCACGCATACATACTCGCCAGCAGAAGCTTGGCGTGCAGCGACAGGCCGGCCATGTGAGCGGCGCGCCCCGAGCGGGCCATCCGATCCATCACGTCGCGGATATCATGAATCGTAATAGGCACCGGGTCCTGATGCCGTGCCGATGCATGTTCATCAGCCGCTTCAACTGCGCGGCGGCACACGTCGAGCATGCGGCGCGCATCGCCTGACACGTTGGCGACGCGCTTGGACGCAAAGATCAGCGCGTCCATCCGAAAAACTGTCTCGCAACCCTGCGTGGCGGGCGACGTGGCCGCAGGTGTGCCATCCTCGTTCACATCGAGTCGCGCGCGCACAATGTCAAAGAGCTGTTTGTTGGTGTACGGCATAAACGGGATGCGTGTCATGCCGAGTCGACTCGCCACTTTGGGCTGCAGTGTGCGCTCCGGCAAATCCATCGTGTTGGCGACGGCCAGCACGATCAGGCGGCTGTGCGGCATGTCGGGCCAGTGGAACATGTTGTAAATGACGTCCTGCCGCGACGTGACAAACATGTCGAGCTCGTCCATCAGCACGACAGTGGGTCTCGAGCGCTGGCGTCCCTCAAAGTGCGCAGAGAGCTTCGTCAGGGCCGCTCGTGGCTGCAGCCGGCTCTTTCCGTCAGATATACCGCACCAAAGCTCCGTGTACGCTTGCATGGGCGTCGCGAGCTTCATTCCGTTGATCTCAACAAACGTAAACGCCGGCACCTCGTTCCGGACCTGCATGCGCTGCAGCGTACGTACCGCTTCGCGGACCGTTGCCGTCTTGCCGGTGCCGGGCACACCACATATATACGCACAAGCACCCACACCCGCCCGCAGTGCATCGCAAGTGCAGTCCAACACGGCCTGGAACTGCTCGTGACGGCATGGCAGCGACTCGGGCGTCGCGCCCACATGCAGCAGACGCCGTGCACGCCCGTGAGGCGTCATGCGCGCAAGCACAGCTGCCGGCATCGCATGCAGCGAGTGCGGCCAGTCTGGCAGCGACGTCGACGCGTGGTGGCGCTTGCCATCCGGCACGTCCTGCGTGCTCTTTCGCTTACGCGTCGCCATGGCACAGAAGAAAGGAGAGACATGTACACACCTACATTACAAAAGGGGCTCGTCCTGGGAACTGCTGGGGAAGCCCAACTGCCTGTGGCGGTGAGACAGCTTTACGTACCAGTAGTCGGGCGGCGTCGGTTCAGGCGCCGTCTCTCGCTGAGCTTGCTCGTTTGCCGTGGGTCTCGGGGCATACCGCCCCGTGCCCTTGAATAGGCCTGGCTGCTCGCTCATTAGGGACCGCACTTGGCGCCGATGCGCCTGGATTCGCTCCCGCGCCTTGCGTGGACTCCACGGCGTTCGACGTGCTTCGCGCTTCGCTTGCAGTTTCTGCTTCCACCAACGCTTGAATTCGCGCCATGTCTGCTTGTCCGCCTCGTACTGTGCTCGCAGCTCCTCGTGCTCTCGCTGGAGCGCACGATAGGCCGACACAAGCTCGTCATGTTGAAGTGACTCTGGTTCTTCGCTCGGCACGGCCTCTTCCAGCGCCGTTTGGGCCGCCTTTACATGCGCCAAAGCTCGCGACACGGCTTGGTGCATGGACAAAGATATCTCCACTATCTATGACGGAGTTGGATCCGTTGTGGGGGGGGGGGCAAGGCTGTCTACACT
>ERZ1029854.648-NODE-648-length-12175-cov-7.587376_pt1 | contig 12175 bp, 10 predicted proteins | sample MGYA00519239_ERZ1029854 | MGnify/ENA primary metagenome ERZ1029854 (study PRJEB33666, sample SAMEA4610917) | skin metagenome | biome: Human-associated habitat; feature: Malodor aspect; material: skin | place: Philippines | collected 2015-08 ... | reverse complement strand
GCTCTTCCGATCTCTCGTCGGACTTCTCGTCCTTCCTGCTGCAGGCGCAGGCCTCCAAGGCCAAGGTCGTGGCGCTGGCCAATGCCGGCGGCGACACCACCACCGCGTTGAAGCAGGCCGCAGAGTTCGGCCTGGCCCAGGGCGGCCAGAAGCTGATCGCGCTGCTGATGGAGATCACCGATACCCACGCACTCGGCCTGAAGGCGACGCAGGGCCTGATCGTCACCGACGCCTTCTACTGGGACATGAACGACGAGACCCGCGCCTTCTCGAAGCGCTTCAATGAGAAGGTCGGCCACATGCCGACCATGATCCAGGCCGGCCTCTACTCGGCGACCATGCATTACCTGAAGGCGATCGAGGCCGTCGGCACCGACGAGGCGCCGAAGGTGATGGAGCAGATGCGCAAAACGCCGATCAACGACTTCTTCGCCAAGAACGGCCATATCCGCATCGACGGCCGCATGGTGCACGACATGTACCTGTTCGAGACCAAGAAGCCCGAGGAATCCAAGAACGAGTGGGACCTCTACAAGCTGATCGCCACCGTGCCCGGCGACGAAGCGTTCCGCCCGCTCGACAAGGGCGGCTGCCCGCTGGTGAAGTCGAACTGACGCACGCCGCGGCAAGCGGCCGGGTCCGCTGCAATGCGCGCCCGCCAAGAGCCAATGAAAACGCGCCCGGCCATACCGGGCGCGTTTTTCATTTCGGGCCGTCAGCCCGCGCTATTCGCCATTCGCACCTGGAATCATCCAGGTCGAATAGGTCTGCCAGACGCCATCGCCCAGATTGCGTTGATAGGCAATGAAGTCGGCATGGTCGCCGTGCACGAGTTCAAAGCGATAGAACCTCGAGAGGTCGTCGATCTGCTTGGTCATGGAACGTCTCCGTCATAAGGGAAAGTCCTGTATTTCGACGTAGTCGGCGCAAGCTTGCGATCAATAGGATGACAATCATCATTCAATCACAGATTCGAGAGCCTCAGCGCCGGGCACGATGCGAAATGCGGCGCGGCGCCTCAACGACGCCGATACCGCTTTCCAGCGCCTGGAGCCTCTGCAGCACCGCCGGCGGCTCGAGCACGAGCTTGGCGGCAGGCGTCGGCGCACCGTTGTTGAGCACGTCCCGATACGGATAGAGCGCCTGGAAGGCGGCTGGCTCGGAGATCGCGGCCTGGGCAGAGGCCGCCGTCGCCGCGATGGCCGACAGCGCCGCAGCCAGCGCGATGGTTTTCAACGTCCCGGCGAGATAGGAAATCCTGGTGGTCATGGTAACGCTCCTGATTTACATCGTACACGATTAATTCGCTCGCGCTTGATAAAGGGATGGCGCGGCCAGCCTTCAAGTATCCCGATTTAATCGGATGCGATTTATTCGGGTGCCAGGGCTTCAACTATCCGTGTGATCGGCGCGGCCATGCGCGGCCGGCAAGGCCGGTTTGTTCGCATCGCACCGCTCGCGCCGACGTCGCATCAACCGGCAGTGATCGCAATCGCTCTGGAACATTGAAACGTGATGGCAGCAGCGAATGCGCGCGCAGTTGAACCGGACAGATTCGAGCAAGATCGGACAAGCGGCCGAGGTTGGCAGGATTTAACATCCGCGCCATAGTGAATGACTATCCTGGTCATGAGCCAATGTGGGGTCAGCTATGGACGTGTCACCTTCTGGTAGCGAGAGCCAAAGCACGCCGCAGCCGCCACAAGCAACGCCCCAGGAGAATGTGCACGCCTCAACGCGCATGCCGGCGATCATCGTCGGCGTCGTTGCCGCCGTCATCGTCGCGCTGTCTGCCTATTATCTGCTGCGGCCCGAGCCGCTGCTGGTGCAGGGCGAGGTCGATGCGACGCGGCTCGACATCGCCGCGCGCGTCGACGGTCGCGTCAAGAACATCCCGGTCGAACGCGGACAGAACGTGACCGCGGGTGCCGTGCTGGTGCAGATCGACAACCCGGAAACGCTTGCCAAGCAGGACCAGATGCGAGCGGCAAAGGCCGTCGCCGATGCGCAGCTCGCCAATGTGCTGGTCGGCACGCGGGTCGAGACCATCGCCGCTCGCAAGGCCGAGATGGAGCGCGCCGAGGCCGCGCAGGTGCTGGCCCAGAAGACCTACGATCGCGCCAAGACGCTGACCGAGCAAGGCAACGCGCCGCAGGCTCGCCTCGACCAGACCACCGACGCATTGCACGAAGCCGAGCGCGGGCTCGATCAGGCGAAATCAGCCTATGAGCAGGCGGTCAACGGCTACACCAAGGAAGAACGCGCGATCGCGAAGGCAAACGTCGAGAAGGCTGAAGCTGATATCCAGAGCGTCCAATCGGTCATCGACCAGCTCGCAGTCTACGCGCCGGTTGCAGCGCAAGTCTATCAGCGCAACGTCGAGCCGGGCGAGTTCGTCTCCCCGGGCGTGCCGCTGGTGACGCTGATCAACCTGGCCGATCTGTGGATCCACTTCGATCTGCGCGAAGATCTGGTCAAGGGGCTGAAGGTCGGCGACAAGTTCGACGTCCGCATTCCGGCGCTCGATGACCGCCATGTCACGGTCGAGGTCAAGCTGATCGCGACCAAGGGCGAATATGCGAGTTGGCGCGCCACCCGCGCCACCGGCGATTTCGACTTGCGGACATTCTCGATCCGCGCCTATCCGGTGCAGCCGGTGCCCGAGTTGCGGCCCGGCATGAGCGCCTATCTCGACTGGCGGTCGCGCCAATGACGCTGGCGTCGAAGCCCGGATTCTGGCGGGTCGCACAGCGCGAGTGCCGGTGGCTGTTGCACGACCGCGTCGCACTGCTGCTGATCTTCGGCGTGCCGCTGTTTGCCTTCGCGGTGCTCACGACCGTGTTCAGCCAGCCGGTCATCCGCGGCCTCGGCGTCACGATCGTCGACACCGACAAGTCGGATACCTCGCGCGCGCTGACGCAACACGTGGCGGCGTCTCCGAGCCTGAAAATCGTCGACGATTCCGGCTCGCTCGCCACCGCCGTGCAGGACATCCGTTCCGGTAAGGCGATCTCGGCGATCTTCATCCCGCCGAACTTTGAACGCGACCTGAAGGCCGATCGCCGTCCGCAGGTGGTCGGCTTCTACAACCAGCAATTCCTGACCGCGGCCGGCATCGCCTCGTCGGGCCTCAACGATGCCCTGTCCGCCGCGGCGAACGCGGCAGCGCCGGCCAGCCGCGCCGCCCCAGCGCCGGCGTCGATCGGCACGCTATCAGCAGAGACCATCGCGCTGGTCAATCCGCAGAAGAACTACGCCCAGTTCCTGCTGCGCGCGCTGCTGCCGACCATCATCCATGTTGTGATCACGCTCGCCGCCGGCTACTCGGTCGGCTCCGAATTCCGCCGCCGCAACGGGCGGGAGTGGCTCGCAAGCGCAGGCGGCGATCCGGTCGCAGCGCTGGCCGGCAAGCTGGCGCCGCTGTTCTGCATCTTCGTCGTGATCATGCTGGCGGTGACCCTCGTGCTGGAGGGCGCACTGCAGATCCCGTTCAAGGGCGACATCCTGCTGATGATCGCCGCCGGCTCGCTGCTCATCATCGCCTATCTGTCGATCGGTGCGCTGTTGCAGCTCGCGGTCGGCGACCTCGCGACGGGGCTGGGACTCGCCGGCCTGGTCGCCTCCCCCGCCTTCGGCTATGCGGGCGTCGGCTTTCCGACCATCGGCATGAACACGTTTGCGCAGGTCTGGAGCGCGATACTGCCGCTGCGCTGGTACATGGCGGTGCTGATGGGACAGGCAGCGCGCGGGTTACCAGTCTCGGAATCCGCATTTCCCTTCGCTGCGCTCGCCGGGCTCACACTGCTGTTTGCCGGTCTTGCATGGCTGCGCATGGCGAGCCTGACGCGCAAGGGCTTCTTCGAAATGGCTCAGCCTGCCGAAGCGCCGGAGCGCGGCCCGACGCCGCCCGGCATCGGCGGCGCCTTCCTGGGGGAGTGGCGGCGCGTGCTCGGAACGCGCAGTGCGTTCACCTTGCTGTTCCTGGCTCCGCTGATCTACGGCATCTACTACCCGCAACCTTATCTGAACCAGATCCTGCGCAAGCTCCCGATCGCGGTCGTCGACAATGATCTCAGCGATCTCTCCCGCCAGGTCGTCGAGACGCTGGATGCCAGCGGGACATTGAGCGTGACGGTTCGCGCACGCACGCTGGCGGAGGCGCGGAGCGCGATCGATCGCGGCGAAGCGTTTGCCGCGGTGCAGATCCCGCCCGGCACCGAGCGCGACGTGCTGAAGGGCATCACGGCGCATATCCCGGTCTACGCCGACGCCACCTATCTGTTCATCTTCCGCTCGACCGCTGGCGCCGTCGCCACCGCGATCGGCACGCTGACATCCGAATTGGTGTCGCGCGGCGCCCGCGCCGACGGCAGCCTTGTCAAGGCCAAGCTGGCGAGCCTCAGCCCGGCCAACGTCCTGCTGCAACCGATCTTCAACCCGGTCGGCGGCTATGCGAGCTATATCGTGCCGGCGGCGTTCATCCTGATCCTGCAACAGACGCTGCTGATCGGCGCGGCGATGCTGACCGGCACGGCGCTGGCGAATTCCCGCAACACGGTCGCGGGCGTGTTCGGGCGCGGCGTGGCCCACCTGACGATCTATCTGCCGGCGCTCGCGCTCTATCTGATCGTGCTGCCGCGGATCTATGGTTTCTCGACGCTCGGGCATCTGCCGCAGATCTTCGCGCTGGCGAGCGTGTTCCTGCTGGCGACGAGCTTCCTGGGACAGGCGATCGGCGCCTGGTTCACGCGGCCGGAGAACGCCACCATCCTGCTGCTGGCGACCAGCCTGCCGCAATTCTTCACCGCCGGCTTCGCATGGCCGCGCGAGGCGATCCCCGCTGCGGCCACCGCGCTCGGCCGGCTGTTCCCGGCCGACTCCGCGATCGATGGCCTCGTGCGCATCAACCAACTCGGCGCCAGCATCTGGGAGGTCTCGCATGACTGGCTCAGGCTGTGGTGCCTCGCCGTGGGCTATTTCGCGCTCGCCGTGATCTCCGCGCTGGTGTTCAAGAGAGGACAGCAAGATGCCCAACGCTAGGCGCGTCGCCGTCATCGCGATCCCCCTTGCGCTCGTCGCAGGCACGCTGATCTATGCAAGCCGCGCGACGCCGACGCCCGCGATCGTCGGCGTGGTCCGCTCGACCGAGGTCAGGATCGAGCCGGAGGTGAACGGCCAGCTGGTGTCGATCGCGGTCGAGAAAGGCGCGCAGGTGCACGCCGGCGACGTCCTTGCCAGGCTCTCCGCCGTCGAGCTAACCGCGCAGGCGGATCAGGCGCGGGCAGCGCTCGCCGCCGCGGTCGCAAGCCGCAACAATGTCTATGCCGGCGTCCGCCGCGAGCAGGTCGATTCGCTGAAAGCGGCGATCTCCAAGGCCAACTCGCGCCTCGACTATGTCGAGACCCAGTTCAAGCGGATCAACACGCTGGCAGGCCAGAATTTCGAAACCCAGCAGGCGCTCGACCAGGCCGAGAATGACGTCGCCGCGGCGCGCGCTGGCGTGGCGGCGGCGCAGGCGAATTACGATGCCGCGGTGGCGGGGCCGACCAAGGAGGAGCGCGCCATCGCCGACGCGCAGGTGCAGGCCGCTGCGGCCGCCGTCGCGGTGCTCGAACGCCGGCTCGACAAGATGGTGCTGCGCGCGCCGGTCGATGGCGTGGTCAGCGTGATCGCTGCGGAACTGGGCGAGAACGTGCGTGCGGGTCAGCCGATCATGGCGGTCGCGGCGGCCGGCGGGCAATGGCTCTCGTTCAACGTGCGCGAGGACCATCTCGACGGTCTTGCGATCGGAAGCACCGTGAACGTCAACCGCAATGCCGGCGGCGGCGCGACCAAGGCCCTCGTCACCGAGTTGCGGCCGCTCGGCGTGTTCGCCACCTGGCAGGCCGAGCGCGTGATCGGCGATCACGACCGCAACACGCTGCGGCTGCGCCTCGACCCCGCCGGCGCCGCAGAAGGTCTCGAACCCGGCATGAGCGTCCGGATCGAACGCTGATACGCGGGACGCCGGCCCGTTGTCCGCCCGCGCCTGCCCAACAGTCATCGGACTGTCAGAAGATTGAGACAAGAAGATAGCCGCGTCGGCCCGGTTCGGCTCGGCCGTTGCGGCATCGCCCCGATGCCGCACAAGAGATGGAGACTTGGCCGTGAAGCACATTCGTTCGGGACGGAAACTACATTTTGCAGCGATGCTGCTCGGTGCGGCCGTCCTGCTGCCGTCGATGGCGTCGGCGCAGACCGGCCCGGCACCATCAGGCGCAAAGCCCTTCCTGACCGTCGACGGAAAGCTGCCGCTCGTCATCGGACATCGCGGCGTGCCGGGCCTGGTGCCGGAGGAGACCGAGGCCTCGTATGAGCTGGCCGCCGACCTCGGCACGGACTCGCTCGAAGAGGACCTGCACCTGACCAAGGATTGCGTGCTGGTGGCACGCCACAATCCATGGCTCGGCGACAACACCAACGTTGCCGAAGTGGCAAAGACCAACGCGGAGGTCGCCAAGCGCAAGCGCACGACGCCGGGCGTGCCCGTCAAGGTGAAATGGGCGCAAACGCCGACCAGCGGGCCGGCTGAGTATCCGAGCGACCTCGTCGATCCGGCCGATCCGAAGTCGGTGCTGAAGGCGCTGATCGTCGACGGCGACGATCACACCAACGATTGGTCGATCACCGATTTCACCATGGCCGAGCTGAGGCAGTGGATCGCCGGCACCACCTATGATGCGGCCAACGAACGGCCGAAGCTGTTCAACGGCAAATTCCCGATCATCAGCTTCCAGGACATCATCGACATCGCCAGGGCCAAGAGCAAGGCGACGGGGCGCACGATCTCGGTCTATCCGGAAACCAAGAATCCGACCTGGAACAACGCGCAGGCGATCGCCAACGGCTGCGGCGCGCCCGGCAGCCATCCGCTCGAGGATGCCCTGATCAAGATCATCAAGGAGAACGGCCTCAATGCGAAGGACGCGCCGATCATCGTGCAGAGCTTCGAGCCCGGCAGCCTGAAATACATGCGCAGCCACGGACTGGAAACGCGGCAGGTCCAGCTGATCGACGGCAACGGCGTCGACTTCAAGACCGGCAAGGTGCTGCTCAACAACATCGCCAATTCCCGTCCCTATGACTGGACGGTTGCCGGGGACAGCCGCACCTTCGATGCGATGCTGACGCCGGAAGGCCTCGCCGAGATCAAGACCTATGCCGACGGCATCGGCCCGTGGAAGGCCTATATCGTGCCGTACAAGATCTCGCCGTGGAAGGACAGCAATGCCGACGGCACGCCCTACAAGGGCTCGACGGCAGACGCATCGACGCAGGACGCCACCAGCGTCATCGCCGACGCGCACAAGCTCGGCCTGTTCGTCCACGTCTTCACGTTCCGGAACGAGAAGAAGTACCTGGCGGCCGACTATCGCAACGATCCGAGCCTCGAGTACCTGAAGTTCTTCCGTCTCGGCGTGGATGGCGTCTTCACGGACTTCACCCACACCGGTATCGCCGCCCGCGCGGCCTACTTGCGTGAACTGGGCTGGTGAGACCGGCACCAGACGCGGATTTCATGCAACTGGCGACAAAATGCGCCCGGCATCGCCGGGCGGATTCGGCGCCGGCTTGCCAGCATCGACGATGGCAGTCGGCAGATGGTCGACATCCTCAACGCGGTGCTGACCGACGGTCTGCCGGCGGTGGAAGCCGCCTGTGCCGAAGCACTCGGCCACGGCGTCCACTCTGACGACGTCGTGCTCAACATCCTGGCCAGGCAACGCGAACCCGCTCCACCGGCAAACATCATGACGCCGGCTGCGCTAACGCTCCGCCATGCGCCGATCGCCGATTGTGCCCGTTACGACAACCTCCGGAAGACCAACTGATGGAACGAACTCAAATCTTCGACCTCATGGGCGAGCTCAAGCTCTACGGCATGAAGGCCGCCTTCGACGAGATCATGGCAACCGCCATCAAGCGACAGCATGAACCTCAGCGCATCGTCGGTGACCTGCTCAACGCCGAGATCAACGAGAAGCAGGCCCGGTCGATCAAGTACCAGCTCACCATTGCAAAGTTGCCGCTCGCCAAGGATATCGCCGACTTCCAGTTCGACTGGCACACCGATCAACCAGACGCTCGTCAACGACCTTGCTAGCGGCGGCTTCATCGCTCAGCAGCGCAACGTCGTGCTCGTTGGCGGTACTGGCACGGGCAAGACCCATCTGGCCATCGCAATCGCCAGAAGTTGCATCCGATCCGGCGCCCGTGGCCGCTTCTACAATGTGGTCGACCTCATCAACCGCCTCGAGACCGAGACCCGCAACGGACGGCAGGGCCGGCTTGCTGAGCATCTCACCCGGATGGACTTTATCGTCCTGGACGAACCTGGATATCTTCCCTTTGCCCAGTCGGGTGGCCAGCTTCTCTTCCATCTCATCAGCCGGCTATATGAGCGCGCCTCCGTCATCGTCACCACCAATCTCGCCTTCGGCGAATGGCCGAGCGTGTTCGGCGATGCCAAGATGACCACCGCGCTGCTCGACCGGCTGACCCACCACTGCGACATCGTCGAGACCGGAAACGACAGTTGGCGATTCAACAGCCGAGACGACGATCACATCACCCGCGCTCGTCTCGCCTCCGCTCTCCCGGCCAGCTCCGACGAGACGAGCGCTACCAGCAAACCACGCCGTGCAAAGGGGGCAAAATTGGACGCCGATGAGGGGGCAGATTTGGACGCCGGTTGACAAGGCGTTCGCTGCGGAGTGAGCGACAAACGCATTAAAACACTCGGATTTGCAGCGCCACTCGATCGGCGCCACTCTTGCGAGGCGTCAGTTCTCGGGTAGCCCGGCGGCGACCATAAGGCTTATCAGTCGATCGGTGGCCTTGAGATAAACCGGGCTGGTATTCTTGGTGGGAGGCGGCGCGGTACGCGCCGTCGAGCCCGGCCTCAGTTCCAGCGCCTTTGCCATGGCTGCACGCGCCTCGGCGGTCTGACCCAATTGCTGATAAGCCGCGGCCAGCAGCATATGAGTGCGTCCGCTCGCCGGGGTGATCGCGATCGACCGTTGCAGCCAGGGCAATGCATCCGCAGGACGGTCCAAGAGCAGACAGGTCCAACCCACCCCGATCGCCCAGGTCCAGCGCGCGACCTGAGGCGTATCGAACCGGTCCGCCTGCTCAAACGTCGCGAGCGCGTCATTGAAACGGCCGAGAAAGACCTGGGCGAGCCCCATCAGATAGAGTGCGATCCCGTCCCATGGATCGAGAGCGAGCACTCTGTCGCACACCACCAGGCTTTCGACGAAGCTATTGGTTGCCGACAAAAACCGGCACTGGGTCTGGAGCACCGGAATATAGTCGGGCCGCGTGCGCAACGCGTGCTCCATGATCGCGCCGATCCGAACCTCCGTCGGTTCGCGCTCTGCGGCAGGAAACCAGGCCATCTGAATTCCGCGCAGTTGGAATGCCGCGAGCGCAACTTGCAGATCGACATTGCCGGCATCGGCGGCAAGAGCATTTTCAAGCATCGCCAGCGCTGCGTGATAGCGCTCCAGCGTGGTGCGGTTGATCGCGGCCGTCGCCTGGTCGATAGCGGCCTTGGCGCTGCCAGAGGGCAAGCCATCGGCCGAGCGATTGCCTGACCTCAAAAGCGCGTTGATGCTCAGTGCGAGCGGGTAGCCCGTGCCGGCTACGAGGCGGGTCTGCTGGAGTTGCATGTCGTCGCCGGCGAGAGCGACCGAAAGCGCCGTCGTCCATCTCACCGTGCCGGTGGACGATTCGGTCAGGCGCGCGCGCAAATTCCAAGCCGATTCGGTTTTTTCGAGATCGCCGTTGACGACGAAATCGGCGCCTTGAACAACGCCCGGCGCCGTCATCACGCGGATCGTCTCGATTTTCGCCAGACCGTCCGCCAGTTCACGGATTACACCGCTCGCCATCCGGGCGGTTTCCGGGTCGTTGCTCACGGTTGTCATGGGGATCACGGCCATGGTTGCCGGAGAGCCAGCGAAGAAACGCGGGAGCAGGGTCGTGGCCGCCGCCAAAGCCGACACGCCGCCCCCCATGGCCACGAGGGCGGCGCGGCGGCTCATCCTGAACCCAGGCCGGCTTTCGGCTGGTTCGCTTATGGTTTCCGGGGCGACGGCGTCGGCGTCCGGGAGCGGCTTTGCAGGAATGTCGGCGGCGTCCGGCGGACCGGACACATCGGCCTCCAGCAGATAGCCTCGGCCGGAAACGGCTCGGATCAACTGACGCTTGTCATCGCCCAGGGCGGCGCGAAGCTCCCGGATGGTCTGGAACAGGCTATCGTCGCTGACGTGGACGCCCGGCCACACCGCCTCCATCAGTTCTTGTTTGCCGATGATTCGTCTCGGGTTGGCCGCGAGCAGCGATAGCAGGGCGAACGCCTTCAGCCGCAGCTTGATCGTCTGGCCGCCGGGACCGCGCAGTTCGGAACGCTGCCGATCGATTTCGAACCCGGCGAATCTGAGCACTCATCCCCCCTCTTCCCAGCGAAGCCGCAGAATCGCGGCATCATGCCAAAAGCACACAGAATCCTCAAAAATCATGTGAATTCCCTCGAAATCAGAAATTATCAGCGAAATCTCAGAACTCCACCGGCCCTGCTTCAGGACTGTGCCGAGACGCGCTGACATAAGACGAAGAGACAACGAATATGATGCGGGGAATACGGTCGCAAAATGCGCGGGCGAAGGCAGGGGCCTGAACACGCACGGAGCCGCACCCCTCGCGTTTAGGCCGGGGGACTGGTTATAATGGCTTCACGAACGATTTCGGCTTCGCCGCGTGGCGTCATGGACGGCCTGTTCCGCGCGGCCTTGTTGGCCTCGACCGCGCTGACGGTCACCGGATACGCAGCGCGGGCGCAGACGGCGGCGTGGAGCACCACTCCGACCGGTGGCAACTACGCCAACGCCGCCAACTGGAACGGCGGGGTGGTGCCGAACGGAGAGACCGCCACGGCCGTTTTCGGCGCCTCGACGCAATCCAACCTGGTGATCACGCCAGGCACCCCGACAACTTACGCCATCGCCGGCTGGACCTTCAGCGCAGGCGCGCCGAACTACACCTTCAACCTCAACAACAACGCAACCCTCGGCTTCTGGGGCACGGGCATCACGAACAACGGCACCGGCACGATCGCCGTTACCAACAACGGCAACGTGAACTTCTTCGGGAGCAGCACTGCCGGCCCCGCCACGACCACCATCACCAACGGCAGCAGCGGCTACCTGCGGTTCTACGACACCAGCACGGCTGGCGGCGCGAATATCACTAACAACAACTACATGTGGCTCTACGGCAACAGCACGGCCGGCAGCGCCACCATCACGAACAATTTCGGCCTGACGTTTTTCAACAGCAGCACGGCCGGCAACGCCAATATCACCAACAACAGTTATCTGTATTTCCAAAACAGTAGCACCGCTGGCAGCGCCAACGTCACCAACACCGGCACCCTGAGGTTCTACAACAACAGCACGGGCGGCAGCGCCGCTATCATCACCGGCGCGGGCGCCACCACCGATTTTTCGACCAGCACCGGCCCCAACGGCGACGGCAAGCTGAGCGCCGGATCGATCGCGGGCGGCGGCAGCTATATGCTCGGCAGCAACCAATTGACTGTCGGCTCGAACGGGCTCTCGACCGAGGTGACCGGCGTCATTTCGGGCACCGGCTCGCTGGTCAAGACCGGTTCGGGCACGCTGACGCTGTCGGGCATTAATGTGTACAGCGGCGGCACCACGATCAACGGCGGCACATTGCAGATCGGCACCGCCGCCAACACCGGCGCGGTCTCGGGCGCGGTGACCGTGAACGCAGGCAGCACGCTCAACGTCACCAATGCCATCACCTCCTGGATCACCGGCATCACGAACATCGGCACGACGAACTTCCAGACCGGAACCAGCGCAAGCAGCATCGCTTTCGGCAACAGCGGCTACCTGAACTTCTACGGCACGAGCGGCGCGGGCAGTGCTGTCATCACCAATAGCGGCTACCTGTATTTCTACGGCACCAGCGCGGCTGGCAGCGCGACAATCACCAACAACAACGGCCTGGCTTTCGTCGACGCCAGCACGGCCAGCGGCGCCAATATCACTAACAACTTCGGCCTAGTTTTCAAAAACGCCAGCACGGCCGGCAGCGCCACCATCAC
>ERZ1029854.646-NODE-646-length-12184-cov-6.739550_pt1 | contig 12184 bp, 9 predicted proteins | sample MGYA00519239_ERZ1029854 | MGnify/ENA primary metagenome ERZ1029854 (study PRJEB33666, sample SAMEA4610917) | skin metagenome | biome: Human-associated habitat; feature: Malodor aspect; material: skin | place: Philippines | collected 2015-08 ... | reverse complement strand
GCGGACGTGAGCGCCGCCACATCCTCCGGTGTCCAGTGCCCGCCGCGCAGCACATCCTTGCGCATGCTCTTGATGTGCATGCGCACAGCATAGTTCGGGCGCGTGCCTACCGAGAGGGCGATGTGCTTCCACAGCTCCTCGTGCAGCTGCTTCTGGTCCGGGCGCCGGTGCCAAATGAGCTCGTCGAGCGCCGCCTGAGACAGCTGGTGGTGCTGGCAGAACTTGTCGAGCGCAGCCGTCGCGCGGTCCTCTTCGTCGGCACTCCATCGACCGGTGCGCCACGAGAGCTGGTACGCCTCCTTCAGCCAGTAGAGCCGGTCACTCGAGTACGCATGCTCCAGCACCATCTGCTCATATGTCTGCCCGGCATGCTGCGCCACAAACGACGCGCGTGCCTTTTCCTGCTCGGGCCGCAGCTTGCGCGTCCGCGGCGTGGGCGCGGGCGCCTCTAGCACGAACGGCAGCGACGCATCGAGCACGATCGGCGGCGCGTGCTGGTCAAAGGGCGGCGGATGCAGCTCCCGCATCGCCGCGAGCGCCTGCTGCTGCTGCTCCACGGTCGCGGCCACGACCGCCGCGCCGTCGTCGGAGCGCGGCCGCTTGGCGAGCGCCATGTCGTCGTCGTCACCAGCGACGCGCTTCGCGCTGGCATGTTCCTCGGCGGCCGGTGGCCACGCATGCCACGACGCGCCATCCAGACTCGGGCCGGACAGCATCGCCTGCCGCGCCCTCTGCGCCCGTTGCTCCATCGTAGCGACACGGTAAAACGCGGTCGGCGACTACCTCCACTCTTCTATGGCCGGGGACGCATGGTTCGCTCGCTGGCCTCGCGAATGGCCCACGTCAGGGCGTAGGTGCGAGCGGCGTCTTCGTACGAGCTGAGGATGGGCGATGTGCCTTCGCCGTGCTCGATGCAGTCGATGAGGCTCGAGACCTCGGAGAAGAAGGGGTCATCGTCGTTGTAGCGCACGATTTCTTCGTGATCGTCACCGGGGCGGCGGATGTACAGCATGGGCGCATTGTAGGGATCCACGAGGCGCAGAGAGTAGCCGTCGGCGTACACGTCGATCTGCGTCGAGTAGTCCGTGCCCTGGAGCGCGACGGCGTGCGTGAGTGAGCCGACGGCGCCCGACTCAAACTTCCACGTGGCGCATGTCACGCGCGGAATGCGGTTCGCGGGCTCGATCAGCGACTCGTCCACGGGGATCTTGCGCAGCTGGCCAGCCGGCTCGTAGTGCTCGAGCGACTGCGCCATGACCGAGCTGAGATCGACCTCGCCGGCAAAGTAGCGCGCGAGGTCGCAAAAGTGCGTGGCCTGCTCGACGATCGGGCCCGGGTTCTTGGACTTGTCCCACCAGTCGAGCTTCGCCGTGTGCTCGTACGCCATAATGTAGCGTGCATTGACGGCCATCACATGCAAGTCGTTCTCCGCGATGATCTGCTTCATTTTTTGCACCACCTTCAGGTAGCGGAGCATGTAGCCGACACTCACGAGACTGCCGTTCTGCTCCAGCATCTTGGCGACCTCGAACGTCTGGTCCACCGCACCCGTCGACACCGGCTTCTCGATGAACAGCGGCACATTCGGCAGGCCGGCCGTCAACAGCTGCTCGAGGTTGCGGCCAGGCTCCGTGCCACCACGGAACGCGGGCGGCGAGCCAACCCACACGGCGTGCGGGTACGTCTCGGCGCACACAGACGCCATGTAGTCCTTGAACGTCGGGTACACCACCGTGTCCTTGTACGCACTCAGCACAAACGACTGACACTTGGTCTTGAGCACGCGGCGCGCTCGCTCGGCGTCAGGGTCGATCAGCGCCACGACCTTGAGACGCGGGCCGAGCTTGTGCTCAAGACGGAACGAGTGATTCCACGGACCTTCGTCGGAACCAAAGTTGATGTTGCCCGCACCGACAATCACCACACGAAAGTCGGCACCGGGCGCCGGGGGCTCTTGCTTGTCCATGGCTGTTTTCGCGCTCGGATCGAACGACAGCGTTGGCTGCGACGTGGGCCGCATCACACGCGGCGACGCGCAGAGCGTGCGCGTGCAGGCGCGGCGCATCGCCGCTGTGGCCAGCATGGGTCGGAGGGCTCGGGCGACAAACATGACCGTCGAAATGCAGGTCCGATGGACGGACCACGTCCGTCCACGTCAGGTGCACGTGGCACAAGGCCCGTGCGCTATGAACACCGGCGCGCGACGCACCCCGACCTGCGACGATCCCTCGCCGTCAGCGACGACCGAGACGCTCTTCCAGCACGTCGATCGAGAGTGTGCCGTCACGCACGTCTATGACTTTGCCGATATCTGCATGCGCACTGATCGTAGGCAGGGCAGACGTGTACAGGGTAGAGAGCTCCATGCTCGCCGTAGCAGGCGCCCAGTACACCAGCACGAGCGGGTACGACGTGCGGCCGTCTTCATGCTGCCTCGCGTACGATAGAAGAACAAAGCGCGGCGAGTGCTCAGGCAGCTCTTCTTGCAGCTCGTCCAGCGAAATCGCATCGAATTCGTCCTCTTTTTCGAGAAGCAGCCGTTTCTTGTCGATCTTGACAATCAGCGCCGCGCCTTGCGACGAGCTCTTGGACAGGCGAAACGCCCGCAGCGCCGCCGGCAGCGAGGCGGCGACGTCGACGGTGGAGGACATGGGACAAGAGGACGGCCCACCACGCCCCGCCTCCCACGCCACCTCCACGTGAAAAAAGGGCCTCTTTTTACGGACTACGGTGTCGCGCCGCGACGCACGCTTCGCTGGCGCGGCGGATCGCCCACGTAAATGCGTACGTGCGCGCGGCGTCGTCGTACGAGGTCAGGATCCTGTGCCGCTGCGAAGGGTCTTCCACGGCGTCGATCATGCCCGCTACTTCAGAGAAGAAGGGATCGTCGTCGTCATACTTGTACACCTCTTCTCGGTCGTCGCCCGGGCGGCGCACGTACAGCACCGGCGCATTGTACGCATCACACAGACGCAGCGAATATCCGTCCGCAAACACGTCGATCTCCGTGAAAAAGTCGCGGCCATGCAGCGCAATCACATGCATGAGCGAGCCCACCGCGCCCGACTCGTACTTCCACGTCGCACTCGTCACCCGCGGCACACGCTCCTCGGCGGGGATGCAGGCCTCTTCGTCAAAGGCGAGCTTGCTGAGCCCACTCGGCGGCTCAAAGTGCTCGAGGGAGTGCGCAATAATCGAGTCGAGCTCGACTTCGCCGCCAAAGTAGCGCGCCAAGTCACAAAAGTGCGTCGCTTGCTCAATCACCGGGCCGAGGCTCTGGGACTTGTTCCACCACCACTGCTTCGTGAGGTGCTCGTACGCAATCACGTAGCGTGCATTGACGGCCACCACACGCAAGCGGTTGTCCGAGATGATCTGCTTCAGCTTTTGCGAGACTCGGAGGTATCGAAGCATGTAGCCCACACTCACCGGGCCCAGCTTGCCGTCGATGTATCGATCCACGTCCATGACGTCGTCCACGGAGCTCGTCGAGACGGGCTTCTCCAAGAACACACCCACGCCTGGAAGTGCGTCCGCCAGCATCTTTTCGATATCGCGTCCCTCGTGCATACTCCCACGGAACGCGGGCGGCGAGCCGATCCAGACCACATGCGGCCTCGTGTCGGGCGTCACCGTCGCGAGGTAGGCGTGCATATCAGGGTACACGGCCGTGTCTCTGTACGAGCTCATCGCCGATGATGCGCGCTTCTGCCGAAGCACCTTTTCTGCATTCTCCCTCACGGGGTCGATCAGCGCCACGACGTGGAGACGCGGGCCGAGCTTGCGCTCAAGACGGATCGAGTGATTCCACGGACCTTCTGGAGAGCCAAAGTTGATCTGGCCCGCACCTACGATGACCAGCCGCACGTCTGCGCCCGGACGCGGCGGCAGCCCCGGCGCGCACATCGCCGTGGGCGTCTCTATCAGCGGTCATGCCGTAGCGGCGCGCGACAAGACGCAGCCGTCGAGATTCGCACGTGACGTGTGATCGGGCTCGGCTTCGACCGACGACGACGGCCGCTCTTTTTTCCCACCAGCGCCGTTGATCAGCATGCCTGTGCCGTTCGAGGCGGTGATTCCTATGGCCATTGTCGGCGTCCTCTTCGCTGTGACGGGCACGGGGTACAGCGCCGTGTCGCGTCTCGCGAACGAGGGCAAGCCTCTGCGCCACAACCTCGACGAATGGGAGCGCATGATGATGCGCCGTGATCTGCGCTTAACGGGGACAAAGCGAGGGCAATCGGTATGTATGTGCGTGCGCGCCTAACTCTCAGCGGGAGCCCATGGCCCCTGAAGCCTTTGCCACGAATAGTGGCTGGACCGCCGAGCGGATCTAGTAGATACAAAGACATCTATGTGCCCTATCTCACCGACGCCTTCGTCGCCGCTCGTTCGGGTTCTTGCGTCCAAGGCCAATCGCCGGCAGCTCGCCCAGTGGCTGCGAGTGTGTGCCGCTCAGCAGGTCAGGCAGCCAGTCGGGGTCCGCGTAGCGTGCTGTGAGCGAGTCTTGCCCCTTTTCGAGCTGCCTCTGCAGCGCGCGTTCCTCGCGCTGGCGCTGCTGCTTTTGCCGCGCGACGGCGCGCTGCCACTCGAGCTGGTCTTCCCGTAGAATCGGCACGCCCGAGTTCTTGCTTTGGCCGCTCGGTCGGCCGCCCGACGCACTGCCAGGCTTCGGCATCGGCAGGGCATACACCGTGCCGCGGTTGCGGTACTGGAAGTTGGGCTTGAGATGCACCTGCATGGTGCCAGCGTCGCCGTGGCCGCCGGCGGTCGTCGTGACAGAGGTGCGCAACAGCGCGGCATTGCCGCACGACGGGCAAAACTTGCGCTCGGGGTCCTTGCAGATCCGGTAGCACGCGTGGCATCGGAGGACCCAGCTCTTGACCCGCTCGATGCGTGCGCCGTCGACACTCACGAGGTAGAGTCCCATTTGTAGAAGTACATTTTGCACGGCAAAGTCGCCTGTCATGCACGCCACGCTCATGCGAGCCGGCGTGCCCTTGCCGCGACGACGACGACGCGCCTTTTTCGGCGCCTCGACGGACGATTCCTCGGTGACGATGCCCAGGGCCTTGTTTTTGTGCTGTACGATATTGTCCGGCGTGATCCATTCTCCAGCGCGCTCGTCATCCTCGTCGTCCGCGACGTGGTATCGAGGGGCCCGTTTCGTGACCAGCGTGAAGCCGTCTGCGGCCTCGTGGCCCCCATGGTGGACGTCGTGCTGGGCCTCTGTTCGGCCCCGCTGCTGGATCGCGTCTTTCGGCCCCTCCTGCGGCTGTGCGACTCGCTTCTCCTCCAGGCGCCGCTCTTCGTGCAGCTGCTGCCCCGTCTTGCCACCGACCGTCTGACGGATGCGCCACGTCCCATGAGCCTCGACTTCCAGCGCATACGTGAGCGCCAGCACATGCAGATCAGGCTTCGACAGCACAGCATAGTCACCCGTCTGCTTCGCAAACTCCATGACCATTTTGAGCGCCTCGGCGCCCGGCTCACGCACCTCGAGGTCGATCTGACCCGTCGTATGCAGGGTATGCAAATAGTCACGCGCCCGCGCATCCCGCAGCTCTGCTACCACCGAGGCAGGGATATAGTACTTGTCCGCCAGTCCAGCGATGCGCGCCTGCACGAGCAAGGGCGCCGCATCGAGCACCAGCGACTCGATCCCCGTCGCCGGCCGATCCGTCATGGCGTGCGAGGAAAACGGCGCGCAGCGTGCAAAAAACGTCGGCCTCGGCCGATCTCCACCTGGGTCTGGGACCATGTCCGTGTGGCGCCTAGCGACGCCGGCTGGGCGTCTGATGCGTGGTGCTCGGGCGTACAGTGCACACGCGGGCGAGACGGACTTTTACCACGTACTACAGGTGCCGAGGCATGCGTCGAAGGCGCAGATCAAGAACCAATTCTACCGCCTATCCAAAGAATACCATCCTGACGTGAGCAAGTCGGAGCATGGCAAGACGATGTTCCAGCGCGTGAGCGAGGCCTATGCTACGCTGAGCGACGACCACCAGCGGCGTGCGTATGACAGGACGCTGGGCGCGGTGCCGGCAGCAGCTGGCGCCCGGCCGTACGAGGCTGACATGTCCGCCTCGTCGCAGTACGCACGCGCCCAGCAGGCCTGGGCGTATCAGCGACGGACGCACCAGGCTACGCACACGGGCTCGCCGCGGTATGGTGCGCGGACGCCCAGCCCGTCGATGGACACGACGACGCAGTACTATGCACGCATGGCCGAGCGCGAGGCCAAGCAGCAGGAGGCGAGGCAGCGCCACGGCTCATCGAATGCGGCGCTGCATGCTCGACCCGCGACCAATTTCCGCGCGTGGAGCGAAAAGCGGTGGAGCCACGAGGAGCGGCAGGCTGAGATGGCGAGTCCGCTGGTGCGGTTCTTGCAAGTGGCGTCGGTGATGAGCGCAGCTGTGTGGCTCAGCTACAAATTACTATCCTGAGAATGATTATGAGGTGCCTTTGTCCAGCGACGTGAGGACCATCGCATCCTTCGACGTCAGCTGCCCGGGATTGAAGCGGGCATTTTCGAGTTGTACACGCATGCGGCTGGTGGGACTCGGTGGGCGTGGGCGCATGCGCTGCGCCTCCTCGAGCGATATGGTGCCGTTACTGTACGATGAAATGACCGGCTGCGAAAAGTCGCGACCGATCGTGGCCTTCATGATCGCCTTCATCCAGCCGCGCATCGCCGTAGCATCTTCAAAGCTGAAGTAGTGCGTCCGCTGCGTGTCATGCACAATCTTGAATGTATATCCGACCGCATTCGCACTCTCGTCCGACACCACCTTGTAGCCGTGCAACGGGATCAGGTTCTTGACCTTGTCCGCGCTCGGATCCCGAAGCACAATCAGATCCATGCCGTGCAGTATGAGGTACCGGTTGTTCCACCGGTTGTACCGTTCCCCACGCTTCTTCACCCAGCCTTGCCGAGCGATCGAGCCGATACGGTTCAGCACCGACTGGCGATCCGCCGCGTCCGAGGCGGTGGCACCTGAGTACGCAGGGTCGTCGAGCGACACGCTCGGCACACTCGGCTGGGCGATCGGCTCATTCGGCATGACGGGTCGGAGCGATGCCGAGTCGCCAAAAGGCAACGAACTCGTGGGGCGAGGCTCCGGCACATGCCCATCGGAAGGAGGCATGGGCTCGCGTACGTATCCGTCGGACGGAGGCATGAGCTCAGGCACATACCCTTTCGATGGAGGCATGGGCTCAGGCACATACCCTTTCGATGGAGGCATGGGCTCAGGCACATACCCTTCTGACGGAGGCATCGGCTCCGGCGCCACAGGCGTGTCGGGCGGCGCCGCTCGAGGCTGGAAGGCCTCATCGCGCTGCGGCGATCGCAGGTACAGTGACGGCTTCGTCGGCACGTGCCTGTCCGTCTCCGTCGGTGCAGCGGCCGGCGCCGTGACAGGTGCAGCCATGGCGGAAGGGCTCAGGCCCTGCGGAATGTCAATCGCTGGAGCTGGGCGCGCATGTCCCGAGGTCACACGCGGGCGCTCCTGCATAGTGGGCGCGCCGCTCGGCACAGGGGCCGGCATCATGTGCGCAGACGCTCGGGTCGGGGCAGGTGTGGTGGCGCTATGCCTGAGCTCATCAATCGCACTCGCGAGCTTGAAACGACGGCCATATGCGATAATATCAATCTCCTTGAGCATATTAATGTCGAGCGAGAGAAGTGATGCGCCATTCACTTCGTGTTCACGTAGTTTTTCAAGGACCGAGGCGTCCATGTCTTTGCTGCGAGCCCACTCGACGACATCGTCAATCGACCACTGGGACGCATCGACCACAGCGGGGCCCGTGGCGGCAGGCTGCTCGGTCGGCGCCGATGCAGGCACAGCAGGCGCCGTAGGCACCGTAGGCAAGGTGAGCGCTGGCGCTGGCTCTGGGCGCGTTTCACGAGCGGCGGGCCATGGCTGGCTCGTGAAGGCGTCGCCCGGCGGCATCGAGCGCTCGGCGGTCGGGACAGCGGGTCCTGCAAGATGCGGCACATGGGCGGCCTCTGGAGGCATGGTGGGAGGCGCCGTCTTTTCGACAGGCGACGTATCCTCATCCTCGACCTCGTCCTCGCTTTCGTCACTCAGTTCGAGCATGGCCAGGGGCTTGACGCCACCACCGGTCGTCGCGAGCGTCTGTTGCCTGTTCGAAATCGTGCCAGGTTCGCCCACGCCCACGGGACCCTGCCACGCCGTCTCTTCCTGCGACTGCAGACTCTTTTGCGCATTCCGTGCCAGCTCCGCACGCGCCGCAGCCCGAGCCTGGAACTCGCGTTCCACATCGTCTTCAAGACCGCGCGACATGCCCTGTGGTGGCTCTGCCGTGTGCAGCTCCGAGAGCGCATTCTCGATATCGTTCATGGTCGAGTGCATCACGCCGCGGTCCTGCGCACCAAAAGCCGCCGTGCCTTGAGAGGCAGCTCCAGCGGCCGGCGCGGTCTGGGCCGCACCCTCTTCCGACTGGAAGCCACCATTCAGCATCATGAGGGCGGCTGACTCATCTGTCGTCGTATACGAAAACGGAAACAGACCCGTCTCGCCACGCTCATTCGTGCCCTGGTACCATCCGTCGCCATACGCCTCATCCTTCTCGACGACAAGCACACGCTCACCTACGCGGAAACTGACTTCATCTGGGTTTTCTGCTTCGAAATTGTAGAGTGCGTACACATATTCGACAGGTGGTGCCGACATCGCATACGGCGCCTCTGGCTAACGTGAGCGATGGAGACGCGCGGAGGCCACCTGCCCGCTCCCCGATATTATCACGTGATTTTATGGGAGAGATCGCGCGTGCCTGTCGCTACATGACGAAAAGGAGGTCCATATCGATGGGGTGCGACGCACTCATTTGGGGTTTTTGGGAGTACTTGGCCGCGAGGCAGTCGCGCGTCGCGTTGAGCAGCTGCTTGTACGACAGCTGTGGCCACTGCGACAGTACGGTGATGAACGCCCAGCTCATAGCGCCCGTAGCCTTACCAGCCTCGACGGCATCGGCACTCGTCTGACTGTCCTTGCAGCCCGACAGCATGATCACGTCCGCACCCGACGAACGCGTGTCGCGCGTGTACTGCGCGGCATGCGAGTTGACGGTCGCTGACTTGAACGTATCGAAGAGGCCACGCACCACACCGCCGATATCGCCGCGCGCATAGTCCATAGCGGCACCGAGAATGCCCTTGCCGACGTTCATCGTAATATTCGTCTCCTTGATGTTGCCCGAGGTCGCGTACACATACGGGAGATCGAGCGCCGTTCCCGAGTGACAGGAGTCGAAGAGCGCCGTCAGTCGGCAGCCGACCGGCAGCGGCCGAACGAGGCGCGCATGCAGCTCGTCATCCGGAATCTGGCCCGTCTGTGCATAGTCGAGCGGCAAAATCGTTTCGTTGTACCCATCCTCCTCGTCCATCTCCACCGCACGCTCCTGGCCACCGTGGCCAGAGAACTGGAAAAAGAGAGCATCGCCCGGACGCGCATCCGACACGAGCCAGTGCATCGCATTCACCATGTTTTCGCGCGTCGGGTACGTGCGTGGGTTGTCGGACGGCTCGTCTGTCAGAATCACCATATCGTCCGGATGGTAGCCTGCATGGTGCTGAATAAAGTTCGCCAGGTTATGCGTGTCGTTCCAGCATCCATTCAGCTGCGAACTCGTGCCCACATAGTTGATACCGATCAGCAAGGCCTTACGCTTGCCTCGCATGTTCGAGTACTCGTATGGCATGTTCCCATTCATCATACCGCCATGGGGCTGCGTCTGCACGTAGCCCTGGTACTGAGGCGGTCCTACGGGACCTGACGGCGCTTGATACGACGTCGGCACACCGCGCTGGTCATAGTAGCCCTGGGGCATGTACCCGCCGTACATCGTGGGTGGCGGCGCAGGCGGCCCTGTCGGCTCGTCCCTCCACGCCCCCTTAGGCCACGTGGCGCCAAGCCCGCCACGCTGGCTCTGCGGACCATGTCCCACGCCGCGCGAGCGCAGGCGTTTTATGCCTCGTTCCCTCAGCAGCTGGAGCGCGTGCGCCAACTTTACCAGGAGCATGCGTCGGAACGCGCTCTGGAGGCCTTGCTAGATGCACGGCACACCCTGCAACGCGCAGCAGCGTACCTTCCTGCCCACGATATCCAGTCGTACGAGGCAGCATGGAGCGACGTGCATCGCGAGCTCTCACAGCCTACGCGGACATTCCGATTCGCCGCGCCCCACGAGCAAGTGGCGTCACTCCCGCGTGAGGCGCCCACCACGGCGCCGGCACCGACGTACCGCACGCACGATATCATCCACGTGTCTGACAATGCGGTCCTAGCCCATCTCGACGCCTGCATCATTCATACGAACCTCGCCGGAAGCGTTCTGCTCGAAGCGTGCACGCGATGCGCCGTCATTGGCACTGTCGGCCAGTGCCGCCTAACGCGCTCGTCTCACATGCTCGTGTGCGTCGATACCCCCACGCCAGTGACCCTCGAGGAGTGCGATGCTATCCTGATGGGACGTCGATCGGACATGGAGCCTGCCGAGACGTGCGCCGCGCCTGCCGTCCAGGACTTTGACGACGTGTTCGACGAGCAGCGTCACTACACGCCTCTCGACCCCGAATACGCCGCACGCCTCCGCCCCCATCTACAAAATCCATCGGCGCTCGCTTCCATGCTACGTTAAGCCAGGCGCGCCACGGCCCTTTTTCGCCGCTTACGACGCCGCGCGTCCTTTTTGCTATGTGGAGGTGACCGAGATGCGTCCTCCTCGTCTTCGTCGTCGTCCCACGCCGCGGAGCGAGGCACGGCTTCGCCTACGACCGCGTCCACATCGCTGTGGTCCTTGCGTTTGCGTGGCGAGGAGGGTGTCGTCGCTGCGTCGCGGGCGTAAAAGAGAATATACGCGGACGGGTCGTCCAGAGGGCATTGCGAGAGAGTCGACACGTACGAGTCGTCCATACGTAGCCACCGACCTTCGGGCGTACGCACGCTGGCGACGTAGTGACCGACGTTGGGGCCGCTGCCGTAGTGGTGCACGATGGCATACAGGCGGTACGCGTCCGTGTCGGCGGTGCGCTCGCTCATATAGCGGCCGAGCTGCAGGCGCTCCGCATAGCTGATGGGCTTGTTGATCTTGTTGCCAAAGATGCCGAAGCGTTTCAGGTGCACGGTCAGGACCATGGGCGTCTGCTCGATGCTGAAGCGCTTGGTCGCATTGACGCTCTTGTGGCACTGGTCGCAGCGGTACTTGTCGGCCAGCTCCTCGGGCGCGGTAAACGCCTCGAGGGCCTGCTTGACGCTGTGAATGCCTTTGCGGACGTCGAGGCTCAGATCCATCACAGGGTCATACGTGTCGCTATTGTGCCGGCAGCTGTGGCACGTCACGCGGCTGCGTAGGCGCCCGCCAAAGATGCGCTGCACGAGCGTCGTGGCCAGCTCGGGGTCCTGTGGCTTGATGTCTTTGGGCGCAAAGCATGTCGATGCATGCTGCAACGCCTCGAGGAGTAGGCGCAGGTACTCGTGCGCATCTTCCTGCCGTCCCGGACGAAGTGGGCGAGCAAACTTGCGCAGGTTGTTGATGAAGGCCGTGGGCGATATCGCGCTGCTGCTGCCATAGGCGCGCTCGAAAAAGTCTTTGAGGACGCCCATGGCATTGAACATGTGGGCGGCCTTGAGGGCCTGCTTTTGGGTGTGTGGCACGCCGTAGCGGCCCAGCAGTGTCGGCGTGCTCTGCGAAAGAAGCGCCGACGCGAGCGGCGGCGTATGAAGAAGCGCTTGCATGACGCTGTTCATGTAGCATGTGTTGCCGCGGTTGTGAAGTCCCGCGGTATGCGCGCGGGGCAAGCGGGGTATGATGCGGTGCGCATACAACATACGCGGCGCAGGCGCCTCTTCCTTCTCCTTCGGCTGCGGCTGCTTCTCGTCGTCCTCGGCGTTCACCACCTCAAAATGCGCGGCACGCGCCGCGTCCAGACTCATGCTCGCTTTGAGCTCGTCACGCGAGCTCCCCACGAACCGAATCGGGTCATCCAGGAGCGAGCGAAGAAGAGCCGCTGGCTTGATGGCTTCATCCATAGCCTGCTTCGACTCTCTCCGCGCCATCTTGCTCGCTCGCGGCGGGCCCGGCACGACGTGGGCCATGATCCAGCCGCGTGGCGCTACGATTCGTTTTTTCGTTTTTTTTTTTCGGCCTC
>ERZ1029854.635-NODE-635-length-12284-cov-65.783711_pt1 | contig 12284 bp, 10 predicted proteins | sample MGYA00519239_ERZ1029854 | MGnify/ENA primary metagenome ERZ1029854 (study PRJEB33666, sample SAMEA4610917) | skin metagenome | biome: Human-associated habitat; feature: Malodor aspect; material: skin | place: Philippines | collected 2015-08 ... | reverse complement strand
TGAGCAGGTCCTCGCGGATGTTTCGCAGGGCGCGCTCGCGGATGATGCTGAAATCGATGTTGTTAGCCATGGTGTGTTCCTCCTTGCAGAAGCTGTATCTGCTCCTTTTTCTCTTGCGGGTCACGCTTTCGTACGTAACCTGTTGTTCATCTTGCGTTCACTTTAGGCTAGAGGGCGTTAATCGTGCAAGAGGGTCAATGATTGGCACTGTTCGATAATGGGCGCAGACCCACTAATTTCGGGAAAGTCGCTGGAAGGGGCCGTTTCTGGGCCTATTGTGATTTCCGACACATAGCACCAACGGCACCACGCACCACAGCCCGAACAACGCGATCCCCACCGCGGGCATTGGTTGGGCAGGCGCACCTGTGAACGTCACCGACCCGTCGGCGTGGACCACCACGCCGATGCCAAGTTCGCGCAACCGGGCGGGGTCGGCGGACTCGGCGAGCGCAGCCTGGGCCGCCGCCCAACGTTGCGACGGCGGATCCACCATCACCCCGTCCACAACCAACGCGCCGGATTCAACCACGTTCATGGCCTTGGGGGCGGGGTCGGCGACAGGATGGCCGTCGATACGCATGAGCGCGGGGCGCGACTCGAAGAAGACGTCGCGGCCGCGGTGGTCCACGGCGGGGATCTCCACAGAGGTGGGGGTCAGGGCCGCTACCGCGACGGGCGCGTCAGGAACTTGCAGTAGCGCGAACGCGGCGGCGGCCAGCGCGCGGCCGCGATCCAGGGCGCCGGCGGCAGCGACGAAGGCGGGGACGGCGAGGATGAGCCACTTTTGGCCGTCGCGCAGCAGCCCCGCGCCGGGAACGTGCTGGACCAGCGGCGCGGTCAGGCCCGCCCAGGACGCCAGCGCGACGGCGAAACCCGCGGCGGCGAGGAGCAGCCAGCGGCGAGGGACCGCGCGCCACGTGAGCGCGAGCAGCGCGAACAGCGCGATGCCGAACAGCGCGCACCCGGCGGACCGCGACGCTGGCACCGCTTGGCCGTTCCAGATGCCGCCGAGCCCCAGCAACGAGCCGAGGGTGCCAACCCACTTCTCGGCGCGCGGAGCGAACGCGGCGGCCGCGGCGGCGGAGGAGGTGCCCGGCGCGGAGGCGAACACGCCGGCAACCACCCACGGCGCACAGCTCAAGGCGGTAACCACAAGACCCCGCCGCCCGCGGGCAAACGCTGCCGCCGCCAACGCCCCGGTAGGTGTCAGGGAGGCGAGCCAGTGCGCGAGCCCCGACATCGGGTGAGCGCCGAGCGCTACCAGCGGCAGCAGCCACGCCGCCGCGGCCAAGGACCATTGCCCCTGGAGGAGCCGCTCCACCACGAAAGGGTTCCATACCGCCACCGTCATCGCAGCGGCCCGCCCAAATGGGGAGCGCCCCAGCCGGTAGCCAGCCCATGCGCCGCACGCGGCGGCGGCGACCATGAACATGCGCAGGAACACCACCGGCTTCGGCAGGATACCCAGCAGGGCGTCCTGGGGGACGTTGCGCGCGGCGAGATCGCCCCAGCCGAGCGATGCGCGGGTGAGCGACATCGAGTCGAAGACCACCATGTCCCGCAGCGCGAACGCCTCGCCGGGCACAAGAAATGGCCAGGTCAGACCGAGAACCAACAGCGCGCCGTACGCCGGCGCCCACCACCGCTCAGCGGCGGCGCGCATAGAACACCAGGCCCGCGATGAAGGCCGCAGCGGCGATGGTGCGGGTGACACCCGCCATGACCTGCAGGCCACGCAGCCACGCCACCTCACGTCGCGCCGCCGCAACCTGCGAGGACTTGGTTTCCTCCGCCAGCGTCCACTGGTCTTCGCCGCAGCCCCAGATTTCGTCCACGATGCGCCCGGTGCGCCGTTCCGCGTCGACGGTGCGGGTGCAGCCGCCGGTAAGCTCCGCGCTGTACTTGTACGTCTCCAGCCCGCGCACTGAGCCCGGGCCGAGGTAGTCGAACGGGACGTCGGCTCCGGCCGCCGGGTCGAACAGCGGGTAGGAGCGTCGTTCGGGGCGGTACGGCATCAGGGGGCCTAGCCCTGCGCGTCCCTTGGCGGGGAAGGCGGTGGAGGGGTCGATGGGGAAGGCGTCCACCTCTTCACCGTCCACGGTCACCACCGCGTCGAGCCGCTTCGGGGCTTCGGTGAGGGTGATGGTGCGGGTGTGGGGCGAAGCGCCGTCGAAAAGCACGGTGTACTCCCCAGGGGCCAAGGTGCGCTGCTTGGCAATCACGATGGGGGAGGCGATGTTGAGCGCAGCGCAGACGACGATGATGCCCAGGCAGGCAGTAAGTCGGCGTCGCAGGTTCACCCGTGTCACCCTACCGGGTGGCTAGACTTGCGCCATCGTGAATAGCCCCGCCATTTTGCCCGAGCTCGACGGTCTGCGCGCCGTAGCCGCGTACGGCATCGTGGCCACGCACGTGGCGTTTCAGACCGCGGCGGATTCTGCACTACTGGAGCGCTTCGACTACTTCGTGGCCGTTTTCTTCGCGCTCTCGGCGTTCCTGCTCGCGCGCGGCGGGTGGCGGCCGGGGTACTACTCGCGCCGCGTGGCGCGCCTCGCGCCCGCGTACCTCGTGTGCGTGGCGGTGGTGCTGCTCGCACTGCCGCCGCTCGCGGGAGTCTCGTGGGGGCAGGTGGCGGCGAACGCCCTGTTGGTGCAGGTCTACGTGCCGCACGGGCTTATCGACGGGCTCACGCAAATGTGGTCGCTGTGCATCGAAGCCGCCTTCTATGCGGTCCTGCCGCTGTATCTGCGCCTCGGGACACGCAGGCGGCGCGTGGTGCTGGCAGGGGCGGTGGCCCTGGGCCTGGCCTGGCCGTGGGCGGTTGCGGGCCTGGGCGATCCGGCAGTGGTGAACCTGCAGATCTGGCCGCCCTCCTACGCGCCGTGGTTCGCCGTCGGGCTCGTGCTGGCGGAGCTGGAGCGCGCCGGGGTGCGCTACGCCGGGCCGCGATGGCCGTTTTTGCTGTTGGCTTTGCCGGTCGCGTGGTTCGCCGGTGTGATCGGCCCGCGGGGCCTGGAGCACCCATCGCCCGCGGAGTTCAACGCGCGCGTGCTCCTCGGCGCGGTGTTCGCGGCGCTGGTGGTGGCGCCGTATGCGCTGGGGCAACGGATGCGGGGCACCGTGCTGTCCTCGCGGGTCATGCGCACGCTGGGCCACTGGTCGTACTCGGTGTTCCTGTGGCACATGGCGGTGTTGTACTTCGCTTTCCCGGTGCTTGGGGTGCCCATGTTCGCGGGGCGGTTCGCGCTGGTGTACCTGGCCACGGCGCTGGCCAGCACCGCGGTGGCCTACATCTCCTACGAGCTGGTGGAGGTGCCCGGCGCGCGGTTGGTCAGGCAGGCCACCGCAAAGCAGCCAGCCACGACGAGGAAGGTGGACGATCCCGCGTAGTTCGCCGCCGGCCAGTGGGCGCGGGCCAGCACCAGGCCGCTGACAGCCATGGTTGCGGCGGATACGGCGTGCATGGGCAGGACCGTGACGCGGCGCACCAACCACGCCAGCGCGGCGGCGACAAGGCCATGAACGGGAAACGCTGCGATAACGGCGGCGGTGGGGGCCCAGTTCGCGTTGTCGGGCGGAACGTAACGGTCCTCCTCGCGCCGCCACGGCACCCACACGCACCAGGCGAGGATGAGCAGGCTGAACGCCCCGCCGAAGAGCAGCGAATACCGGTAGGCGCCCTCTCCGGCGAAGCGCATGCGGAACTCGCCGCTCGCCCCCTCGGGGACGCGGAAGGCCTGGGCGCCGGCGTCGATACGCACGGGCTCGAGCTCGACGCCGCCGAGGGTGGCGCGCAAGCCCTCGTTAAACGCGCGGGTGGTCAAGACCAGCTGCGCGCCGGCGCGCTGGGGCAGGGGGGCGCGTGAGAGCATGACGGTGTCGGCGCGGGTGAACAGCTCGTGGGTGCCCGCCTCGAGGAACACGCGGCCCACGCGGCGCTCCCCGTCGACGACGGCGGGTTGGGAGAGCTGCCACTCCGCATCCTCGGCGGTGGTGAAACGGCGCTGGATCACCGTATTTGCAGGGAAGTGGCGCTGGAAGAAGTAGCGGTCGGCGGTGCCTTCCACCTCCACGATGCGGCGCACGCCCACGTCGAGCTCGCGGATGCCCACTGGCTCGGTGAGCTGCAGGAGCGTGGCGTCGCCGCGGGTGAGTCGGCGCGGTTGGTCCTTCACCAAAGTGACGCGGCGGCAGGTGCCGTTGCCGTCGCAGAGTTCCACGGTGGTGTCCGCGGTGGCGGTGACCGTGATCTGTTCCTGCTGGGGCTCAAACTCGATCCACGCGTGCGCGTCGCCGGGGGCGGGCCACCAGGCGGTTTCCCGCAGGCCGTCAAAGGCAGCCGTGAGCGACTTGGATGGGTCGGGGCCGCGGAACGCGCCGGCGTCCGCGGCCGAGGAGGAGGCGCGGGCGACACCGTCCGCAGCAACCGCGGTGCGCCGCCCGGCCGACGGGTAGTCCTTCACGCGGTTGCGCACCGTGTCGTCCTCCGCGTCGAGGTGGAGGTAGCCCGACTGGCCGTCGATGGTGCCGTAGTTGCGCACCGCCAGCGCAGGGGTATCCGTGACCACGTCCGCGTCCCCGTCGGCCAGGCGCGCGGGGAAGTAGCCCAGCTCGCGCCACAGCAGGGGGAGCACCTCGCCGCCGCCGTCCACGGTTACCGGTTCGCGGTCCGTGGTCATCACGTCAGCCGCCGGGTCCAGCAGGAAAATGTCCACGTCGCCGAAGCTCGCGTCCGGCTCGCCCAGATTCGGCGTTACCGGCTGGCGCTCTAGGTCCCGGCGCACCACCACCGCACCCACGCCGATCGAGCGCAGCGCCTGCCTATCGACGAGCTCCGCCTGCCCCTCCAGCCCCCGAATCGCCTCCGGGTCCACCAGGGGCACCGCGTCCCGGAACGCGAACTTCGCGCTGGTCAGGGACTGGATCGGCTCGTCGCGGGTCCACCCCCAGGTCTGCCGGGCGAAGGACGCCGGCGGCACCACGAGCGTGCGGGTGCCGGCGGCGTGCTCGTCCAGCCACTGCCCGGCGGCGACCCAGTCTGCGGAGACGTCTTTCCACGTGCCCTCCGGCAGCAGGCGCAGCGACCACGCCGGGGCCACCGCCACCGCGGCAACAAGTGCCACGCCGACCGCCTTCGGACGGTTCACCGTCGCGGCTGCGTGCCCGACGCCGAGCGCGAGAGGCAGGTGCACCAGGGGGTCGAATTTGTGAAGATTGCGGAAGGGGGCGAAAGCGCCGTCGTAAAGCGATGTGGCCAGATGCGCCGAACCGAGCACCCAGAACCCCACCGCAAACACCGCGAGCAGCGGCCCGCGCCACGGCATGTCGCGTCGCGCCAGGCCCGCGAGGCCCGCAGCGGCGACGAGGCAGGTGGCGATGATGAACGCGGGCTCGGCGACCAGCAGGTGGCCGGCGGCGCGCTCGGTGTCCACGAACGGGGTCCAGCTGGTGGTGCCTCGCAGGATCTCCACCGGGTTGAGCCAGGCGGTGGTCACGCCGGCGGACTCAATGAAATCCGTGAACGGAGGGGAGTAGCGGCCGAGTACCAAAAGCGGCCCCACCCACCACGCGGACACGGCCGCCGCGCCGAGCGCGAACCTGCCCGCGGCGCGGTAGGAGCGCCTGGCAATGAGCAGCACAAACGCCGGCAGGCACGCCGCGATGGTGGCGGTGGCGTTCACCGCACCCATCACAGCCACAGCCACCACCGCCGGCGCGATACGCGGGGTGCGGCGCGTCAGAGGCACCAGGGTCCACGGCACGAGCGCCACCGGCCACGCCTCCGACGAGATGGCCGTCAGCGTGGTCAGGATGCGCGGGCTCAACGCGTACACGCCCGCGGCGAGAACCTGGGGGAACGTGCCCCGGATACCCATACTGCGCGCCAGCGTCAGAGCACCGGAATACGCCAGGCACAACAGCAGCAGCCACCACGCCCGCTGGATCAGCCAAGGCGGGAGGTGCAACAGGTGGCCGGCGAGGAAAAACGGGCCTTGGGGAAAGAGGTAGCCGTAAGCCTGGTTCTGCACCTGGCCCAGCGGGAACTCGTCTGTATAGGCGTGGGTGGCGCGCCGCAGAAACCGCAGCGGATCCGCCACCAGGTCGAACTTCGTGTCCGCGGCGACCTGACCCGGCGGCTGGGCGAGCACCACCAGCAGCAGCGCCAGCCAGCCCACGAGGTGCGAGCGCATCCCCCGCACCGGCGCCTACTTCCTCGAGCCGTACTCCGGCCCGCCCAGCACAGCATCGTCTGCTGACACAGCCGATCCCTGCGGCACAGTGGACTGGCCCGAGACCGCCGCGATGCCCAACACCCCCACCACACCGAGCACCACACCCACGACCGTGCTAGCCAAAACGGGCGCGGTGGCGCGCCGGGCAAGCGACGTCGGCAGAGCGAATACTCGGTGGGACATGTCGGAAAAGCGTACCAGTGACGGGTACAGTGGCGGTGTTTTGAAACGGCGATCGAGGGGTGACCAGATGCGGGCTCGAGCAGGTGCGGCAGCGCTTGCATGCGTCTCCGCGCTCGGGTTTGCTGCTTGCTCCTCCCCGGAACCCGCCGTAGAGGAGCCGCCGGCGCTGGAGACCGCTGAGGTCCGCGAAAGCGCTGATACGCAACCCGCAATCGCCGCTCCGGCGCAGGCGCACGCGCCAGCCCCCCTCTCGCCTGCCCAACAGCGGGTGCCGCACGACCTGCGGCAGAAGGTCGCCTCGCTCATGGTGGTGGGGGTGTCCAACTACGACCAGGCCCGGTTCGCTCTCGACCAGGGGGTCGGCGGACTGATCATCCCCAGCTGGGCGGATCCTGCGCTGCTCACGGAGGTCGGGCGCGACGTCAACGCTCTGCGTGCGCAGTACCACCGGCCGTTCAGCGTGGCCATCGATTTCGAGGGCGGCCGCGTGCAACGCCACACCCAGGTGCTGGGCGATTTCATGCCGCCACGTGCGCTCGCCGGCCAGCCCCCGGAGGTGATACGCGGCACCGGGTACGACATCGGCCGCGCGCTGCGGGCGCACGGCATCAACGTGGACTACGCGCCGCTGCTGGACCTCGACGTGAGCGGCCTAGACATCGTGGGTGACCGCTCGTTCCACGGCAACCCGGATGAGGTGGTCCGCGTAGCCGGCCTGTTTTCGCAGGGGCTTATGGACGCCGGGGTGACCCCCACCTTCAAGCACTTCCCCGGCCACGGCCGCGCTTCGGGGGACACGCACCACCAGCTCGCCCTCACACCGTCCTTGGGGGAGATGAAAGAGCTGGACCTGCGCCCCTATGGGCCGCTGCTTGAGCAGTTCCCCCGGGCGAGCGTGATGATGGGACACATGATCGTGCCGGGCCTGGGGCCGGAGGGCGTGCCAAGCTCCATGAACCCCGAGGCCTACCGCCTGCTGCGCACCGGCGATTACCCGGGCGGCGTCCCGTTTGCGGGGGCCGTGGTCACCGACGACCTATCGGGCATGCGCGGCATCCTCGACTACGCGCCCACCCGCGACGCTGTGGCCAGGGCCATCGGCTCGGGCGCAGACCAGGCGCTGTGGTCCTCGGGCGCGGACCTGCCCGGCATCATCGACCACATCGTGTGGTGCGTGCAGGGCGGCTACATCCCCGAAACCCGCATAGACGAGGCGGCGGTGCGGGTGCAGCAGCAGCTCATCGACGTCGGCTTGTAGCACGCCGCCGCTGCCACATCTAGGCGGCTTCAAAGATCTCCATTACTGTGGGACGGGTGACTACGGTGAAGGCAACCTCGCATAAGAAGGGCCGCTCCGGCAGCGCCTCCGGCGGTGCTGCTGTGATGGGCCGCGGAAGCAAGATCGCCCTCAGCACACTCCTCGGCATCCTTGCCGTGGCTCTCGCGCTGTACCTGGCCGATCTGGCAATGCACCGCGGAAACGTGCCCCGTGGCACGCACGTGGGCGGTGTCAACATCGGTGCGATGGCACCGGACGAGGCCCGCGATAAGCTCGAGACGGAGCTTGGCGACGTTGCAGATGAGCCCGTCGAGGTCAAGGCGGGGGAGAAGCGCTCCGAGTTCGTCCCGGCAAAATCCGGCCTCGGCATCGACTTCGACGCGACTGTGGCGGCGGCCGGCATCGAATCCGCCAACCCGGTGGACCGCCTGCGCGGGTTGTTTACCACCCACGAAGTGGACGTGGTGCCGACGGTCGACGACGCTGCCCTGAACAGCCAACTCGACCGCCTGATAAACGAGCTGCACGTGGACCCCGTCGACGGCGCCATCCGCATCGAGGGCGGGAAAGCCGAAACATCCGACCCGAAACTCGGCCAGGACGTTGAGCGCCCGGCGCTCCGGGAAGAAGTGACCACCGGCTGGTTGAGCCCGGGTGGTATCGAGGTCGAACCCGCGAAGGTGCAACCGGCCATCAACGATGCCGCGCTGAAGGCAGCCCTGGGCGGACCGGTGCGCGCCGCTTTGGACGGGCCCGTCACGGTGACAGGTAAGAAGGGCGTGGCGGCAGCGGTGCCGCAAGACCGCCTCGGCGAAATCGTGCAGTTCCCCGGCGTAGACGGCCGGATCGAGCCGCGCGTGAACCAGGACGCAGCCCGCACCATCCTCGGCGACCAGCTTGCTCAAACGGAGGTGGAGGCCAAAAATGCCCGGGTGCTGGCAGGCGGCGGGGTCGAGCCGTCCGTGGACGGCTCCGTCGTGGACTGGGACGCAACCATGGTTGGCTTCGACCAGCGGCTGCTGGGCACCGAGCCGCGGTCCTGGGAAGCCGTATACAAGGACGTGCCGGCCCAGTTCACCACCGCCCAGGCGGAGAATGCGACGTTCAATGACGTGGTCGGCTCCTTCACCACCAGCGGCTACTCGGGTGCGTCCGGCACCAACATCGCGCTGGTGGCAAGCACTGTCAACGGCGCGATTGTGAACCCCGGGGAAACATTCTCGCTCAACGGCTACACCGGCCCGCGCGGAACGGCGCAGGGGTATGTGGAGTCCGGCATTATCCTGGACGGCCACGCGGACACGGCGGTCGGCGGCGGCATCTCCCAGTTCGCCACCACGCTGTACAACGCCTCTTACTTCGCGGGCATGACGGATGTGGCGCACACGCCGCACTCCTACTACATCTCCCGCTACCCGGCCGGCCGTGAGGCGACCGTGTACGAGGGGGCGATCGACCTGCAGTTCCGCAACGACAGCCCCCACCCGGTGCGCATCGCGACCAGCGTCGGCGGCGGGGAGGTCACCGTGAGCCTCATGGGAGTCAAGACCGTCACCGTCGAGTCCGTCAACGGCGGCCGCTGGGCTCAGACTTCGCCGCAGCCGATGAACGTGCCAGGCTCCGGCTGCGTGCCGTCCTCGGGTGCACCGGGGTTCACCACCTCCGATACCCGAATCATCTACGACCTCGCGGGCAACGAGCTGGATCGCGAAACCCAAACTACGGTGTACAACCCGCAGCCGATCGTGCGCTGCGGCTAGGGGCGGCGGTAGAAACCGCACGCCCAACCCTCACGCCGTGTTGCCGGCACTTCCGTGGCCGGTGCGCGTGCTTGTGCCCAGGTCGAACAGTGGCGGATCCGCCGCCCTCGCCGTCGGTGGGTCGTCGAACGCGGGATATCGTTCCCTGGCCCGACGGATGGTCCTTTGACCTGGTGATTCCTGGTACTGGTGGGTGCTGGTCCGAACTGGCGGGCCGCCGTCGGCGGGGTGGTGGGTGATGTCCCAGGTACTGGAGGGATTCGGGCTGCATCATGAGCGCCTCAAGTGCTGCAAGGCTATCGACGATCTGATCAACGTGGTGGTCAATTACCGTGGTCACGCCCGCGTTCCCTTCCCGAAACCCATCTTCAACGAACGAACACGCCACACGCTACGGCACGCGCCAACACGCCAGTCCAAAAACGCACATACGTTCGAATGGGACCTGCTGGCCTGCGACTTTAGCTCGTCGATAAGCGCCAGCGTCCTAGTCGGGAAACCGCGGCGGCACGTGATTACCCACCTCGCGTAGTAGCCCCCACACCGTGAGCTCCGCGTACAGCGGGTCGCGCGGCATGAGTGCGTGGAGCGGTGCGTACCCGTCGTACCACCGCCCGGAGTCGATGTTGGCCACGTCCGCACCCGGGCCGGCCTCCAACATGGACGCGGAGGCGGGTGTGACCACGGTGTCCGCGGGTGAATATATCGAGGTGTAGACGATCCCTGGCGCGGTGTCGGGGCCGCTCGCAAATTCGCGCAACCACGCCGAGCCTGCCAGCTGCTGCGCCGCCCCGGGCGCAAACAAGGCGGTGAAATGTGGGTGCCGAGACGCCACCTCGCCCATCTGTCCGGCGAGGCCCCGAAAATCCGTGCCGTGGAAATTGCCGCCCATCGCCACCACGCGCCGCACCTTCTCTGCGCCGCCGCGTGCGATGAACAACTTGGTCATCAGTGCGCCTTGCGAGTGCGCCACGATGTCCACCCGCTCCGCCCCCGTTTTACGCAGTACGCGGTCCACGTGCTCCTCCACGTCACCGACGATGGAATTCAAGTCTCCCGCGCCGAAGAAACCGGGTGCGATCATGTCCCCGTAGTCGTACCCCCACACCCAAAAGCCCTGTTCGCGCAGCCTTTGAGCGTTGGATTCAAACGCCGCGGTCCGCGAGTTAATTCCGTGGATGTACAGCACCGGCGTGGGGTGCTGTGGCTGAAAGTGTCTGTCGTTAAACGGCATCGGCGGGCGGTTTTGCAGCCCGCGCACCGCTCCGTACCCGGCCGCAAGTGTCATCATCGCGCTGCTCAGTTTCATCCTTTTGAGCATATTGCTTATCGACGTCCTCCGGCCATCACTTGCAGTAGACAAAGCTGTCTGTTATCGTTTGGGGCGGATCACGAAGTCCGACGGCCCCGGCGCAACGGGGCAAAGCCTCCCGGCTCGTCGGCTGGCAACCGCGCACATCGCGCACGGTGCCCCCGGGAGAAGATCCGCCGGCACGTGCAGCCGCCGCGCCGGAAGTGCGATTCTTATAGGAGTCTTTCCATGTCTTCCGACATGCCCGACATGCCCCACACGTCCAACGCCGCCACTGTCTGGACCCCCGCAACCCTCGCCAACGCCAACGGCACCACCGTCACCTTCACCCTGGACGGCACCGGTGAGACGGTCACCGCCGGGTTCGACACCCCCGCGGCGGCGTTCGCGTTCGTCGGCCACACCGGCCCGGGCTTCGAATTTTCGGCCACAGAAGCCGCCATCCGCGACGGCAACGGCACCGTCGTCCCCTTGCCCAAGCGCCCCGCGCGCCGCGTGCCGTGCAGCTACGAGGAGTGCGACCTCATGGCAGATGGCCACAAGCCCCACTGGATCCCGGTGCTGCGCGCCGCCAACGGCCCGAAGGAGGACTGGCTGCCCATCACCATCCTCGAACACGACGGCATCAAGCTGGTCTTCTCCACCGAGGAGGGCGTGGTCACCTGCTACGCGCACAACCCGGAGCGCCTGGCCAACGCTAAGCACTACAACCGCGAGTGGCCGGTGCTGCGGGGCGAGTTCGACGGGCACGGCTACCCGGTCAGCGTGGTCTCTTCCAAACCGATCGGCTCCTGCAGCCACGCATAATGCCTATCGACGACCTCACGGACCCCCACGCCTTCCTCCCCGCCACCCGCAACTACAGCAACGGCTGCTACCTCACCATCAACGCGGGCGTGCACATGTTCACCTTCCGGTTCCGCGGCGGGGCGGAGATGAACAAGTTCTGCAGCCGCGTGGGCTACATCTTCGAGTACGCGCCGGCGCGCAACGTGTTCCGCAACTCCTCGGGCGAGGAGCTGGAGGCGCCGCCGGTGTGGGTGGTGCGGCGCCTCGTTGGCCCGGACGAATGCGAGGTGGACGGCAACGGGCACCATCTGCTGGGCACAGACGTGTGGGACGCGGTCATGCACACCGACGAAAACTGGCAGCCGGTGGAGGTCATCGAGCAGACGGGGCTGCGAAGCGTCGTCGCTACGCCCGCTGGCGTCGAGGAGGTCTTCCACCACGACCCGTGGGCGATGCAATACGCGGTGAAGTACTGCGTGGGCTTCGACGTCATGTTGTGCGAGTTTCCGGAGGGCAGCGGCATCCACGACCCGTACATCAACCTCGGCACCGAGGCGATGATGCCGTGCTCGAAGCAGGTGTACGGCCCCGAGGTGTCCTGGAAGACCCGCTACTTCCGCTAGCCACCGAAGGTGCCCCCAACCCCGTAGGACACCCCGAAAAGAAAAGAGAGCCGGCGACGAGAATCGAACTCGCACTCTCAGCTTGGGAAGCTGATGTTCTAC
>ERZ1029854.632-NODE-632-length-12309-cov-139.587645_pt1 | contig 12309 bp, 6 predicted proteins | sample MGYA00519239_ERZ1029854 | MGnify/ENA primary metagenome ERZ1029854 (study PRJEB33666, sample SAMEA4610917) | skin metagenome | biome: Human-associated habitat; feature: Malodor aspect; material: skin | place: Philippines | collected 2015-08 ... | reverse complement strand
CGGAGGTGTTTTTTCTATGAAAAGAGTTTCTTATTCAGTAGAAACAAAGTATAAAACTGTTGAAATGAAAGAAGCAGTAGCGAAACAATTAATTAATGCAGTTACAGGACCTGACGATACAAACTTTGATATTAACAATCGTGGTATTGTAGTTACAGCTAAAGACTTCCACTTTGATACAAGTTCTAAAATAGTAACTCTTGATGTGGATAATAATAGTGAAAAATATGGAATATTAGATGGTGGGCATACTTATACAGCAATTGTAGAAAATGTTGATAAACTAGATAAAAACATTAATAAGTATGTAAAATTAGAAATTATCGTAGGAAAAAATTTAGATGTTTCTGCAATTGCTGATGCTAGAAATACTTCAGCTCAAGTAAGTGATATAGCTTTATTTGAATTAGATGATAAATTTGGATTTATCAAGGAAGCTGTAAAAAACGAACCATATGCTAAGGATATTGCATATAAAGATAATGATAATAAAGATATTAGAATTGCAGAATTATTAAAATTAATGTTTGCATTTAACATAAAACGTTATCCTGATGATAGTAGCGCACCAGTATCAGCTTACTCAGGTAAAGCAGCAGTATTTAGGGATTTTAAAAAAGAGTATGATGAACCTAATAATATTTATAAAAAGTTAGCTCCTCATCTTCAAAAGCTAGTCAAACTTTATGAAATTATCCAAGTAGAGTTACACGATAAATACAATGAATTTAAAGAAGAGGAAGGTAAAAAAGGTAATTTTGGCAAAATACGTGGAGTTGAAGGTTCTGGCAAATTTGTGACAGAATTCACTAAAACTAGTATGCAATATCAAATATCTGTAGGATTTTTATTACCTATATTCGGAGCTTTTAGAGCACTTTTAAAACAGAGCAATGGCGAGATTTATTGGCAGTTCGATCCGATCGAAGTTTGGAATATAGCTGGTAAAAGATTAGTACAAAATACTTTTGACACAGATACTAATCCTCAACAAATTGGTAAAAGTAAAATACTATGGCAAGCAAATTACCGTATTGTTGATAGTGTTAGAAAAGATTTACTTTTAGAAAGCTTAATGAATAACTCTGAAATTAATTAGTATATATTTTTAATAAGACATGAAATGAAAAAACATCTCTACTAGACACTTTGGACAGAATTTCATAAATAATATTCCCCTTACACTATGTATTTTTCGAATTAAGTTTAGCACAATAATAGGTGAAAAAACTATAGAAATACTTTTTTGTAAATTAAAAAATCAAGCACATTTTAAAATATATATTATTTAAATTTTTATTTATTAATCGTTTCTTTATTTTTTCAAAATAGTAAAATAAGTATGAATATAAAAGATTGAATTTCTAACAATGGGAATATAAGGGAGAGATTCTGTAAATGAATAATGAAATAGAACTACTTGAATTTCTAAAAGGATATTCAAATAAAAATAACTTAAATTTGAGTTTCGAGGAACTGTTAAGATTATTCAATGAACAAAAAGCTCCAATCAATAACTACCTATATAGTAAGATATTTCTTGATAAAGAAAAAGGCATTAAATTCATTAACAAACTCGGTCTCTATTTTCCGGAACAACTAGAAAAACAAAGCTCTAACTCTAATAATAATTCTGTTAGCCAAGATAAGGTATCTGAATTAATTGATTCAGATGATGATTTTTTCGACGATATTACTGATTCAGATGAATTTAAAAAGATTAAAGATATTGACTTAGTTACAAAAGTTGATACATATAAGTTTAATAATTTATATTTTGAAAGATTACAAGAAAATAAAGATAACATTGAAGTAATTACACAAATTGTTAACGCAAATCAACAACTTGTCATGAAAATTGCTTCTAGATATAAAAAAACCGTTCTTGGTTCAATACTTGATTATGACGATTTAGTTTCAAGTGGCAATTTAGGTCTTTTAAAAGCGATGAAAAAGTTTGATCTATCATTAGGTTATCAATTTTCAACTTATGCAACTTGGTGGATCAAACAACAAATAACTAGAGATATAGCTGACAGAAAACATACTATCCGTTTGCCAGTCCATTTGGTAGAAAGCTTAAACAAATTAAACTTTCTATTAAAAAAATATGGAGATTACCCAACAAATGAAATTGAAAGAATTTGTACTTCTCAAATGAGTATTACTAGAGAGAAATTTTTTGAATTGCTTTCAATTGACAAAATATTCAATAAAAACCTTACTTCTTTGCAATCATCTATTGGAGAAGATAATAATACAAGTTTAGGAGAAATGCTTAGATATGAACAAAATTTGTATGAAAACGAAAATATGACTCCCGAAGAAGTAGTAACACTAAAAATTTTTAGAGAAGAAATGGAAAATTATTTTAAATTAATTTTAAATGAAAAACAAGAAGACATAATAAAGCAAAGAATAGGTTGGAATTCTCCTCCTAAGACTTTAGAAGAAATAGGTAGAAATTACGGTGTAACACGTGAAAGAATAAGACAAATTGAAGCTAAATCTATAGATATATTAAGAAGAAGATTAGAAAAAGATGGTATTCGCAGATATTTGGAGGAATTATAATGAAGCTACAAGAAATAATAGATAATAGACAAGAAAAATTTTTCGTTTTACTTGGATTTACAAGCGAAGAGCTAGTGGATTTACCAAATAAATTATTAGATTTACCAATAATTAACGGTGTAAATGAGTATATATACAATTCAAATTTAACACCCTCTCCTGATTTATTCACTAATTTTTTTACAACTAACCAAAAAGGTTGGATTACATATGAAGAATATTTCATTTTAAAAGGCTTTATAGAAAATGCTATCAACAAAAAAGACATTATTTTCATTCAAAATAATAAATATATCAGCTTATATCCTTTTAACTATTCATTCGACGGAATTGAAGCCTTTTATGAGAATCTTTTTTCTTCTAATACTTATGACTTTAAAGCTAATGAAGTTGAAGAAAAATTAACAGAACTTTATACCAATATAAAAAAACTAAATGATAAATATTATGTTGCTTATAACACATTATGGTATGAAGATTTCGAAGTGATTGATTTATACGAAAATGAGAAAAATTTAGAAACATTAAAAGTAATTGAAAATAATAACTATGATTATTCTTTTGATTATAATGATGATCCAGAATCTATAATAAATTTGCTTCATTTTCTAGATAAAAATAATCATAAAACAATTGTACTTACACTTCCTTCAGAAGCTCAAAAATATTTCTCAATTCTAGCAAATGTTTATAATAATCATCAATTTATTTACTACAAACCTCAAATTAAGCAAAGAATTATACCTAGAGAAAATCAATACAAAGAAATTCTAGAAAAATATTGGGGGTTTAATAGCTTTAAAAAATTAGATATTTACGAAGATATTCATACTAGAGAAATCTCTAAAATTAGCCAAGCACAAATCATTGATGAAATAGTTGAACAAATGAAAGTAGCAAATAAGAAAAAGACACCAAAAGATATTTTTATTACTTCTTCTACTGGCGCTGGAAAATCAATTATGTTCCAGTTACCTTCGCTTTACATGAAGCATAAATATCCAGAAAATAAGAAATTAACTATTGTTATTTCTCCCTTAATTGGATTAATGAATGATCAAGTAGAAAATTTAAATAAACGCAATATTAAAAGCGCTAAAACAATTAATTCCGGTATTTCTCCTACAGAAAAATCAACTATTGCGAAAGATATCAAAGATGGAAAAATTGATATCTTATACGTATCAATAGAAACATTAATAAATAGAGGCGACATTCAATCATTAATAGGAGAGAGAGAAATTGGATTATTCGTTGTAGATGAAGCACATACTGTTACAACTTGGGGCCGTACATTTAGAGTAGATTATTGGTTCATGGGAAGTTACATCAATAATTTAAGAAAAAAATATAATTTTCCCGTTGTTACATTTACTGCAACAGCTATTGTTGGTGGACCAGAAGATATGTACACTGAAATTAAACGTTCATTAAACTTAGTATCACCTATACGTTATATTGGAAGCATCAAGAAAGACAATATATTTTTAAATATAAATAAAATTGATGATCAAACAAGAAAAGAACATGGAAATGATGCAAAACAAACTAAAGATAAACTACTTATTGCTCGAATAGAAAAAAATATAAAAAACAACAAAAAAACTCTCGTTTATTTTCCAACAGTAGTGAGTATCAATCAATTTAAAAATACTCTTGAAGCCTATCAATCAGAATTATATGAAAAAGTAGCGATTTACCATGGTCAGCTAAGTTCTGAGAATAAAAATTTCAATTTTATAAACTTCAAATCTGGAAAACAACCGATCATACTTGCAACAAAAGCCTTTGGTATGGGAATAGATATACCAGACATAGACGAAGTATATCATTATGCTATATCTGGAAATGTATTAGATTACATTCAAGAAATTGGACGTGTAGCTAGAAACAAAGAACGCGGTATCGCATATTTAGATTATTTACCTAATAAAGATTTTAATGACTTTAAAAAATTACGCGCATTGTCTTCTATTAAGAAAGCACAACTTTTATCTGTAATGGATAAAATAAAAAGTATATATAAAGAGTCCGGTAACAAACGATATTTAACTATTAATATTGAATCTTTTAATTACATTTTTAATAATGATTTTGAAGATACCGATGATATCGAAAATAAAGTTAAACTTGCTCTCTTAACCATTGAAAATGATTTCAAACAAAAAATGAATTATCCACCTTTTGTTACTAGACCAGGTTCTATCAATAGTCAAGATTTCATTTTAGCTACTGAATCAAATAAGAATTACTTCGAAAGTTCAAAATATAGTTATTATTTCCATTTCTTTGAAGAAATTAAAAATTCTCATTATAAATATATTTTTATTTTTGATACTGAAAAATACTGGAAAGATCATTATCAAACTATCTCCTTCCCTCAGTTTAAATATAAAGTAGGACAATCTAGTGATGAAATCAAATATGATCCAGTACTAAACAAACTTAATTTTTCTTTAAGTTATAATGTGATATTTACTGGAACATCTAACGAAGAAAAACTTCAAAATGAATTAAATCATATTATTAAAAAAGTTGAAGATGCTCTAAGAGAATTCGCTTCTAAACAGAATTATTTTAGTGAAAAAGATTTAGCATATAGATTAATAAATCAACAATTAACAAATAAAAAAGATAGTTATAGATTATCTTCTCTAATCATTAATACACTTATACAAATTAATTCTCTTCTCGGCTTAAGAGACATTGAAGTTGCTACTAATGAAACTTATAAAATTACAAATAATTATGAAGATTTACTATCTAAATTGAAAGAGACTTTAGTATTACTAATAAACGACACCGCAAAATCTATCAATAATAATATGGCTCAATATTTTATTTTCAAAAGTAATAATAATGACAAGATAGATCATATTAATGTTTTACTTGGATTCCTTGAAGCATTTGGATTAATTGACTTTGAAATGAAAGGAGGCATTACACCTTCTATTAATATTAGAATGAATGCTATATCTCAATTAGAAAAAGCATTAAGTAATCCTGCTAAATATCGAAATCATTTATTAGAAGCTCAATATAAAAATTTTATAAGAAGTATTGAGATGTTTAAATATTTATTTAGTCTACCTATCGTCGGTCAAGATTCACGTGAACGAATCCTTAAATATACTGAACAATTTTGGTCTATTATTGAAGACTATTTCTTTGGTGTCATCCCTTCGAAAGTAGAAAGCGAAGTAAACAACAAATTGTATAAAAATTGATTATATATTCAACTAAATTTGAATATGCTATATTTATCATAAAGTACTTATATTGGGTGATGTTATGAGTTATCAAGGTGAATTGGCACTTGAGGAAGAGGTGCTACAACAGTTAGAATCGCAAGGCTATGAACGTGTAAATATTAATAGTCATGAACAACTTGTTCAGAATTTTCGAGCCATTTTAAATGAACGTAATAAAGACAATTTAAATAATACACCACTTTCAGATGCTGAGTTTTCACGTCTTATGGTTGATATTAGTGATAAAAGTGTCTTTGAAAGTGCGATGCAACTTCGTGATAGTTACACACTTGAACGAGATGATGAGTCAAAGGTGTACCTATACTTCCTAAACACAGACCATTGGTGTCAAAATAAGTTCCAAGTGACGCACCAAGTTTCCGTAGAAGATCAGTTTAAAGGTCGTTATGATGTAACCATCCTTATCAATGGACTACCACTCGTTCAAATCGAATTAAAACGGAGTGGTATCGCTATTACACAAGCCTTCAATCAAATTGAACGTTATCGTAAACATAACTATCGCGGTCTTTTCCGCTTCATTCAACTATTCGTCGTTAGTAACAAAAAAGAAACGCGTTACTATGCGAATAGCGACAAAGAAATCTTTAAAAGCTTTATGTTCTATTGGAGCGATGCACAAAATCGTCGTATCAATAATCTTAAAGAATTTATCGAGACATTCCTTGATCGTTGTCGCATTGCGAAAATGATTAGTCGCTACATGATTACGAACGAAACAGATCAATTATTGATGGCCCTTCGCCCCTACCAGGTCTATGCTGTTGAAGCACTCATCAATCGTGCCACAGAAACGAACAACAACGGTTACGTATGGCACACTACAGGTAGCGGTAAAACATTAACGTCATTTAAAACGAGTCAAATTCTCGCGAAAGATCCAAATATTAAAAAAGTCATCTTCTTAGTCGATCGTAAAGACTTAGATAGCCAAACACTCGCAGAATTTAATAAATTCCAAATGGATTCCGTCGACCTTACAGACAATACGCATAAACTGTTAAAACAACTCGATGACCCATTCCAAAAACTGATCGTCACAACAATTCAAAAAATGTCGAATGCTGTAAAATCTGGCGCAAAAGTAATGGATCAATATAAAAATGATAAAGTCGTCTTCATTATTGATGAGTGTCACCGCACGCAATTTGGAGAAATGCATCGCGATATTCGCCAACACTTTAACAATGCGCAATATTTCGGATTCACAGGTACCCCACGTTTTGAAGAGAATGCCAGTCAAGACGGTCGGTCAACAGCTGATATTTTTGAAAAATGTCTACATACCTACTTAATTAAAGACGCTATTCGCGATGGTAACGTTCTTGGTTTCTCAGTTGAATACATCAATACATTCGATAACACACTCGACCCTATTGATGATACGTATATTTCTAATATTGATGAAAATGAACTCTGGATGGCTGACGACCGTCTAACAATGATTGCCGAACATATTATCAACAATCATCATAAAAAGACGCGCAACCAAATGTACACATCGATATTTACCGTTCAGAGCATTCCGATGGCGATTAAATATTACAACATTTTCAAGCAACTTAAAGAAGAAGGTCAACATGACTTGAATGTTTCAACTATCTTCACTTACGCAGCAAATGAAGATAAAAAGAAACAAGTCAATCATGTTCATTCAAAAGAGGCATTACAACACATTATCCTAGACTACAATCAAATATTTGGTAAAAATTATTCACTCGATACCTTTGATGGTTTCTTCAATGACATTTCTAAACGCGTCAAAGAAGGTAACCCTGCCGAACGTCTAGATATTTTAATCGTTGTAGATATGTTCTTAACTGGCTTCGATAGTAAGAAGTTAAACACTCTTTATGTTGACCGTAACCTTCAATACCATGGTTTGATTCAAGCCTATTCACGTACCAATCGTATTGAAGATGAAACAAAGCCATTTGGTAATATCGTCTGTTACCGAAATCTTAAAGACAATACTGATAAAGCTATTGAATTATTCTCTCAAACCAATGACACCGACACAGTACTGAGTCCTTCCTTCGATGTCATCTTAGACGAATTCAAAACCACGCTTGCGAAATTGTTCAAGATAGCACCGACACCAGATAGCGTTGATAACTTAGAACGCGAAGATGAACAATATCAATTTGTCATGATTTATAGATCACTGGCTGGTATCATGCAACGATTAAAAACATCTGATGAATTCTATTTCACAAAAGAATTAATTGGTATTGATTCACAAACGTATGAAGATTATAGAAGTAAGTATTTAAGCATTTACGATAAAAATAAAAAGATTAAAGATAAAACCTCTGTTTTAGATGATATTGATTTTAAGATTGAAATATTGAGAAACGACTTAATCAATGTTCAATATATCCTTAACTTACTGAACCAAATGGATTTATCGGATCAGCAACAAACTGAAAAAGTAAAACATCAAATTCACCAACTATTAAATAAAGCAGACGATGATCATCTACGCCTTAAAGCAGATTTAATTCGAGAATTCTTAGAAAGAGTCGTTCCAACCTTAAGCCACGATGCAAACGTTGAAGATGCTTACTTTGATTTTGAAGAAATGAAGAAAGAACAAGAATTACAAGATTTTGCGACAAGTAAAGATTATCCACTTGATTTACTTAAAAATGTAGTAAATGAATATGAATTTAGTGGTCAATTAGATAATAGAACCGTCGAGCAAGGTATCACAGGTGGCTTAATTGTACGTTCTCAAAAAATTGAAAAGGTGAAGTCATTTGTGAAAGAAACATCAGAAAAATATGGCGCAGCGAATTAAGAATCGACAAAATTTAAATTTCTGCCAACAATTTACAGTTAAGCGGAACATACCGCTTAACTTCTTTTTTGTTCTTCATTAAAATGAATTATAAAAGAAAACAAATATGATATTCCATTAATATTTACATATCTATGAGGAGGAATCATCTGTGTCTACAACAGAAAAACAACGTCAACAACAAGCAGAACTACAGAAGAAATTATGGTCCATTGCGAATGATTTACGCGGTAATATGGACGCTAATGAATTTAAAAACTATATTTTAGGTTTAATTTTCTACCGTTTTTTAAGTGAAAAGAACGAAGAAATCGCGAACGAATTACTTAAAGAAGATGACATTTCATACGAGGAATCTATGAATAACGATACATATCGCCCTATTGTTGAAAAAGAACTCATTACACGTATTGGTTTCTACATTGAACCTGATTATTTATTCAGCAACCTTATCAAAAAAATCGAAACCCAAACGTTCCAAATTGAAGACTTAAGTACTGCAATTAAAAATGTTGAAAACTCTACACGCGGCCATGACAGTGAAGATGATTTCATTCACTTATTCGATGATATGGACTTAACATCAAGTCGTTTAGGTAATACGAATGCGAAACGTACACAGCTTATTTCTAAAGTGATGGTACAAATTTCAATGTTACCATTTGTGCATAGTGATTTAGAAATTGATATGTTAGGTGACGCATATGAATACTTAATCGGTCAATTCGCAGCGAGCGCAGGTAAAAAAGCAGGCGAATTCTATACGCCACAACAAGTTTCTACTATCTTAGCTAAGATTGTCACGACTGGAAGAGAAAATCTTCGTAGTGTGTATGACCCTACTTGTGGATCAGGTTCATTACTGCTTCGTGTAGGTAATGAAGCGAAGGTACGTGAATATTACGGCCAAGAATATAACAGTACAACGTATAACTTAGCTCGAATGAATATGCTTCTACATGATGTGAATTACAAACGTTTCCATATTGATAATGATGATACATTGGAAAATCCAGCTGTTCGTGATGAACGTTTTGACGCAGTGGTTGCGAATCCTCCATATAGTGCGAAATGGAGTGCAGATCCTTCATTCTTAGATGATGAACGCTTCAGTAACTATGGTAAACTCGCACCAAAATCTAAAGCTGACTTCGCATTTATTCAACATATGGTCTATCACTTAGATGATAATGGCACAATGGCAGTCGTCTTACCGCACGGTGTGTTATTCCGTGGTGCAGCTGAAGGTACCATTCGTAAATATTTAATTGAAGAAAAAAATTACTTGGACGCGGTGATTGGTTTACCAGCTAATCTATTCTTCGGTACAAGTATTCCAACAAGTATTTTAGTGTTTAAAAAATGTCGTGAAGCAAGCGATGATGTGATCTTTATTGATGCTTCTCAATCGTTTGAAAAAGGTAAAAACCAAAACCACTTAAGAGATGAAGATGTCGATAAAATTGTCGCAACATATCGTAACAGAGAAACCATTGATAAGTTTAGCTATATAGCATCTTTAGATGAAATCAAAGACAACGACTATAACTTAAACATTCCAAGATACGTCGATACATTTGAAGAAGAAGAACCGATTGACTTAGACCAAGTCCAACAACAACTCAAAGATATTGATAAAGAAATCGCCAACGTAGAGTCAGAAATCAACGAATACCTTAAAGAACTAGGAGTGTTGAACAATGACTGAACAAAATACTCCAGAATTAAGATTTCCAGGAATTAATGATAGATGGGAGAGTAGTACGTTAAATCAAATTACATCTATATTAAAAGATGGCACGCATGGCACTCATAAAGATAGTAAAGAAGGACCTTGGTTGCTAAGTGCTAAAAATTTAAAAAATAATAAAATATCTATAAATGAAGATGATAGAAAGATTAGTAAAGTAGATTTTGATCGCATATATAAAAATTACAATTTAAAAAGAGGAGATTTGCTTTTATCAATAGTTGGTACTATAGGGAACGTAGCAATTGTAAAAGACCCTGAAAATATTGCTTTTCAAAGAAGTGTAGCAATACTAAGAATGAGAAATGAGTTTGAAATAAATTTAAAAAGAATTTATTTCAAACTCATTCTTTTAAGAAAAAACTCAAACGAAATCAAGTAGTATCAGCACAACCAGGTATATATCTAGGTGATTTAGGAAAATTTCAAATTAAATTCCCTTTAAATTTAAAAGAACAAAATAAAATTGGAAATTTCTTTAGCAAACTCGACCGCCAGATTGAGTTAGAAGAAGAGAAGCTTGAATTATTAGAAAAACAAAACCATTCTTATATAAATCAGATTTTTACAAAACAATTAAAATTTAATGATGATGAAGGTAATAAATATCCTGAATGGATAACTAAGAAGTTAGGGGATATTGGTAAAGTAGCTATGAATAAACGTATATACAAAAATGAAACAACTGAGAGTGGTGAAATACCTTTTTATAAAATAGGGAACTTTGGAAAGAGTGCTGATACATTTATAACTAGAGAAAAGTTTAATGAATATAAAGAGAAATATCCTTACCCTAATGTTGGTGATATATTAATATCAGCATCAGGAAGTATTGGTAGAACCATAGAATATACAGGGGAAGATGCATACTATCAGGATTCAAACATTGTTTGGCTAGATCATAATGATGAAGTCCTAAATAAATATTTAAAATACTTCTATAAAATTGTTAAATGGGCAGGAATTGAAGGAACAACTATTAAAAGGTTGTACAATAAAAATATCTTAAATACTAAAATTGAATTGCCAAATATAGAAGAACAAGAAAAAATAGGAGAATTTTTAACTAAATATGAAGAATTAATTAAAAAACAATCTTCAAAAGTCGAATTGTTAAAGCAACGCAAGCAAGGATTATTACAGAAGATGTTCGTCTAATTCTGATAAAGTCCTATTATGTTAAGTAAAAAAGAGAGATCGTATTTTCTCTCTTTTTTTATCTTATTTTCAAATTTCATATAATAGATTATTAACATGTGTTTTAGGACGATGTAAAAAGTACTCATTTGCATTGAAGCAAAGTTTATTAAACCTAATCATTATCGTGTTTAATTCTATAAATAGTATGTCTTATTATATTAACTTCTTTCTAAACAATCAATCGATTTTATCATAAACCAATCGACTATTTACACAAAGCTAAGCGCTTCTTGAAACACTGGTCTATTTTCAATTGATTTCCCATACTGTTTTTCTGTAAATATTTTTTTCAACACCAAATTTTTTTAAAATTTTAAGGTGCCTTTCTAAATTTTGGGAGATAGATGATACTCTCGTATAGCCAATAATCATTATTTTTCACCTGTAATTAACGTACATCTTAACCGTTCAATTAGATTGTTACAATTTCAACAATTCTTTTGTATGTTTAGGGTGTACCTATTTTATACATTTTCAGCTTTTTTTATTTCTTTTTTTCATTTTAAAAGCTTTGTAACCTTGAACTTGACTTAACACTATGCCTAGTATTACTCCTATAGTTACTATATATATGATGGACTGTAAATAATGGTTTTTCACAATATTTCCTACATAATCTAAAAATGTGAAAGCTGTTGCAAAGTCAATTATACTCTTTATAAAATCATGAGAGTATTCGTATTCCTTTTTATATTTAACTTTTTCGTCTATCA
>ERZ1029854.623-NODE-623-length-12440-cov-6.948728_pt1 | contig 12440 bp, 7 predicted proteins | sample MGYA00519239_ERZ1029854 | MGnify/ENA primary metagenome ERZ1029854 (study PRJEB33666, sample SAMEA4610917) | skin metagenome | biome: Human-associated habitat; feature: Malodor aspect; material: skin | place: Philippines | collected 2015-08 ... | reverse complement strand
CGCTCCGACGCACGCGCGCGGATCGCCGCAATCGTGCGCAGAAGAAGGTACGCGGCGAACGACGACGCGCGATCCTCGTACAGCACCACAATATCCATGAACCAAAACACCCGGATCAGCTCGTTGAGCACAGCCGGATCCACCGCCTTCGACACGGGCGGAAGCTCCTGCGCCCAGCACATGGAACGCAGCTTCCGCCGCCCCGCCTCCGACTGGATGTACGAGGCAATGTCAATGCTGTCCAACAGCGCCGGACTCGAGGTCAGCGCACGCTGCGTACGCCGAAAGAGCAACGTAGGAATCTGTACATTGATCGCGCCCTTCAGATGACCAGTGCGCACGTCATCACTCCCGTCCAGCATATCGGACGTATCCACACACCCCTGGAATATATGCGCAGGCCGCGTGTCCAGCAGCAGCACGGGCACCGTGCTGCGCGATTGAAAGGGGACACGCGTCAGCTCCTCCGCCTTCGACTGAATCCGCCTCGCCGACATGACAGGCGAGCTCGGCGCACTCAGACTGCCACCCGCCTCCGGCGCATGTCCCTGCGCTGGCGGCGGCGCGTCGACCCAGCTCGGATCGTACGGACCCTCCGTCACAGCCGCATCATCCGGCAGCGAATGAACCAAGTGCATCGAGGGCACATGCGCGGCGTGCGGCACGGGCCGTCCACAGTACGCCGAGCACGCATCACACGGGCTGGGGCGCTTCACTCGCTTCCCCCGCAGCGTACACAACAAGCGCTCCATCAACTCATCCGGTCGGATCGCTGCCACACCTTGCGGCGGATCCTGATACAGCATAGAAATAGCCAGCACACGGAATACCAGGCTCGAGGTCAGATCAGCGTCGCTGCGGCCACAACGAAAATGCGCCACCCCCCCAGGATCGCCGTGGATACACACCCGCTTCGCAGCACCGCCGCCGCCCGCTGGCCACGCCACCCCCAGGCTTCGCCGCCCCGCGCTCGCCACCGCCCTGCCCGCATGCGCCGCCCTTCGGCCGACCGCCGCAGTATCACCACGTGATCCTTCGAAGGTACTGGCACGCTGGCGACGCACGTCGTCGCTCCGCCATCGCATTGACACACAGGCACCTCTGTGCTTCCCACGGACTGTCATTGCTGCATACCATACTTGAATATGTCGACGCCGTCGAGTGGCAACACGATGCCGCGTCGGAGTGCGAACTCTCGCCGTCGAGGTGGTCAGCGCCAGCGCCATGCTAACGCCGCCGCTGGCGCCGAGGACGACACGGAAGAAGTCCGCACCCTGCGTGCCACGTATCCAACGCAACTCGCCATGCTCTCCGAACTCTTCCCCACATGGACCGACGAAGATCTCTTATTCGTCATCCTCGAAAGTAACGGGGAAGTCGAAATCGCGGTCGGCCGGATCAGTGAAGGCCATGCCGAGCAGTTCTCGTCCGTCAAGTCCAAAAAGACACAGCGCAAGGAAGCAGCCGCCCACTCGGCCGCCGCCCTCGCCAGCTCCCAAGCCACGGAATCCACCACACCTGCCGCCGCACCCGCATCCACACTCACGCAGGCCGCCCCTCCCAGCACCTCACAAACCGCCTCGGCTGCCGCGCCCACGGACGGCTCGCGCCGCTCGACCCGTGGCGGAGAGCGCGCTTCCCGTGGCCGCGGTGCGCCCGCTGCTCGCGCAGGTCGCGGTGGCTTCCGTGGCGTGGCTCGCGGTGGCGCGGCCTCGGCTTCCGCTCCCTCCGCCCAGAGTCAAGCCATGCCCGTGACAACGACGCCGGCGGCCTTCAGCCACAAGCCCAAGCCCACCGAGACCAAGCCACGCACAACCACCATGAGCTGGGCACAGATCGCGCGTCCCCAGGAGCCGCCCAAACCTTCACTCGAACACGAGGCGGCACCCGTGGAGACGCCCGCGCCCCAGCACGATACAGACACGGCTCCCGCTGTGGCACCCCCCACCACGGAGACCATCCCCGTGACCCAGACAAGCGCGTCAGCGCCTGCCGAGACACCCCTCCCTGCTGCCGTGTCGACACGTCCCGCTCGTGCACAGCGCCCGCGCCAGGATGCAGCGGTGGTCATGCCGGATGGAGCATCCTTGGACCAACTGGATGTCAAGTTTGGCACCCTCACCTTTATGGCGAACGATGGCAGTGAGGCAGCTGAACCGAGCCTCGGCTCCACCGGCTCAGCGGCTGGATTGAACGTGGACACCAAGCAAGACCCTGCCCCCGTACACGAATTTGATGGATTCAAAAGCAGCGGCTTTGGTGTGAATGGTGCGTACGGCCTCGCAGGCACGCGGCCTGTGAACCAGGACGCATCCGCTACGCCTGCTGCCGAGGAGGCGAGTGGTACACTGTCGTACGGCAGCGGCACGCCCGGCCAGGCCTATGCCTCGTCGATCTACAGCTTCGACTCGAACCAGCGCTCGTCGCACCCCTACGCGACAGGCCTGCGTGCCACGACCGACGAGCATGCCTCGCAGCCCGCCGCTCCTACGGGGCCCGCTGGCCCCGTAGCCGGTGGCTACGACGTGGGTGTGATGCCATACATGCAGCAGCCACAGGGCCCACCTCAGCTCCCGCAGCACCAGACGCAGACCCAGCAGCAGTCGCAGCAACAACCGCAGGCCCAGCAGCCTTTCCCGAACGTGATGCCATACTACTATCCTTACTACATGCCGAACCAGTTCCAACACTTTTCGCCTGCGGCCGGCTTTGGCCAGTACCCGCTGTACGGTGCGCAGCCACAGCCGCCGTCGAAGCTCGATGTACCCGCGCCAAGCCTTGCGGCGTACACACAGCACGACCCTATGGGCACACCTTACAGTACTCACACCCCGCCGCAGCCATACCAGGCCGCTCCCAGCGTCTCGATGCCGACGTACGAGTCGCAGGGCTTCTCCCAGCGGCTGGGGGGTAGTGGTAGTGCCAGCGCGAACGCGGACTTTAAGCTGCAGGGCGGCTCGGCTACCTCGGATGCCAACCATTCGCTTCCAGGTCTGAGTTTCTTGGGTGGTGGCGTGCCACAGGGTGCGCCTGCCGCGCCCGTCCGTGCCGGTTCGACATCGTCTGTGCCAGCCACGTCGACCCCTCTGGACTATCGCGCGTTTGACGCGACCAACTCGCCTGCCACGCGCTCCGCGGCTGCCTCTGGCTCCTCGGCCGCGGCGACGCCCAGCGTAGGTGCTACGACGGGCATGCCACCGCCACCACCGCAGGGCATGCCGAGCCACCAGGCGGCCGCACCGATGGCTCAGCAGCACCCAGCATACTACCAACACTATGCGGCCGGACTCGGCCATGCCAACGCGTACGATGGCTACCACCAGTATGGTCGCCAGCCGTATTGGGTCTAGTCGACTCCGACCTTTCTTTTTCCCATAGCCAAGTAATGGTCACGACGGCCGTTCTCTACATGCGTGGCCTGCCTGCATCGCGGCGACTCTACACGTCGGCAGATTGATTGGTCCCGCGTCCTTGATCCACGTGGTGGTGTATCGGCCGACCTGTCGGCATAGAACTGGCGAGAGTGCGCTGCGAAGCTGTCGTGCTGGGAAAAAATCGTGCCACAGCGGCGCACTCTTTGGTCGGCTGCGCCTTGAACGCACTTCCGCTTCGTTTTGTGGATTGTGGGACCCATTCTGAGGGCGATCCCTGTGAACGTGTACTCGGTTTGATTTTGGCTGTCTGATCTTGTGCGCGTGCACGTCCTCTTCTTCCACCCTCGCCCCTCTCCCCCAAACCGTTCTTCAGCCGCCAGATGCCTCGTGGTACAGAGACGGCTGCGGCTGACCACAGCACAAGTCCGCATGAATTCAAAGTACCACCGAGCTCGGACTCTCTCCTTTCAGATGCATCCATTTCGCCGGCTGCCCCGTTTGATCCTTCCCTCCCCTCCTCCGTGTTCGGCCCCGAGGCCGAGGCGCCGTTCACGCCATCAGGCCTACTCGGCTCTCATGTCAAACAAAATGTCTCATGGGATGCGTCGCATGAGCCTCTGACGATTGACCTGAACCGTGTGTCATCGCTCACACTTAGCACGCCCCATTCTCGAAGCAGCCACGCCGAACTCCCAACACAATCTCCCGAGAAACAACCGGCTTTACTGCCGTCCTATGATTCTGTATATACGACGCCCTTTACGGACTCACCTATTCCGCAAACGCCATCGGCGCCTCAACGACTCAACTCTACTCAGTCTTCGCATGCGTCGTCCACGGATGATCTTGGCCAAGCATTCGACATACCACCGCAGGCCTCGCCTGCCGCAGCTCCATTGCCAGCTCCCATGACACCTAGGATCCAGTCGGATCCGGCCATGAGACACGCCGCGTCCGTGTCGACCAGCTCGTGTGCCTCTGTTGCCACGCCCGAGTTCAATCTGCCTGTACAGCCACGCTTCAGTATGCCGGACATATATTCGCCCCCGTGTGGCACGCCGGATCGAGGCATATCGGTGCCTCAACAACACCTGGCTTTCGAATCGAGTCCTACACCGCGCAAGTCGTCCACCATACCGATCTACATGGACCAACCGCCCTTGCCCTTGCCTCCGCCGATGCCACTCCATGATATGACCGATGCATCTTTGGTGCATCCTGCATTCACATCGCCTCTTTCGTCGTCTGTGGCACCTTCCCCCGCCCTTGGCTCCGTACCAGGCCACTTTCCTGGCCCGCCTACCACCCCCGGTCCCCACCTGCTGGACGACCCTTTTGTTCCGACGCCGTACTATTCCCCCATGCCACATCCTGAAATACCTTCGATGCCGATAGAGGCAGGTCCACCACCGTCACTTCCGGTCATGTCGCGCGTATTCTCTGCGCCCATGCCATCTACTATGGTCCAAGAGCCGACGCAGCCGTCTGTACCATTCACACCGGTCCAGCGTCGACCATCAGTACCCGCATCTCCTGTGCCGGCTAGCAGTTATAGCTTGCCCGTGAACCATGCATCCATGGCTCGCAAGTGCTATACGCCGTATTCCAAGACCCCAAATCCGGCACCGTCATGGACGTACCAGGATGCCGATTATATGTCCTCGCCGATGACAGCGTCCAAAAGCATGGGGTGCCTTGCCTCACCTCTTCCTGCATCTCCGGCCACGCCAAGTGGTCTGCCAAGGCGCGGCTCACGAATGTCACACAGTATTAGTATGCCTGGTGACCATATATCGGCGCTACTCGATTTTGAAGGACCAAGCCCCACGCGCATGCGTGGACGGTCGTCTGGACCGCCGCCCTTGGTGGTGAGCTCAGCTGACAAGCTGCATGCTTGTCACTGTGGCCGGCGTTTCAAGCGTCTCGAGCACTTAAAGCGTCACATGCGGACCCATACTCAAGAGCGTCCTCATAAATGCCCCATTGCCTCTTGCGGGAAGAGTTTCGGCCGGACCGACAATCTATCGCAGCATCTCAAGACCCATTTCCGACCAGCTGGTCTGGGAGGACGGACCAATGAACTGGTCCATACAAAGGACGAGGTGCCCCGGGCTACCAATACACGCAACGATCCCTTTGCAGCAGCGGCGGCGGCGGCCGCTGCAGCGGCCGCAGTCCATGGGCAAGCGCATATGCACATGGTGCCACCAGAGCATGCCCCCATCCATCCAGAGGGATAACATAGCTAGAGCACATGTCATGCCCAATATCACGTTCACCTCCTCATACTACGTACCTTTATGATAGGGACTTGGCGCGGTACAACAAGATATAGGCCACCGAATCTTCGCCGCCACCGTACAGCATCTCGATCTTCTCAGGCGGTACAATCGTCACCTTATCATCGTCGAATTTGTACCAGTCCTGCGATGGCGCATCTAGCGAGTCCGACGGCGGATCCACAGCCGATTTACGCACCCATGACATGTAATGACCGGCATCGGCTGCAGCGCCCTTGTGCGTCACAATACCCACTAGGTCGTACAGGCCACTGACATTGCAGCCATGATCACTGGACAAATCAGGATCGATAGTAGCTTGAATGTCGGCCGCTTCCTTCGATCGCTGCTCACGCTCCTGCTCATCTGTTAAAGCACCGCCCTCCACGGCGCCCAATTCCAGGTGCCGTTCCTTGGCGCGCGCACGGATTTTGGCTCGATCGGCCCGTTCTTTCTCAACAGCGCGTATCTTGGCACTGACAGGTGATAATCGACGGGCTAGTTCTGGCGTCACAAGCGAGCTGGCATCTAGTTCCTTAGGAAACTTGACTTTTCGCATAATCTTGGTCTTTTTGTTAATGTCGCGGCGCCAATAGAACCGCACAAAGTGCACAAACAAGTATTCAGAAAGGCGGGTGATGCGGCGAGTTTCATCGTATACAGCTGTGCGCTGTAGCTGCTCTGAATGCTTCTCCAGCTTTTGCGAGAACGAGTCCAAAATGCCGGACTCCATGTCGTTTGTTTGGCTAGAAATCGTACACTGCAGTATCTGGAACGGCTCATCTAGCTGTGCGGGTGTTTCGTTCGGGGCCTCTTTGCAGCGTCTCTCAATGGACATGTGACCAGTCAGGTACTGTGCCACGAGTGGCTCGGACGGCGTTACAGCAACACGAGACGATGCCAAGGCCTGGATGATTTGAAGCCATGCCTCCTCCGCATCCTGTTGTGCGAATCCACCAGACGTGCTCGACATCTCTGCAAACTGTGGAGCAATTTTGCGCAGCGTCGAGAGCAGCACCAATGGCGGCACTGGCTCGGTGGTTTTCCGCATGTCCTGAAACAGATCACGCAGCGCGGCTGTAAAACTAGCATCGCCCTGGTTCGAGCCGATGCGGCCTGGAAATGCGTTCAGAGCATCTTCAAGTTGAGGAATGGCTCTTAACAGCTGGAGCGTAGCATTCAAGTAGCAGGTGTTACCAAGGTTCACAAGACCCACGCGTAGATCCTTAGCCTTGCTGAGCTCATCTTCCGGCAAATCCTCCAGGAACTGCACAGGCTTTTCTGGGGCCTTGGGCAGCTCACCCACAGCACCCAGCACCATGAACTGCTGACCCGCGCGCGCACCCACTTTGCCTAATGGGGTATCGTCTTTTAGCAATCCTCCCTTGATGAGTACTTTTTGGCGTTCGGGTGGCACATGCGTGACGTCAGCAATGGCACGCTTGAAATCCAGGCCTGTACCCTCAAGATTCATAGATACATCATACTGCGCGTCAGCAAATTCAACGTACATTTTTCCCATTATGCTTTACTTTCACTGGGATGGTCGTCATCTTCCCCATGGAGCGGTGACGTCACGCGTCGCGATGCTCTTGGGTCCTGGCCTCATGCACGATGACGACGCTTCCTTCGGCCGAGATCCGATGCCCAAAAAAAGTCGTCCTGCAGCAGGCACAGGTATCGACCGCGACGATGGCCAAGCTAACGAAGCGTACGAAAAAGTTTATGAAAAACAAGCTTGACCAGACGCTCAAGCAGCGTCAGGATGCGAAGAAGAAGCAGAAGTACACACAAAACAAGGGAAAGCGTGTTAACGATGAGCCAACTGAGGAGAAAGAGGAGGAGCCTGAGGTGGTCGAGTCCCAGGCGCCTGCCATGAGCGTCGACGATTTCCTAAGCGGTGGATTCCGTGAAGGTATGGAAGGCGAAGACGAAGAAGAAGAGGCAGAGGAAGACGACGATGATCTCGATGAGGTTGATGATATCGAGGATGCCGAGGCGCATGCCCAAGACCTGGCTCAGCTCGCCGAGAAGGACCCTGAATTTTACAAGTATCTCCAAGAAAACGACCAAGAGCTTCTTCACTTTGGTCAAGGCGAGGATGAAGAAGAAGAAGAAGACGAAGAAAAAGAGGAGGAGGAAGATGAGCGCCTATTGACGATGGACATGCTGCAGCAGTGGCAAAAAAGTTTGTTACGGCACCGCTCGCCGCGCGCTTTGCGGCGCTTGCTACTGGCTTTCCGCTCTGTCCTTAGTTCACATGATGATGAGGTGCAGCATGCCTTTCACGTACAAGACAGCCGTGTGTTTTCTAAGCTAATAATCACTACGCTCAAGTATATGCCGATGGTGATGGAGTACCATGTGCCTTACAAAAAGACCGCAGATGGTCGCTTTAAGGTACAGACACACACACAAAAGTGGCACATACTACACCGGCCCGTGCGCAGCTACTTTATGAGCGTGATCAAGCTTCTGCAAACGCTGCCTGAGGCCGACATGGTCTATGTGGCCCTCAACGAGTCGGCTAAGATGGTGCCTTACTTGCATCAGGACCGACGTGTGGCGCGTGACTATGTGCGTGCGCTGCTGGCGCAGTGGTCATCGGGCGAGGACCGCATTCGCCTCGCTGCGTTTTCATGCTTGTACGTGACGACGGCCTCGGCGCTGGATGACGACATGGTGGATTTCTGCCTTAAGAGCACGTACCATACCCTGATTCGGAACACACGCAACACCAAGCCACATACGCTCGAGCACATCGCGCTCATGAAAAACACTGCGTGTGAGCTATTTACGTTGCATGCGGACGCGAGCTACCAACAGGCGTTTGGGTTCATCCGCCAATTGGCCATTTCCCTGCGCAACTGTCTCAAGCTCAAGACCCAGGAACAGTTCCAAACTGTGCTCCAATGGCCCTACCTCCACTGCCTTGACTTTTGGTCGTTGGTCCTGGCCAAGACGTGCCACGTTGACCGCGAGCAAGGCGTGCCGAGCCACATGCGCCCGCTGATCTATCCGCTCGTGCAGGTGTCCCTTGGTGTCGGTCGTCTCGTGCCCATGTCTCGCTATTTCCCACTACGCCTGCATGTCATTGAGTCTATGCTGCGCCTGATACAGGCAACGCATGTCTATGTGCCGCTTGCACCGCTGATTATCGAGGTGCTTGAGAGTGCCGAGTTCCAGCGACGCGGCAAGGGCGCGACGCTCAAGCCACTTGATCTTGAGACGACGTTCCGTGCTCCTGCCGCGTATGTGCGCACACGCATCTATGCGGACCAGCTTGCCGACGAATTTGCGTATGTGCTCCTCGAGTTTCTCGCTACCCAAGCGCGTCACATTGCCTTCCCTGAGCTCGTGATCCCCATAACTGTGCAGCTGCGCCGCGCTCTCAAGACGTCACCGTGCGTGCGCCTGAATGAGGCGGTGCGTCCGTTGCTGGACAAGATCCGCATGAACGCCACATGGATTGAGCAGCGACGCAGCCAGGTCGAATTCGCACCGAACGATCAGTCGCAGGTCGATGCATTCTTGCAGAACGAGGCGTCTGACGCACCGCTTCAGCAGGCTGTGCGTCTTGCGCGCAAGGTCCGTGAGCAAAAGCGGCGCCTGCTCGAAAAGACGGCGCATGTCGTAGAAGATGACGAAGCATAGTGTACTATTCATGCAGCGACCTGTACTCGGCCAGCGAGAGCTCTAAGGCGAGTCGTGTGTCGTCGTCCATGTCGTCGTCCAGCGGCGGCACACGGCGGCTGTCGGTGCGCTCAGCGACGAGCGCACTTTTACCAGCACGGCGCGCGCTCTGTGCTTGCACCGAGTCAACGGCACGTAGTGTCGGCGATGGCTTGGCCCATGCGCCTAGAGAGTGCGGCGAGCGCGATGGTCGCGTATTGTCGGCGCGCATGTCGGGCCAGTCGCACAGACTGCCCGTGAGGCTCGACGACATGGAGCTCAGAGATCCTTCTGGGCTACCGAATCGTGCATGGCGCGGCACAGCGACTGTCTGCAACTTACTCCACGAGCTGGGATGCGAGTCGCCGCTGGTCGTCGTCGATGCAGAGCGCCCAGCCGTGCACAGAATGTCCCATGCACGCGACGTCGGCGCCATGTCACGGACGGGCACGAGGGGCGGCGATAGAGGCGTTGCATCGCTATCGCCTTCGTGCGTTTCCAAATCGTACATGAGTTCAGGAGACCAATCGTCATCGACGCCTGATGCCTCCTGCTGACTGAGCATCAGCGCATAGTCCAGTGCGACATCTTCATCGAGAGCGCCATGCACGCTTGACTCGAGTGCGGCGCGCTGTGCCTGAGACGAGGCGCGTTTGTCGCGCTCCATTCGCACCTGGTGCTGACCCTCTTCCACGTCCTGGACGAAATCGGCCTTAAGTCGCGTGCGTTCCGGCACCGAAGCCTTGCTCCGCCGCGGCGCCGTGCGCGGCGCCTGGGATACTGGCTCAGAGTCTGTGTGCCACGACAGGATGTGCATGCCGATCGCGGCCACAAACATGTCGTCGGCGGCCATCATGTGCGTCACACGGAAACGCGCGGCCTCTTCCTGCGTAAGTTCGCCGGCCGCCAGCATCCGCGCTGGATGCCGCCGAGCTGCGCGCTCGTTGAAAACACGCACGAGCGAGCCTGTGAGAGCATCGAGAGCTTTGATCGTGCCGTCCTCACAACCGGCAAAGAGTAGGAGTGGCGAAAACGCCAGGGCCGTGATGGCTGTGTGATGCGCCTCGATAACGAGCGCTGGGCGTACTTGGCGCTCTGCTACCGCGGGCTCTGCGCCCTGCCACGCTACTTGCGCCTGCTCATCGTACACTTCTCCATCGTCATCCCATTCCCACACGCCGATACATCCAGACGCCGTGCCAGCGCAAACAAACTTGTGCTCCTGCAGACGAGATGCTTGCATGCGCGCGACAAGCGCCGTAGGAAGCGGCGGTGGCTTGGCACGTATGTCAAAGTCGCACCGCAGGCATGTGATGGCCGAGAGCGTTGGTGCACCAAACACGGCCGTGCATACTTGACTGCCGATGGTGTGACGCAAGAACACGCGCGCATCTTTGTGGTGCACGAGCAGCGACAGGCCCGATGCATCGAGCACCATGTCTGAGACGGGTGTGCGACCGGAAAGAATGACGATGCGCTGTGGGCCCGGGTAGTTGTGTCGCTCGGCGAGCATATCGCGCACACATACATTCTGCCACACAATGATCGTGCCATCCAAACGCGCGGCGGCCAAAATACCATGGGCTGGGGCATAGGCAAGGTGCGTGACGTGGTGTGCGGCCGTGCCCGACCAGAGTGGCTCCATGTGCTTCGGGTGCCATACATACACGGAGCCATCGGCGGCGGCCGTCGCAAACGTCACATACAGCTCGCCCAGCATCGAGAGTTGCTGCCGATGCCGTTCGTCTGAGTAGGCACCGCCATGGCCGGGTGCACACGTCATGCCAATGGCGGTCACGGGTGCCGAATGGGCGTGTCCCGCGGGAAAGGCTCGATTATGGATCGTGCCACGCGCACTTTGGCCGCGCCAGTCGAGAGTCGTGAGAGAAATGTCGCCGGAGGCGAGGCCCCATACAATCTGTGAGGCGTATGCGTCAGTTGCTTGAGCCGTGGTCGTCGGACTTAGATCGATGTTGGGGTGGCCATTTGGTGTGCGCGCTGAAAAGCCGTGCGCGTCCAAAAAGTCCTTGGCGACTTTGCCCGTGTGGGTATTCGATCGAGATGCGACACTAAAGTCATTCGAGAGAGAAAGCACGAAGCGGCGCGATGCTGAGAGGGCTAGCACGCTAAGCGTCCCGATGCGCGGATCCGTAAGCACCGTCGGCGTGCGCGACTTGCGCCACCGCCGCAACAGGGCGGAGCGGGCGACGTACTCGCCGCGCCAGCTCGGCTCCATACGACGCAATGCCGGAGCGACACGGAGCGCGGACCATGCAGGATCGTTGATGTGCTCATGCAATGTGTGTTCTCGCTCTTCGAGGCCCGACGCAACCATAAACGCCGCGCGCCATGTCGTGTCCAGAGACGCGATCGCGCGCCATGCACGGCACGTTGAGCCACATCGAACGATAGAGATGGGATCGAGGAATGCAAATATACGCGCTATCGTCTGGGGCGTCAGCTGTGAGACATCTACCACGGACGAGGGCGTGGGATCAGTAGGCAACGCATGATCGGGAGATTCATCACGGGGTAGCAGTGTGCAGTGCCGAAAGCTTGTGTCGAGATCCAAAGGTGTAATAGATGCACAGTCAGGTACGTTCATCCAAAGACACACAAGCAGTCGTCACAGTACACACAGCCAGCCAGCCAACCGTGAGTAGGTGGGAGAAAAAACTGACACCGCTGGCGCAGCCTTGACGCGTGGCGTGTCGTGGACCTACTGGGTTCTACCAACGTGTCTGTTGTGCACGGACCATGCTAGGATAGTCGCTCTACATAATTGGCAGGGAACAGACCCATGGCACCTGTCCGAGCATTCGTGCCGCTCCACCAGTCTTCGCTGGCGAACTCGATATCGACGATCTGGTCACCTTCGGCCAGGGTGATTTCATTGTCCTCGTCCATCTCGTAGTCGTACAGCGCGACGGCCTGAGGAGCTGCTGCCGGTGGGGCCGGGGGCGGCGGAGGAGGGGGTGGGCACGCCTCCCAGGATCCCACGCGCGACACGCCCCGACCGGTGACGGCGCCCACGCCCGGGCCTACGCTGAGCCGCATGAGCGAGCACACCGCCACCCCCGCCCGGGCCGGTTCCCCCGCCTGGATCGACTACTCC
>ERZ1029854.622-NODE-622-length-12441-cov-6.682464_pt1 | contig 12441 bp, 8 predicted proteins | sample MGYA00519239_ERZ1029854 | MGnify/ENA primary metagenome ERZ1029854 (study PRJEB33666, sample SAMEA4610917) | skin metagenome | biome: Human-associated habitat; feature: Malodor aspect; material: skin | place: Philippines | collected 2015-08 ... | reverse complement strand
CCCAAAGAAGCGCCCAAGCCGAGTGGTTTCTCCTTTGGCAAGCCTGCCGAGAATGCAGAGGCCCCCAAGGCAGGTGGTTTCTCTTTTGGTAAGCCCGCGGAAAACACAGAAGCACCCAAGACAGGTGGCCTTTCGTTTGGCAAACCTGCAGAGGCGCCCAAGGAAGCACCCAAGCCAGGCGGCTTCTCCTTTGGCAAGCCCGCTGAGAAAAAGGATGAGCCCGCTACAGAGGCAAAACCTGCTGAAGCGGGAAATTTGTTCAGCAAGCCGCCGGCATCTACCTCTGGAACACAGACAGATACCAAGCCTACTAATGTCGCTGTGTCTGCACCGTCCTTGTTGCGTGGTAAGAGCATGGAGGACATTGTAAAAATGTGGCAAGGTGAATTGGATGCATCGATCAAAGAGTTTAGCCAGCAGGCTGGCGAAGTCGCTGCCTATGATCGCGTCCTCCTCAAAGGCGGTGATGAAATCAGCCGGCTTGTGGCGCAGATTGCCCAGGCGGAAGAGCGGCAATCTGGTATCGATCAGACGTTGGACTATGTCGAGCAGCAGCAGACAGAACTGAATGCGTTGCTAGACACGTATGAGGGTCAGCGTTCAGAGCTGCTGCAGGCAAGTGGTGCCCACGGACGCATGGATATGGGTGTTGCTGATGTTGAGCGCGAAAAAGCGTATGCTCTTGCTGAGAACTTAAATACGCAGCTGGACGACATGTCCCGCAACCTCGTGTCCATGATCGATGAGGTGAATCAAATGTCGGCACCCACGACGAATGGACGTCGGGCTGTGCGTGACGCGACTGATGCTTCATCTGAAGCACTTGGATCTTTACAGGTATCGCGCGATGTGCCAGGCTACGAGGACCCGATCACACAGATCTCTGCGATTTTGAACGCGCATTTCAGCAGCCTCAAGTGGATTGATGAGCACACCTCGTCACTGCGTGATCGATTGGAAGCGTTGCGGCGCGGCCAAACAGACAAGGCTCATGCAGCGAATGACACGCTGCGTTTGAGTGTAGGTCCCGATGCACCGCGCAGCTCGACACCGAGCCGAACACTCCTGGACCACCGTGGCAGCCCCGCCACGTTTCGTAGCAGCACGAGTGCTCGGTACCTAGGCGCATGAATGTACATCACGTGACGGAAAGCGTCGTCAGCGCGGCCAAGGCGTGCAACGCGTGCGATCTCTTTCCATATGCACGCCTATCCTGGACAGACGTGGCGTTCGACGCCGCAGGTAGACTGCATTGCGTCGCAGTTCAGTCTATTCCATGCTGATCGACCTGTTGATGCATTTGATGATGCTCGGCAGCGCACGCAACAGCCCATCGTAACAGGCACGTCCGTGCTGGGACTCACCTACCAGGACGGCGTGATGCTGGCCACAGACACACTTGCGTCCTACGGATCGCTGGCGAGGTTCATGGATAATCAGCGTCTAACGCCATTTGGAAGTCATGTCGTGGTTGGTGCCAGCGGCGATATGAGCGACTGGCAGAACATTCAGCACACACTCACGAAGCTGATGGAGAAGGAGGACATTCAAGGTGACGGACACAGCCTGACGCCCGAGCAGGTGTATGCATACCTCTCGCATACCATGTACGAGCGCCGGTCTAAGCTGGACCCATATTGGAATGCCCTCGTGCTGGGTGGCTATGATGCCAGGGCCAACGCGCCCTTCCTCGGATACGTCGACTTGCTCGGGACAACGTATCAGAGCAGCACCATTGCGACAGGATTTGGTCTGCACCTCGCTCAGCCCATGCTGCGCAAGGCCGTCGAGGGCCGCGAGTCACAGCTCACGGAAGAGGAGGCACGTGCGATTCTCGAGCAATGCATGCGTGTTTTATTCTACCGAGATGCACGCAGTCTGAACCGATTCCAGATCGCCAAGATCACCAAACATGGTGTCCATATCACAGAGCCATACAGCGTTTCGACGAGCTGGAGCTTTGGCGAAGGCCTCCGTGGCTATGGCCCTCAGACCCAATAGACGTCCATACCTGACTCAGCCAAAATAGTCTCCACATGGCCCTGACCCAGCGCAGGACAGCGTTGTGTGACCCGACGCCGTTGATTGTGCTGTGGGTGAGATGGGGCGGTGCCTAGGAGCGGCGTGGAGCATCGTGGGTGTGCTCGCTCTGGTACTGCAGACGTATGCGCGTCCGCTTACACCCAAGCTGCTTTTGGAGGCCCCACGTCCCGCGTCACATGTGGCTGTGAATGCACCAGGCACAACGGCCTTGCTGGGTGTAGAAATGCCTTCGACCACGACAGGCGATGTATCCAAGGCTTTGTATTACATTCCTCTAGACCCGCCCGCTTCTTGGGAGCACAAACAAGCATCGGTGCTTCAAAATGGCACCAACGACGCAGTCTTCTTGGATGAGGACACGTTTGTCTTCGTGAAGGACCAGCAGCTGCACTGCCGTTCGCTGCGCGAAGACAGGAGCGAGCTTCTACTGCATTTACCCAAAGGCATCCAACATATGCAGAGTGTGAGGACAGCCAAAGACACGGCCACGTTGGCATTCTCGGCCATGGTGTTTGACGACGGAGATATCTACGCACAGCACCCAGAGCAAGAGGCAGCATGGCAACGTGCTAAAGTATACGATCAGCTATTTATTCGACATTGGGACCAGTGGCAGCACCCTCAGCAGCGCACGCAGCTCTTTGCGCTGGATTTGTACAGGCACCAGAGTGGATGGACCGTGCGAGACAAGATCCGGAATCTGCTCCAAGCAACTCGACTCGAATCGCCGGTGGGACCGCTGGGTGATGCGAGCGATTTCAGTCTGTCGCGCCATTATGTGGCCTTTACAGCCAAGGACCCAGACGCGCCACCAGCTTGGCACACGCGCCAGCACATCTACCTGGTGCCTCTTGATGGACACGCCCCGCCCAAACGCATTAGCCTCGCTGAGAACCGTGGCTGGGCAGGCACACCTGTGATATCACCCAACGAGGATATGGTCCTGTTCCTTCAGCAGTACAAAGATGGATTCGAGAGCGATCGCAAGGTACTGCAAGCTTATCTTATGGAGGGGGGTCAGCAGGTCGAGATCTTTCCGGATTGGGACGTGTCTCCCGACACACTTTCCTTTTCGTCGGATGGACGCACGCTGTATGCGGTCGTTCCTGAGGACGAGCAGCGCAAGGTGTATGCCATCTCGGTGCAGGGCGCGTCGTTTTCCGACAAACACGCGCTGGTGGTCGATGGCTCGGCCTCGTCGCCCACCCAGCTTCCAGATGGACGCCTCATCTATGTTTTATCGACTCTTCAAAGTCCGAATGACGTGTACCTTTATGATAGGGGGCAAACGACGCGTCTCACGCATTTTTGGCAGTGGTCTGATGCGCATCGTGACGTGGACATGGGTCCTGTGCCTGAGCGCTTCACATACCAAGGCGCAGACGGCGTAACGATGCATGGATGGCTCATCAAACCACCGTCGTATGAAGCCGACGTCAAGGCAGGCAAGAAGCTGCCTCTTGCGGTGCTGCTGCATGGCGGCCCAGAAGGCGACTGGAGCAATGGGTGGTCGACGCGATGGAATCCCGTGGCATTCGCGGCAGCAGGCTTTGTCGTGACGACTCTGGATCCATCTGGGTCCATTGGGTTTGGGCAGGCTCTGACGGATCGCGTCCTGGAACACTGGGGCGATCGAGTCAAGGAAGACGTTTTGCGAGGGGTGCATCATGTGCTTGACACGCATACTTACTTGGATCGTGATCGTGTCGTGGCTGCTGGCGCGAGTTTTGGCGGGTACATGGTGAACTGGCTGCAGGGGCACAACCAAGGCAAGCTGTTCAAGGCTTTTGTGACACACGACGGCATCTTCCATCTCGAAAGTATGTACTATTCTACGGAGGAGCTCTACTTTCCGGAGTCAGAACTAGGCGGCTTACCGTGGACGTCGCCGCATCTATACGAGGCGTTTAGCCCGCACCGCCATGTGGCTGCATGGTCCACGCCCCATTTGATCGTGCACGGCGGACGTGATTTTCGACTGAGCCCTGCCCAGGGCATTTCGGCCTTTACAGCCCTCCAGCGCCGTCATGTTCCGTCTCGCCTGCTCTTCTTCCCTGATGAGGGACACTGGGTCCTCGATCCACGTAACTCGTTGCAATGGCACGAGCAAGTGTTGGGCTGGCTCCAATATTGGTCCCGCCCACCTGCCACCGCTCTCACGGACCACCAAGCGGTGTTCTCCACGTGACGTCGAGAAACGCTCGGCGCGCGGCTGCGTCGGGGGCCGTTTTTGACGCGTGTGTGGCCATGTTGTATGTAGACAAGTACCGGCCCAAGGACCTGAGTGAGCTGAACTATCACCTGCACCTCACCGAGCAGCTCGAGAGTCTGGTGGCGAGTGCAGATGTGCCGCATTTGCTGTTTTACGGGCCGAGTGGTGCAGGAAAAAAGACGCGTATTACGTGTCTGCTCAAGGCCTTGTATGGCCCTGGTGCCCACAAGCTCAAGGTCGACCAGCGTGTGTTTTTGAATCCGAGCAAGCGCAAGATTGAAGTCAACCTCATTAGCAGCAACTACCACACAGAGATCACGCCGAGTGATGCAGGCATATACGATCGCCTCGTTATCCAGGATATTCTCAAGGAAATCGCCCAGACGCAGCAAGTCGATCAAAATGCCGCACGACGATTTAAAACTGTCGTGATCAACGAGGCAGACTCGCTTTCGCGCGATGCTCAGGCCGCACTGCGTCGAACGATGGAAAAGTATATGCGCAATATGCGCCTCATTCTATGTGCGAATAGCACGTCGCGCATCATCGCACCGATTCGTTCCCGGTGCCTTTTGCTGCGTGTTGGTGCACCGAAAGATGAAGATGTGATGCGCGTCCTTCGGCACGTCGCCAAGCGCGAAAAGTTCCACCTGCCCGACAACATATCGAGCGACATTGCACGAAACGCCGATGGCAATGTGCGCAAAGCCATCCTTGTCTTGGAGACATTACGTGTGCAGTCTCCCGATTTGTCTGGGCCTGTGGCCATTGCGCAGCCAGACTGGCAAGTGTATTGTGAGCGCACAGCCGACATGATCGTCAGTGAGCAGTCCCCTGCACGGCTCCTGGAGGTGCGTGGACGCCTGTACGAGCTGCTGGTGCACGCCATTCCGGCCTCTCTGATTTTCAAGACACTGGCGCACGACATCGTCCGCCGAGTCGATGAGTCCCTTCGCGCGAGTATTATCGAAAAAGCCGCTTTCTACGTACGTATACATTTTTCTGACGACAGGAACTGCGATGTGTGTCAGGGAACAAGCCCATATTCCATCTTGAGGCCTTCGTGGCTCAGGTCATGTTTCTCCAAAAGAGCCTGCTCTTAGGCATGGACCTAGACTAGCCGCTAGATCCTCCTCATAGTGAGCACGTGATGAATGACTGTACGACTTCCCCAAGTCCCCATCGTTTCTTACCGACCGCGTGAAACGTTGGCCGAGAGCATGTCATCTTTCCTCTCGCGAAAGCTGCTTTGGCGCCGCTCTTTCGTAACGGCCACGCTTCCGCGGCACGTATTCCGCAAGGATACGATCAATTCTTCGGTGCAGTATGTGGCATATGCTGTGCGCGGAGAAATCCCGCTGAAGGCGGCAGAGTACGAAAAGCGCTTGCGACTTGGTGACAAGCTGCCGTTCGATTCGATCGTTTGGACCAATATTGGAAACCCGCAGCAGCAGCCTATGCTGGGCCAGGAACCTATCACATTTTGGCGCCAGGTGGCAGCCCTCACCGAGTACCCACAGCTGTTGGACATGCCCGCGGCCGTGCGGGATTCGATGTTCCCCAGCGACGTGCAGGAGCGCGCGCAGGAACTGCTGAAAGCGTTTGGCAGTGTGGGTGCTTATACGGCTTCTAAAGGCGTGCCTCTTGTGCGTCAGCACGTCTCGGACTTTCTGCAGCAGCGCGATGGATATGCGGAAAATATCGAGAACATTTATCTGACGGCGGGTGCTTCGTCGGGCATTTCCGCGCTACTGCAAATACTCATGCGCCCGAATCGTGATGGTCTGTTGATTCCTATCCCGCAATACCCATTGTACTCAGCATCGGCATCCCTGTTGAATCTGGCCGCCCTCACCTATCGTCTGGATGCCCAGCAGCACTGGGAGCCCTCTCTGACCGACATAAAAGCCAAGATTGACGAAGCGCGTAGCCAGGGCATTGAGCCGCGTGTCATTGTGGTCATCAACCCTGGAAATCCTACGGGTGCCTGCATGACACGCGCCGAGGTCGAGGACATGATCAAACTGGCCCATCGAGAGAGTCTGGCAATTTTTGCCGATGAAGTGTATCAAGATAATGTGTACAACAAAGACCGTCCCTTTGTGCCGTTCCGTCGCGTGCTGATGGAGTTGCAAAACAGTCAAGATGCGTCAGAGCGTGAGATTGGCTCGTCCGTGGAACTGGTGTCTTTCCACAGCACGAGCAAGGGCATGGTGGGCGAATGTGGACGCCGTGGTGGCTTTTTCGTGCTGAACAACATGGATGCAGAGGTTGAGGCTCAGATCAACAAAGTTGTGAGCATGAGCCTGTGTCCGCCCACCCAAGGACAGATTGGTGTCGATTTATTGGTGCGTCCACCAAAGCCGGATGAACCGAGCTATGAGCTATGGCGTCATCAGATGGACTCGATTTACCACACGCTGCGATCGCGTTCTCAGCTGATTGCCGACAGCCTGAACCGCCTCCCTGGCATATTTGCTGAGCCGGCCATGGGAGCGCTGTATGTGCTTCCACGTGTTCATCTCCCGAAGAGTGTGTCTGACCGGGCGCGTCAGCTGGGCAAGAAGGTCGACGAGCTGTACTGCCTTGAGTTGTTGGACGAGACAGGCATTTGTGTCGTGCCGGGCTCAGGCTTTAGCTACGAACCTGAGGTGTTGGAGGACGGCTCGACGCTTTCGTGCTTCCGTATCACGGTGCTGGCGAAGGAGACGCAGGCCATGGTAGATCGATTTACGCGCTTTCACCGCGCCTTTATGGACAAGTATCCATGAAAACTTCGTGCCTAGGCGGCGGCACTTGAGCCCAGGCTGTTATGCGTACATAGTCATCTAATCTGATTGGCCACAAAGCAACCCCCTGCATACCTGCATGCATGCGTCTGGAGCCACAGATGGGTGGAGGGCCAGGCATCTCTTTCAGGACCCCGGGAGCAAAACGAGGGGACAAGGCGCGCTGAGAGCCACGCACCCATCATCGACCACGTTGGATTGCCTCGCACATCGCGGCGGCCACACAGTGTACCATGCCCTCTGCGCTTGCTAGCCAAAGTGTCGTGGATCGAAGTTGGGAGAAACTCCCTACGCCACCTTCCTCAGGTGGAGCTGATGATGTAACCGTACCACAGAAGCATACATCACGGCGTGTTCATTTGTGTAGCGAAGCGGCTACGCTCGCCGACTCTTTGGATGAATATACACACAGTGCGAAGAAGCGCGCGTGTCTACGACCACCTGATGTACTTACTCCGCCCAGTACACGTGGCAGACGTATGACCGACAAGCTGGGGCTCCATGCGGCTGCGGAGAGACACCAAGAGCGGCGAACTCGGCATATACGGCAGTGCAGTGATGTATCGGAGGATCCATCTTCTCTGTTTGACGGTATGGATTTGTTTTCGCCGTCGCGTTTGGGGCGGCGTGCGGAAAAGGCGCGCGACACGACACCACCGCCGTTTTTGTCGGCGTACGAGTCGCGACCTGTGCGGGATACGCCACATAATCCATTCGTCGAAGGTGGACCGGCAGACGTAGGCTTCACTGGTGTGAATGCCTCGAATGCGCTCCTGCGGGCCATGGCACGGCCGGCCCGGCAGCCAGACACGACGGTCTTTGTGTTTCGAGGACAGCGTGTCATGTACAGAGACGCAGAGTCAAGGCACCCGGCCCCTCTGTATGAGAATGTGCCTTCACCGCCTCGGCCGCGCACCTTGTTCCCCACGAAGCAGCGGACAGGTATGCCGACGTACGCGGCCTGCCGCCATGCGCTATCGGACGATGAGGCGCCGCCTATGAACTCGACGCGCCGGCGAAATCTGTTTGCCGACGAGCTAGCGAATCCGCACCGACGAGCGCAGCCGCTCCCTGCGGCTGGGGATGACGTGGATGCGCGATGGCTTGCGTCTGATGCGCCGGCTGACGGTACCAGCCGCTCCCAGTATGAGATACCTGCGAAGAATCGCGAGCTGCTGGCACGGCTAGAGCGAGTGGATTGGGACGAGGACGAGGAGGAGGACGAGGAGGAGGATAGATAGCGAAGCGCGCTCGGTGGGAGGGGGAAAGGCGTGGGGCTTCTAGTAGGGGCCTACTAGGCCATGTATAATGTTAGGAACACGTGAGGGGGCGTCTTTTTCCCTTCTTTTGCCTCTTCCGACCATGCTGCAGCGAGGGATGTGGGGGCTGCGAGGCGCCGTGCGTCGATCGGCCGTGCGGTCGATGCCGTGGCGGGCGTACTCGCAAAGTGCGCTGGGATCAGATGCGCTGCCCGCGCCGAGGGAGCAGAAAGTGTCGCTAGACTCGGCGGTGGAATTCACGCCGGTGCCCGAGATGTCGGCGCCGACGCCGCCGCCGAAGCCCGTGTCGGACGTGCTGGGCCTGCCTAGCGCGTCTCGGCCGCACCGCTTGCACATCAAGTCGTCGCGCAATAATACCATTGTCACATTTACGATGCCGACGGGGGAGCCATTGGTGGGAGAGAGTGGCGGCACCGTGGGCTTTAAAAAGGCGCAGCGCTCGGGCTACGAGGCTGGGTACCGAGCGGCTGTGCGTGTGTTTCAGCACATTGTCGCACATCGAGCGCAGTGGGGTGTGAAGGATATCGAGGTGCTGTGGAATGGCTTTGGCCAGGGTCGTGAGGCCGTGTTTCGGGCGCTGCAGGCCTCGGAAGGCGAAAGCGTGCGGCAGATGGTGCTGGCCATGACGGACAAGACGCCTATCAAGATTGGCGGTGTGCGCCCGAAGAAGCGACGGATGTTGTAGCTATGGACGCTAGCGCTTGACCCATGTGTACGCCTTGCGGGCCTTGGCCAGACCTGGCTTCTTGCGCTCGACCATGCGTGGATCGCGGATCAGGACGCCGTCTGTGGTGAGTGTGGGTGCATACGTACCTTGAGCCAGTAGATGCTGTACATGCAACTGAATGTTGGTAGCATTTTCGCCCTCTGCGGTGCCGAGGGCCGCCACCAGGGCGTTGGCGACGCCGTGGGCGAGGGCGCCGGCTTGGCCAGAAGCGCCGCCGCCACGAACGATGGCAAAGATGTTGTACATACCGAGCATGCCGGACAGTCGGAGCGGCCACGTCACGATCTCGCGGTGAGCCGTGCGGGAAAAGTACTGGTGCAGGGGCGCGTTGTTGATGAGCATCTCGCCCAGTCTCGAAGGCTGCGCGCGTACGAGCCAGACGCGGGCGTGACTGACCTTTCGGCGGCCGCGCGCGTATGCCACGCCGCGCTCGTCGATCAGGCCGCGAGACGGGGTGCCTGTGTGCACGAAGGACGATGCGCTGTCGTCGGTGGAGCGCATGTCGGCGTACGAGTCGAGGACTTCCATGATCTGGTGCACGAGATCGCGCTGGTGCGTGGATGCGCCCGCGGCGAAAGACGAGGTCCCGAGGAAGGCATCGGCCGCGACCTTTTTGTATCGATGCAGGAGCGAGAGGCGCGAGGTGACGCTGCGGTGCTGCGACGCACGCAGCGTGAGACCGAGTCGACTGCCGAGGCGATCGCGGGACATCCAGGTCATGGGCTTGCCGGATGCAGCGGGCGGCGGTGCGTTGGGTGCGAGGACGCACGCCTTTTCGAGCTCGCGCTTGACTTCGCGCGTGAGCTGGTCGATCATGTGCAGGGTGTCCATGAACGACGGCTTGGCCGTGTAGTAGGTCGGCGACAGGGGCTTGAGGCGTTCAGGCGCCGGTGGGTGTGGGCGGGGCAGGCGGTGGTGCGCTTGCCATGTGTGTGCAAGCCGGAGGGTATGCGAGCGGGGCGCTACCGCTGCCGCGCGCGGCACGCGGGCGCCTAGTGTGCCGGCCCAAGACCACATACGGCAGAGGCGAAAAGCGACGAGCCACGCGGACGAAGAAGGCGCTGACGTCACGTGGCAGCCCAGGCGGAGGGCCGGCGCCGCCGCCGGTGCGCTGTGGCGTCTCGATGCACAGCCGTGCGTTTGTCGTGCGGGTGCCGCACGCTGCGTGCCCTGTGATGGGCGTGCAAGTCGTTGAGATGCAGGACACGCTGCTGGTGTGGTGTGGCGCGGTGCCGTCGGATATCGAGGACGAGGCGCGTGATGGGGCGTATGCGGGTGCGCTGAGCCGCGACTGGAGCGTGGCGATGCATGTGCCGTCCTCGACGACGATGACGACGTCCCTGTATCGTGCGGCGTATCATGACGACGTGTCGCGGCGCATGTCGGAGCGTCTAGGTACGTTGGGTGGCGAAGCTCACATGAGCTACGAAGCTCGGTCTGCGGCAATTGTACCTCTCGCTGGATCTGCCGGATGTGCTCGTGCCGCGCGGCGCGGCTGCGCTGGCGCCCGAGGACGCGCGTGCTCTGCAGGCGCTGGAGCGCGGCCTTCGCGAGGGGCTGCAACGAGCTAGCGAGGCCTCGTCATAGATCACGTGCGCCGTAGGATCGGGGGGCGGGGGACGGCGCGCCGCGCGGCCTCCCGACCACGAGTGTGGATGGACGTGTTGGATCAGCCGACGCATGCGTTGATTCTGAGCGACCTCGCTGCGTGTCTCGCGCAGGAGGCCGCGGATGGCACGCTTGACTCGAGTGATTTTGCGGCGTTCCAGAGCAGTGATGCGTCCTCGAGCACGCTGGCGCTGGGCTACTTTAGTGTGTCGGATGTGCGGGCGGTGCTGGCGCAGGCGCGCTTCGCGAGTGCGTTGGCCGATGCGATGAGCCAGGCGCCGGCGCGCGATGCGACGAGTGCGTCGCACGTGTACATGGAGCATGTGTCGCGCACGCTGTGTGCGACGGCGGAGCACATGCCGCGCGCCGACTTTGACGAGAGTCTGCAGGTGCGTGGGCAGTGGCCGATGGCCGATGAGCTGGCGTACGCGGTCGTCGAGGGCCTGCTCAAGATCGGAGCGTGCGTGGCGTCGATGCGTGCGCCGACGCAGGCGGCGCTGCTGCAGCTCGTCCGCGGCCTGTGTGCGCAGCTGCGTGCGCCGGGTGCGTGGGACGAGCAGCGGCGCTGGGCGTGCCGCTGCGTGCCGCAGCTGCATGGGGTGGCGCGCGCGATGCAGGCGGTCGCGTTTGGGTGGGACGAGGCGTCGATCGCGCCGATGGCGGAGGAGCTCGGGGCGCTCGCGCTCGAGGCGCAGACTGTGTATCGTCTGGATGCGCTGCTGCTGACGCTGCCGTCGCAGTCGGCGGCGCTGCAGCAGAGCCGGGCGTGGGCTGAGCGGCGTGGCTGTACGCCGCTCGTGCCTGCGACGCCGAGCAAGCACGCGCTCGATGCGGGCGACGTGCTGCTGGAGCAGTATGTGCGCCTAGGCGTGCCGCTGAGTGGCCAGCTCGTGGCGTCGTGCAGTCTGCGTGCGCTCGCGTCGATCGTTGCGCAGGCGGCCGTGCCGCAGGCCGCTTCCGCGCAGCGCGCGTCGGCGTGGGCGTGCCTGGTGCGTGGCACGCTGCCTGTGCGCCTGCCGATGCCGTCGGTCGTGCACGCGGCGTACGAGGCGCGCACGTCTGACGGCGCCGAGCATGCCGAGCTGTATGCGAGTGAGCAGCTGTGTGCGTCGCTCCAGCTGCTCATCGTGGGTGCGGCGACGCGCACGGACGACGTGACGTACGCGTGGGACGCGCTGTGCGACGTGCTGAGCGAGCGAGCGCCGTCGCACGATGTGGCGTCGCAGTGCGCAGCGCTCGAAGGCGCCGCGGTCCTCGCGCATGTGCGTCCGACGCTCTCGCTCAAGCTGCTGCACCACATCCGGCGGTGGGTGCAGGCGCCGACGTCGGTCGCGACGCTCGATGCGCACGCGGACCTGGCGGCGGCGTGCATGGCGGCGTGCATCCGCGCCTCGGGGCAAGACGAGGCGGCGGCGTCGACGATGTACACGATGCTGAATCACGTCTCGCGCGAGGCGCACGCGATCATCGTCCACACGACGCTGGCCGTGCTCACGCGCCTCGCGCGCGAGATGCGTGTGCCGTCGTACACGGCACTCGTCGTGTCGCTGCTGCTGCAGCGCACGCAGGCGCCGGGGCAGCTGCCGATCGGCATCGTGTTCTCGCACCTCGTGCCGCTCGCGGCCGCGTCGCCGCGCTCGGGCTTCGTGAACATGTACACGGCGCTGGGCGATGCGATGCGCCATGCGCTGCAGCACGGCGATAGCGCGCAGTGGGAGCGCTTGCAGCATGCGTCGCTGCAGCTGGCGCGCGCGCTGACGCCGGCGGCCGAGGCGCAGGGCC
>ERZ1029854.610-NODE-610-length-12726-cov-11.548970_pt1 | contig 12726 bp, 14 predicted proteins | sample MGYA00519239_ERZ1029854 | MGnify/ENA primary metagenome ERZ1029854 (study PRJEB33666, sample SAMEA4610917) | skin metagenome | biome: Human-associated habitat; feature: Malodor aspect; material: skin | place: Philippines | collected 2015-08 ... | reverse complement strand
AACTACAAGTAATGAAACTGACACTTGAAATCTGGCGCCAGGCTGGTCCTGACACTGAGGGCAGCTTCGAGACCGTCCAGGTCGATGACGCTGTAGAGCAGATGTCCATCCTGGAGTTGCTCGACCACGTCAACAACAACTACGTCGAAGAGGGCAAAGAGCCGTTCGTCTTCGCATCCGACTGCCGTGAGGGCATCTGCGGCACCTGCGGCGTGACCGTCAACGGCCGCCCGCACGGCGCCGGCGAGAACACCACGGCCTGTCTGCAGCGCCTGTTCAACTACAAGGACGGCGACACCTTGAAGATTGAGCCGTTCCGCTCCGGCGCGTTCCCGGTGATCAAGGACCTCACCGTGGACCGGTCCGCGCTGGACCGCGTGATGCAGCAGGGCGGCTACGTCTCCATCAACGCAGGCACCGCACCGGACGCCGACACGATGCTGGTCAACCACAACGATGCCGAGACTGCGCTCGACTACGCGGCCTGCATCGGCTGCGGCGCATGTGTCGCCGCGTGCCCGAACGGCGCTGCGCACCTGTTCACCGGCGCGAAGCTGAAGCACCTGAAGCTGCTGCCGCTGGGTAAGCAGGAGCGTTCCCGCCGCGCCCGCAACATGGTCGACGAGTTGGAGACGAACTTCGGCCACTGCTCGCTGTACGGCGAGTGCGCGGACGTGTGCCCGGCAGGCATCCCGCTGGATGCGGTTGGCGCGATCAACGCCGAGCGTGCCCGTGCTGCCTTCAAGGGCGGCGACGACTAGGCCTGCCGTATACTCCAAGTCATTGGAGTTCCGGCAGTTCCCGCAGCAAAAGAAGGAAGCAAAATAATGGGTTCCCACGCAGTTGCAGATATCCGCAACGAGTCCTTCCCTGAGTACCAGGCGAGGATTGAAGACACGTATATCGACGGCTACGACCCGGTTTCGCTGGGTGCGCCGCACTCGTCGCTCAACCGCATCTCGACCTGGGTTGCGATGGGCCTAATCCTGTCCACCCTGTTCGGCATCGGCCTGGCAGTGTGGGGTGCTGGCGCAATGGCGTTCGGCTTCGGTTCCCAGACGCACGATCTGGCACAGCGCCTGCTGATCCTCGGTATCGCTGAGGCGGTCATCACCGCTGTGGTCGGCGCGATCCTCATCGTGATCGGCCGCAAAGACTACAAGGCGTACCGTAAGCGCACCGGCCGCGTGAACTAGCGGTCGTCGTCAAGTGCCCTCTCCACCAGCGGAGGGGGCATTTTTCATGCCCGTGTCGGGGCGGCTGCTTTAATCGGGGGTATGACAGATCAGCTCATGCCCACACCGTCCAACGAGGCGGAGCGCCGCCGGGTCTTGCGCAACCACAAGATCGCGGTGACCAGCCTGCTCGGCGTCATGGCCGTGATCTTCTTGGCGTGCTCGTGGGCGCAGTCGCGCGGTGCATCGGCTGCGTGGATCGGCTACGTGCGCGCCGCCGCGGAGGCTGGCATGGTCGGCGGTTTGGCGGACTGGTTCGCGGTCACGGCGCTGTTCAAGTACCCGATGGGGATTCCGATCCCGCACACGGCGATCATCCCGAACAAGAAGGACCAGGTAGCGGACGCGCTCAGCGAGTTCGTCAGCGAGAACTTCCTCAACGCCCGCACGATCACGCAGAAGGTGATGGAGGCCGGCATCCCGGAGCGGGTGGGCAGCTGGATGGCGCAGCCGGCAAACGCGGGGCGCGTCAGCGAGGAAGTGGGCACGTTCACGGTGCGCATGGTCGAAGGCATCGACACGCGTGAGGCGGAGGCGTTCATCGACACGCAAGTGGTCGACCGGTTCGCGGACCCGATTTGGGCGCCGCCGCTCGGCCGGGCGCTCGAGGGGTTGATCGCGGACGGCAAGGTGGAGCCGGTTGTCGACGACATTGTCTCGTGGGCGCGTCGCAAGGTCGACGGAATGGAGGGCACGGTCGTTTCGCTTATCGACGAACGCATGCCCCGCTGGGCACCCCAATTTGCCAAAGACCTGGTCGGCCAGCGTGTCTACGACGAGCTGGTGTCGTTTATGACGGATGTGGATGCCGACGACGACCATGAGGCCCGCCGCGCGGTGCGCCGTCAGATCAACCAGTTTGCCCAGGATCTGCAGTTCGACGGCGAGATGATCTCGCGGGTGGAGGCGCTCAAGGGCGACATCATGGCGTCGAATGCGGTGCGCTCGGCCTCCGCCGGGATTTGGGAGCAGATATCGAGTTCGCTGGTGGAGGCGGCCTCGGATCCGGAAAGTGTGCTTCGTCGCAAAGTGGTGGAGGCGTCGGTGGAGTGGGGCACCAAGCTTCGCGACGATCCGGCGGTGCGCGCCGACGCCGAGCGCCGCCTGGAGAAGGTCACGCACTACGCCGCGGAAAACGGCGCGGACCAGATCGTGGGGATTATCGCGGAGACCATCCAGCGCTGGGATGGGCAGGAGGCCGCCGAGAAGATCGAGCTGATGGTGGGCAAGGACCTGCAGTTCATCCGTCTAAACGGCACTGTGGTCGGTGCGCTTGCCGGCCTGGTTATTTACACTGTGACACAACTGCTGTTCTTTTAGATGAAAGGTGCAAACCATGACTAACAACACCGCGAACGACAACAACGAGGTCCGAGACAACCTGCGCGATGCTGGCGAAGCGCTGCTGATGGCCGGCTCGTCGATCGGTGCCGCGCTGGGCAAGGTCGCGGGTGACCTGACGGAGCGTTTTAAGTCCACTTCTGATGAGGCGCGCGCGAACTTCGATTCCGCCACCACCGAGGGCGAGGTGCGCAGCGCCGCCACCAGCTTCACCGAAGAGGCGGAGAAGCTGCTTAACGCCCTGCGCGAGCGCGACCTGCAGTTCACCGAAGACCTGAAGGAGACCGTCACCGCGAAGATCAACGAGGCTCGCGCGAACTTCAACGACCGTCTGGCCAAGGCCGACACCTCCGGCAGCACTGAGGCGCAGGGCGTGGTCAGCGAGATCCGTGCCCGCTTTGAGGAGCTCGTGGCGCGCATCCAGGACCAGGTCTCCAACTCCACCGCCGACGGCGATATCATCGACGGCGAAATTATCGAGTCGGACAACCAGCCCGGCTCCGGCACCACCGCGAACTAGAAGGTTTGGATATGGATACCGCTTCCGTCGAGCAGCTCGTCACCATCATGCGCATCCCCGCGCTGACGGGGCAGGTGCTGATGCTCGCGGTGGGGCTCGCCGGTATCGCGGCGGCCGTCATGGTCGGCATGACCCGCTCCGACGCGTTCGAGGCGGCCGGCCGCCAGTCGAAGGGCGCGTGGCTTGGCATCCTCGTCATCGCCTCGATCGCCGCCGCGCTCGGCCTGCCGTTTATCGCCTGGATCGGGGCAGTGGCGATCGGCATCTACTACTTCGATGTCCGCCCGCAGATCGCGGACATTCTCAACGGCAACGGCGGCTGGTAGGCAGAACCAGCCGCGAAGGGGGCTAGCTGCTGCGGGTTTCGACCTGCTGCGGAGCCTCGGCCATCGACTGCAGCTCGTTGAAGTTGACGTTGTCGCCTGCCAGCGTGATCTGCAGGCCGCCAGGGACGACGCGGAAGTCCTCGATCCGCATGGCCCCCATCGCGTCTTCGGACATGCCCTGCGACAGCGCGTTACTCACGGCGCCGGCGACCTCGTCCGGCAGGTCGAAGCCGAACAGGGCGGTGTTTTCCGCCTCCAGCGCAAGCTGGCCGTCGCGCATCGTCGGGCGCAGCTCGATGCCTGCGAGTCCGCCGGTGAACTCGATGGTGAAGGTTTCCTTCTCCGGGTTGGCGGTGACGTCGCTGACGGTAATCAGGTTGGACAAAAAGCCCTGGTCGCCGATCTGCTGCTCCAGTTGCTGGTTGAGCATCGCGCGCACGTATTCGTTGGGCAGCGTGGTGGTCATGTGGAGCTCTTCGGCCACCGGGTCGTTGCCGGCGACGCGCACGTTGTCCATCTCAACAACTGCGGCCGGGTTGCCGGTGAACTGGTTGCCGTCGACGACCAGCGTCGACTGCTGGTCGACCGTCATGTGCGGGAACTTCCCGCCGAGCAGCCCAAGCGTGACCGGCTTCGCGCCGAAGGACACCGACGTGCCCTCGGGGGCTTGCGAGGTGACCTGGTGGGAGATGAACGCGCGGATGCCGCCTTCCGCGATGGCGAACAGGAGCAGTACTCCGGCGATGATGGAGAGTGTGACTTTCCAGGCTTTGCTCATGCGGAACAGTCTAGGAACTTGGAGCGATTGCAGACCACTCGACGGTCACCGTGTTGTCGCTTAGCCGCCGACGCTGGGGTGTCACCGGCCAGTCCGCGGCCAAGTCGGCAAGCGCGTGCCGCCACCGCACGCGAGGCCCGTGGGGTGCCCAGCCGGCGGCACGCTCCCAGGCGGCGTCGGCGTCGGATAAAAACGCGTGGATGGCCTCGCCGGGGACGTTGCGGTGGATCAGCGCTTTCGGCAGGCGCTCCGCCACGTCGGACGGGGTTTGGGTGTGGTGGGGGTCCCAGGACAGGGTGAGGGACCGGGGGCCGGTGGCGTCGAGAAGCAACCATGCGCAACGCCTGCCCACCTCGTCGCAGGTGCCTTCGATGAACAGCCCGCCGGGGGCGAGGCGCGAGCAGACGGTCTCCCACACGTCCGCGACTTGGTCGACGTCGTACTGGCGCAGCACGTTGAAGGCGCGCACGAGGTGGGGGCGATAGCCGGCGAGTTCGAAGCCGCCGAGTTCGAAACGCACGCCGTCGCGCGGCGGCAGGACGCGGGCGGGGTCGATCTCCAGCCCCACGACTTCGATGTCGTGGTGGATTTCGCGCAGCCAACGCGCCCATTCGACGGTGGTGGTGTGCGACGCGCCGTAACCCACGTCGACCGCCAACGGGGACGGCACGGAGCGCAAAAGAGACTGGACCCGCGGGTTGTAGCGGGTCCAGCGGTCTGACCTGCGCAGCCGGTTGAACCCGGTGGTGCCGCGGGTGATCACCCCGTAGGGTTTTCCCGCGCCCGGGGTGGCGCGCAGGTTGTGGTAGTGGGGAATTAGAGGTTCTCGCTAATCCACTGATCGGTGAGCTTCGCCTCGTTTTCGACGATCTCCTCGAGCGCCTCGGCCACCTTCGGCTCGAGTGCGGCGCCCATGAACGGGATGTCGACCTTGGCTTCGAGCTCGTAGTCGAGCTTCGTGGCCTCACCGTCGCGGGTGGCGGTGTACTCGGCACCGAGCGACACCGGGGTGCCCTTCACGTCGCCGGTCATGGTGTGCTTGGCGCTGTCGCCGTCGAGATCGCCGACGGTGACCACGCGCTTCAACTTCAGGTCCTGGGACACCATCGCCTGCGCCGCCGGCGGGAGGATGGAAGTCGGCAGGATCTCGAACAGGGTCGCGGTGTTGTCCGCGAACTCGTGGAGCTCGCCCGGCTCGGGGGAGAGCTTCTCCGCGATGAACTCCCAGTACTCGCGGGTGGCGTACGCCTGCGCGACCTTTTCGATCGGCTGGTTGATGGTCACGGTGATCTCACTACGTGCAGTCATGGGGGACAGACTACCGTTGTTGGCGTGTCAACCCCATCATTCGCCTCCCTGACCACGCTGCGCGTCGGCGGCACCCCGGCCGACATTGTCGAGTGCACCACGGCTGAAGCGCTCGCGGCAACCGTCGCGCGTCTCGACGCCGCCGGCACCCCACTCATCATCGTCGGCGGCGGCTCCAACCTGCTCGTCGCGGAAGGCGAGTTAGATCTTACGGCCGTGCTGGTGCGTAACACGGGCATGTCGCTTATCGACGACACCACGTTGCGCATCCAAGCCGGCACCGTCTGGGACGACGTGGTCGCCTTCGCGGTGGAGCACGGCCTCGGCGGGATCGAGGCCCTGTCGGGCATCCCCGGCTCGGCGGGCGCTACGCCGGTGCAAAACGTCGGCGCGTACGGCTCGGAGATCGCGGACGTGCTGACCCGTGTGCGCTTGTTTAACCGTGAGACCGGCGCAGACGAGTGGGTGCCGGCATCCTCGCTGGATTTGGCGTACCGGTACTCGAACTTGAAGTTCACCTCGCGCGCGGTGGTGCTGGAAATCGAGCTGGCGCTGGAGAAGACAGAGCAGTCGATCCCGCTGCGGCACTTAGGCGGCGAGCGGGTCTCGCTGGCCGAGGCGCGCGAATCGGTACTTGAGACGCGCCGGGCGAAGGGCATGGTGCTCGATTCCGCCGACCACGACACCTGGTCGGCCGGGTCGTTTTTCACCAACCCCGTGGTACCGGTCGCGCTCGCCGACGAGATCGAGGCGACAGTCGGCGAGGACAACATGCCGCGCTTTGCCGCCGGCGACGGCCGAGTGAAGCTGTCGGCTGCGTGGCTCATCGAGCGCGCCGGCTGCACCCGCGGATTTCCGGGCGAGGACGCGCCGGCTTGCCTATCGACGAAGCACACCCTCGCCCTGACCAACCGCGGCGCGGCCACCGCGGACGACATCGCGGCGTTGGCCCGGAGGGTGCAGGGGGTCGTCGAGAAGCAATTCGGCGTTGAGCTGCACCCCGAGCCGGTCTGGGTGGGACTCTAAGACTCCGCGAGTTTTTCTAGCAGGTCGTCGCGCACCTCGCGGCGGCGGATCTTGCCCATCTGGTCCTTCGACAGTTCGTCGAAGTGGTAGAAGGTGCGGGGCACCTTGTAGCGGGTGAGGTTCTCGCGCGCGAACTCCTTGAGACCGTCTGGGTCGAGGGCGGCGCCGTCGTTGAGCACGACGCAGGCGACGACGTCCTCGGAGCCGTCGGAACGCGGGCGGCCCACCACGGCGACATCCGCGACGTCCTTGTGGGTGCGGATGACCTCCTCGACCTCCGCCGGGTAGACGTTGAACCCGCCGGTGATGATGAGCTCCTTGATGCGGGAGACGAGCTTGATAAAGCCGTCCTCCTCCATGACACCCATGTCGCCGGTGCGGAACCAGCCGTCGTGGAAGACCTTCTCGGTGGCCTCCGAGTTGTTGAAGTAGCCGCTGAACACCTGCGGCCCTTTGACTAGGATCTCGCCGGTCTCGCCGAACGGCATGTCCTCGTCCGGGTTGTCGGGGTTGACGATGCGGATCTGCGTGTCCGGGAACGGGATGCCGATGTAGCCGGGGCGGCGGTCGGCTGATTCCGGGTTACCCACGATGATCGGGGAGGTCTCGGTCAGGCCGTACCCCTCGACGAGGCGGCCGCCGGTGGCTTCCTCCCATTCCTCGATGATCTCCTTCGGCAGCGACGACGCGCCGGAGAAGCCGATCTGCACCTTCGACAGGTCGACGTTGTTCTTCTTCGCCGTCTTGAGGATGCGCTCGAAAACAGTGGGCACGCCGGGGATAAACGTCGGCGGGGTCTTCTTCACCGCCTGCATGATCAGGTCCATCTTCGGCGCCGGCAGCAGCACGAGTTCGGAGCCGATGAGCATGGTCAGCGTCAGAGAGAACGTCAGACCGTAGGCGTGGAAAAACGGCAGGGTGGCCAGCATGCGCTGGTTGCCGTCCTGCAGTTCCTTCACCCAGGCCTGGCCCTGCAGCGGGTTCGCGATGAGGTTCGAATGCGACAGCGCCGCGCCCTTCGGGGTGCCTGTTGTGCCGGAGGTGTAAAGGATCACCGCAGTGCTTTCCGGCGTGATGTCCTCTGGGGCTTCCAGGTCGCTGCCGAAGCCGCCGATGGCGGAACTCGTCAGCACTTCCCACGGCACGGTGTGCTTGCTCGGTCCGGTTAGCGTGGCGCGGGTTTCGAGGATCTTCGGCAGTGGGATGCGCAGCGCAAGTTGCTGGACGCGCGGCATCGCCTTGGTCATGTTCACGCTGACCACGGTCTCCAGCGGGGTGTCGGCGCGCAGTTTCTCCAAGGTGTCGGCGGTTTTATCCCACACGATGGCCACGCGCGCGCCGTGGTCGACAAACTGCGGGCGCAGCTCGTGGGCGGTGTAGAGCGGGTTGTGCTCCACGGCGATTGCGCCGATTTTTTGCACCGCGAAGAACGCGGCGACGTGCTGGGGGCAATTCGGCAGCATGATGGCCACGCGGTCACCAGGGCGCACACCGAAGGCTTTCAGGCCGGCGGCGGCGCGGCGCACCTCGCGGTCGAGCTCAGAAAACGTCTGGGTGCGGCCGAAAAACCGGGTAGCCACGTTGTTGCTGTTGGCGGCGAGGTTGTCGTCGTAAAGCTCGCCGAGCGTCTTCCCGCCGTACTCCAGTGAGTGGGCGGTCCATTCGGGGTAGTAGCGCAGCCAGGGCTTGTCTTCGTTGACGTTGGCGGTCGAAGTCATGCGCACCACCCTACGCCCAAACCTACGGTTGCGTAAGGAGCTCGAGCAGGGTGTCGCGGACCTCACGGCGGCGGATCTTTCGGAACCGTAGGTTTGGTTGCGCTGCACGGGCCCGCGGGTTGCCCTACACTGGCCGGCGAACATCAATCGGGGGATTTTTGGGGGATTTCATGACCACGTTCCACGACGCCGTCGCCATGCCGGAGCTCGAGCTGACACCGCCTGCGGTGCTCGACCAGACCAACCTGGTGGACCCGGTGAAGTCGCCGCCAAAGCAGGGTTGGCGCAAACTCGTCCACACCGCCACCCGAGGCCGGATCAACCCGGGCGGCTCCCGCAAGGAACTCGAGGAGCAGCAGCTTATCGACGCCATCCGCGCACCGCTTCGCGGCGACTACCGCATCGCGGTGATGAGCTTGAAAGGTGGGGTGGGTAAGACGACGACCACGGTCGCCCTCGGCGGCGTGTTCGCGCAGACCCGCGGCGATCGCGTTATCGCCATCGACGCCAACCCGGACCTGGGGACGTTGGCCCAGCGCGCTGCAACCGCGCCGCCGGCGACGATTCGGGACCTGCTCCACGCGCCGGAAACGCACCGCTACCCGCAGGTGCGCGCCTTTACCAACCAAGCCGCCTCGCGTCTCGAGGTCATCGGCTCGGAGCGCGACCCGGCCGTGTCGGAGGCGTTTTCGGAGGACGACTACCGCCGCGCGATCGACATCCTGCAGCACCACTACAACGTCATCCTCACCGACTGCGGTACCGGCCTGATGCACTCCGCGATGGCGGGGGTGCTCGACCTGGCCAACGCGCTGGTGCTGGTCACCTCTCCGGCGCTCGACGGCGCGCAATCGGCGTCCGCCACCCTGGACTGGCTCAACCTGCACGGCTACGACCAACTGGCGGCAAACGCCGTCGTGGTGGTGTCCGCGTCCGCGCCGGGTAAACCGACGATCGATATGGAGAAAGTCGCCGAGCACTTCGCCTCACGCACCCGAGCCGTGCACACCATTCCGTACGACCGCCACCTGGCAGAAGGTGCGGTCGTCGACTTGGAGCGCATGGCTCCCGCGACGCTCAAGGCCTACCAATACCTCGCGGCCACGGTGGCGCAGGACTTCGGTGGCTGGCACCGCCACGCCGCGCATTAATCACGGTCAAAATCCTTTGTAGACCTCACCACGAGGGGCGATGCGGAGGACCTCGATGATGACAACGTCTTGGTCTACCGAGTAGATGATCCGGAATCCACCGACGCGGATGCGAAAGTCGTTATGTCCGGTCAGCCGGACGCAGCCGGGCGGAAACGGGTTCCGAGCGAGGCTCTGCAGTGCGCCTACGATTCGTTCGAAATTCGCTCGATCACCGCGTCTTATTTTCTTAAGGTCGCGACCGGCCTGGTTGGTCAGCTCGATTCGGTATTGCATTGACCCCTCCACAAAAAAGTGTACAGTATGTACAAACTGTACACATTGAAGTTTAGGGAAGGTGGCATTGTGGGCAACTCAGGTGAGGCGATAGCACTGGCCGATCTGCGGGGCCGACTCGGGGAGACAGTCGACCGCGCAAACTACGCGGGCGAAAGGGTGCTCATCACGCGGAATGGAAAGTCCGCTGCAGCGATTGTCCCAGTGGAAGATCTGCTGCTGTTGGAGGAGATCGAACAGGTCGCTGACCGCGAGTTGCTCCGTCGTGCGCGTGTGCAGGATGACGGAACGCGCACACGGTTGGAGGAGCTGTTGAAGCGCTTCGCGGAGGAGGACGCACGGGAAGAAGCAGGCGCCCTGACCGCGGAGTAGCCGCGCGGTAGTCTGGCGCGTATGCGCGTCGCCATGATTTCCATGCACACCTCCCCGCTCGAGCAGCCGGGGACCGGTGATGCGGGCGGCATGAACGTCTACGTGCACAACATCGCGACCCAGTTGGCGCGGCAGGGCACGACGGTGGACGTGTTCACCCGTGCCACCCGTCCGAGTCAGGGTGAAATTGTGGAGGTGGAGCCGGGCTACCGGGTGATCAACGTCGTCGCCGGCCCCTACGAGGGGCTGGAAAAAGAGGACCTGCCCACCCAGCTCGCCGCCTTTGCCGGTGGGGTGGTGCAATTCACCCGGGCAAACGACGAACACTACGACCTGATCCACTCCCACTACTGGCTCTCCGGCCAGGTGGGGTGGTTGCTCGCGGATCTCGCCGGTGTGCCGCTCGTGCACACCGGGCATACGTGGGCGGCGGTGAAAAACGCCTACGGGGTCGGCAGTTCGGAGTCGGAGGCGCGGCGTATCTGCGAGCAGCAACTCGTGGATAACGCGGAGTCCCTCGTGGTCAACACCGAGGATGAAACCGCGGAGCTGGCTCGGTTTTACGACGTCAACCCCGGGAAGATCTCCGTCGTCAGCCCGGGCGCGGACACGGAACTGTTCACCCCGGGTACGAACCGCAACACCGAGCTCGCGCGGCGCCACCTGGGCATCCCACTGCACGCGAAGGTGGTGGCGTTCGTCGGTCGCCTGCAGGATTTCAAGGGCCCACACGTGCTGCTGCGCGCGATGGGCGAGGTGGTGCGCCGCGGCCGCGTCGACGGGCCGCTGCGCGTGATCATCTGTGGCGGGGCCAGTGGCGCCGGCTCGTCAGTGGAGCGCTACCGCGAGATTGCCGACGAAGAGGGCCTGCGCCGGATCACGCGCTTTTTGGGCCCGCGCCCGCCGGAGGAGCTGGTCAGCATCTACCAGGCCGCGGACATCGTCGCGGTGCCGAGTTACAACGAAAGTTTCGGGCTCGTCGCCGTGGAAGCGCAGGCCACCGGCACCCCGGTCGTCGCGGCGAAGGTCGGCGGGCTGCCGCTGGCCGTCGTCGACGGTGAGACGGGGCTGCTTGTCGACGGCCACGAGCCAGAGGCCTGGGCGGATGCGCTCGAGCAGATGCTTGTCCACGACCCCACGCGCATCCAGATGGGCGAAACCGCAGTCGCGCACGCGGCCCGGTTCAGTTGGGCGGCGTCGGCCGAGCAGTTGGTCGAGGTCTACGCCACCACCCTCGACGGCTACGTGCCCTGCGGCGCGGCCCGGGACGCAGGCGGCAACTAGCGGCCGAGTGCCTCGTTGAGGTTTTCGGCGATCACACCGCTGCCCCACAGCACGAGCTCTTCGGTGTGGTGGTCCACGGCCTGTTCGACCTCGGTGCGGTTGAACTGGCCACGCACGGCCTTGTCAGCGAGGTGGCGCGCATCGCGCTGGGCCGCGCCAACAGCTTTGCGGAACTCCGCGCGCGGCTCGAGCGGCGCGTATCCGGGGTTGAGGCGGCGGATCTCGTCGTCGACACGCTGCTCCTCCACACCGGACGGGGTGAACTCGGCGCGCGGGGAGGAGGATTCGGTGACCTTGAATACCTCGTTGACCTGGCCGTCCGGCACGCCGTAGGCGTCTTCGATGATGCGGTCGGCCGGCTGCGCTTTGCCCACCGGTCCCACGGCCATCGAGGAGATGCCGATAACTGCGCCGTCGCGTGGGTCGAAGTTCACGCCGCCGGAATCGCCTGGCTTATATCCGAGGTTCCACGAGTACACCGCGTTGCGGCTGCGCCCGATCTGGGTGGCGCACGTGCGCCCGGTGGTGGCACCGTCCTTGCAAATCGGCTGGCCGAAGTTGTCCACCGACACCTCGCCCGGGCGCAGCGTGCGGAAGTCGCGGATGCCGGTGAGTTTCACCGGGTTGCCGCGGGTGCGCCCGGCGGCGTCGTGGGAGTGGGACAGGTTGGTGTCGGTGACGGTGTCGTCGATACGCACAATGCCCCAGTCCGCGGTGCGCGCGGCGGCGAGCGGGTTGAAAATCAGCATGGCTTCCAGCGGCACATGGTTCGACGCCTCACGCGTGCCAATGCGCGTGTAGCCCTCGCCGACGGGGACCGAGAATTCGCCGCTGATTTCCGGAAAGCCGGGCAGCGTGTTCACGCAGTGTGAGGCGGTGAGCATGACCCGTGTGCCACGCACGGTGCCGGCGGGGCCTTGCGAACAGTCCATCGCGTTGGCGGTCGACGGGACCTTGATGTGCTCGCCGGTGGGCAGTTCCCGTGTGGTCGGCGGGTCGGCAGGAAATGTGCGGAACGGCGCGCCGGGGGCGACGAGGGCGGGGCTCGGCCGCCTGGGTAGGGGCGGCTGCAAGGCCGAGCAGTAGCGCGCCGGCGGCGAAAAATGCAGGTGTTCGCATACTTCGAGCCTAACCCCGCCAGCACGCTCAGACCGGGGGTTGCGGCGTGGGCTAGTTCACGAAGGCGTCGATAGCGGAGCGGATTTCTCCGGCGTGCCCGCGTGCCGCCGCATTCGCGCGCACCGCCAGGTCCTGCGCCGCCGCGACCGGGTCGTCGGCGAACTGACGCACCGGCGCCAGCCCGACGCCGCGCTCCAGGGTCGGATCACCGCTTTCCAGACCAAGGAACGGACCGCCCAGCAGGAGCTTGCCAACTCGCAGCGCAACCTGCA
>ERZ1029854.604-NODE-604-length-12793-cov-7.388994_pt1 | contig 12793 bp, 6 predicted proteins | sample MGYA00519239_ERZ1029854 | MGnify/ENA primary metagenome ERZ1029854 (study PRJEB33666, sample SAMEA4610917) | skin metagenome | biome: Human-associated habitat; feature: Malodor aspect; material: skin | place: Philippines | collected 2015-08 ... | reverse complement strand
GCCGCCTGTCTCCTTTACGACGTGTATACCTGTGTCTGCGTAATGCTGCGCTGCATCGTTCACAAGTTCATCTAGTTCATGCTCTCTGAAAAGGTGATAGTATCGGTGATGGACGTCTTGTTTCTGATCATCTGTGTGTTGTGCTGTCCGTACCCACGGCACAAGGACATCTTGTGCCTTTGTCGCATCACCATGCCCAGCTAACTGTGCATCGAATAATCGCCGACCTGCGCCACGCTGCTCAAACGCCCATACGTACACCATGAAACGGCCACATCCCCGTCCCGTACCGACCAAACCTTCCGGAGCGGGCTTAACAAGTCGGATGAGCTCTTCAATTGCGTGTCTTCTCCGTTCTGGTGTAGAAAAATGGTGAATAGTAGCGATGCTCAACGCATAATCAAATACACCACCACGATACCCGCTACACAGAGCATCCGCCACAGCTACTTCTTGTATCAAGCGTGTCGGTGGATTCTGAGGAAAATTGTGCTGAGCAGCTTGGATCAAGGGCAAACATCGATCTGAGCCAAGCGTGACAAGACTATTTTTGGTAGCTTCCCCAGATCCCAAGGCCGAACGAAGATGCAAGTACTTGCCATTTCCACAGCCCAAATCTACCCCCACGCTGCCTGCTGGTAACGAATCGAAGAAGTCTGAAACGAGAGGCCATGGCTGCGTCAGCTAGCCAAGACATACCTTGTACCGGGTACTTGAGAAATGTCCAGCAATCACATCATATACTCTGTTCATTAGTTTTCAGATATAATACACACGCATGTACATTTTCTTGTTCATAACCAGCAGAATCTGATGCTTCTAGAGCTGCTGTCACTCGGACTGTCTGCGACGCGCGTGCCATTTGGTCGCGTATGTAAAGCGTATCCGATCCATGTGGTCGGAACCTCCACACGGGCGCGCACATAGAGTCTGTCACCTCGGTCCAAACAGTTCCTTCCGGCATCATGTCGATGAGAGCACCCAAGATCGCTTGGGGCGGCCTGCCTATCCGAGTTGGTGTGATCGGTGGTTCAGGTCTCTACAAACTTGATGGCATCGAGATCATTGATGTTGTGAATCCTGAAACGGTACGTCCGGTCAAACGCCTTGTCTAATATTCTCCAGCCATGGGGCTACCCATCGTGCCCTATTTCCATTGGTCGCACAGCCACTGGCACTCTCGTTGCCTTTCTCGCACGACACGGAACGCTGCACTCCATCTCGCCTTCGCACGTCCCGTCAACAGCTAACATTGCCGCTCTGAAACACCTCGGTGTTCGTGCCATTCTTGCCTTCTCAGCTGTTGGCTCGCTTCGTGAGGAAATTGCTCCCAAGGACTTTGTGATTCCCTCGCAAATTATTGACCGCACCAAAGGTATTCGTCGCTCTTCTTACTTCGGTGAGGGAAAGGAACACAGCGTCATTGCACACGCACCATTCGGTGACCCGTTTGACAGGAACCTTTCTCCAATTGTTGAAAACATTGTGCGCGATACACTCAAGAACCACTCGCCCGACGTCAAAGTGCACAGCAATAAGACGGTCGTTTGTATGGAGGGCCCCGCGTTTTCAACGCGTGCTGAATCCAACATGTACCGTCAATGGGGGGGTGACATCATCAACATGTCTGCTCTCCCTGAAGCAAAGCTCGCTCGCGAAGCTGAGCTTAGCTATGTACTCATCGCTACGGCTACAGACTATGACGCGTGGCGCGAGAGTTCCGAGACTGTTGACGTCGCTGAGGTTATCAAGAGTCTTCACGCGAATGCACAAGCTTCCCAAGTCGTCACAATGGCGCTTATCGACGAGGTTAGTTCTCTGGTGGGCAACGATGATTCGCATTTCTTCACCAAAATGCATGGAAGCATGAAGTCTAACATCATGACCAATCCTGATCATCTGTCGACGGAAGTTAAGCAGCGCCTGCGTTACATTCTGCCATGGTATCCTCAGTAGCAATCAAACGTAGATGCAGCAACGCTTAGAATGTCTTTGGCGCTCAGCACATGTTGATTTGGACCGTGCAACTTGATAAATGTGAAGTGATCGAAGTGCATGAATGAGATTTGAGCTTACGCGGGCAAAACCCAGTCACTTCGAAACCGTACCAATGTGGCGTACAGTAGGCGGTCGCTTGGACCACTCGGCCATCTCGTCTCAAGCGTAGCCAGTAAACCCCTATTTTACTGATATAAACCCTTACGTTATAGTTCATCTCCCTCCCGATCCGAAGTCATGATTTCGAATCAAAAGGCGAATGTTGTTTAGCAAAACGAGGACATGATCTTCAAACTGAGTCCAGACTCGATCTGATTCACCTTTTATTTGCTGTGCTTCATTGGCCAAATGCATAAGATAGTTTACATCGCGAATTTCAATTTCAAGTTCATGCAATGGCTCGCTTGGACGGTTCGCTTCAATGACTTGAGTAAGATCAATGCTAAAATTTTGCTGAATGTATGACAAACGGTCTTTTTCACGCGAAAAAGTAGGATGGCTCATGCTTTGTGGCAGGTACATGGGTGTTTCGATATTGATACTGATCCGGTAATCAAATGGCTGAGTAGGACAAAATACATTAAGATCTGCGATACGCGTCTTCTTCACAACACCATTTGGCACAATCTCTTTCGTTTGAGTATCACGCGTCACACGTATATGCTCTCTTTGGCCGGTGATTTCAGAAACTTCATCATAAAAAGTGTCTGTCTCTTTGCGGTGTTGATAAGCCATATGCTCATTCTGAGGGAGGTTTTGCGCGCTGTACGCGACCAAATCGTTCAGAAGTTTATTATAAATCTGATGTTGTTTCATTGACATATTGCTTTCAAATCTCGCGTTGATTTCGTTCATGTTGACGATCGCTTCAGTATAAATCGGCAACCGTATCCGAGCATTGGTACTCTTATCAATCATGACGCCAATCTTAGCCTCAATCTCGAGAGCTTCATGACCTTGACTATTCTCCCATATCCAATCGGCAATTCCACTTGCAAACTCGTCGACAGGATCAGTGCCAAAGATGGAGCGCGACGTCAGAGGCGCCATGGCGTTGATAATATGGGCAAGGGGAGACAATGTACCTTTGCTCCACTTGACTAAACAGGTTCAAACCTTTCTATATTACAAGCTCTACGAAGCGTCGTGATAAATTAAGAGTCTTTGCATCTCGTACTGCTGGCATTCATTTCGAGCCATTTTTTCCCGCGAGGATCTTCAGGGAAATACGGCAATGGAATCGAAGAGAAATTAGCACTCGCTTCTTGTGCTGAACAGAGCATCATAGAATCATTGTAAGGTGCAGGAACAAAGGTATTAGGCGGCGCAAAACTGCCATATAAGAACCATGGATCATGCCATAGTTCACGACAGGATACCCGCTTGATAGGATCGCGTCGAAGAAAGCGGGTGATTATACGTTGTGCGGGGGGCGTAACAAGTCGATTTGAAGGCTCGAAATCCCATTTCTCACCATCTGAAGGGACATCCTGACACGTGTTATTGATCTTTTCAGGCCAATGCAAATCACACTTAACAATGCGAAGGAGATGCGCTTTGCGTTCACGGCCACTATCGGTATATGCGCGGTCATTTCGCTCCCTTGAGTCCTTGAAAGAATTATGACTAGATTCTGTTGTTTCTTGTGGACCAGGGGACAAAAATGGTATTGCACCCGTTATCATTGCGTACAGAACAACACCCATAGCCCAAATATCCGTTTTACAACCATCGTACATTTTCCCCAAAATCAATTCGGGTGCAGCGTACTCTTCGGAGCCACACCGAGTTTCAAGCAACTGGCCTTCCTTGACAAATCGTGCTAGTCCAAAATCCGTAATTTTTATCAATGGTGTGGACCCAAGTGTCCAAGGTGCCAAGGAAGATCCAGAGGCAAACAATTTTCTAGTCAGCATAATGTTTTCCAATTTAATGTCACGATGAACGAGATGAATGCTGTGCATCCAGTGCACAGCATTGGCCAGCTCGCCGAAAATTCGCCGCACAAGCCATTCGCGTTGCGATACCTGCGCATGATGTTGTGAAAGAAGCTCAAAAAGCTCATCACCTGGCACAGCTTCCAACACGAGTGTATAGTGTTTAGGCGTGCGAAATGCGCGGAGAAAATTAACAATACTAGGATGTGAAATGCGTTTGAGAGTCTCTGCTTCACGAACCCAACTCACACGCATTCTCTCATCCACTTTCCAAGGCTCGCAAGCAATCATTTTGAGCGCCACGGACACACTGCTGGAGCCATCATTGGGCTTCGCAAGAAGGACTTTGCTAAATGCACCCGTGCCCAGAAGTGAAATAATTTTATACGGTCCAACCTTTCCCGCCTGCTCATCCTCATCCTCTGTGACAAAATCAATCGACTTTAGCAGCTGTTTATTCACTTTGTTTGGCTCGTCGTCTTGCGGTGATATTCCCGGTTCGTCACTGCAAGGGTTAATACTGTCTGGATTAATGTGTATTGATGGTCCATGCATGTGCCGTGAACTAGCTTTTGACTCTAGCGACGTCATGCCATGGTGGTGTGCAGAGAAATGTGGCGTAAGCGAGTTATAGGCACTCGATTCTCCGGGTGCCGTCAATAGGCCATTCTTTTGGGGTGAGAGAGACGCACTGTTGTTATCGTCGAACCGTTGTGGGGAGCTCACGGCGCGATGTCGGCGCCTTGTGACTTCTAGCGCCATGCTTTTGTCTGTTTTAGCAGCGGTGCGACTGCTTGCGCTTCGTGCAATGCTTTGAGGGGGCTTGGGAGGAGTGAGCACTGACGGCGTGCTGTTGAAGAAAGCATCTGTTTTGGAATCCTTGGGACGCATTTCCATTTTTTCTGAAGGCTCTTGCGAAGGAATGAGAGGACTTGGGAGTGGCGTCATCGATTTGCCCTCAAAGTCATTCAGGCTGCGTACACTGCGTATAGAATTGGACTTTTTCAAATAGTTTGATGCACTGAATGGGTACACCCATGTGTCACCCGTGTCCAAGTCAGAAAAGCCAGGTATAGGATCCAAACCCAGACCTTGCCGACTCAGTGTAGACAGGCTCGACGATCCACTTTCCATGGGAGGCGATGATACGTCAACACACGGTGGCACAGAAAAAGTATCCGAGCCCATTCTAGAAGATTCTGATCTTACGCGATCCGGTAAGCCACCGCGTATGGCGGGGGAGCGGGCCGGATCCATCGATACTGCCGTGGTGGGGGCTCGTCGAGCAGGGGCACAGGATGGCCGCCAAGAGGGGCCGGCCGAGAGCTCCACATTCGATAGGGCGCCATTTTTTTTCCAGCGAGACGCGCTGATCTACAGCTCCACCTATTTCTGACGCTCAGGGCACCCGAGACATGATGGCCTGTGTCACCAACGCCCACGAAGGTGGAGGTACCTGTGGCTTGCTGCGGCCCAAGGTAACGAGGTGCGCAAAGTCGGCCAATGCATCGAGTGGTATAGCGCAGTGAGCGCGCTGAGCATGCTGTTTTTGGGCATCGTGCCAGAACTGGCGCGACACCTCTGAGGCTTTCGTGCAGATGGACAACGGTACACCGGCAATCTGTGCGACCTGTGTGCCGTACGATGATTCGGCAATGCCAGGCACAAGTCGGTACGTAAACACGACGTTTTTGTACTCGTCGTCGACCCGCACTTCCATGTGCCGGTTTGCGAGGCGCGGGTATGTATCGAGACTCTGAGCCATCGTTGTATAGTGTGTCATGAAGAAGCAGAGGCACTGAGTCCGGGCGACCAGGTGGTATAATACCGCGTATGCGATCGCCTGGCCATCGAATGTTGACGTGCCGCGGCCAAGCTCATCCATGATCACGAGTGATCGAGGTGTGGCCTCTCGCAAAATCTTTGACGCCTCTAACATTTCGACCATGAACGTCGATTGTCCGCGGAAGAGTTGATCGTTCGCGCCCATGCGCGATGCAATTCTGTCAACCGGCGCAATGCGTGCGTGCTCAGCCGGAACATAACATCCAAGCTGCGCCAGAATCACGGCCGTTGCTGCCGTGCGTGCCGTCGTACTCTTTCCGGCCATGTTTCCGCCTGTAAGAACCATCACGTCCTCGGCCTGACCGCCCAACGCAATGTCGTTCGGAATGAACTCAGTTGCGCCTGTGAGTACGCTGGGTGCCATACATGGATGTCGCAATTGCGTAAATGAAAACAGCGCCGCATCGTGTTGAACCAGCTCTGGACGACATGATGGCATACCGAGGGCCATGGAGCTCTTGGCCAGGCTCAAAAGGCAGTCGAGCTGTGCAACGGTACGTACAGCGCGTGCATACGAAGAAAGATCCTGACGGAAGAGGAGGTACACCTCCTCCTGGAACTGTTTGAGTGCAGCCAAACGGGTCTCGCGCGCTTCTTTCAGTTGCCGGATTAATTCACGCGTTCGTGGCGTGTAGTATCGTTTGCATGCCTTGGTCTGGCTCATGAGAATCCATGGTGCTGGGACTTTGGTGCGAGCAGGCACCTCTAGCTGGTAAATCTCGTTCGTGCCCACATGCTTCCATCCGGCGTCGCGTTTGGAGAGTCCAAGTTCCGATATACATCGGTCCTTCTCTTCATCAAGACGCGCCTCGGCAGCATGCACGCCTTCGACGGCAGCATCATACGCCTTTGATTCGCCGTGCACCGGCGTAAAAGAGCCGTCGTCGTTGGAGTTAAAGTGACTGCGCAACGTCTGAGCCAATGCAGCCACATCCGGCCATGCCTGCAAGCATGCTTTGAGCATACCGGAAGCAAATGTGGACGAGAGGGACAAGAGTTCGTCCTTCGCATTGCCGAAGCGAGCAAAGGCACGTAGGACGAGCAAAAAGTCGCGAGGACGGCACTTGCCTGCCGCTACACGCGACTGAAGGCGTTCCAGATCGGGTAGGGCTTTGGCAAAAGTCTCAAATGCATCAGTCCATGCAGGATTTGCGCACAAGTCGTCCACCGCATCTAGACGCGCATTGATGGCATCTGCGTTGCATAGGGGTGACGCAAGCCAGGTTTTAAAAAGACGCCGTCCAAAAGGCGTGATGCACCGATTCAAAAGACGGTGCAGTGTGCCCTCATCCGTGCCCTCATCATTTTGCAGAACGTGCAGGTGCAGCAAGGACTTGGCATCCAGAATCAGCGTGCCTTGCTGCGTATCAGCTGGAGCGCTGCGCTCGGCAAAGTTGCCGCTAGCGCACAAGTCGACATCGAGATGCAGCTGCTCGAGGTACCATAAGAGGCCACCGAGCGCTGACAAGGCCCAGCCGCCCTTTTCCACGAGAGGGGCAAGACCTTCGGGCATTGTATCAAACAAGTGGGCCAGTCGACCGCGCGTCGAGATGTCGTCGAGAAATTCGGTATCAGGCTTGAGCATGGTAATTTGGCAGGTGGTGGGCACCGTGTTGCGGATCAAGCGCAGCGTGGAAGGCAACATGACCCCTTTTTCATGCAAGACTTCCTTGATGCGTAGAGAACGCAGCAATGTCTCGAGTTGTGACAGCACGGCATCGTCGACGAATGTCATGTATCGGAACTCGGCGGTGGCGGCGTCGAGGGTGCAGATGCCAAACTCGGATAGGCCATCAGAGCGGACGTGCTCCTTGATACTCATGCAGTAGCTGCTCAATTCGTCAGCCAGTACGCTTCCATCGACAATCGTGCCGCTCGTCACGACATGGCGCAGCTCGCGACGCACAATATCCGGTCCGCTTCCACGCGACTTGTCGCGCATGCCCTTGGCGACGGCCGTCTCACATTGGTCTACGCGTCCGACCTTGTACCCCAGAGCCAAGAGCTTGGTGGCGAACATATCGAAGGAGGCCTCTGGCACACCGACCATTTTCATTTTTACGCGATCTGTGAGCTTCAAGTCGCATTCTCGATGGCCGATGATGGCATCTTCTTCGTACAGTTCGTAAAACTTGCCCTTTTGAAAAAAAAGCACGGTATCCCAATGGTTCTGCTTCATTTCCCAAAATTGTCTTTCAAAAGGCGTGAACGATTTCCATGCACTAGGGGGAATGTACAGCGTGCGTTTATCGTAATGGAGATCGCCGGGGCGGTTCATGTCCTTATCTCGCACATCCAGGAGAAAGTCGTATGCCTGTTCATTCTCGATGCGCTTGCGTTTTTCTTCCTGGACGCGCTTCTCGGCCTTGGTGAGGTGCGAGAAAGAGACGGACGACGGCGTGGGCGCCGCTGGCGCCGCTGGTGCGTCTGCTGGCTTGGGTGCCTTGGTCCGAGGTGGGGGTGGTGAGGCGACGACGTCGTCCTCGTCGGAGGCGTCGTCGGCGGTCGAGGGTTCCTCGCTCTCTGCTGCGCTGACCTCATCGGAGCTGTCAGACGACGCGTCGGACATGACAAAGTCGTCTTCGGAAGGCTCATCGTCGCCGTCGTCGTCGTCGTCGTCGTCCGACCCGGCGCGTGGCTCGGCGTAGTTGACGCGACGCGCCGCGCGGCGGCGACCTGGAGCGGGGGACGACGATGGCGGGGGTGTCAGCGAGGGGGAGGTGCGCGCCTGTTTCGCCGGACGCGGTGGCGTCGGGGGGGACGACGCGTGCTTGGTGGCGGAGGGCGACGCGTGCTGGGAAGAGGGCGCATCCTGGGACGTGGGCGGGGGCGTCGAGGGAGATGTCTCTGGCTGTGGTGGCGCGGCAGCAGGCTTGGGCGCCTTGCTGAAAAAGCCTAACAAGGACGTTTGCTTCGCGCCGCCGCTCATGGGTGTCGGTCGTCGCGAACAAAGAGGGCGCGACGCGCGGCGCGTTGTGTTCGTGCACGTGATTGTGGGGGGCGTACGACGACCTATTTACCAAAACGCGCACCAACCAATGAAGGCGACACACAAGTTCTCGACGGACGTGGCGTCCTGGATGAGGCGATCGACCTGCTCGGGCACGCTGAGGGGGGTGGTGGGGTCATAGTCGCGGCCTGTGAGTTTGTTTTGAATGCGGCGGACGACTTCGAGCGCGCGCTGATTGCGTGCCTCGCCTTCGACGCCGCGAATTTCGCCGGACCATTCGTGTTCGTGCTCGTGAGCGTCGGGGGCGCGTTGCTCGGCATCGGCGTCGGTGACGAGGCGCCACGAAATCAGGGGATCGTGCACGAATGCCTCGAGGAGGGCCAATACGCTCTCGCGATTATCGCGGAGCACGCGCATGGTGTTTTCCGCGGTGACCTTGAAGGTGCCCTGGATGCCGCCGATTTCCATGGCCTTGATGAGCATGCGCGTGAGACGGAATGGCACTTTTTCGGGGAACTTGGGGCGGTGGCAGGCGATCTCGAAGCAGTCGCCGAAGTCGATGTGGATGATTTCGCCCGAGTTGCGGTCGAGCAGCAGGTTGGAGGGGTGTCGGTCGCCGAGACCCAGGATGTAGCCGACGACCGAGGAGGTGGCGAGGGAGCGCATGTACGCGGTGCGGCGCTCGAGCCATGCCTCGGATGAGCGCGACTTGAGCCACAGGACGCGGTACAAGTCCTGACCGGGAGTGTTGTCGAGCGCGTACTGGAACACCTCGACCTTTTGCAGCACGGTGAGGCTGTCGTAGTCGGGCGCCATCTGGAGCATGAGGCGGTGCTCGATGTTGAGCAGGATCTTGTGCTGCTCGCGGTATTCTTTGATGAGCATGTGCAGCGTGTCGCAGTTAGCGACCCACCCCAGCATGCCGGTGTTGGGCGACAGGGGAATGACGGGGAAGCGGCGCAGGCTGAGGCGGCGCTTGTACGACTCGGTGTCGATGGACAGCAGCGTATTGACGAGCCCAAAGAGCTGCATGACGCGCTCGTCCTGCCGCATGTCCTCGTGGCCCTTGAGCAGGTACTGGTACGTGCGGCCGTCGCTGCCGCGGATCTTGAGGCGGCGCGGGCGCTGCTTGGACGAAATGACGAGCACGATCGGCTCAAACTGCGTGATGCGCACGATGGGCTGGCCGCTCACGTATGTGCCTGGCACAGCGAGCTCCAGATCGCGCATCGCCAGCAGCTTCGGCGAGACGTACTGCAGGGCCAGCTGCACAGAGTTCGAGGCGGGCAGCTGCTTGGTGATGCGCTTGAACACGTGGTAGTACAGATCCCAGGCCTGATTCAGGTCGTTGATCTCGCCGAACTGGCGGTACCGCCGCACGTACTCGCGTGCCTCGTTCAGGTCGCGCCCGTGCGTCTGCGCAAACGACGTCTCGCGCAGCGTCTCGGGGCCGCGCTCGAGCAGATCATGCAGAGGTCCGAGCGTCGCAAACATGCCCTCGATGTTGTGCTCGGTAAAGTACAGACGCGACGCCTCCTCGAGACCCTCGTGCCACATCTCGTGCCACAGGATCGCGATGCGGATCAGCTCGTTGCTGACGAGCAGCGCCTGCTCGACGAGCACGGGGCTGTGCTCGCGCATCGTGTCCATGATGCCCATCGCCGCCTGCATGCGCACGGGCGACGGCGACTTGGTCGCGACGGTCAGCGGGTACACGAGCGCCTGCGGATGCGCCGTGCCGACGTCCGACAGGAGGTGGTGGATGAGGCGGCGGACGCGCGGCGACGGTGCGCTGATGCGCGCGATCATCTGCGGGATGACCTCGAGCCACGTATCGACGGTGACGGTGCTGAAGCCCTGGCGCACGGCGTCGGCGACGTGCTCGAGGTGCCCGAACTTGAACCACAGGGTGAGCAGGCGCAGTGTGTCCTGCAGCGAGTTGCCGCTCGCGAGCGCAATCGAGCGGAAGAAGCCATGCACACTCGGCACGATGCTCGCCGCGACCTCGTGGAACGGAATGGCCACGCCGTGCCGCTCGTGGTGCGTGATGACGTCAAAGTTGGCGAGCGCCCACGCGTGCCATGCCTTGTACCACTCGCGGTCGAGCTCGGTCGCGCGCTGGTACGAGCGAATCACGTCGCACGAGTCGTCGGCGACCCACTCCTCGTTCATCGCGACCTGCCACTCGCCGAGCTTGAAGTAGCAGCGCGCGAGCAGCTTCGCAAAGTCGGCGAGGCGCGGTGAGGCTCGCACGTCGGGCAGGACGAGCCGGTCGTCGCCATCGACCGTGGCCATGCCGAGGTCGTCGGCGAGATGCAGCGTAAAGTCGCGCAGGTAGCTCAGGCTCTCGGTGCGCGCGCCGCACGCCCAAATGAACTTGAGATGCGAGTAGATGACCGCCGGCGGCGCGCGCGGCCCCGCGAGCGGCGCGTCCATCGCCTGCGCATCGGGGCCGAGCAGCGAGTTGAGCGTCTTTTCCGCGAGCACCATGCGCCCCGATTTGCGGCACAGGTTCGCAAACTTGATCCACGTGTCCATGTCGTCGGCGGGCGTGAGCACAATGCTCCGCACACTCAGGATGCGCTGCCACACCTCGACGTCCAGCTCGCAGCCCTGCAGCCGCTTCATCCAGATCGTGCGCATCGTCGCCTGGCGGTCGGGCTGGTCCGCATAGTCGAGCTTGTACGCGAGCGCCTCCTCCAGCTCCGAGAGCATCTGCGTCCGCACCATGAGGTCGTACGCACGCGCATAGCTCTCGCTCACCAGCGCCGTGAGCTCCGTGTCCAGCGCGTCGCGCGCACGCGCAATGAGCCGCTTCGTCTGGTGCCGCTGTCCATGGTGGACGGCCAGCACGGCGCGGTAGAAGGAGCGCTCGCTCGACTCGGGGCGCATGGCCGCGATGAACTCGTCCATCATGTCCCACTGCCCAAACGACCACGCGGTCGCCGTCGCGAGCGGCGCCATCTGGCGGCGCCCCTCGGCCCCGGCCGTCGGCCACTTGGCCTGCACGAGCTCCGTGAGGTGCTCCCACTCGCCGAGCGCATGCAGGCAGCGCATCTTGCCAAACACGATCTCCTGCGCATCGGGCTGCTCGACGGCGCGCCGCTCGTACGCCGCGAGGGCCTCTTCCCACCGATGCAGCTTCTCGTACCACTCCTCATGGTGCGTAATGTCCATGTGCTCACGCGCATACGTCAGCGCACCAAACGCCGCATCGCCCTGCTGCAGCTTGGTGTTGATGTCAATCAGCAGCTCGACCAGCTGCGGCGACGGCTCGGCCATAAACTCGACCTCCTTGTAGTGCAGCGCCTTGGCATACGCGTGGAACTTGTAGGCGCGGTCGCCCAGCAGGCGTATGCTGATCGGCAGCGCCTTGTCGTCGTGCTCCATAAACTCGGCGAGCTGCAGCAGGATGTGCACGACCTGGTCCGGGATGTCGTACGCGTCGAGCGCCGTCTCGATCGCGTGCACAAGACTCTCCTGGTACGTGTCCAGCAGCTCGACCCAGCACGACACGAACGCCGCGTTGAACAGCTCGAGCGCCAGCGGATGGTACACCTCGGCCAGGCTGCGGCACGCACGCAGCGCATGCGACGGCGACTCGCGCAGCATCTCGACGGCCAAGCGCCGCAGCCACTCGCGCCAGTCCTGCGCCGTCGATACGCGCGACGTGTCCCACGCCGCCTTGAGGTGCAGCTGATTCACGGCCATTTTCGACGCCTCGGCCAGCGGCGCCTCATCGGCCTTGTCGAGCGCGAGCGTGTCGGGCGGCAGCAGCTCGGGCGGCAGCGCCTCGCCCCGCACGAGGCAGGCGATGGCCTGCTGGTACCGCGGGTGCTGGATGCGGTGGTGCACCATCGGCTTGTTGACCACCGCGACAAAGGTCAGGTACACGGGCCCCAGCAAAAAGACGAGCGCCGTGAGCGTGTCGAGCACGGGCGTGCGCAGCTCGACGATGCCGCTGTGCAGCACACGCACGAGCGGATGCACGATGCGCGACGCGTGATCGGCAAAGTTGACCTTGCGCGACAGCTGCCCGACCGTCACGATCGCCGCGCGCCGC
>ERZ1029854.580-NODE-580-length-13272-cov-11.046153_pt1 | contig 13272 bp, 12 predicted proteins | sample MGYA00519239_ERZ1029854 | MGnify/ENA primary metagenome ERZ1029854 (study PRJEB33666, sample SAMEA4610917) | skin metagenome | biome: Human-associated habitat; feature: Malodor aspect; material: skin | place: Philippines | collected 2015-08 ... | reverse complement strand
GCCTGTGGGACTACCGCCGCCAGAAGAAGGCCGGCATCGACCCGCACTTCGACCCGGAGGCGCTCGGGATTAAGAACGCCGACTTCTGGGTCGAGCGCAAAGAAAAGCTCATCGCCGCCGGCAAGTGGCCGGGCGTCGAGGGCAAGGTGGTCACCGGGGCGGGTACCGGCTCGACCGTGGTGAAGTAACCCGTCTCGACGGGAAGTTCCTAGATGTAGAGAGTGTGACCCGGAAAATGGCCAAAAACGCGCATTTTCCGGGGCGCATTCTCTACATCTGTGTTGGGGAGGCGTTGGACGCGCCGGGGACGCGCCGGGGACGCGCCGGGGACGCGCACAGCGCCCCCAACGCCGCTACCGCAGGTCGGAGAACAACGCCTCGGCGCCGGCGTCGTCCCAAAGAACCACGTTGCCCACTTCGGTGTCCGCGAAGCCACCGATCGGCACCGTCTCCGCCTCGAGCCCGCTGCGGAGGGCAAACGCGATGCGCGCAAGGTTCCACACGTGGTCGCCGGAGCCGACGGTCAACAGGGTCGGCGCGACCCACAGCAGACGCCCGACGCGGAACGGGTTCAACAGCACCGCGGGCGAGAACACACGAGAGACCAGCGCGCCAAGGAACTCGCGCTGCCGTCCCACGCGGTCGAGGTCGCCCTGCGCGGTGGCGCGGGTGCGCACGTATCCCAGCGCTGTGGCGCCGTCCATCTTTTGGCAGCCGGGCTGGAGGTTGATGTTGGCTAGTGGGTCGTCGATGGGTTCGGCGACGCAGATCTCCACGCCGCCGACCGCATCGACGACGCCGGCGAGCCCGCCCATGCCGATTTCCGCGTAGCGGTCGACGTGCACTCCGGTGTTCTGCTCGACCGTCTGCACGAGAAGTTCCGGACCGCCGATGGCAAACGCGGCGTTGATCTTGTCGTAGCCGTACCCGGGCACCGGTACGTACGAGTCGCGCGGGATGGACACCAGCGTCGCTTTCCCGCGCAGCGGCAGGTGAAGCAGCATGATCGTGTCGGTGCGCGTGGTGCCGATGTCGCCGCCGGTGCCGAGGCGCTCGACATCCTTTTCGCTCAACCCCGTGCGCGAATCCGAGCCGACGAGCAGCCAGTTGGTGCCGGCGGTGCCTGCGATTTGTTCGTCGGGAAGCGCGTTGATGCGGCTCAGACGCGCGTCGGTGATGAATACGGATGCGATCGCGAGCACCACGATCAGCGCGAGGATGGTTCCGCAGCCGGGGCGTTTTGCTTGACGACGAGCCCGTGGCCGCTTCTCACGCCTCTTCGATATCTGCACCGGCATCGGTTGTTCTTCGCGCGCGGGCTTAGATTGCGGCGGGCGTTGCGGGGTGCGCGGCGGGTGTTGCGGGGCGCGCCGGGGTTCGTATTCGGCCGGACGCGGCTCGAACACGGTGTGGCCAGGCTCGACGCGGTGCGGGGCGGGGCGCTGTGCCGGACGCTCGAGGCGTTCAAACGAGCGCGGCTCCGGAGGTGCAGCGGGGCGCTGCACCGGGCGCTCGGCGGGGCGGCGGCGGATGGGCCGGCCGTAGCGGTCGACAAGCGGTTTTCCGTCTTTGCCCAGGACGAACTCTCCCGCGTTGTCGCGGGGATCGTTGGAGTGGGGCGTGGGTGACATGCGGACAGTGTAACCAGTGTGACGCGTGTGTTTAGATTCCAAGCCACGATAAGTCGAGCAGCGGGTAGGCAACGAACGCGACCGCGTCGATGAGGAAGTGGCCGATCACCAACGGCCACACGCGGCCCGTTTTGTGGAAGTACCAGGCGAAGATCACGCCCATGACCATGTTGCCCAATCCTGCGGATACACCCTGGTAGAGGTGGTACGAGCCGCGCAGCGCGGCGGAGGCGGCGATAAACTGCCACGGCTGCCAGCCCAGCTGCCGCAGGCGGGTGACCAGGTACATCACCACGACGACCTCTTCGCCGAAGCCGTTGGCCAGCGACCACAGCAGGGAAGTCGGGATCTGCACGGCGTCAGTCGTCGGCACGACCACCTTCGACAGACCCAGATGCACCGCGGCGACGTAGAAGGCGAGGCCGGGCAAGCCGATCAGCGCCGCGAAGCCGGCGCCGCGGGCGAGGTCGGGGAGGCGTGGCCAGTGCCAGCGCTCGTCGAGAAGCAACCATGCGAGCCCGCCCCACGCGAACAAGGTCAGTGCCGAGCAGGCCTGGAGCGCGAGGTCGAGCCACGGGATGGTGGAGGCGGTGTCGACGATGGTGGTGTGCTGCTCGTTGAGCGGGGCTTTGAGGAGGGAATCGACAAGCCGAAGCGCCGCGCGCAGGCCCGAGGTGCCGAACGTGACGGCGAGGACCAGCAAGATCTCTATTTTCAGGCGCCGTTGCATGCGGTAACTTTAGCGCCATGCACAGCACACGCATTGCGTACCTCGGCCCCGCCGGCACCTTCACCGAGGAAGCCGCACGGCGCTTCCAGCTGGACGGCGAGTACGTGCCCGTCGACTCGCCGGCGGCTGCGCTGGAGGCCGTGGCGCAGGGCGAAGCGGATTGGGCGGTGTGCGCCATCGAAAACTCCGTCGACGGGGCGGTGACCTCGACGGCCGATGCGCTCGCCGGCACGCCGGGCGCGCAGATCTACGGCGAGACGGAACTCGCGATCGCGTTCGCGATGATGACCCGGCCGGGCGAATCGCTTGCCGACGCCCACCGCCTCGCCACCCACCCAGTAGCCGAACGACAGGTCAAGCAGTGGATCGCCGACAACGCGCCGGGTGTAGAGTTCCTGCCGGCGTCGTCGAACGCGGCCGCGGCGAAGATGGTCGCAGACGGTGCCGCCGACCTGGCCGCCGCACCCGAGCGTGCTGCCGACCTGTTCGGTTTGCAGGTGCACGCCCGCGGGGTGGCGGATTCGGAGACGGCGCGGACGCGGTTTGTGCTCGTCGGCAAGCAAGGCGAGGCGCCCGCGGCGACCGGAAACGACCGCACCGCGCTCGTGTTCCAGACCTCGAACGAGCCGGGTGCGCTGGTCGGCGTGCTGCAGGAGTTCGCGCAGCGAGGTGTGGACATGTCGCGCATCGAGTCGCGGCCGACGAAGAAAGAACCCAACACCTACATCTTCTTCGTCGACCTCGTTGGGCACATTACCGACGAGCCCGTTGCCGAGGCGGTGCGTGCTGTGGGGGAGAAGGTGTCGTCGATACGCATCTTGGGCTCCTGGCCGCGCGCTTAACCCCAGCCGAGGGCGTGGAGCTCGTGTTCCTCCAGCCCGAAATAGTGGCCCACCTCATGCAACACGGTGACCTTCACCTCGTGGCGCAGGTGGTCCTCGTCCACGCTGATCGCCTCGAGCGCGTTTTTGTAAATGAACACCGCGTCCGGCAAAAACCCGGTGTGGTTCGAATGCTGCTCCGGTAGCGGCACGCCCTCGAACAGGCCCAGCAACGTCGGGTTGTCCGGGTTGTAGTCGCGCGCCAGGATCACCATGTTGTGCATGTGCTGGGCGAAACTGTCCGGGATGGTGTCGAGGGCGTCGTTGATCATCTCCTCGAACGCCTCGTCGCTGACCGGCAGCATCAGTACTGCACCGGATCTGCCGGGGCCAGCGCGGGATCTGCCGCCGGATCGGCTGCCGGGGCCTGGGCCGGGTCGTCCACCTCCGGGTTCGGGGCGACCGGGGCTGTGGACTGGCCCGCCTTCTGCTCGGAGCGCAGGGGGCGGCGGTCGGGGCGCTCGGGCGGCGGGGCGTCGTCGATACGCAAGTGCTCCCGGCCTTCGGTCGCGGAGCCGGTGAGGTTGGCGAAATTGCCCTCCGGGCGCGAGAACATCAACGCGCAGTTCACACTGCGGGAGCCGCCCTCCCACGACGCCGGGGACTGCGTGGTCCAGAACGGGCGCAGCGCGATGCGGTAGAGCTGCTCCTCGCCGCCCAAGTAGTCCTGCGCGGCCTGCGTGCACACGTCCTGGAGGTATTTGTCCTGGTCAGACACGGACGGCGAGTGGTCCACAAAGTGCTCCGCCAGGTTGACCTGGCTGGTGATCTCCAACTGGTGCGGGTCCGCGCACTTCACCGCAGTCAGGGTGTTGGAGGCGTCGATGGCCACGCACTGGCCGGCCTCGAACACGCGTGCCTGATCGGAGTCCGCCACCTTGCCGGAGGTGAGCACCGGCTTGCCGGCGCGGTCCGTTTCTTGCAGGCCGCACAGCATCGTGCGGTCTCCGTTTTCCCACGCGTCAGCCGGCGGGAGAATCGGCGCGATGGAATAGCGGCCTGCCGGGTCGTACTTGCCGTCGAGGTAGCGCAACGTGGCCGCCCCACAGAGCTCCTCGCGCAACTGGGCCTGGCGCGTCTGGTTCGGCATCGGTGCCTCCGGGCCGAACTCGGAGGTGGGGTAGGTGGCCAGGTCCTCGCGCAGCGACACCTCGAAGCGGTGCTCGCCCGCGCAGTCGGCCTGCTCGAAGTTGGAGATCGCACCGTCCTGGCCAACCTGCCAGGTCAGGCAGGATCCGGCGTCGGCGGTGGTGAACGACGCGGCGGGTTCCATCGTGCCCGGGGCGGAAGTCGATGTGCCCTCGGCGTGCGTGTCGTCTCCGGCGGTGTCGGCGGTCAGCCCGTAGGCGCCCGCGCCCACCGTGCCCGCCAGGGTGGCGATGAGGAAGGCGCGCAGCGCGGTCTGTTTCGAAGCCATGGCGACCTATTATTCCACTTCGCGAGCGACCCGTGTAGTCAACCGGTAGCGGTCCGTGCGGTAGACGGAGGAGCAAAACTCCACGTTGTTCCCGCCGCTGCGGGCGTAGCGCACGATGTGCAGCAGGGCGGTATCTGGGGTGACGTCGAGAAGCGGCGCGTTGTCCGGGCCTGCCGTGACGGCGGTGACGGTCTGTTCAGCTTCCGTGATGCCCAGTTCGTATTCGCTTTCCAGCAGGGTGTACACGGAGTGGTAGACGTCGTTTTCCAGCAGGTCCGGCACGAGCAAGGAGTTGTACCAGGCGTCGTCCACGGCGTAGGGTTCGCCGTCGCCAAGCCGCAGTCGGCGCAGGCGGATGTGCTCAGTCGTCGGCGGGGTGCCGAAAAACGCGGCGACCTCATCCGGCGGGGTGGTGCGCTCCGCGAGCAGGATCCGCGAGCCCGCCTTCACGCGCTGGGCGCGCATCTCGTCGGAAAAACTCGCCAGGTGCAGGCGGCTGACCAGCGGGGCGGGTGCGACGAAGGTGCCCTTGCCGCGCACCCTGCGCAGGCGCCCGGCGGCGACGAGGTCCCCGATCGCGCGGCGCACCGTGATGCGCGAGACCCCGTATTTTTCCTCCAGCGCGCGCTCGCCGGGCAGGGGGTCGCCTGGGACGAGCTCGGTGGAGATGAGCTCTTCGAGGATCGACCGCAACTGCTCGTGCTTTGGCACGGGGCCATCTTGGATCCGGGACACCATAGCCCCACCATAGCGCACTGGTTATGACCGGACATCCGCCTGGGATGCCCGTGTCGGGCGACAAGGTAAGGTGTGCAATTGTGATTGATCTGAAGCGTGTGCGCGAAAACCCCGAGGCAGTCCGCGAGTCCCAGCGAGCTCGCGGTGAGGACCCTGCGCTTGTCGACGAACTCTTGGCCGCCGACGAAGCCCGCCGCTCCGCCATCCAGGCGGCCGACGAGCTGCGCGGCGAGCAGAAAGCCTTCGGCAAAAAGATCGGCCAGGCCGCGCCGGAGGACCGCCCGGCGCTGTTGGAGGGCTCCAACGAGTTGAAGGCGCGCGTGAAGGAGGCCGAGGCTGCCGAGGCCGCGGCCGCGGAGCGCGTCGACGAGCTGCAGTACTCCATCGCCAACATCATCGAAGGTGCCCCGGCTGGCGGCGAGGAAGACTTCGTCGTCCTCGAGCACGTCGGCGAAGTGCCCGAGTTCGACTTCGAGGTCAAGGACCACCTCGATCTGGGCGAGGCCTTAGGCATTATCGACATGAAGCGCGGCACCAAGGTCGGCGGCGCGCGCTTTTACTACCTCGTCGGCGACGGCGCCTGGATGCAGCTGGGCATGCTCATGCTCGCCGCGCAAAAGGCGCGCGAGGCGGGCTTTAAGGTGATGATCCCGCCGGTGCTGGTGCGCCCGGAGATCATGCAGGGCACCGGCTTCCTCGACGCCCACGATGAGGAGATCTACTACCTCGAGCGCGACGACATGTACCTCGTCGGCACGTCCGAGGTGGCGCTCGCTGGCTACCACCGCGACGAGATCATCGACTTGAACGACGGCCCGCTGCTCTACGCCGGCTGGTCCTCCTGCTTCCGCCGCGAGGCCGGCTCCTACGGCAAGGACACGAAGGGCATTCTGCGCGTCCACCAGTTCGACAAGCTGGAGATGTTTGTCTACTGCAAGCCGGAAGACGCCGAAGAGATGCACCAGAAGCTCCTCGGCCTCGAGCGCGACATGCTCGCCGCCGTCGAGGTGCCCTACCGCATCATCGACGTCGCCGCCGGCGACCTTGGCTCGTCCGCGGCCCGCAAGTACGACACCGAGGCGTGGGTGCCGTCGCAGGACACCTACCGCGAACTGACCTCCACCTCGAACTGCACCACGTTCCAGGCCCGCCGCCTGCAGACCCGCTACCGCGACAAGGACGGCAAGACCCAGACCGCCGCCACCTTGAACGGCACCCTGGCCACCACGCGCTGGCTGGTCGCCATCTTGGAGAACAACCAGCAGGCCGACGGCTCCGTGCGCGTGCCGGAGGCGCTGCGCCCGTGGGTCGGTAAGGATGTGCTGACTCCGTAATGGAATTGCGCGCCTACCGCGGGTTCAACGTTCCGCGCCTGTTCGTTGAAAGCCCCGTCAACCGTGACGAGGCGGTCGAGCGGTTCTACCAGGGGGTCGTCGGCACGCTGCGGCGCGTGATGCGGGCGGCGAAAATCGACATGACTGTCGTCGGCGCCGAGAACATCCCCGCGGAAGGCGGCGCGCTTATCGCCGGCAACCACACCGGCTACGCCGACTTCATCCTGCTCGGCACAGGCCCGTTTCTGCGCGGCGAGCGGCTCGTGCGGTTCATGGCGAAGGACTCGCTTTTCGACGTCCGCGGCCTCGGCTGGCTCCTACGCAAGATGAAACACGTGCCCGTCGACCGCGCCAAAGGCGGCGCCTCCATCGCGCCTGCGGTGGAGATGCTGCAGGAAGGCAACCTCATCGGCATCTTCCCCGAGGCGACCATCTCGCGCTCGTTCGAGTTGGCGGAGTTCAAAACGGGCGCGGCACGCATCGCTAAGCAGGCCGGGGTGCCGCTCGTGCCGTGCGTGATCTGGGGCTCGCAGCGCATCTGGACGAAAGACCTGCCGAAACGCTTCTGGCGCGTGCCCGTGATCGTCCGCTACGGCGCCCCCATCGACCTCACCGGCGACGCGGAAGCGGACACCGCCGAACTCAAACGCCAGATGCAGGTGCTTCTCGACGACTCCCGCACCGAATACGCCGACCTCGCCGGCCCCGGTACTGGCGAGCCGTGGATGCCCGCGTCGCTGGGCGGCACCGCGCCGACCGTCGAGCAGGCCGAGGAGATCTACGCCGAGGAGCGCGCCGCCCGCGACGCGAAGAAGAGGCGGAAGTAAATGGCCCTGCCACAGGATGCGCCCCGCCTCATCATCTCGGACATCGACGGCACCTTCATCACCTCCGCCAACCGCGTGACCCCGCGGCTTCGCGACACCATCACACGCGCCGTGTCCGCCGGCGCCCACTTCGGTCTGGCCACCGGCCGACCCCACCGCTGGCTCATCCCGGTGCTCGAGCAACTCCCGCTCGCGCCCGTGTGCGTCTGCGCCAACGGCGCCGTGGTCTACGACCCGGCCACCGAAACCGTGTTGCACGCCTTCGAACTCATGCCCACCGAAATGGCCGAGGTGCTCACCGAAGTCGAACGTGCCCTCGCCGGCGTGCTTCACGGTTACGGCGTGGAGCGTGTTGGCTCCTCCGCCCTCGACCCGGAGGACGAATGCTTCCTCATCACCCCGGAGTACAACCCGGATGCGTGGGATAGCCGGTTCGGTGTCGTCGACAAGCAAACGCTCATCAGCGAACCCGCCGCGAAACTGCTGGTCCGCTGCCCCGAAATGACGTCCGCCGAGATGTATGCGCTCATCGCACCGCGTATCGACGACACCGTCGCCCACGTCACCTACTCCATGGACGAAGGCTTAATCGAGCTCTCGCGGCCCGGCGTGAACAAGGCCGCCGGCGTGCAGTACCTCGCCGAACGCTACGGGGTGTCGGCTAACGAGGCGATCGCGTTCGGCGACATGCCCAACGACTTGGAACTGCTGCGCTGGGCCGGCACCGGCGTTGCCATGGGTAATGCCAAGCCAGTGCTTCACGACGCCGCCGACCACATCACGGCAACCAACGACGAATTCGGCGTCTCTGCGGTGTTAGAGACCTGGTACTAGGCGGCGTGAAGTTCTAGCTCAGCCAACCAGTCCCGGTAAGTGATGTCGAGCCGGTTCGGTAGTTCCTTCACCCCTGGGTTGTGGTCGATGGCGGTCTGTAGCTCCGCGATGAACTCGGGTGTCTTCGCGTTTCCCCAACCGACCCGCCTGACCACGGCGCCCTGGTTTTGGAGTTGTGTCTCCCGCTCGCGCTCGTCGCGAAGCATGCTCGCAGCATCGCCCATCACCCCGCTGGTTTTCTCCACCCCGTCGGCCTCCACGATGATGAAGCCGTTGATCAGGATGTCCGCCCAGGCCACGGTGGGGCGGCCGTCGCGTTCGCGGATGCGGAAGCCGACCTGGAACTCGAGCGTGTGCACCCCGTGGAGTCGCCCGTCCGCGATCGCGCGAAGAATCGTGTCGCGCACGATCGTCTCCAGGGGGCTTGCCGACGTGTCCGCGGAGTGCTCGATGAGCGCCCGGAATGCCTTGATGCCCCGCGCCTGTGTCAGCGCCCTCGCCTGCTCCAGCAGGTAATCGGTGGTGAGGTGGCTGTGCTTGAAGCGCGCGGACTCGATCTGCACCAGCGCCTCCATGCGGCCGTGGTAGCGAAACGAATCGAACATCGCTCGGATGCCGGTGGTGGTGCGGATGCCGTTGTGGACGATGTGCTCGGCGTCGCGAAGAAGGCCACCGTGGTATGCCCGTTTCGGATCCTTGTTTCCCCAGGTTCTCGAGTTTCCAGGTAAAGCCAGATCGACTTTTGTCACCCAGGTGTACGTGGAAAGGCCGAGCCAGCGGGCCGCTGCAGGGCCGGTGATGACTGCGGTTTTGCACTTGGACGCGACGTCTTGGATGAGCTCGAGCTCGGCTGCTCGTTTCTTCTGTAGGTCCCCCATGGCTGCAATATCGCATGCTTCGTCCACTGTGTAAATAGTGCGGTTGCGCAATATGTTGTACATCGGGGATCTGCTAGTTGCGCGGATCTGCTAGTTGCGTGGATCTGCTAGTTGCGTGGATCTGCTAGTTGCGGTGTCTGGTGAACTAGCAGATTAAGGTAGCCCGATCGCATTTCTGCAGGTGGTAATGATAACTATTTGCAATAGTAGGCCGATCTGCTAGTCCAATGAGAACGCAACTAGCAGATCCGGAAAGAGCAGCGCGAAGTCCGAGCCAGCAAAGTGGCCCCACCACCGCCCCCGTAGAATCGCGCGCATGGCTTTGATTGCGGCGATTGACCAGGGCACGACGTCGACACGTGTGTACATCACACGCACCGACGGCAAGGTGATCGCCCAGGCTCAGTACGAGCACGCCCAGCACATGCCGCAGAAGGGCTGGGTGGAGCACGACCCGATGGAGATTTGGCGCAACACGCGCCGGGCGCTCGGCGAGGCGCTCGCGGACGAGGACATCTCGGAGCAGGATATCGATGCGCTCGGGGTGACCAACCAGCGCGAGACCGCCGTGATCTGGGACAAGAAGACGGGCAAGCCGATCTACAACGCGATCGTGTGGCAGGACACGCGCACGAACCACGACGGGGATCCGGCGAAGTACCTGCGCAAAACCGGCCTTCTCCACAACTCGTATCCGGCGGCGCCGAAGTGGGCGTGGATCCTGGATAACGTGCCCAATGCACGCAAGCGCGCGGAGAACGGCGAACTCCTGGCCGGCACGATGGACACCTGGCTTATCTGGAACCTCACCGGCGGCGCGAAGGACCGCGACAAAGCGCTGCATCTCACGGACGTGACCAACGCGTCGCGCACGTTGCTCATGGATTTGGAAACCCTGCAGTGGGACGAGCAGCTTTGCGACGACCTGCGCATCCCGCCCCAAATCCTCCCGGAGATCCGCCCGTCAGTGGGTAATTTTGGCAAGATCCGGCCCCGCGGCCCGTTGGCGGGTGTACCGATCACGGGTGTGCTTGGCGACCAGCAGGCGGCGCTGTTCGGCCAGGGCGGACTCCACGAGAACGACGCGAAGATGACGTACGGCACCGGCCTGTTCATGCTGCTGAACACGGGTGAGACGCCGAAGGTGAGCGACAATGGCCTGCTCACCACCGTCGCCTATCAGGTGCAGGGGCAGCCGCCGGTGTACGCGCAGGAGGGGTCGGTCGCCGTGGGTGGTTCGCTGATCCAGTGGCTGCGCGACCAGCTGGGGATCCTCCCCACCGCCGCGGAGTCGGAAACGCTCGCGGCCCAGGTCGACGACAGCGGGGGAGTGGTAATCGTCCCGGCGTTTTCGGGGCTGTTTGCACCAAGGTGGCGTCCGGATGCGCGGGGTGTGATTGTGGGGTTGACGCGCTTCGTCGATAAGCGGCACATCGCGAGAGCCGCCCTGGAGGCAACGTGTCTGCAGGCGCGCGAGGTGGTGTGCGCGATGGGCGGCGAGCCGACAGCGCTGAAGGTCGACGGGGGCATGACCACGAACGATCTGCTCATGCAGATGCAGGCGGACATCCTCGGCATCGACGTCGAGCGCCCGGCGAATACGGAAACCACGGTGATGGGGGCGGCGTCGGCGGCGGGCATGGGCATTTCGCTTATCGACGAACCCCTGTCCCTCGGCACCTGCACCACCTGGAAAAGCGACATGGCCGGCCCCGAAAGGGACCGGCTGGTTACCGCGTGGGAGGACGCGGTGTCGCGCAGTTTGGATCTTGTTTAGGCCTGAGCCTGCGAGGGCCTAGCGGGCCGAGATATCCACGGCGTTGGTGGACGGGTTGTAGGTGATGTAGCCGCCTTGGAAGTCGACGCGGACCACGTCGGCGCTCGGGTTGTACTGGCGGCTCACCGGCATGCCCAGCGGGCCGGCGTCGAGACCTTGCTGCAGCCAGGCCTCGGCAATCTTGCCGACGAGCGCGTAGATCTCGCCCTTGTCGTCCCGCACACCGACGCCGTTGGAGTACAAGGCGATCGCAGGTCCGGTCGGTCCGCCGACACCGGCGACGAGTTTGCCCAGCGTCGGCTCGAGCGAGGTCCATACGGCGGCGGCCTCGTGGGCGCCGAAGGCGTCGAGGGCCGGGCCGATGGCGGGACCGATCTTGCGGGCCAGTTCGCCGGCCTGGGCGAGGGTGAGGCCCTGGAAGACCTCCACGCCTTCGCGCTCGCTCACGCCCGGCAGCATGTCACGTGCCGCGAGCAGGAGCAGGACGGCGCCAACGATGGAGCCGGCGGCGGTGGCGATGGCGACCGGGTCGCCGGAGCTCAAACCGGACAGGGTGTTGTTCTGGGTAGCCGGCGCTTTATCTGCGGCGGGCGCGTTCTCGCCCTCCGGGGACTGCGCGGTGGTGGAAGTGGTGCTGTCGCCAAGCCCGTTGCGGTTGCCGGCGCGCAGGGTGCGGTATTTCGCGGCTGCGGTGGCACGGATCGCCGGCAGCTTGGAGTACAGGTTGTCGCCCGGGCAGGTGTTGTAGTGGAAGTCGCGGTGGGCGTTGATGTTGTTGAAGGTACCGCTCTGGCCCTTAGCGTACTTCGTCCCGGGGAAGCTGAACTCAGAGTAGTGCGTGCTCGAGCCCATCGGGTCGAAACCGGCCACGGCGGCCTTCCAGCCGATGATCTCGCCCATCGCGCGCAGTGCAGCGGTGGTGGGCTGGGCGGTCTGGTAGTTGCCCATCATGGACACACCCCAGGTGTTCTGGTTGAACCCACCGACGTGCGCGCCCTGCGGGCCGCGGTCCATGCCACCGGCGCGGCCTTCGTAGATGTTGCCGTACTTATCGACGAGCGCGTGGTAGCCAATATCGCCCCAGCCCTGGGTGACGGCGTGGTATTGCCAGATGCCACGGACGATGCCCGGTGCCTGCGCCTCGGTGTAGTCGTTGGAGCCGGCGGTGTGGTGCACCGTTGCCGCGGTGGTCGGCTCCGAGTAGTACGGGCTATTGCTGCGGCCTGCGCCCCACTGTGCGCGGGTGATGACCTTCGGCATGCCCCAGGTGTAGGAGTCGGCGACCGGTTGGATGCCGCCCTGAGCTTGGCCTTCGCCGCCGTCGAGGAAGACGGCCTGGAGGTCCTTCGCGGTAGTCGGTGCGCCGGAGTCGGTGCGGCCGCGGTCGAGCAGATCGACGCCGCCGGTGGAGACCTGCACGCGCTTGGTTTTGCCCACGAAGATCGGCTCGGTGCCGGACTTCTCGCTGCCCTCGCGGGCGTTCAGCGGGTCCATCTCGAACCACTCGGACCAAGTGCCGTCCGCCTTCTGCGAGCGGACGAAGGCTGCAACGTCGCGCTCGCCGGTCCAGGTCAGGCCGACGATGGAGAAGGTGCGGTCGTTGGTGAATTCCTTCACCACGCGGCGCTCTTCGCCTTCGCCGCCGCCTTGGGTGCGGATGGCGGCGTCGTCGACAGTGATGTTCGCGCCGGACGCGAAGGACTCGGAGGTGGTGTAGACGCCCGGCGCGTCCGCGCCTTGCGACTGGACGTTGAGGATGCGGTTGCCGCTGAAGCCTTGCGTAGCGACGAGGGCCACCACGAGCAGGACGGACACGACAACAGGCAGGAACGCGGCCCGGGTGGGTCGGGCCGTACCGCCTTGAAGACTACGGCGCTGTTGCACGGTAAAACTCCTGAAACTTTTGTGAAAATAGTGGCAAATGTGACTGGAACGCAGTGTAGTGCAAGTTGAAGTCTCAAGAAAGACTTGAGGCTTTTGTGGCGTGTCGCGGCGCGGGGTCGTCGTCAAGCGTTGTGCGAAAATGAACCACATGGCATACGACCTCATTGTTGTTGGATCTGGATTTTTCGGCCTCACGGTGGCCGAGCAAGCGGCGAGCGAGCTGGGCAAGCGCGTGCTCGTGGTGGAAAAGCGCAGCCACATCGGCGGCAACGCGTACTCGGAGCAGGAGCCGGAAACCGGCATTGAGGTGCACAAATACGGCGCGCACCTGTTCCACACCT
>ERZ1029854.576-NODE-576-length-13298-cov-7.096806_pt1 | contig 13298 bp, 8 predicted proteins | sample MGYA00519239_ERZ1029854 | MGnify/ENA primary metagenome ERZ1029854 (study PRJEB33666, sample SAMEA4610917) | skin metagenome | biome: Human-associated habitat; feature: Malodor aspect; material: skin | place: Philippines | collected 2015-08 ... | reverse complement strand
TCTTCTTCTTCCTCCTCCTCCTCATCGTCGTCAAAGGCAGGATGCATTTCATCCTCTTCGTCGAACTGTGGTTTACCTCGCAGGCCTTTCATCTTCTTCACCTGCAATTGTGACAGATCCTGGCGGCCAAGGTGCACACGGCCGACCATATCGCCCATCTCGTCTGTATCGATATTCTTGCGCTTGCCCTTGCCTTGGCTGCTCTTTTGCTCGGCCGTCTTGGGTCGCTTGAGCGCCTGCGTCATGCGGTCGATACTGGCAGGCAACCTGCGCCGGAGCTCAAAGTCGAACGATGGCCCGCATAGATCTAGCTCGATGCGGGGTGTCCTAGTGCCAGACGCAATCATCCTAATCGTGTATACGCGAAAATGGATTCTGCATGGCTCGCAGCGGTGTACGGACGAGACGCCAGAGGCCTGAGACGAGACGCCTGCGGCTCGGTACAGACTGGACAGGTCCGTCTCACTAGGCGCTGCTTTTCTGGACGGCGCGACGCTCACAGAGATTACATGCTCGAGACCGCCCAGCGCGATGTGATTTGGGTCCAGTTCCTCGCCGCGGTAAAAGTCGAGGAGCAGAGACTTGAGGTGCAGAAACGCACCTTTGGCCTCGGGATCAGCGCCAGCGGCGCCAAGACGATCCGTTTCCGGATCGGACTCAAACTCAGGGCCCGAGAAATGAAAGAGGGGGCGCATACCGATACCAGGCTTGTTGGTCTTGAAGGCGTTCATACTCGTTGCCTCCAAGACGCCCATCTCTAGCATATCAAGTACTTGGCCGTCAAAGAGACGAACCCAGCATAGGTTGTCAGGACGCTTCTTTTGGCTGCTTCCGACTACGAGCAGACTCGCGTCATTCTTCTGTCCCCAGAACTCGAGGCTCGTAGCATCTTCAAAAGGCAGCACATCGTTGCGCTTGTTGAACGCCACGGCATCGGGCTTCTTGAGAGCGGCCAGCTCCGTCATGGCCACATTCACCTTTTCAGAGGTCCTAGTGCCTCTCACAAAGATGGCCGTCTTGGCATTTTCCTTCTCTTTGGACTCGCGCTTCTCGAGGGCACGCTTCGATCGCGCATTCTTGGGCTTGGCTACACGCAGCATATCGTGAACCACTGGAAAGAAAAAAACGGGGCGACATCGGCCGGAAGAAAAAAAAAAGGCTGACTCCACACCTTGTTCTCGTGCCATGATTTCGTCAGGGGTTTGGATTGCTCGTGGCGTAGCTGCGCGGCACCCGACGAAGCAGAAGCTCGATGAGGCCGAGATGGAGCGCATAAGTGCGCTTACCGGCACGGAGCTGGGCGAGGCTGAGCGGCAGCTGGCACAGGCCCAGGCGGAGGCTGGTGGTGATGGCTGGGAAGATGTGGATGAGGACGAGGAGGCGATGGAGGAGGATGAAACGGATGCCCACGACCTTACGCGCTATCGTTTGGACACGTATGATGAGGAACCGAGTCAGACCATGGCGATGGGCGCGCTAAGTGGTATTCGTGGCGCGCAGTTTTTCCGCGATGACAATGACGACCCATACATGACGCTCAAGGACGACCCGGCCGACGAGCAGGAAGAGCGTGAGCAGCTCGAAATACTGCCAACGGACAATATGATTTTGACGGCCAAGACAGAGGACGACGTATCGATGATCGAGGCGTATGTGTACTCGTCCGAGGATCAGAATTTGTACGTGCATCACGATTTGCTTCTCCCGTCGTTCCCCCTGCATCTCGAGTGGCTCGACTATGCGCCGGCGCCATACGAGGGCGATACGCGCGGTCGTGTTGCAGGCACTATGGGCAACTTTGTGGCGGTCGGCACGATGGATCCCGAGATTGAGATTTGGGATATGGATACGATCGAGGGCATTTTCCCTGATGCCGTCCTGGGCCGCAAGGACCTTACCTCGCAACTGGATGCACCGTCTGGCACGGGCAAAAAGAAGCGGCGCGTTCCCAAGGCGCGTGTGCCGAACGAGACGCACCACGTCGATGCGGTGTTGTCGCTTTCGTGGAATCGGCACGCGCGGAATCTGTTGGCATCAGCGTCGGCAGACACGACGGTCAAGCTGTGGGATCTGTCGCGGCCGATGAGTGGCACATCGTCGAGTGCGCTGCGCAGCTTCTCGGCGCACACGGACAAGGTCCAGAGCGTAGCTTGGCAGGTGGGTGCGCCTGGTGGCTCGTCGGGCACAGAGAACCCTGCCGTGCTCCTGTCCGGCAGCTATGACAAGACGATCCGCGTGTTTGATGCGCGCATGGCCGAGCAGGCTGTTGTGGCGCGTATTGGTGCGGATGTGGAAGCCGTCCGGTGGAATGGATGGAAGGAGCACTCGTTCCTGGTGGCACTTGAGTCAGGTATCGTGCAAGGATTTGATGTGCGTGCACTCACGCCGAGCGGCACGGATGCGGCCCTGTATACGCTGGTGGCGCATGACGGTGCGTGCACGTCCCTCGATATCAGTCCACATATTCCTGGGTGCTTACTCACAGCCGGCACGGACCGCCAAGTCAAGATATGGAATGTGGACAGCGATGGCGATAAGCCGCGGAGTATCAGTCTCGTGTCCGCCCGCGATCTCGGCATTGGCAAACTCTTCACGACGAGCTTCTCGCCCAACGATCCATTGACGATTGCTGCTGCCGGATCGGGCGGCAAGCTGCATATCTGGGACACGCTCACCAACCCTGGTGTGCGGCGGACGTTTGGCGATCGCTTGCGACAGCACCATCTGTCATGGGACGAGCGCACGGAACGACCGGCTGACATCCAGGTCGACGACGATGCCGAGTCGGACGAGGACGCAGCATAGGTGTATAGTGGAGGGACATGGGACGCCCAATTTGGGCCCATTCTTCTCATCGATGGACTATTTTGAGGACGCGCTGTTCACGGTCTTTGCGCACCACCAACCAGCACGTGGCGATCCTGGCACGCGCAGCGTGTTTGCCGACGAGGCGCTTGCGCCGTCTCGGCACGGGGAGCGGCGCATCGTGTACCGCATCCCTGAGCTCAGCTCGGAGAATACGCGTCTATTCGCGCACCACCAGTGGGATGCAGGCGTGCACCTTGCCAAGATGATCACGACGCGCGAGATGGATGTGCGAGCCAAGCGCGTCGTGGAACTTGGTGCAGGGACCGGTCTGCCGTCGCTCGTGGCGGCCGTCATGGGCGCGCGGCACTGCGTCGTGACGGACTACCCAGATCCCGACATTCTCGCGGCGCTGCAGCGCAATGTGCATGACACATGCGACGCGTATGCAGCGCTGTCGCTGGAAGTGCGTGGCCTGGCATGGGGCGACGTGTCGCAGGAGGCCCAGGCAGGCGGTCCGTTCGACATGGTGATGGCGGCCGATGTGCTATGGGTATCTTCGCAGCACGCTCACCTACTGCACTCCATCTGTGCGCTGCTCGCACACACATCCGAGGCGCGCGCTGTGATTGTAGCCGGCTTTCACACGGGCCGACCGGCGACGGCGCGGTTTTTTGAGGCGGCGCGCGAAGCGGGCCTCGTGCCGGACGCGACGGCCAAGTTCGGCGGCATGTACGAACGCAGCGTGCTGGGCGACGAGCGGGCGTACACGGCGTCGGATGACATGGGTGACATCGAGGAGCGGAGCAAGTGGGTCGTCGTCGCGTGTCTCCGATGGCGCTAGCTCTTTCGTGTGCGGTGGCTAGGCTCGCCATGCACGAGGGCCATGAGCTTGGACTGCTCACGACGGGCGACGGGGTCGTCGTACAGGACCATGGGCTGCGCAGGCGCCTCGATCCTGTCCGGCTCGCTGGCCACCGGCGCCTCCTCGGTGATCGAGGGACGCGCATCGTGCTCAAGGACCGCGCGGTGCGTCGGGCGTGCTCGACGACGTGACGGCGAGGCTGCCGCAGGATGCACGAGGGCCTCGAGGAACGCCAGGTCGACGAGAGGAATCTGCCATTCGGTGGCCTTTTGGGCCTTGAGACTGGTGTGCGCGCCTGGCGCACACAAAAGGTGCGTCGTAGTGTGCCGCGCAAGCGAGGCACTTACGCGTGCGCCGATGGCCTCAATGACGGCGCAGGTATGGTGGTATGTGGGGGCATGTCGGTCCATGCCGGTGAGTGTGATGCACCAGTCCTTCGCTTCGGGGATCGGCAGCGGCCGTGTCGGTGGACGGTACGCCGGGTGGGCATGCACGTCGACAAGGGCCTCGTCGTACAGGCACCGCTCGATCCAATGGTGTGTGGCGTAGCACCGGGCCCGGCCCGGTGCCGGGGGGACATAGGGACCAATCGCGTAATCGGCTTCGTCGGTGCTGGGCACGACGTGGCCGCCCGCACTGCGCACCACATGGATGACGCGTCGCGTCCGTGCTGCGTCGTGCATATCGATGTGAAACGTGTGCGTAGCCCATAGGCCCTGATCGCGGCTCGGGGCGTCGAAACTGGCCGAGCGCGACCACGACAAGAGGGACGTGCGCCGGCGAGGCGCGGCAGGAGCAGGTGGCGTAGGCGGCGCGGGTGGCGGTGCTGCGTCGCTGTGTGTGCGGTCCAAGACGCGTGGCTGGAGCGAAGCCACGCGCTGAGCACGCGCGTCGGCGCTGTCCACGTCTCTTGTAGCGTCGTAGGCTGATTCTGGCAGCAGGACGCGCGCGCGCTCGCAGTCGTCGACCCATACATGATGCACGAGATGGATGCGTGCGGCGTGCTGGACATGCGGTGCGTCGGGGGACTCGCTGAGCAGGGCGCGATACATGAGCACGCGATCGAGGCCCTTGCGGTGGCGGCCCTCTGAGGGCGGTGCGCACACGAGATGCGTGATCGATCCGTCCCATACGATGCGGGGTGCGACATGTCCGCCGAGGGCGTCGATGCGCGCCGCGAGTCGATCGCGCTCGTGAGCATCAAAGCCCGTCAGGCCGAGCACGAGTCCCTCAAAAGGCAGCAGACGGCACTGCTCGGCCAATTGCGCGACATCGACTGTGTCGTCGCCCGCCAGCCATGCCTCACGTACGAGGTACAGCCATTCCGGGCGCACGACGCACATGTGGAACTGCACGGCAGCGCGGTACTTGTCCGAGCCGGCGGAGAGGGCAATGAGGTGCGTCACGTCGACAGTGAGGTCACCGCACACACGCGCGCCGAGCCGCTCTGCGACTTGGATCAGGTCGTGCTTGTCGGGTATGCCGGTAAAGCTCAAGACGACGTGCTGGAGTGGCGCGTGCGCCACAAAGTCGGCATGCGTATGTGCGCGCGCTGTCGTCGTCACGCGCGTCTTTCGGAAATGCGCGTCGTCCTCGGCGTCTGGATCGTGCGTGCGCTTCGATGGCGGTGCAGGTCGTAGCTTGACATGCGGAATCTTGATGGACCGATGGCTCTTGTGCCACCGGTTCGTGCTCTGCATGGCACGAACCCAAGCCTCCTGCCAGGTGGAGCAGGCGTTTTTCTCGCCACCAGCGCCGCGACGCCGCTGTCGTATGTGCGTCGTTGGCCGTAGGAGGCATGACACGCGGCGCACGAGCCGTGGGCCGACGTACCTCGTTCTCTACGTGGCTGGCGGATCTATGGTCGGATGAGCGGAGGCGTGGGCCGATACGCCAAGGGTCATGAACGAGATGCGCGCATGCACGCCCCTACACCGCACAAGCGTGTCGAGTTGTCGTGCCAGCCAGGTGTGCACGACCGCGCCCCTGGCTTCCTCGTCTCGCCACGACGATGCCCTAGTCCGGCTGAGCCGCCACACACGCGTCGGTGTCGCGACCCTCGGATTGCTGACAAAGCGCTCGTTGGGCCCGTGTACAACGACCACCTTTTTTTCGCAACCTGGGGCCTTGGGCTGCTTTGCGTCATCATGTCGTGGGCAAGGCGCTACCTCTTTGTCTCGAATGCTGACAATGGCCAGACGGCGCCGCTGATGCCGATCATGCTCGAGCTGGCACAGCGCGGCTGCCAGTGCATTCTGGTCTCGGCAGCCAAGGTCCTATCGCGAGTGCAGGCTATCCAGCGGCTGGGGTCGTTCCCCGTGCAAACAGAGGCGGGATCTGCGACGGGCGCCGTGCTCAAGACGCACCCGCTTCTGCTGCACTCGCTGGGCGAGAGCCCTGTGCTCACCTACCTCAACTTTGTCGAGGAGTACCCGGAGCGCTTCCACGAGCACTGCTGCCGGAAGCCGGGCGACGTCATGGGCTGGACGAAGCTGTACACGGAGCTCGTGCCCGACTCGACGGACGAGTACCTGCGCATCGTGCACCTCGTGCGCGATGCCGTGGACGCCCTCGATCCTGACATGATCATCGTCGACAACTTTAGCCCGTTCGCCGTGGACGGCGTCCGGCTCACGAAGCGCCCCTTTATCGAGACAGCCCCGGGCTCGGCGATGGGTCTCGCGAATCGCGTGAACCCATTCAAGCAGCCCCTCGCGATGAGCGGCGGACGATCAGAAGCGGGTGGTCTCTCGGTCGTCCTCCGCAACACGTCGTACGTGTTCCGGTGGCTGTACTTTGCGCTGTACGACCCATGGTCCATTCGCCGTCGTCAGTTCCGAAAAGACGTTTTGCGCCTCACAGCGCCGAGTCTCATGGACGACGCGATCATGCCGCCGTCGCCTGGCGTTCTGCCGCAGCAGATCGCGACGATCACGTTCAACGTCGCAGGGCTCGACATCTACGCCCCGTCCGCGTACGACCGCTCCGTGTTCTTTGTCGGCCCCTGCTTCCCGCCCCAGGCACAGCCCGACGCGCAGCAGCCAGCCGATGACGAGGTCATCGCATGGATGGACAAGATGCACGCGGAGGGCCGGCGTGTCGTGTGCATCAACATGGGCACCATCTACTACTACCAGCCGCAGGACTACGCCCATATGGTGCAAGCGCTCCACATGATCCACGAGCAGAATCCCAACGTGGCGTTTTTGTGGAAGATTGCGCAGCGGCCCAAGCACGTGCAGAATATTCCGTCCGAGGAGGAGGCAGCGCTGCCGCCGTACGTGCGCCGCTTGTCGTGGATCCCATCCATGACGGCGGTGATGGAGCACCCAGCGCTGGCCGTCATGATGCACCACGGCGGTGGCAACTCGCTGAACGAGTGCCTGGCGTACGGCATCCCACAATTCTGTATATCGCAGTGGGTCGATACGCACGACATTGGCCTGTGCATCAGGCACTCGGGCGTCGGCTTGTGGTCCGAGTACTCACCCGACTTTGTGCCGGAGGACATTTGCTCTCAGCTCCTGCAGCTCGTCGAGGACAAAGACCACACGTTCCGCCACACGGCACTGTCGTGGAAGCTCAAGACGCAGCAGGCTGGCGGCACCAAGTTTGCCGCGGATCTCATCCAGTCGTACGTCACTGATTATACATACGCGGGCGGCAGTAGCAAGGCGCCTATGCCTCATGCCATGTAATATCCCTCATAGTGCCTCTTGATTCACCTCCACTTTCCACCATGCTCGTCCAAGAACGGGCACGGCGTTCCAACGCCGGCAATCGCATGCAGGAGCTGCTGGCTCGCGGCGAGTTTGAGGCGGATGACATGTTTCTCGAGGCAGAGAACGACGTCGAGTTCGAGGCGCGCGAGGAAGAGCCTGATATCGTTGATTCTGACTTTGACGGGAATAGCACCGAGGAAGAGAGCGACGAGGATGTCGAGGCGGAAGAATCCATCGCTCGCGAAGAGAAGCGGCAGCGCAAAGCAGCTAAGCCTGTTGTGCGCACGCTTGCGCAGCCTAAAGGCCCATCGGCTCCTGCTCCTGCGCGCCCACGCGCGCCACGGACCATGCCATCGGTCGTGCCGCCCGGCGGCGTTCGAAGCAGCTCACGTCGCTCGACGGTGGAAAACAAGATGGCTACGCAGACCAAGCTTCAAGAGGCCGAAGCACGTCGTGCGAGCGTTAGGGCTCGCCCTGCGAAGCGGGTCAAGCACTTGACGCAGGATGCCTTGATTCGTGAAGCGCTCGAGATGGAGGAGGAAAATACTCAGAGCCTATTGCATTACCTCGAGCAGGAAGAGGAACGGAAGGCGCGGCAGCGCCAGGCAGGCAAGAAGCACATGTCAGGGCCCTTTGTGCGCTGGATTAGCGTGGGTCTGGATCAGAATATATTCAACTCTATCGAGGTGCGAGATGCCAAGGCGAAAAAGGAGCCACCGGAGGAACGCGAGAATGCACTCCCCCAAAGGACTGAGGCACAGGCCGCGAGGGAGATACCCGAGAGAACGACACCTCTACCAACTGAGGAAGCGGGCCCTGAACCTGATAGCGGGGCCGCCGAACCTCGTACCGAAGCGCCGAACGAATCTCGCGAGGCGCCCAACGAAGTTGCCGAGCCTCACAGCGAAGCGCCGAACGAGGCCACCGAACGTCACAGCGAGGCTCCTATCGAGTCACGCGAAGCGCCGAACGAGGCCACCGAACGTCACAGCGAGGCCCTGAGTGAATCTCGCGAAGCGCCGATCGAGGTTGCCGAGCCTCGCAGCGAGACCCTGAGTGAATCTCGCGAAACGCCGAACGAGGCCCCCGAACCTCACACCGAGGCTCCTATCGAGTCTTGCGAGGCCGCTCAGCCGCCGAGTCTAGCATGCAGCGAGCCCAACGAGTCAGCTCAAGAGACCCTCCCTCCCCTAGCCCCATCGCATGCGCCGATGGAACCGGCCGCTTCTACGGACCCTGATACCCCTTCTTCGACGGAAAAGACGGCTCGCACGATTCTCTCACTCCATGGCCTGGAGCCTGGGGCGACGTGGGTCGACGAGTTTCGATACCTGCTCGGCGACCACTGTGCATGGGACCGGCTGCCGTTTGTCCCTTCACGTAACCGGCCGTACCGTCCACGGCAAAGTACGTGTGTCATTACAGGCCTACCTGCTCGTTATCGCGACCCGCGCACGGGTATACCTTATGCTACGACCGAAGCATACGCCACGATCGAGCGCGTGCTGCGTGGTGAGTACGTGTGGACGGGCTCAGTGCACCGCTCTGTGGCGTTGTCTGCCGGTATGTTGGCCGCGGCCCACGACGACGGTGGCGCAGGTGGCGTGTTTTTACGTAGTCCAGGCGTAGAACGTTGATTCTATCTATGCACGACGACCCTCCATCGATGCGATTGCACGCATTGACACGGCCGATGCGTTTGATCACGACAAGGAACGCGCATTCAAAGCGCGTCAGAGACGCGCATACGAGCTAGAAAATCGGTTGGCTACAAAAACCCTAGCAGGTGCAAATGTGGAATTTCTTTTTTTGTCGCGGTGCGTGGCGAACGGGGAGCGCGGTCGCCAGATCAAATGAACGCCACGGACGCGCTCGCCGAGTTTCGCCACATAAAGCGCGGCCTTTTTTTTCTGGCGCTCTCTGTCCCACCCCCCTTTCCATTTGGGCATGTCCACCGTATCTGCTACGCCTTCCAAACAGATGGCCGCAGGCCTTGCCAAGATTGATATGAGCTCGCCCACCAAGGCGAAGCAGGCGCCGAAGCACCTCGTCAAGGAGGAGGACGAGGCGCAGACCGAGTCGCCCAGCGATGACATGTACGGCAAGTTTGTTGGTGAAGTGGACCTGCCGGAAGAAGAGGAGCCTCTTTTGAAGGAAGACCCTGGCCGTTTTGTGCTCTTCCCGATTCGCTACCACGAGATCTGGCAGATGTACAAGAAGGCCGAGGCGTCGTTCTGGACCGCCGAGGAGATTGACCTGTCGAACGACCTGAATGACTGGGACAACCGCATGACGGACGGTGAGCGTCACTTTGTGAGCCATGTGCTGGCCTTTTTCGCTGCGTCGGATGGTATTGTGAACGAGAATCTCGTGGAGCGCTTCAGCACCGAGGTCCAGGCGACCGAGGCTCGCTGCTTTTACGGTTTCCAGATCATGATTGAGAACATCCACTCGGAGACGTACTCGCTCCTGATTGACACGTACATCCGCGAGCCCGAGCAGCGCGCCTTCCTTTTCAATGCCATTGAGACGATTCCTGTTGTGAAGAAGAAGGCCGAGTGGGCGCTTCGCTGGATCTCGGACAAGCGTGCCTCGTTCTCGGAGCGCCTTGTGGCCTTTGCGGCCGTAGAGGGCATCTTCTTCTCGGGCTCGTTCGCCTCGATCTTCTGGCTCAAGAAGCGTGGTCTCATGCCCGGTCTGTCGTTCTCGAACGAGCTTATTTCGCGTGACGAGGGTCTGCACACTGACTTTGCGTGCCTGCTGTTCAGCCACCTGAAGAAGCGCTCGCACCCCGACACGGTGAACCGCATTATCACGGAGGCTGTGGCCATTGAGCAGGACTTTTTGTCGGATGCCCTGCCCGTCTCGCTCATTGGTATGAATGCGCGCCTGATGTGCCAGTACATTGAATTTGTGGCGGACCGCCTGCTGGTGGCGCTGGGCTGCCCAAAGCACTACCACTCGACGAACCCCTTTGACTTTATGGAGAATATTTCGCTGCAAGGCAAGTCGAACTTTTTCGAGCGCCGCGTGGGCGACTATGCCAAGGCCGGTGTGGCGCACGACGACGACTGCGCGAATGCCCAGAGCAACCACACGTTCAGCCTCTCGGAAGACTTTTAAGCCCCGTAGTATATCCCCTGTAATGACGACGCATGCTCCTTTCTGTTCACGTGACCCATGTGTGGATACGCGTCTGCTGCCGGCGCGTGGCTGTTTTCCGCACTGTCATGTCGCAGCGGCGCATGACGCTGGCGTCGATTGACACCAACAAGGGTGCGGTGCCGCCGCGCACGTCGAAGGGATCTATGCCGCCGCCGCCTGCTGGGAGTGTTCGTGGCAGCCGGCCGTCTCTGGCGCTGCGCCGCTCGAGCGTGGCGCTGGGTGGGGGTGACGTGCGGTCGCGGATGAGTTTGGCGCCAGGGCAGCGGCGTTCGGTCGGGATGGGCCGCGTATCGCTGGCGCCGGGTGCTGTGCCGCCGCTGTCGATGCCGGTGCTGAAGGATAGTCGACTGCGCAGCAAGAATGCGCGCTCGGCGATGGAGGCGAACCTGACGCAGTTCCTGGAGGAGACGGGCTTTACGATGGCGGGATGGTCCTCCAAATTTGTGCATGAGCCGACGCAGTCGGCGTTCGTCCACATGTTCAAGCATATTTACCAGGTGTGCGTGGACCCTGACTACCAGATGGGGGCGGATGGCAAAAAGTTTGAGGAGGAAGTGATGCTGCTCATGAAGGAGATTCGGTACCCGTTTGTGGACGACCTGACGAAGACGAAGCTCACTGCGGCGGGCAGCCAGCAGAACTGGCCGGCGTGCCTTGCGCTACTGGACTGGATTGTGCACCTTGGCGTGGCTGTGGGGCCCTCGCGCAGTGGTCCGATGGGGCGGGACGATGAAAATGAGCTGCATGCGCTGTTTTTCCCGTACTTGTGGAAGTGCTACGAAAAGTTTTGGGAGAATTATGACACGTACCCTGATGAGCTCGCGGATCTGGCGCGCAGCTTTGAGCACAAGAACGAGGCGCTCGCGGCGTCCGTCCAGGCCCTTGAGGCGGAGAAGGACGAGATGGAGGCTGAGTTGCGAGCGCTGACCGACAAGCCGTCGCCGCTGGAGCGCGAAGAGCACGAGAACCAAGTGCTGCAAGGCGATCTCGCCAAGTTTGTCAAGTACCACCACGAGGTGCTCGTGCCGAAGCTGGACAAGAGCCGACGCACGATCCAGCGGCTGCACGCTGCATGGGACGAGTATTCGTCCGAGCTGCGGGACAAGCAGCAGGAACGTGAGCGCCGCCAGAAGCTCGTCGACACGCAGGACGTGTCGTCGGAGGAGTTTGAGCGGCTCGTATCGGAGCGCGAGTGGCTTGCGCGGCAGCTGGAGGAGCTCCGTGTCCAGAACCGCGAGGCGATGGAGCAGTGCTGGAGTCTGGAAATGGCGCTGAGCAAGCGCCAAGCGGATGTGGAGAAGCGGCTCCAGGTCTTTCACACCGGGCAGCAGCGCATCCACCTGCTGCCTCTGTCGCTGCCGAACGGCGTGGAGCTGTCGGAGCTGGAGCTTGTGCCGGCGCACCCGACGACGATGCTGGCGCCGGGTGTGACGATGGAGGCGGTGCGAGCCAAGATCGAGACGATGCGCGCTGCGGAGGTCGACTCGTTCCGGCGGCTCTCGGACGAGCGTGTGGCCCTCCAGGAGGCCGTCGACGAGCTTCTTGAGCGTCTGGAACGCACGCGGCGCAGCACACGGAGCCTGGAGATGCGCCACGAGTCGCTGCGCGAGCAGATTGACGAGATGGGGCGCATTTCGAGTGCGGAAGAGGACGAGTCAGGCGCCGAGTACATGCGGCAGGAGCATCTCGTCAACAGCATGGAGCATGCGAGCTCGATGGCCCTGCAGCAGGCCGACACGCGGGTCAAGGCCCTGCAGCTGCAGCTGCAAGAGGCGCTCGAGTCGACGGCCGACGAGCGCGCTGCGATGCACGAGGAGATCTGCCGCGCGCTGCACACCCTCCTTGATCTCAAGGTGCGTGTCGGCAAGGGCCTCGATGCCGTCACCTCGGCGGTGCACGGGGTCATGCGGGCCTAGCCACATAGGACATAGGTTCTCCACTTCCACCATGTCGTCTGGCATTGGGAATCTGACGACGCTCATTCAGCGCCTCGAGGCGGCCGCTTCGCGCCTCGAGGATATTGTGATTGCGCAGACGGGTGAGCCGGAGAAGAGCGAGAAGTCCGAGGCGGAGCCGGTGGCGCCGGCTGCGTCGTCGCCGGCGCTGGAGGCGTGGGCCGCCGACGTGGGGCCCGCCGTCCGTGCGTACGAGGACGCGAGTGCGGCGGTCGGCCCCCTCGTGCGCGAGCACGCCAAGCTGGTGCGACGTGCGATGGACGAGGTACAGCATGTGATCGAGGCGGCGACCGTGTGCCGCAAGCCGGAGCAGGACGCCCTGCCCGCGTTCTTCGAGCCGCTCCAAGCTGCTGTCAAGAGCGTCGTCGACTTTCGCGATGCGCACCGCGGCGACACGGCCCTCTTTTCCCACTTTTCTACCGTCAGTGAGGGCGTGCCGGCCCTCGGCTGGGTCGCCGTCGAGCCGACGCCCGGGCCGTACATCGGCGATATGAAGGACAGCGCGCAGTTCTATGCGAATCGCATCATCAAAGAGTACAAAGGCTCCGACGAGGCCCACGTAGCCTGGGCGCGCTCGTTCATCGCGGTGCTCGACGCCATGCGCACGTATGTCATGGCGCACCACCGCACGGGTCTGGCGTGGCAGGCGCATGGTCAGGATCTAAGTGTGTACCGCAAAGCCTCGGCGTCGTCCGCCTCGGCACCGCCGGCGCCGCCACCCGCGCCACCCGCGCCACCTGCGCCGGCACCGCCACCACGGTCAGCTGCGCCCCGACCACCGTGACG
>ERZ1029854.575-NODE-575-length-13334-cov-10.860306_pt1 | contig 13334 bp, 13 predicted proteins | sample MGYA00519239_ERZ1029854 | MGnify/ENA primary metagenome ERZ1029854 (study PRJEB33666, sample SAMEA4610917) | skin metagenome | biome: Human-associated habitat; feature: Malodor aspect; material: skin | place: Philippines | collected 2015-08 ... | reverse complement strand
TCTTCTCCAGGTAGGTGGAGTAGTTGCCCTCGTACGGGTAGAGCTTGCCGCGGTCCACCTCACAGATCCACTCGGCGACGTTGTCCAGGAAGTAGCGGTCGTGCGTAATCGCGAGCACAGCACCCGGGTAGCTCTGGAGGTGCTTCTCCAGCCACAGGACGGACTCGGCGTCGAGGTGGTTCGTGGGCTCGTCGAGAAGCAGCAGGTCCGGCTCGGAGAGCAGCAGCTTCGCCAGCGCTACTCGACGACGCTCACCACCGGACAGGTTGGTCACCGGCGAATCGGACGGCGGGCAGCGCAGCGCCTCCATGGCCTGCTCGATCTTGGAGTCGATCTCCCACGCGTCGGCGGCGTCCAGCTCCTCTTGGAGCTTGCCCATTTCCTCCATGAGTTCGTCGGTGTAGTTCGTCGCCATCTCCTCGGCGATTTGCTCGAAGCGCTCCTTCTTTTCAAAGAGGTCGCCCAGGCCCTCCTCCACGTTGCCGCGGACGGTCTTTTCCTCGTTCAGCGGCGGCTCCTGCAGCAGGATGCCCACGGAGGCGCCCGGCTGGAGGAAGGCCTCGCCGTTGTTCGGCTGGTCGATGCCGGCCATGATCTTCAGAAGCGACGACTTGCCGGCGCCGTTCGGGCCCACGACACCGATCTTGGCGCCCGGGTAGAAGGCCATGGTGACGTTGTCCAAAATGACCTTGTCACCGATGGCCCGGCGGACGTTTTTCATCGTGTAGATGAACTCAGCCACGTAATTCCCCTTTTTTGGTGAGTGTGGACGTTAAATACCGCACTTAGGGTACATCACGCGGCTGAGTCGGCTGCCCCTTAGAACGGCGCCCCCGCGGGCTCGAGATCCTCGGCGCTAGCGATGCGCTCATCGGCGTCGTCGAAGCTCGGCGCGCGCTGGACTTCGGCGCCGAGTCGCTTCAGCACTGCGTCCAGATCCATCACCGGCACCGCCTCGTGGCCGTCGAGGCTGTTGCCGGAATTGGTCGTGCGCGCGGAGTTCAACTGGAAGCGGTTCATGTCGAAGGCCACGTTGCGCGCCTTCAGCAGGACCTTCGAGCGAGTCACCGCGTTTTCGCCCTCGCCTTCCTGCCAGAACTCGTTGACCAGCGAGCCCTCCACGATGACCGGGAAGCCCTTCTTCAGCGACGCGCCGCAGTTGACCGCCAGCTGCCCCCAGCACTCGACGTCGATGAACAGCGAGTCGTAGTCCTCCCAGACTTCCTTGCCCTTGTCGTCCGTGACGCGCTTGCTTCTCGACGACGCAATGCGCAGCTTCGTTACCGCACTCCCACTCTCAAACGCGACGATTTTCGGGTCCTCGGTGAGGTTGCCAATGATGGTGATGTTGTTGTGGCTCATGGAAGAGCCCCCCTTTCCATTTGCGGATGTGCGTGCCGGTTGGCACACCAGAAGCGTCGCACGGTTTTAAAACCCGGTAAAGGGGTGGGCGGTTTCTGTGGATAACTTTCGGGCGCGATTTGTCCTGTTATCCACAATCGCCTGCTAGGAGCGGTTTTGAAATTGGGCCAGCATCTCGTTGTACCGGCGCCACTCCTCGTCGTCGGTCTCTTCGGCGTGGCGGTCGACTTCGGCGGTCTCGGCGCGGTCGTCGCGAAGCCACTGGCGAAAGAGCTCGCCGAACACGATGACGAGCGGGAAGGAACCGGACGCCCACGCGATGCCGCCGCCTTCCTTTTGCACCTTGAGCAGGTCAGGATCCCACGGCAGTTCGAGCGAATTGTAGAAGTCCTCGCCCATGACCACGCCAAGCTGCATGAGGTAAACGCCCATGAACAGGTGGAACGGCATGGACACCCACAGCCACGCCAAGCGCGTCTTCGCGGTCACGCGGCCCTCGATGTAGTCCGGCCCGATGAGTTCCCAGAAGTAGAAGTAGCCGGAGACCATGAACACGGCGTTCATGATCACGTGGCCGGCGTGCTCGGAGATCATCAGCTCGTAGAGCGGGATGAAGATGTACATGGCGTAGAAGAACACCAAAAACTGGATGGCGGACACCGGCGGGAACGTGACCACGCGCAGGAATTTCGAGCGCTGGAAACTTTCCGCCCACATGCGCGGGTTGAACTCGCCGGCCGGGTACGCGTGGCTGATCAGCGTCAGCGGCGCGCCCAGCACCAGAAACACCGGCACGCCCATGGACAGGATCATGTGCACCGTCATGTGCACCGAGTACGACGCCGGCATCTGCATCCCCAGCCCAGAGCTCAGCGTGACGACGACCGTTGCACACCCCAGCAACCACCACGCCGTCCGCGACACCTTCCATCCGTCCACCCGGCGCGTCAGGTGCAGGTAGTACACCGCGAGCAAGATCGCGATGACGCTAAACAGCAGTTCGGGGCGCCACATGGTGACCCAGTTAGTCCAGGTCAGCGGCTCGGACAGGTTGTAGCCCATCTGCACCTGCATGCGCGTCAGATTCGGGTCCAGCGGCGGCGGTGGCGGCGTGCGGCCGAGCGTGACGGCAAGGCCCGAGATGCCCGCCATGATGAGCACCTCGCCCACCGCTAATCGACGAAACGCCCCCGGCTCCCCCTCCAACACCGGAATCGTGCGGGCGCGGTGCACATACCCGATCACGCCGAGCACCACGATGCCCACCGTTTTCACGATGAGCACGATGCCATAGTTGTACTGCGTTAAATCCTCCAGGCGCACGCGGACCAGCGCGTTGACCACGCCGGAGGCCGCCATCGCGATCACGGAAAACAAAGCGATGCGGGAGTAGCGGTGGGTGGCTTGGGTGAGGTGAGGGCCTCGTCGTAAAGCATGCGCCACCAGCGCCATGAGACCGCCGACCCAGAGCAGCATGGCCACCAGGTGCCAGATCAGCGAGTTGGTGCCGTAGTCGTGCGCGCCGCCGGTGGCCGAGTGGCCCGTCAGCGCGATGGGCATGATGACCACGATCGAGCCGATCAGCAGCGCCACCTGCGACCACCAACTCGTCGCGGTGTAGGCGCCGACTGCGACGACGGCCGCGAAGATAGCGACGAGCAACCACACCTGCGCGTCCGCGACCTGCTCGAGCGCCTGCGACCAGGCCGCGACCTCGAAGAACACGGTGTGCAGGGGCTGGCCGGAGACGTCGGAAAGCACCAGCGGGATCATGACCAGGCCGATGAGCGCGAGGCCTGCGCTGGCGTGCGCGCCGGTACGGGTAGCGATGTGCCCGTCGACGGTCAGCCGGGCGCCGTTGAGGTCGTCCTGGGTCTGCTTCGGCGGGATGAGAAACGCCCCGAGCAGGAACGACCCCGTGGCCAGCGCCATGAGCAACCACGCCACCCCCCGAAGCGCCGGCAGGCCGAACGTCGTGGCGATACCCGGGTCCGGGATGCCGAGCGCCGCGAGCGAGCCGCCCGTGAACGACTGCGCCACCGCGCCCGCCACCACCGCGGCGACCACGAATGCTGCGAGATACAACGGCCAGGCGGGGGCGACAGTGCGTTTGCGGGCAGTCTCAGTCATGCTGCATACCCTACTTTCGCCTTTGCCCGGGCCATAACTACAATTGCTCGCATTGCCTCCGTAGCTCAGTGGATTAGAGCATCCGGTTTCTACCCGGCTGGTCGCGGGTTCGAATCCTGCCGGGGGCGCTTTTGTTTTGCCTGGTCAGGGCGGTTTTCTTCCTGTTTCGCGTGCGCGTAGCTACAGTTGGCGAAGTCCCACACCTTGACACAAAGGAGGCCAACACATGGCTGACGAGAAGAACTCCCCCGTAGACGTCGACAGCATCGACAACCTGTCCGACCCGGACGCCGACGCTTCCGTCCAGGAAACCGGCGAAGACAACGACTTCGAGGCGGACGGCGCGAACTAGGTAGTCCCCCTTGGTTGTGGCGGCTGGCGGTGTTGCCGGCCGCCTTTTTCGTGGTTATGGGGTGCTCGCTGGGGCCGTCACTGGGGCTGGATGGCGCATTGTGGATGGCACATTTCGCCCCTTTCGTGCCAAATGCGTCATGCAGGATGCGCCATTTGGCCCGCCAGCGCACAGATGTAGAGAACGCAACCCAGAGAATGCCGAAATTGGGGCGTTTTCTGCGTTGCGTTCTCTACATTTGCGCCTTCCAGACCGCGAGACGCCGGCGCGACCCCGGACGCCTCCCCAATTTTGGAACACCGTTCCCGCAATGTGATACATTCCTTCCATTCTGCGATACAGAAGTTCCACACAGCGGAACGGAAGGAATAACGATGACAGCAAGCGTCGAACATCACCCGACACCGGCGGCACCAACCCCAGCCGCCATCCGGGAGACCACCGTGGAGGAGCGTGCCCGCGTCAGGCTCGCGTCCACGATCGGCACGACCATCGAGTTTTACGACTTCTACGCCTACGCCACCGCGGCCGTGGCCGTCTTCCCGTTCCTCTTCTTCCCTAAGTCGGAGTCGAGCACGGTCGCGTTGCTGTCGTCGTTTGCAACCTTCGGCCTGGCATTCATCGCACGCCCGCTCGGCTCGGTGCTGTTCGGACACTTCGGCGACAAGGTCGGCCGCAAAGCCACGCTGGTTGGCGCGCTGTTGACCATGGGCATCGCCACGTTCATCATCGGCCTGCTGCCCACCTACGCGCAGGCCGGCATCTGGGCGCCGGCGCTGCTCGCGTTGATGCGCTTCTGCCAGGGTCTCGGCCTGGGCGGCGAGTGGTCCGGCGCAGCACTGCTCTCCACCGAGACAGCCGCGAAAGGCCGCCGCGCCTGGGCCGGCATGTGGCCGCAGTTGGGTGCACCGTTCGGCTTCCTGCTGGCCAACGGCCTCTTCCTCATCCTGGTCAGCGTGCTCGGCCACACCTCCGGCGACTTCGAGGGCGCGTTCATGGCCTGGGGCTGGCGTGTGCCGTTCCTGCTGTCCATTGTGATGATCGGCATCGGCCTGTGGGTGCGTCTGCAGGTTGAGGAGACGCCGGTGTTCCAGCAGGTGGAGCAGAACGACCAGAAGGCCGCTTCCCCGCTGGCAGAGGTGTTCAAGACCGCCTGGAGGCCGCTGATCCAGGGCACGTTCATCATGGTCGGCTGCTACACGCTGTTCTACATCGTGACCACCTGGTTCCTCTCCTACGGCATCGGCTCCGCGGAAGAAGGCGTGGGGTTGGGTATCGCGTACCCGACCTTCCTCAAGCTGCAGCTGGTGTGCATCTTCGGGTTCATGCTGGGCATCCCGATCTCCGCACGCCTGGCAGACACCTACGGCCGCCGCCCGACGCTGGGCCTGACCTCGGTGGCGATCATCATTTACGGCCTGTGCTTCAAGTGGCTGCTCAATCCGGAGTCGTTCACCATGGTCTCGCTAGGCGTCTTCTTGTTCCTGGGCATGGTGCTCACCGGGTTCATTTTCGGCCCGATGTCCGCGATCTTGCCGGAGTTGTTCCCGTCGAATGTGCGCTACACCGGCTCGGGCATTTCATACAACGTTTCGTCAATTCTGGGTGCGGCGATCGCCCCGTTCATCGCAACGGCGCTGCAAACCAACTACGGCCCGAAGGCGGTGGGCTACTACCTCGTGGTGGTCACGGTGATCTCGCTGGTGGCTATCCTGTCTGCGCCTGAGACAAAGAACCTGGAGATGCACGAAATTTAGCGCGTCGGCCAAAACCTGAACTCGGGCGGCTTCGGCCGCCCTTTTTCGCGCTCCCACCCCACCAATCGCCCACCGAGTTCGGGTTCACCACACAATCCCGAACTCAGGGGGCTTTTGCCTATCGACGACCAAAGGTTCCCCACGCCACCCCCAACCCTTGCCGCCGCGAGTTCGGGTTTTTGCTGAGGCCTCCAAACTCACATATATCCCCCTCCGAAAACTCTTGCTTTCCACTCCGGCAAGTGACACACTTGCATACATGGAAAGCAACCAGTCGCCGCAAGCACAACGGCCACAAGCACAGCAGCCGCAAACGCAGATTTCGCGCGAGGAGGCACGCGCCGCGCTCGAGGAGATCGACGGAATCGAGCAAAAAACGCAGCGCAAACACACCCCGCCGTCGGTTTACGCCATCCTCGGCACCAGCATCGGCATCACGGTCACCGGCACGATCATCGGGTGGAAGTACTGGTGGGTGTTGTTCCTGCTCATCGGCATTGCCTGCATCGCCTACGCTGTCTGGGATAGCAACCGCAACGTGCGCCCGAGCATGAAGCAGCCGCTGCAGGAAGACCCCAAAACGAACTGGGCCGCCGCCCTCGCCCCCGTGATCATCATGCCGCTGACCTGGTTCGTCCCAGAAGGAAGCGTGGTCGGTGGGGTGATCGCCGGCGTTGTCGTCGCCGTCGTGTTCACGGCCGTCCTGATCTACGGGGAGAAGAACCGATGAACGCCCCTGCCATCGACCCCGTCATTCACCCCCTGGCGCGGCTGAAGATTTGTGCGGCGCTGTACGGGGCGGGAGCCGTCGAGAAGCAAACGTCCCGGCACGAGATGCGCTTCAGCTCCCTGAGGGATAAAACGGACCTGTCGGATTCAGCGCTGTCGAAGCAGCTGGACAGGCTGGAGGAGCACGGCTACGTCACGCGCTTCCGCGAGTACGGCTCATCCCGTGCGAAGGACACGGTGTGGGTCACGCTGACGGCGGCGGGCGCGGAGGCGTTCGAGCGGCACACGGCGGCGCTGCGCGAGATCGCGGACGGGTAGATTCGGACGCATGAGTTTTCCTGGACCTTCCACCAATTCGTTCGCGCTGATCACCGGCGCGAGCCAAGGTATCGGCGAGGCCATCGCGCGCGACCTGGCGAAAGGCGGCCACAACCTCATTGTCGTGGCGCGTCGCGAGGAGGTGCTGACCTCGCTTGCCGACGAACTCGCTGCCGCCCACGGCGTCAACGTCGAAGTCTTCGCGGCGGACCTGTCGAAGGAACGCGATGTGACGGCGCTGCTCGACCACATCCAGAAGCGCCGGATCGATATCTGCGTCAACTCGGCCGGCATCGCCTCGTTCGGCCCATTTATGCAGCAGGACTGGGACTACGAGACAAACCAGTTCAATCTCAACGCGACGGCGGTGTTCCGCATCACCAAGGCGGTGCTGGACCAGATGGTCCCGCGCGGCGAAGGCGCGCTGTGCAACGTCGGTTCCGCGGCCGGCAACCTGCCGATCCCGAACAACGCCACCTACGTGTTCACCAAGGCGGGCGTCAACCAGTTCACCGAGGCGCTGCATTACGAACTGAAGGATTCCGGTGTGCACGTCACGCTGCTCGCCCCCGGCCCGGTGCGCGAGGCACACGTTCCGGAAGACGAGCAGTCGATCGTGGATAAAGTCGTGCCCGACTTTTTGTGGACCACCTACGAGTCCTGCGCCGCCGACACGCTCAAAGCGATGCGCAAGAACCGCCGACGCGTGGTGCCAGGCCCGCTGAGCAAGGCCATGGATGTGGTGTCCACATACGCCCCGCGCGGGTTGCTCCCGCCGATCATGGGCAAGTTCTACGCCAAGATGGGAGAGGAATAGATGGAAATCGCAGCCAAGGACAACCGCATCGTCTGGGTTGACCTGGAGATGACGGGTCTGGATCCGGCCCGCCACGTCATCGTCGAGGTTGCGGCGCTGGTCACCGACGCGGAGCTGAACATTATCGACGACGGCGTCGACCTGGTCGTCCACGCCACCGACGACGACCTGGAGCGCATGGACGATTTTGTCACCCAGATGCACTCCGAAAACGGCTTGTTGGACGACATCAAGGCGTCCACGGTCAGTATCCGAGAGGCTGAGGATGCGGTGCTGGCGCTCGTCGATAAGCACTGCGATCCTGCGCACCCGGCGCCGCTGGCGGGCAACTCGATCGCCACGGACCGGGCGTTTATCCGGGCGCACATGCCGCGTCTCGACGACGCCCTGCACTACCGCATGATCGACGTGTCCACCGTCAAGGAGCTGTCGCGACGCTGGTTCCCGCGCGCGTACTTCAAGCAGCCGGAGAAGGGCATGTCGCATCGGGCGCTGGCGGACATCGTGGAATCGATCCGCGAGTTGGACTACTACCGCCGCGCCGTGTTCGTGGACTCCCCCGGCCCCGATTCCGATGCGGCAGCGAAGGCTGCGGCCGGCGCGACCGAGACCTACCAGCGGTTTTTGTAAACTTCCGGTGAACGGCTAAGGTGTATCCCGCTGCAAAAAACAGCGATGGTGGCTGTAGTTCAGCTGGTAGAGCACCAGGTTGTGATCCTGGGTGTCGCGGGTTCGAGTCCCGTCAGCCACCCCGAAGATGCCCCGTAACCTGCACAAACAGGTTGCGGGGTAATTTTTATGTTCGGCGGGTCTAGCCGAAACGGAATAGTCGTCGCGATGCACGCGTTGTGACGCGCATGTCCACACTGTTTGATTCCCTCGACATGGGTCGTTTGACCCTGCCAAACCGCATTATCATGGCTCCGCTGACGCGCTCACGCGCGGGACGCGACGGGGTGCCAACCTCGCTGCACGAGACCTACTACTCGCAGCGCGCCTCGGTGGGCCTCATCGTCACCGAAGGCGTCTTCCCCACCGTCAGCCGCCGGACCTTCCCCGGTCAGCCCGGTATCGACACCGCCGAACAGATTGTCGGGTGGCGCCGCGTCGCCGACGCTGTCCACGAGGCCGGCGGGCACATCTTCATGCAGGTAATGAACGGCGGACGGCTCTCCCACGCCAGCTTGCAGGACGGCACGGAGCCGGTCGCGCCATCCGCGGTGGCCTCCGGCACTGCAGTTCGGGACTTCGAATCGCGAAAGGACTGCCCGGTCCCCCGCGCGCTGGACACCGCTGAGCTGCCAGGCATCGTCGACGAGTTCCGCCAGGCCGCCCGAAACGCCATCGACGCGGGCATGGACGGCGTGGAGATCCACGGCGCCAACGGCTACCTGCTGCACCAGTTCCTTGCCCCGAATTCGAACTTGCGTGAGGACGCCTACGGCGGATCCCCGGAAAATCGGTTCCGGCTCGTCGAAGAGATCCTTCGCGCGGTGGCGGATGAAATCGGGCCGGACCGGGTGGCTACCCGCCTGTCGCCGCAGAACAACATTCAAGGTATCGAGGAAGTGGACGAGGCCGACGTGCTGGCCACCTACGGCGGGCTGCTCCGCGCTACCGCCGACCTCGGCCTTGCCTACGTCTCCATCACGCACGCGGATCCCACCGGCGAACTCATGACCGAGCTGATCGCCCGCGCCCGCGCGAATGGCCGCACGCGCGTGTTCCTCAACAATGGGCGCGGTGAAGAAACCGACCGCGACACGGCCGAGCGACTGGTGCAGCAGGCGGACGCCGTCGTAGTGGGCCGGCTGGCCATCTCCAACCCGGACTTGGTGCGCCGCTGGAAGGAACGGCTGCCGGTGACCGCACCGGACGCGTCAACCTTCTACACCGGCGGGGAGAAGGGCTACACCGACTACCCGTTTTACACGGTGAGCTCGCAGCAAAACTAGCGCGTGTGCCTACGAGTACAGCTGCTCGCCGTCGCCGCCGGAGCGCTGGTCCCACTCGAGGTTCCAGTAGCCCAGGCCGTCGTACGGGGTCAGGGTGGCTCCGGCGGTGTTCTTCACCACCACCGGGTCGCCACGCTTCACAGTGTCCTGGAACCACTTCGCGTCCTCGAAGGAGGCGTTGATGCAGCCGTGCGACTGGTTCTGTGAGCCCATCGCCCACAGCGCCCACGGCGCGGAGTGGACGTAGATGCCGGAGTAGGACAACTGCGTGGCGTAGTCCACGTCGGTGACGTAGCCGCCGGCGTCCAGGCCCAGGCCGAACGTGCGCGAGTCCATGGTCAGGTGGGTGTGCTCGTCGCCTACGACGTAGGTGCCGTTCGGGGTGTCGAACTGCCCGTCGGTGCCCAGCGAGATCGGGAACTCCTTGATCAGTTCGTCGTTTTCGTAGACGCGCAGCATCTTGTCGTAGTTGTCTACGACGGTCTCCACCTTGTTGCCGATGGTGAAGGAGATTTCGCTGTCGTCGCCGCCGTAGACGCCCTCGTCGAGTTTGCGGCCGTACAGGTCCGCCTTCACCGTGACCTCGGTACCCGGCTCCCAGTACTCCTTCGGGCGCCAGCGCACCTCGTACGGATCGAGCCAGAAGAAGCCGCCCTCAGTGTCGTTGGAGGTCTCTACGGTGATGCGCTCCTCCATCGCCTTGGTGTCCTCGATGGGGTTGTCGAAGCGGATCGTCACCGCCTGCGCGACACCCACCTCAGAGCCGTCGAGCGGGCCGAGGTACGCGTTCACCGTCGCCGCCGGGGAGACGGTGGTGAACGACGAGACGACCTTCTGGCCTTCCTTATCGCGCGCCTCGATGGTGTATTCGCGGCCGTATCCGAGCGGTTCCGCGGTGGTCCATTCGGTGTTGTCGTCGTTGAGCTCGGATTCGACCTCGCGGCCTTCCTCGTTGGTCATGGTCACGGATTCAAGCCCGGCCTCCGCGCTCACCGTCACCGGCTCGCCCGGCTCGACGTCGGTCGCGCCGTTAGCCACAGACACCTTCGGCGGGCGCGCGCTTTCCGACGTCTCCGCCTCCGTCGTTTCCGCAACCTGTTTCAACTCGTTGCCCTGTCCCGGCGAGCAGGCGACGATCATCGACCCCGCAGCCAGCACCGCCATCATCGCAGTACAGCGGCGAACCGCGCGAAGGTGAAGCACGACGAACCCCTAAACATCTCGAATGTTTTTCTTAAACGCCATTACTTTAACCGGTATCGGCACAAAAACCACTATCACTATTCACCGCGTTTCCGCACTCGCTTAACGACGACAAAATCCGCCCCTCACCTGCCGATTTCACGCATTGGCAACCCGCTGCTAATGTAATGACCCGTTGCAGCGAGCAACAACAACCAAATAAGCGCCATTAGCTCAATTGGCAGAGCAACTGACTCTTAATCAGTGGGTTCGGGGTTCGATTCCCTGATGGCGCACAATACTTCAAGCCCCTGACCGGAACCCCCGGCCAGGGGCTTTAGCTCTTGCTTAGCGCGCCTGAGAGTAGGCTGACAGTTATGAACACTGCGCTTCTCATCGTCGACGTCCAGAACGACTTCTGCCCCGGCGGCAGCCTTGCAACCGCCCGCGGGGATGAAGTGGCGTCGAAAATCGCGGAATTGATTAAGTCCTCCGACAACCGCACCCGCGAGTACTCGCACGTGCTGGCGACGCAGGACTGGCACATCGATCCGGGTGACCACTTCTCGGACGAGCCGGATTTCGTGGATTCGTGGCCCGTGCACTGCGTGGCCAACTCGCACGGCTCGCAGATGCGTGGCCCTGTGGACACTTCGCTTATCGACGAGTTCTTCCGCAAGGGCGAGTACTCCGCCGCCTACTCTGGGTTCGAGGGGGCCTCACCGAGCGGCGTCGGGCTGGCTGACTGGTTGCGCGACAACGAGGTCCGCGAGTTGGACGTGTGCGGTATCGCGACCGACTTCTGCGTGCGGGCGACGGTGCTCGACGCGCTGAAGGAGGGCTTCAAGGTTCGCGTGCTGCGCAGCATGTGCTCGCCGGTAGACGATAAAGGCGGCGCCGACGCCCTGCAGGAGATGCAGGACGCCGGCGCGGAGATTATCTAGTTACTTCGTCGGGTTGTAGCCCAGGATCTCTTCCATCTCGCCCATTTCGGCGGTTTGGACCTCGATCATTTCCTTGGCCATCTCCCGCAGCGGCTCGTAAGCGCCGCCGTCCACCTCGCCTTGCGTCATCTTGATCACGTGGGCGTGGTGGAAGTGCATCATTTCGAGGAATGCGGTGCGCAGGTCGTCGCCACGCAACTGCGCGAACTCCTCCATCTGCTCGGGCGGGAACATGCCGTTGGCGATGTGCTTGGAGTGAGCGGCCATATCCTTATCGATGCCCCACTCGTCGGCCCACGCGTTCATCTGCTCGTTCTCGCGCTCCTGGCCGTCCTTGATGCGCTGGGCGAGGTCGCGCACCTGCGCGTCGTCGACGTCGGAGTCCAGCAGCACGTCCGACATGTCGATCGCCTGCTGGTGGTGCGGCACCATCATGCCCAGGAAGTGGGCGTCGGTGCCGTTGTAATCGGCGTCCGCGGACGTCGAGGTTGCGGCGGTCTCTTCATCGTTGTTGAAGGCGGCGCGTATCGACGGCCCCGCCACCGTCAATACCAGCGCAATCGCGGCAATGACGGCGAGTGCGATCCACAGCGGCTTTTTGCTGTCGCGCATCTGCTCGAGTTCGTGGTCGTTCTGATCGTGAACCATTGGTACTCCCTTTCGGTCTTATAGGGAGCGTACCTTATACCGGCTCGGCGATGGTGATGATGTTGTCGGCGTAGCCCAGCGCACCGCCGATGAACTGGCCGCCGCAAGTGATCAGCACGAGACGGTTCGGGCCGGTGGCGTCGTTGACCTCCGGCGGGAAGTCCGAACCCTTCGGCAGCCGGTACGGCGCCTGGGTCACGCGGAACGTCTGTGGGTTGCCGTCGATGTAGATCTCGAACTCGTCGCCGAGATTCATGTTGGTAAAGCGTGCGGCGTACCCGGTGCCCTGGCCCTGGTAGTTGATGTGGCCCGTGATCACCGACGAGCCCACCGCTCCGTCCGCGCCCGGCACCGCCGACGCGGAGTACCAGCCCAGGCGGGAAACATCCGACGGCGGGATCAGCGCGCCAGCATCAGTCAGTTGCACCGGGTCCACCGCAGCGATGTCGCCGCCAACGTCCATGGCCATGCCCTCGAAGCCGACGAACTGGCCTGGGGCCGCCTCGTACGGGACTTCCTGCTCGCCCTCCGGATCGACGTAGCCGCCGTCGGTCGGTGCCGCGGGCTCGTCGTCACGCTGCTCCTGCGACGGCGCCGCCACAGGGGCCTCAGACGCCGTTGCGGCCTGTTCCTCCGCCTGCTGACCGTCACGGTCGTTGCGGAAGGTGTAGATAGCCAACTGCACGAGCACCAGCGCGATCGCGAGCACCGCGATGGCAATCCACCACGGGCTGCGCTTGTTCTCGGGCTCGCGAGCGTGCTTCGGCTTGTACTCAGCAGGCTCGGACTGGGCTGTCGTGGCCTCCGGATCGGGCTCCGGGGTGCCGTTGGGGACGATGCTGGACATGGGCCTTCCTGGGGTCGTCGATTAGCGGCGCGACAGCAGCTTCTGCAGCTCCTTGAGCTCGCTCTTGCGCTTCCGACCGTTGTAGGCCTTGATGCCGATCAGCGCGGCGATACCGACGACGACACCGCCGATGACCTTCTGCACGGTCTCGTCCTGCAGCCAGGACGCTGCCTGTTCCTTCGCGTTCCCGGCGAGGTTGGACGGGTTGGTGCGGTCTGCGAGCTCGTCGAGGGTGGACGCGAGCTGGCCGCGGGTGCGCTCGAGGTCGCGTTCGATGTCGTGGATGTCACGTG
>ERZ1029854.567-NODE-567-length-13442-cov-14.189886_pt1 | contig 13442 bp, 8 predicted proteins | sample MGYA00519239_ERZ1029854 | MGnify/ENA primary metagenome ERZ1029854 (study PRJEB33666, sample SAMEA4610917) | skin metagenome | biome: Human-associated habitat; feature: Malodor aspect; material: skin | place: Philippines | collected 2015-08 ... | reverse complement strand
ATGTGTAGTTATCAGTTTGGAGATCCGTGTTCAGGTGATCTCAAGGCTGCTTCGAATATCTCCTCCGACTTGTAAGGAATGAAGCCGTTGAAGAACGCAAACTTGAAGAAGCGCGCTATGGCCGCGCTCATTTCGAGCACTCTCATCGCTGGCGGCGTCGCCGGCGTTGCCCCGAGCGCGGAAGCGCTGACTTACACGGGCTCCCAGGCCCAGATTGTTAACGCCTACGAGCGCCTGAGCGAAGAGGATCTTCGCCAGTACTTCGCCGCTGAGAAGCCGACCTCGTACAGCAACGGAACCTTCGTGCTGCCGACCGACCGTGGTCCGGGCTGGTGCATCGACTGGGGTATTGGCAACCCTTGGGATAACGAGCCGGGTGGCTACGAAGTCCGCAAGCTCACTGGCACCTCCGGTCGCGTCGGCGACGGTCTACGCATCAACGAGGATGTGCTGCTCGCCGCAATCAACGTCACCAAGTCCCTGACTACGGACTTCCAGGCCTACCAGAAGCAGCCGTCGCCGGATCTGCTCTACAAGATCCAGCAGGAAAACCGCATCCTGCAGGCACTGCTCTCCAATAACCTTGGTGCGCTCAACGAGATCCGCAGTGGCTTCCACTACAACCAGCTCAACAAGACGATGTTTGAGACCATGACTGGTTTCAGCATCTACTGGAAGAAGCAAGATGTCGAGGGCGATGGCACCCCGAACTACGTCCTCACCAAGAACAAGTACTTCAAGACGGTCGAGGAAAACTACAACGAGGGTGAATACATCACCGTTCTTGTCCCGAAGAGCTACAACCTCGATTTGAACAAGAAAAAGAACCCGACGTTCCAGCGCATCATCACTGTTGTGCAACCGGGCCTTCCTGGTTTCAAACCGACGCCGGGCCAGGAGACCATCACTGAGATCACAACGGTTCCGCAGCCGGCAAAAACCACGACGGTTACGGAAACCCGTCCGGCGTCGAAGACGACCGAGTACATTACGGAAACTCCGCGCACCGTCACGGAGACGTACACGCACCCTGAGATCACCGTTACCGAGCGCTCTACGCTGCCGAAGGTGTACGAGACCGTACGAGTCACCCGCCCGCGCCAGACCGTGACCGAAACAGAAAAGGTCACCCCGGTGACCAAGACTGTCACCGAGACTGTTTCGGGTACCCCGGTCAAGAAGACGGTTGTTGAGACCCCGCCGGCAAAGGTGGTCACGACCACCCGTGAGGGCGAGCCGACGACCGTCACTGAAACGGTGTCGGACACCCCGGTCGTCGTCACCAAGCCAGCCTCCACCGTTACCGCAACTCGTTGGGCAACGCCGACCCGCACCACGGTGAAGGACGTGCCGGGTGGCGTCGTCACCGAGACGAAGACCATTACCCCGGAGCCGGTCACCTCTACCCGTGTGATTCCGGTGACCGAGAACTACTACACCGAGAAGGTGTACGAGTCGGTCAAGGAGGTCTACGAGTACTACTACTTCGCTGGCTTCACCAAGAACGACAAGTCCAAGACCATCGAGCTGCCGGACGGTGTGAAGGGCTCCTGGACGTTTGAGATCATTAAGGGCCGCGACATCGTCGTGGTCGAGCGTACCGAGGACGGCAAGCTCGCCATCACCCCGCGCCCAGACTTTGAGGGCGAGGGCGACGTCGAGATCCTGATCACGGACGAGCTGGGCAACCAGTACATCTACCGCGTCAAGGTCTCCGACACGATCACCGTGCAGACCCAGACCAACGTCAAGGTCAACAACTTCTTCTACACGATCAACCCTGACAGCGAGAACCGCATCAAGGTGATCGAGAAGAACCCGGGTGAGAAGACTGAGCTGGTTTGGATCGACGCCGACGGCAACGAGCATGACGTCGTCCCGGGTGACATCGAGGTCATCGAGGACGAGCAGCAGGTCAAGGTTGAGGTCAAGAACCCGAACTTGCGTGGCCAGGTCGTTGTCAAGATCGTTGAAGAGTCCGGCAACGTCCGCGAGAACATCGTCACCATCGAGAACACCACCTCGAAGTTTGATGTTGTCCGCGAGATCCTGAGCACCTCCACCGCAATCGTTGAGCGTCGCGGTGGCACCTACGAGATCAAGTCCGGCAAGGATCTTGTTGATATCACCGAAGGCGAGAATGACACCTGGGTCATCAAGCCGAAGGACAAGGACACCGAGGGCACGGTCGAGATCGTCTTCACCGACAAGAACGGTGTGGAGTACAACTACACGATCGAGATCAAGAACGACGTGAACTCCGGCCCGGTCATCCGTAACTACGAGATCCAGTCGGGCAGCGACGGCCAGGACGGCGACACCGTCAAGATCGAGCGTCGTGACGAGTGGGATATCAAGGTCATCAGCGGCGACGTTGACGTCGAGTCGACCACCGGCAAGCTTGATGAGAACGGCGATGACACCAACATCTGGACCGTCAAGCCGCGTGACGGCTTCACCGGTCAGGCTGTGATCCACATTGTTGACAAGAAGACCGGCACGCTGGTCGGTGTCTGGAACATCCAGGTCAACCCGGGTCAGAACCCGGACCAGTACGAGGTCAAGTCGATTGAGCGCGATATCGTCGATCGCTCCATCGTGGATCTGTACCTCGGCTTTAAGGACACCGAGAACGACGGTGCAAATCCCAACCGTTTCACGTTCGACACTGAGAGCGAAACTGGCAGCAAGTTCGACTCGTACGACGAGATGATCGCTCACTACAAGAACGAGTACCAGGACATCATCGACTTCGAGAAGTCCACCCTTGGCGAGGATGGCGAATGGCGTCTCGTCTTCAAGCCGGGCGCGAAGGGCACCGTCAAGGTGGTCGAGCAGCAGGTCTTCTTCGACAAGGACGGCAACCCGGATTACCGTCCGATCACGGAGTACACCTACAACGTCGCCCCGGCGCCGGCGCGTGAGCTCAACTACGACGTCACCTCCGATAACGACCTCAACCTTTCTGGCAAGAACCTGCGAGTGGTGAATGCCGAAGAGGCGAAGAAGCTGCTCGCTGACGGCCAGGAGCTCCCGGCTGACGGATCCCAGAGCGTCAACCTCAAGTTCAACCGTTCTGCCAACGGCCAGCTGATCCTTGAGAATGTGACCGATGAAGGCTTCGTCTTCGAGCGCTACACCATCAACGTGGCCCCGGGTCGCGATGCCGAGTTCAAGCCGCTCGAGCGTGAGATGGGCTGGAACGCCACCGCACGTATCCCTGGTGCCGCTGACGACAACGCTGAGGTGACTGAGGGCAAGGACCTCGTCAACGTCACCCGCGACGAGGCCACCGAACAGTTCGTTATCAAGCCGGTGCCGGGTAAGACCGGCCTTGCAGTGATCAAGGTGAAGGACGGTCGCGGTGTCTGGGCGGAATACCGCCTGAACATCGTCGAGCCGAAGAAGCGCGAGGCCACCTACACCGTTGCGACGAACTCCCAGTTCCGCGCAACGATCGCCGAGGGTAAGAACTCCTTCCTGCTGGTTTCCGGCAGCGAGTCCTTCATGGACCCGCGCACCGAGAACGGTGAGTGGATCCTTCAGCCGAAGCAGGATGCCGCTGGCAAGTCCGGTGTGGTTGAGGAACGCGACGAGAACGGCGACGTGATCAACCGTTACACGGTCAACATCATCAAGGGCAAGGTCCTCACGACCCGTCAGCAGCGCTCCGTCATCCCGGAGAACGGCTGGACCGACATTCCGGCAATGAACAACGGTGGCAAGTTCATCGTCGTTTCCGGTAACGAGTACGTCACCACCAGCACGGTGGACGGCGAGTTCCGCGTCACCGCCAAGCCAGGCACCGTCGGCAAGGTTGTCCGTGTTGAGGAGCTCAACGACAACGGCGACGTTCTGCGCACGATCACCCTCGACATCGTTCCGTCTGATACTGCTCAGTCCGGCCCGCTGACTGAGTCTGGTGCAAGCACCGGGTACAACAACGACCTGCCGCAGATCAAGATTGATAACAGCACCACCACCGGTGAGATCAAGATTGAGCTGCCGGAGGGTCTGAAGGACTTCGTTCCGACGCAGAACGGTGATCAGATCGAGGAGATCATTAAGACCGGCGAGGGCAAGTACACCCTCAAGTTGAAGGATGGTGCCCAGGGCCAGCTCGGCTACGTGGTCGTTGATGCTAACGGCAACCAGTCCCTGGAACGCCACTACAACATCAAGTTCACCAAGCACGTGGTTAACAACCAGGACACCCAGTCCGGCTCCTCCGAGCTCGACGGCAAGTGCATCGCCGGCATTGTCGGCCTGACCGCGCCGCTGCTGCTCGCGATCCCGCTGGGCATCCTGTCCCAGGTCCAGATCCCGGGCCTCGAGGGTGTCTCCGCGCAGGTCAACGCTGCGATCCGTGAGGCCAACGACCAGATCCAGCGCGGCCTCGGCATCTACAACGAGGATCGTGCGTCCCGTGCGGCTGACCTCCAGGCTGCGTTCTCCATCGAGAACCCGCAGGCTCTCGGCCTCGCGGCTGGCGCTTTGGGTGCGATCACCCTGGGTCTGCTCGCTGTCGACGGTGTCATGCGCGCATGTGGCGCTGAGGAGTACACCTCCTCCTACATGTTCGGCAAGGCGATCGACAACGAGACGCTCATGAACGGCTCCTCCGGCAGCTCCCAGAAGGGCACCGAGGACAAGGCTGCTTCCTCCGAGAAGTAACCCCCGGTTGAGCTGAGCCCGTCAGGCATTGTGCCTGGCGGGCTCATTGCTTTGCGACGACCCCACGCACAACTTCATCCAGCCACCCCATCGCGTAGTCATAGCCGGTCTGCCCGTCCACGTTGAAACCGCCGGGGATGTCGGTGTAGCCGAGCTTGTAGTAGGACATATGCCGCGGCCCGAAATCGCCGGCCAGGCGAGCGGACGCAATCAGGTTCGCGTTCTGCGGGTCGTCGAATGCCTCCCGTAGGCCGGCGGCGTCGATGATGCGCTCGCACAGCGCGGTCACGGTCGCATGCGCCCAGGCCTGGCGGCCTTCGGTGCCAGTGGGGGTGTGGGGGATGACGCCGAGGCGCTCCAACTGCCAGTTGATCCGTTCCGCGGCTTCGATGGTCCGGAAGACTTGGAGCAGGAGTTCCGCGTCCGGAATGAGTTGATTGAGCGCGGGCAACAGCCATGGCCACGTCACCCCCTCCTTCGCCAGTTCGGGCAGGGCGGCGAGCAACGCGATGGCGGCCTGCTGGTCCACAGGTGTGGTGCTGGCCGTGGTGGCGTGGCGGTGCAGGGCGCTCCCGGCGGTGGCGAGTTCGATGATGATTTGGGGTGCGAGGGTGGCGTCGATAAGCGAGAGGCCCGATTGCTCGAACGCCACGCGCGGGGGCACACCCTGGCCGAGCAACTCTTTGAGGCGGGCGATGCGGATGCCGGTGATGGCGTTGAAGGGGCCGGGGACCACGTCGCGCATGGCGACGTCTGCAAGCGTCCGGATGATGCTGTCCGGGTCCGTCGCGCACGCCATGTCGGCGCCGTTGCACAGGGAGAGCACCTTGCCCTCCAACCCGTGGAAGCCGAGGTTGCGGGTACCGGCCATGCCGACGCGGGTGGGGTCGAGTGCGGTGCCGCCGGGTTGGACCGTCTCCCCGTTGGCGCCACGCAGACCCTTCGGTGGGGCGGCGTAGAGGCGCGAGGGGGTTGGGGTAGCCGGAGCAAGCGGGGCGCGGGCGGGGTCGGCGAAGAGGAGGACGGCGGCGATGTCGTCGGCACGCACACCCTGCACTTTGCCTGCGGACACATGCGCGGCGGCGTCGCCGATCAGGTGTGCGCCTTGCGAGTAGCCGATGAGGATGAACCGGGTGCCGGGGCAGTGGCGGGCGACGGTTTCCATCTCCAGGGTGGCCTGGTCGCGGCCGTAGCGCACCGACTCGCCGTAGGTGGCAGCCTCCGTGCCCTCCGGGACCACGCCGGACGTGCCGAACACGCTGAAGCGTCCAAGTGAGGCCGGGTACTTCACCTGGAACGTGGACACCGTGCGGGCGCCGAACCGGACTTGGAGGTCGTCGGCGGGGGAGGAGTCGTCGTCAAAAAGCGACTCGCGCGCGACAGGGTGCCAGGAATGAGAAAACCCCGACCCAGCCGCTTGCACGACGTGGACGGGGTGACAGCGCAGCTGCAGCGCCTCGGCTTCGGGAGCCGCCGTGAGAGGGATCAGGGCGGCGGCGAGCGCGAGGGCTGCGGCGCGGCGCACGCTACTTCTTCTTCGGCAGGGAAGCGAGCGCGAGTCCGATGCCGACGAGCCAGGAATCCTTCGCGATGGCCTTGCCCGCGTCGGACGGGCGGATGCCGTCATCCTCGGTGTACTGGTCGCCGCCGAAGTACATGGTGAGAAGGCCGGAGCCGAAGGCGGTAAGGCCGAGGCCGACGAGGCGGTTCGGCAGCAGCGGGCACAGCAGCGCGGCGCCGAGGGCGGTCTCCGCGGTGGCCAGACCGGTGGCAAAGTTCTCGGCCTCGATCTGGCCGAGCGCCGGGATGCCGTCGGTGGACATGTCGCGCAGGCCCTCGGCACCCTCCTTGTCCAAGTTGAACTTGCCCAGGCCGGCGTTCAGGATGTACGCGCCGGTGGGGATGCGAAGTGCGGCGGATGCGAGGCGGTTGGTCTTCTTGAACATGATGTCCTTTCAGGGGGAAGTGGATTCGCTCAGCCCATAGTACGGATTACACCGACAGCTCAGGGTGGAGATCGCTCACCGGGATCGTGCGGCGCACGCGCAGCGCCACCGACGAGACCACAATGCCCAGCACAGCCACGAAGAGCAGCGCGGTCACCGCGGTCCACATGCGCGGATCGTAGGACGGAGTGTCGAACAGCGCGTAGCGCACCAGATCCACCGAGTAACTCATCGGGTCGAACTTGTGCACCCACTGGATGAACTCCGGCTGTACTTCAGGCGGGTATAGGCCGTTGGAGGCGACGAGTTGGAGGGACATCAGCGCCATCGTCGCTAAGCGGCCGGGCGCGGGGCCGAGCGCGGTGTTAAGCGCCATGATCGCGCAGATGAACACCCAGGAAACGAACGCCAGCACGCCGAACAGCGTCAGCGGGTGCTCCGGCTCCACGCGCAGCACGCCCACCTGCATGACCCACAGGGCCACGGCCTGGAAGAAGCCGATGATCGCCGACGGGATCATGGTGTAGAGCATCACGCGGAACGGGCTGACACCCGAGTCGATCGCGCGGCGGTTAAACGGCTTCATGATCATGTAGGTGATCAGCACGCCGAACCACTGCGACAGGGCCAGGAAGAACGGGCTCAGGCCCTTGCCAAAGAAGGTCAAGCCGTCGCCCACATGCTGCGTGGTCACCGGTTCCGCCGCCGCGTCGATGGCCTTGTCCAGACGCTCGCCCTGCCACTTCGGGGCCTTCTTGGCACCGTCGGCGAGGCTCATGGAGAGCTCGCCGGTGCCGTCGGAAAGCTTCACCAGACCGTCGTTCAAGTCGCCCAGGCCGACCACCAACTGGTTGGAGCCGTCCGCCAGACGCGACGTGGCGTCCGTGGCGGTGCTCGCGGCGACGACCAACTTCGACGTGCCGTCCTTCAGCGTCGTAATACCGGCCAGCAGCGTGCCGGAGCCGTCCTGGAGTTGCGCCAGACCGTCGGCGAGCTTCTTAGCCGCCGCGGTTGCCTCGTCCACGCCGCCGCGGTACTTCGCGCTCGGGTCGGAAAGTTGCGTGGCCAACTCGTGCGCGCCGGACTGCAGCTGCATCAACTGGCCGACCAAGTCGTTGCCCTGCAGCGCCTGCAGCGGGCCGCCGTTGAGTTGCAGCTTCACACCGCGGGCCTGGTTGGCCAGCTCGGTGGAGCCCGGGATGGGGGAGCGGTCCAGGTCCGCGATCACGCGGTCCAGGTTCGCGTTGATGTCGTCCAACGCCGCCTGGGCGTCGTTCAACTTGCCCGCAAATCCGGTGATCTTGTCCACGCCGCCGGCGATCTGCGTCGCGCCCTCGCCCAACTGCTGGGTGCCGGACTGCAACTGGTTCATACCGTCGGAAAGCTGCGATGCGCCACCCGAGGCGGTGGTCAAACCGTCGTTCAACTGAATCGCGCCGTCCTGCAGGCGGGCGACGCCGCCGTCGAGCTTGTTCACGGCGTCCGGCATCTGCTGCACCTTGTCGTTCAACTGCTGGATGCCGTCGTTGAGCTTCGTGCCGCCCTCGTTGAGCTTCTCCGAGCCGTCGTGGGCCGAATTCGCGCCCTCGTCGAGTTGCTCGGCGCCGTCGGAGGCCTTTTGCACGCCGTCGGAAAGCGTGTTGATGCCCACAAACAGCTGGTCGACCACCTTCGCGCCCACCGAGTTGGACACGGCGGCCGCGATCGCGTCTGCGGCCTTATCGCCCAGCACGGTCGGGATGAAGCCGTTCGTCTCGTTCAACGTGATGTTGATCTTCGCCGGGTGCGGATTATCCGAATTCACACTGGTCACCGCGTCGGAGAAGTCCGTGGGGACCTCCAAACCCAGGTAGTAGGTGCCGTCGGCGATGCCCTGTCTGGCCTCCTCGGCGCTAACCACCCGGAAGTCGAGAGGCCGCTGCTCCAGCAACTGGTCCACAACCTCGTCGCCGTTCTCGCCCTCGTCCGAGTTCACCAAGGCGACCGGCAACTTGTAGAGGTTGCCCAGCGGGTCCCAGTACGACCACACAAACAAGCCGCCGAACAGCAGCGGCAGCAGTATGATCGCGGTCAGGGCAAGCGGCGGGAGCTTGCCGTGGAGAAATTTCCGGAAATCGGTTCCGATGTGTAGGCCGCTCATAGCCCCTCCTCATTCACCGTGTTCACCATGACGGGAAGGTGGACTGCAACGCCGCGCAGGTCGTCGAGAAGCTGCCTGCGCAGGTCCATGTCGCGGACCTGGTCGATGTCGTCGACAATCAGCATCGTCGCCTCCGGGCGCGAAATCAGCGCCAGCAGCACGCGCAGGCGGAAGCGATCCAGCGGGGAAATCTCGCCGACCTGCTCGGTCAGGTCAATTTCCTCGAGCTGCAGCGGCTCCAGCCAGCGCTCCACATGCTTGTGCGACTTAATCGCCCCGGACGTGTGCGGGGTGCGGCGGAAAAAGCCTTGCGACCAGGCGATCTGCTCACGCACCACGTCGCGCACGCGCACCAGGCGGTCCAGCGAGTCGATCTCCTGCACGCCCGCGAGCGCGATCTGCTTGAAGCGTTCGCGGTGCGACGAGGGTTCGTCGTCAAGCAAAATGGTGCCACTGTGGGGACGATGACGCCCGGCCAGCGTGAGGCTGAGCAGGGTCGAGTCGGACTCTCGGCTGGTGTTGAGCAGGGTCAGCCCCCGGCCGATGTCGAACGTCTCCGGAGCGTCGCCCCTGCGCACCACGAGGTCTTGCGCGCTGAGGATTGCAGTCATGTGGTCCCTTAACCGTAGGGTGGACTATCACTTAACTCGTGATATGGTGCTCCCTAAATTAGTCACTGTCAAACGCAGAGTGGGGAGTGCCATGCGCGCGGATGCCCGCAGGAAGCGCGACCAGATCATCACGGCCGCGCTACACCAAATCCAGACGCGGCCCAACTCCGAAATCACGCTCAACGGCATCGCCTCCGACGCGGGCGTGGGCATCGCGACGCTCTACCGTCACTTCCCGTCGCGCTCTTCGCTTTACGACGCCTGCGCCGTCGTCTACATCGACCGCCTCGAAACCCTCCTCGACGCCACCCTCGCCGGCTTCCACGCCGACCCCCAAGGCAGCTTCGAGCGATTCGTGTGGGCGATCGTCGACTCCGGCGTCGGCATGCTCGCCGCCGCACTCGCCGCCGAACCCTCCGCCGACGGCCCCCGCATCATCGTCGAGCGCCGTGATGCCTTCATGCACAAAGTGCAGTTGCTTATCGACGAAGCCGTGCCCCACGGCATCGTCGCCCCCGGCCAAACCGCACTGCAGCTGGCCTCCGAACTCACCGTCGCCACCCGGCCGATGGCCTCCCCGCTCGCCGAGTTCCTCCCCGACGTGCGCGACCGGCTCGTGCGGCACCTCATCGCGGGCTGGCGCGCCGAGGCGTAGGAGGCGGGCTACTTCAGCTCGTGGCGGCCGCCGTCGGAATCGTCGGTGTTGTGGGTGGCATCGGTGGCCCTGCGCTGGTCGTCGTCGAGCGTGTCCAGGGTGGTGAGCTCGTCGTCGGAAGCGGTGGAGGCGGTGGTGGCGGCACCGTCCGCGGCGTCGGTGGTGAGGGCGTGCTTGCCGGTGGTGTCCGTGGTGGTGTCGTCGTCAAGCGAGCGCTCGTCCTCGGTGCGGGTGGAGTAGACGAGCGTGGACGAGCCGGACGGGGAGGTCTCGGTGCGGGTCGGGGCCGGGCGGTAGGTCTTCACCGGCTCCTCGCCGCCAAACTTATCCTTGAGCCAGAACTCCCACGCGGCCCAGGCGCCGCCGCCGGCGACCGCTGCCAGGGTGGTCCACTTGATCACGGCGCCGATGGTGCCGAGCACGCCGCGGCCCTCGTCCTTCTTTTCCTTAGCGTGGGCCTCGAGGAATTCGATGCGCTGCTTGCGCAGGGGCGCGTCGGCGTTGAAGGCGGCGCGGCGGCGGTCGAGACGCTCGTGTGCCTGGCGGGTGAGCTCGCCGGCCTGGGCGCGCGCGGTGCCGAACAGTTCCTCGAGTTGGTCGGGGTCGAGGTTTTCGCGGATGTCGTCCAAGTCGCCGTCCTTGAGGTTTTCCAACAGCGAGTCGTAAATATCGCGCTCGCGTTTGTCGTTCTGGTCGCGGAAGTACTTCACGGCTTGGTTAGCGATGGTGTAGGCGATGCCGACCGTCTTCAGGTTCATGGGGGTCTCCTTCATCTGTGTTGGGTTTACAGGTTCCAAGGGTAGCGAAGCTGCTGGACAGCGTCTCTGTACCAAGCGTTACGCAAAAACGGACCAAGCGGTTCATTTTGCGGTAATTACATTCACGGTAAACAGCGCCATGACCAGCAACGACCGCGCCCAAAAGACGCGCTTATTGAGACCCATAAACACGCCACATAAGTTTCAAGTCACCGTTTAACCACGGTGCAACAAGTCCCGATGACAGCCAGCCGAGTGAAAGGTCACGCCATGTTCGAAGCCTCCCCTTCGACCCGGCTTTCCGCCTCGGCGCCCATCGACCGCGAGGGCGCGCCGGTGATCGGCCGCCCCCGCCCGCGCCAGCGCACCGCGTTGAGCTTCGAGATCATCCCGCCGCGCCCCACGGACGACGTGGCGAAGATGGACGAACTCATCGCGGGGCTGGCCTCCTACAACCCGGATTACGTCTCCGTGACGTCGTCGCGACGCAGTGGGTGGCTCGAAGGCACCGCGTCCGTGATCTCGCGCATTGCGGAGACCACGGATCTGCGCACGATCGCCCACCTGGCCTGCACGGCCGGCACGCGCGAGGAACTCACGGAGTGGATCCGCACGCTTATCGACGCCGGCGTGCGAGGCTTCCTCGCCCTGCGCGGCGACCTGCCCGAGACCGGCCTGCCGGACGGCTACATGCCGTACGCCACCGACCTGCTCAACCTCATCGAGGAAGTGCAGGAGGAAGAGGCATTCCGCCTTGCCGGCGGCAAACTCGCGCTGAGCGTCGCGTGCTACCCCAAGGGGCATGAAGAATCGCGCAACTTCGATCACGACCTGGACGTGTTGCTGACCAAGCAGCGTCTGGGCGCGGACTTCGCCATCACGCAGCTCTTCTTCGAGGCGCAGGATTTCCTGGACTTCGTCGAGGTGGCGCGTCTGGCGGGCGTGCGCATTCCGCTCATCCCGGGGATTATGCCGATGACCTCCCTGAAGCGCGTGCGCCGGATGGGGGAGTTGTCGGGGTTGGAGGTGCCTGAGGTCGTCGAGAAGCGACTGCTCGAAGCTGACGACGAGTACGAAGCCGGCATGGAACTCACCGCCAACCTTGCGCGGGAGATCCTGGACGCCGGCACGGGCGGGCTCCACGTTTACACCCACAACAACCTGGCCGTCACGCGGGACTTCTTGGACCGCATCGGCATCCAATAGATAAAGGACGAACAATGACCACCTTCCCCAAGGCAACCATCGAGGGTTACCCGCGCATCGGCGCGAACCGCGAGCTCAAACGCGCGCTCGAGAGCTACTGGGCAGGGCGTATCGACGCCGACACGTTCCGCTCCACCGCCCGCGCCCTGCGCGTGAACAACTACAACCACCTGCGCGACCTCGGCCTCACCGAGGATTACGCCATCCCGGCGGACGTCGCCCTGTACGACCAGGTGCTCGACACCGCCCTGACCGTCGGCCTCGTGCCGGGCGGCGTTGATCTGGACGAGGAGTTCGCCCTCGCCCGCGGCAACGACACCCGCGTGCCGCTCGAGATGACCAAGTGGTTCGACACCAACTACCACTACCTCGTTCCGGAAATCGAGGCTGGCCAGGAGATTAAGGCGGTACCGGAGCGCATCGTGCGCATCGTGGAGGAAGCTGCCGAGGCCGGCCACAAGGTCCGCCCGTTCCTCGTCGGCCCGGTCACCCTGATCGCCCTGTCCAAGCCGGCCGAGTGGTCGCTGCTGCCCGCGCTTGTCGACGCCTACGCCGAGGTCTTCGCAGCCCTGAAGGACGCCGGCGTGGAGTGGATCCAGATCGCCGAGCCGGCCGTGGTCGCTGACCTGTCCACCCCGGACGCGGAAATCGCTTCCTACCTGCGCTCGGCGTGGTCGGATCTGCTGGGCGCTTCGGAGCGTCCGAATGTGTACCTGACCACCCCGTACGGCTCCGCCCGCGAGGCGCTGCCGGTCATCGGTGAGCTGGGCTTCGAGGCCGTGCACGTCGACCTGTCGCCGTGGACCCTCGACGCCGACGCTGGCTACGCCTCCCGGGTAGCCGAGACGATCCCCGCGTCGACCCACCTCGTCGCTGGCCTGATCGACGGCCGTAACGTCTGGGCCGCCAACCTCCGCGAGCGCACCGAGGTGCTCGAGTCGCTTGGCGATCGCGAGGTGTCCGTGTCCACCTCCACCTCCCTGCAGCACGTGCCGCACACCCTCAAGGCCGAGCGCAACCTGCCGGTCGAGGTCGCACCGTGGCTGTCGTTCGCCGACGAGAAGCTCGCCGAGATCCAGGCGCTCGTCGCCGGCCCGGACGAGGCCGTCGAGGCGTTCGCGCAGTCCGACCGCGCCGTGCGCACCCGCGCCGAGTCCACCACCATCCACAACAAGGCCGTCACCGACCGCGTGGCCGCACTGCCGGAGGGCGTCGTCAAGCGCGAGCCGGCGTTCGAGGAGCGCAACAAGATCCAGCACGAGGAGCTCGGCCTGCCGAAGCTGCCGATCACCACCATCGGCTCCTTCCCGCAGACCGACGAGATCCGCAAGGCCCGCGCCGACCACCGCGAAGGCGAGCTCTCCGACGCCGACTACAAGGAGGCGCTGAAGAACGAGATCAAGCAGGTCATCGAGCTGCAGGAAGAGATCGGCCTGGACGTGCTCGTCCACG
>ERZ1029854.543-NODE-543-length-14063-cov-7.972159_pt1 | contig 14063 bp, 14 predicted proteins | sample MGYA00519239_ERZ1029854 | MGnify/ENA primary metagenome ERZ1029854 (study PRJEB33666, sample SAMEA4610917) | skin metagenome | biome: Human-associated habitat; feature: Malodor aspect; material: skin | place: Philippines | collected 2015-08 ... | reverse complement strand
TGTGTGCCCCATTCTCGGACTGAGCAAGAAGGAGCGTATCAATGAAGCTATTGACGCCCTGCAAGTCAAGCTGTCCGAGGAAGAGACGCAATATCTCGAGGCGCCTTATGTCCCGAAATCTGTGTGTGGGTACTAAGAGGCCCCAGCGCTCGGTCATGTGCCGCCGGGCTGTGTTGTAGAATGTTACATGAACTCGTTGACCACCTAACACGATGAAGTACTTCGCCGCCTTGCTTGTGCTTTTGCTGGTGCACACCGTATGTGCAGTTGATGTCGCAAGCGGTGCCGCCTCTGTATTTGGCGATGCCACATCGGCGATCGGTGGCGCTGCCTCGACGGCTGCGTCGGGCGTGTCTCGCGGTGGTGCTGCAGTTCAGTCTGGCGTCTGCAAGGGCGTCTCCTGCCAATCTCCTACGGCTAAGCCGACCAACCCGAATCAATCATACAATGGCGCTATGGGCACCCTTCATACGTATGGCGAAAGTGCCCCTGGTGCCTCGAGCCAGAACCCCTCTGGCGGCGGCCGCAGCTCTACTTCTTCCAGAGACAATGGCGCCGTCTCTCCACGCCTCTCCTCCCTGCTTATGACGACCTCTGTGATACTGGCCATTATGACTGCGTCTCTATAGATTCGTATAGACGTTCTCGCGCCATGATTTTTTTTCGATGTGTTGGAGTGGTGACGCATATCTCCGGCTTCCTTCTCACCATGCCACATGTCTCGAGATTTGCGTGTCGCGTTGTTCAAACAACGACATCCGCCCCCATTACATCACGAGGACAAGGAGTATGAAGACGAGCATGATGAGCTCGGTGACCTCCCGTCGTTTGGCGCAGGGTCTACGTCGCCGGCCCGTGCTCCTGCCTCGTTTACGCCCCTCTCCTCTGACGACTGCTTCGCCACAGCGTTGGAGATCGACATTCTATGTGCACCCAACACACATGCGACAATACGTGCGTACTATACGCCACCCCGAGGTGAGTCGAATACGGTCGTGGTGTGCCATCATGGCGCTGGCTTTGGTGCCCTGTCGTATGCACTCATGGCCCGCGACGTATCGGCCTTGAGCCAGGGTGAACTTGGCATCTTAGCGTACGACTGCCGTGGGCATGGAAGGTCGACATTCCCATCCCACATCGTGAAGGACATGTCCCTCGCATCTCTGACGTCTGACATGATCGCTGTGCTGCAGACGCTTTTTCCAGCTTCGGACGCGCGTCCCTCTATCATTCTGTTGGGTCATTCTATGGGTGGTGCGGTGGCGGTAGAAACGGCACACGCTTTGGAGCGCCAAAACCAATTTCGCGTCACGGGCGTAGTCATGATTGATATCGTGGAAGAAACTTCGCTCGAGCTTCTGCCGAGCATGAGTCGCATCGTTCGTCAAAGGCCGGAGGGATTCGTTAGTGTGGCATCGGCCATTCAGTGGCATGTAAAAACACGCACGATTCGCAATGCGGAGAGTGCGCGCCGGAGTGTGCCATCGCTCGTGCACCAGTCCCGGAGACATGCTATGCTGCCTTGGCGCTGGAACGCTGACTTGATTGCTACGGAACCGTACTGGACAGGATGGTTCCAAGGGCTGTCGTCCAAGTTTTTGACGTGCCGCGCCGCCCGACTCCTTGTGCTGGCCGAGACGGATCGACTCGATCAGACTCTGATGATTGGCCAAATGCAGGGCAAATACCAACTGTCCATCAGTCCTCACGCAGGCCACTGTGTCCAGGAGGACGCGCCGTATGCGACGGCGCGTACGCTCGTCCAGTTCTGGCGGCGAAACGACCGACTCCCACCCGGGCTCCGTCCTGTAGGTACGACCTAGCGATATCGAATACACACCTTCATTCAGAAACCGCCTTGCCCTCTTTCTGCAGTGGAGGGTGGTTGGCTCATGTCGTCGACGGAGGCTGAGGAGGATGCGCCGTCAGCATGGACCACCGAGCCTGCGCCGGAAGATGGAGGGGACGACGACTTTGGCGACTTTGAAGAGGGTGATGTGCCGGCAGAGACGAGCGCACCAGCGCCTGTAGAGATGCCTTCCCTACCACTAAGTACGGATGCTCAGGATCCCCACATGCGTGACGCGATTCGCGACGTGCTTCCGTACGACTTTACGCATGTAGAGGGTGTACAAGGCAATGTGGTGGAAGAAAGTATGCGTCAGGTGGAAGGACTGTCCCAAATTCTTGTGTCGGAGCGCAGTCGAGCCATGTTCCGTGAGCTCAGTACGCATGACGTGACCAATGCGACACTCGACTGGCGTCGATCTCACACACGTCGCCAGTATCTCATATCGTTGGGCGTGCCCATCAATCTAGATGAAATGCAGGGCCCCACAAAAGAGGTGCTGCCGCCGCTCGAGCTGCATGTGAACAGCCCGTCCGACCACGCCCGGGACGCTGCCCATGAGAGTCTGGGTGATCGGCGGCGGCGGGAAATGGGTCTACAAGAGCCATCGCTTCCCACGGGTCGTATCGAAACGATTCTTCACATGTCAGAAGATGACATCAAACTGCTTACGCTACCCGAGCTCCGTGAATTGGTGCGGGAGGCGGAATCTCTTTCGAAACGCATGGGTGACGCACTGCAATACCACCTGGTGATGCGCGAGGCATTTACGTCGGATAGCGAAATGTTTCATGGCATCATCCGCGACCTAGTCGTCGGTGCGTCACACAAGGTCGCGGCGCGCGCTAAGCAGGACAAGCGCAGTGGCCTTCTACGACCGCTGACGCCAGGCGCCAAGTAGTGCATGTGGGTATATAGTCAAAAGGGGGAAGCGGCGTGGCGTGCGGCATAGGCTCGAGCAATCGTGTCGGCATCCGGCTCTACCATGTGCGGCGCAGGCGGCGCTTGCGTGCATGGCAAAATCTTGCGTTGCCGCTTGCCGAGTTCGTACGCTTCATTGGGTATAATGTCTGCATGCTTGTGCTGCGATACGTGCATGGAAGGAACAATGCATAGCTCAGGATCACAAATATGGTGTCGTGCTGCCTCGTCATACCCGATCAACGGCCATGATCCATCTGCGTGCCAGGAGGCTTTGATCACTTTGATCGCCACCCACAAGGGCAGGCCACGCGAGACCCTCTTTCCCGCATCCAGGGACCGTTTGATAGGAAGCAGGGTGCGCTGCATCGACTGCAGCTCTTCCGCCATAGGCACCTCTCTGAGCACCTCTTCTAGGCGCGCCAAGCCATCCCCCACCGACATGCGCGAGGGAAACACGACGACGACCTCCACGTTCTTGACCATGCGCTGCGTACGACGCCTGACGACGGCCGCGCCCACCATTTATGCGTTGGCAAGTGGGCGGCCACCGTGTGGTGTAGCGATCGTGCGCGTGTCTGGGTACGTGAGCATGACTGACAGCCAGTGCCCACGCGCCGTCTGTGTACGAACACATGTGCGCTTCGGATAAGGAGGCACGGCCGTTCCGCATGATGCGCCGAGCGATTGTGCATCCACGTACGCGTGAAAAGCTGGACGATGCGCTGGTGACCTTCTTTCCGCACGGAAGATCCTTCACGGGGCAAGCGACGTTAGAGCTGCATTTGCACGGAAGTGCTGCTGTCGTGCGAGATGTGCTCGAGGCGTTGAGCGACATGCAGCGTGTGCTTGAGACGCGCGATATCCGGCCAGCTCTGCCCGGCGAATTCACACGCCGCGCCTTTGAGCATGGACGCATGGACTTGACGGCGTGCGAGGCGCTCGACTCGCTACTACACGCCGAAACCACGCAGCAGCGGCGGTTCGCGCAACGAGCGGCCAGTGGATACCAAGCCCGTATGTACGACCAATTACATATGCAGCTGCTCGATGCCTGCGCACATACGGAAGCCATGCTGGACTTTGACGACGAGGACCAAATTGATACGCAGCTGTGGCATCGTGTGCGCGACACGGTGCAGCGCATGCGAACCTACCTCGCGAGCGAGCTGCAGCTCGACACGCCCACGCACCAACGCACCTATGCGGACGCCGTCATGCATGGTCTGCGCATTGCCCTGTACGGTCGGCCTAACGCCGGCAAATCGTCCCTCCTGAATCGCCTCGTCCGTCGTGATGCAGCCATTGTCACGCCCTACGCTGGTACGACGCGCGATATCATCGAAGTGAGTATGGAATTAGCTGGCTACCGCGTTTCGCTCGCAGATACGGCCGGTCTTCGTAACGCGCATGACGTGATCGAAAAGATGGGCATGGAGCGCACACAGACATACGTACAAGAGGCGGATCTGCGTGTCTTGGTATGCACACCAGACGACCTGGGCGGCTGCGTGCCGGCGGCGGGCCACAGGCGCCTTCCAAAGGACATGCTCGAGCGCTGGGGAGCGCACATGGACGAGCCCGTCTTGGTGCTGGTGAACAAGATGGATACGTATACCCCCTCGCCCACTGACATGGACGCGGAGGACGGCGTACCCTGCGTCATTTGGCACACGAGCGTACGGCACAATGTGGGTATCGATACGCTCCTGCATGACCTCGCATCGCAGGTGTCCCGTCTTTACGAGAAAGACGAGGGGATTGTGCCTCTTGTAACGCAGGCGCGGCATCGACATCTCTTACTGGAGGTAGTCGCGAGCCTCGATGCCATGCTGCGATACGACGAGCTCGACGACGCACCTGACCTCGTCATGATGGCGGAGGAGCTCCGACGCGCTGCCAGTGCCCTGGCACAAGTCACAGGGCGCGCCATTACCTCAGACACGGTGCTCGGGGAGATTTTTGCCCGCTTTTGTATAGGAAAATAATCAGTCTTGCCACGATACGTCCACATGTCGTGCCGCATAGTTCGTCTGGGCCAGAGACAAGTTCTCCAAGGCCTGGGCTGTGTTGGCACTTGCACCTGCCTGCGACGTAGCGCCCGGGATGCCCAGCGCGTCCATGGCGGCCGTGGCCTGGGGCCATGCATGTGCCTTGGCATGCAGGGTCGTCGAGGCACAGAGACGAGGCGAGGTAAGGGGTACGACGTACACATGATATGGACCAGACAAGAGCTGCTGCACCACGTAAGCCATATCCGACGAGGGGGGAATGCGATGCCCATGGGCCTCGCCGTCCAATACCGTTCGAGCGCGCTCAGGCAACTCGATGAGGGCGCGATAGGCCTCTGTGTCCAATGGCAAAGCCTCGTACGTACCTGGCGGCTGTGCATACCACCAGCAAGCCAAACCAAATGCCGCACCCACGGCATGTAGCAAGCGCAACGACGTCGTGTCTTGTGGCGCACTCACAGGCGCCAGCTCGTCGAGAAAGGCGCGTATCACCATATCACTAAAATCACGGCGAATCGCCTTGTATGTACCGAGGGTACTACTCGCATGGTGCCAGTGATTCCGAATCCACACGCGCTCAAATACCGTAAAGGGACCATACTCCCAGCGCAGGAACGACGACGACGGCGTATCAGGTTGAGGTTGGGTATCAAGCCATATCCATGTCAGTGCAAAGGCGTCGACGAGAATATGTACATCACGACGCAATGCATCCGTAAACGCTTGCGATGTAGCAAGGTCTTTCCACGAATAACGCGCGCTCTCCGGCCCCTCCTCCTGTCGTGGCATGGCCCACGTAGCACATGGCTAGGTGCCCCCTCGTTTCCTCACCTCCACTTGACTACGAACTAGTCCAAGACGCGCCACGCATCTCCGAGCTGGGTCTCGTCGACGTAAAAGTAGCGCACCGGCTTGCCTTCACTCTCACAGGCGCCTTCGAACGCCACAGGCTCCGAGCTATCCACACCCGTGATGCGCCACCGAGCCCACCAGCGGCCCACGACTCTGCCACTCGAGACATCGACTGTCTCTGCCACGAGACTCGAAATGGTATGGTCACCTACTGAGGCGGGCGCATCAATCGTGATAGGAGGTGGAGTCTCCGGAAGCTCCCACGTAGCAAGGGGACGCGATGCTGCGCGCAGGAGCGATGGTGCGTATACAGTCGTTTTCAAGGAGCGCATGTGCCAGCTCAACGTGGCAATCTCCATGTAGTACTTCTCGCTTGCGTGGCGCGTCGGATCACTGGGCGTATCATCCAACACTGCATCTTTGATCGTGTCAGATATATAGTGCAGTGGCTCGGCATGTGGATCTGCGCGCCGCAGGGTCATGTGCCCCACGTACGGCGATCCAATCCACGAAATCAGTGCGGTGCTCACTGAACTCGCACCGAGCGTCGTGGCAACAATACCCACACGCGCAGCCAGCTCCATCTTATGTGGCCAAAGCAAAAAGACAGGGGCAAAGAGCGCAGCCACACTCAGGGAAGAAAGCGAAAACAGCTTGAGACGATAGTAGGCCATCCTCATCGGACCCACATACTGCGCCACAGCCGAGTGCGACTTTTCCATCCTCAACGGTGTCGTGTGCAGCATTCTGGCTACAGGACGCAGCGGCATGCATCTCGGCACCGCACGCACCACACCCGCTCGCACACAGGCAAAGAGCATCGCGATTCCAAAGCAACTGCCGCGCAGCTCCTCGGTCGTGGGGCTGCCATCGAGTCACGTGAAGCAGGCGCCGTGCAGCTACGAAGCAAAGGCCTGCGCGGTGCCTTTGGCATGGGCGCCGGCCGCGTCCATTTTGGCACTCCGCGTCCCGAACTGAATCGCGCGCTTGGGAAGCTGAGCGGCATAGGTAAGCCCTAGATGCGTAGCTAGGCAACGTAGGAGATACTTATCGCCCAGCTCGTCGAGCTCAAAGTACGCTTTGGCTTGGACGGGGAGAGAGGCAAGGTAGGCCACGACCTTGCGCGCCAAGTAGGGGTATCGAACCTCACGGTTGTGAGAACTCAGCACGCGGTCATCACGCCCTAAATTGCGCGTGGGGATCCGGTCGAGATCCAGTTGCAATTCCTTTGTGAGCGCGTCATAGCCGCCGCGGCGCCATGCCTGTCGATGTCGTGCATAGCCTGCGAGTAATTCGTCCGCTCCGAGACCAGAGAGCAAGATGCGTGCATCCGTCTTGTACGGCACACCATCGACATAGCCCTCACCACGCGAGGCGAAAAAGAGGGCTGCGGCAATCGACAAGTCCATGACGCTCGCCTGTGGGGACATGAGCATCTGCACCGTATCGAGGCACGACACGTACTCCGCGTACGGCACATTCACTTGTACCAGTCGAAATGTGTGCGTGGGGTATAACTGAGCCAGCTGCGCGTAACTCTCACGGGCGGTGACGCGATCAGGCACGGCGTACGGATCAGCAGGAAAGGTATCATGCTTGACAGGTGCTTCAGCCACGGCCCATGCTGCTGCAATGGCACGTGGATTCTCAAACGACACATTGATCAAATCAATGGGGCCAGCATGGTGCTGAGCTGCCAGGGCCGCTAACACTGTGCAGTCCAAGCCCCCCGAGAATAGCAGGCCTATCCGCGCATGCCGCGTTTTCTGCACACGCTGTCGCACGCTCTCAGATAAGACAGCCTGCAAATCGGGGACCAGCGCCGCATGATCGGGAGCGTCATCGCACGGCGCACGCAAGACGAATCGGGATGTGCGGCGTGGAATACGTACAGGCGCCTGTCCCCATGTCACTTGCCAAAGCGCGTCACAGTCGACTTCTTTCCAATGCGCTTTCCACGCGGCCCCTGAGACCGATGCCAGGTGCCAAGCTCCTTGCGTGGTGGTATGTAGAAGCGACCTGCGGCCCAGTGGATCACGTCCATAGTATATACATGCGTTCCGCGTATCCACCAGCACAAAAGCATATGGCCCGTCGACCGCTGACAGTGTGGATACCAGCACGTCAGGGATTTGATCAGCGTGTTCTTCGAGACGCGTCATGATGATCGCGCCGTCATTTCTTTCCATATCAAGAAGAGGATCATCCTCATGTTCGGACGAAAAAATTTGACCGTTCCATGCAAGGTGCAAATGCCCATCTTGCGACGTAATGGGCTGCGGTGTGAGTTCTTTGCCACGCAGGCACAGAACAGAGGCGTGGAGCTCCCATCGAGTACCGTCCTGCGTGCATTCCACGGAATGGTAGGCATCACGACCACGCCTTTGTATTTGGCTGATCACGGAGGCCCATGCATCGTGTGGCTGCGTATCCTCGTGGTGCCACACACCCAACGCAATGCCACACATCCGGCGTCGTAGGAGGACGCGTCCTTCGCACGCGAAGTCCAATCACGTGCGCACAAGAAGGCGACGGCCTGCGCCTCTGTGCCTCCTAGTGGCGCTTTGTCGGCAGGACGAACGAGCAGCATGTCGTTGAGTACATTCGACCCGAACCAAGCCCAAAATCTACCAGAAATCGAAAAGCAGATCGCCGTACGCTGCGTGGAGCATGCTCAGACGTACTGGAGCCTCTTGCAAAAAGTCCGTGGCTCGGCTCTTCGTCTGACCAAGTATGTATACCTTTTCTGACGCCAGACTCGACAACGACATTTACTCTGACTTTGAGCAGACGTTCCCGGAACTGGCCTCGTCGGATGATGCCATTCGTAAGATTGACGAGGACGCGATGAAGAGCCCTGCTGGCAAGGAAAAATGGCGGAACTTTATCATGAAGTACGAAAAGACGGTGGCTGATTACAACTTTGGCACGCTCATTCGTACAGATGCATCGGATGAATACACACAAGACAATACCATCTTTTGTACGTGACCGTGTATACTCACAGAAAGTGACGCGTTTCCAATTTTATGTCTTTGAGATTGCCCGTTGCCGCCGCGGCATGAACGACTGGGTATTCCACCAAGCGCGCAAAGAAAAGAGTGAGAACGCCGCCAAGTAATACAGAGGTAGCATCCATTCAGTTCTAGACAGGACTATATATCATGCAAGCGTTCTTATCCGTGCCGAGCAGCGATCTTGGGTTCCCATGCGTACAGCTTGGGCTTCGTCGTGTTGTATGGACGATATGCTCCACGGGTACCTGTAAAGTTTTCATAGGCGGGGATCTGCCAGGGCTTTTCAAACTTGGACACCATCGGATCCGTGCTGGGTGGCTCGGCACGAGTGTGCGAGAGCCAAGCGTGCCAGATCGGTTCGATCTGGGTGCTGTCGTAGTCGGGCTGCTTAAAGTCAACCCAGCGCTGACGACCGGGCTGCTCCTCATAATTTTCCCAGTATGCGTTGCCATTGCTGCGCGGCGTCAGTTTCGTTCCCGTGAGCATCCACATACCTGTCAAGGCCTACCATACGACCCCACTTGGCATCGCCGATATATTGCATGTCACGCCAGTACTTGGCAAAGCCGCCATTTCTGATGTGGTTGATGGTACGTGCTAACGACATGTCGGCGTCAAACCCTAGAAACCACCGGGATGGTGACGAGACCCGTAGCGCTTGTCGTTCTGCCGCCCAAAGCCCTCGCTGACCCATTCTGAACCACGTGACCAAAGGCTGGACGACCCAGTCGCGTGGCCTTGTGTGCGGGGCAGGGGCCATGTGGACAGCGCATCATATCACATGCTGCCCTGAGTGTGATTGGTCTGTAGGCCGGCAAGTAGCCGGCGAACAAAAAGCCTCTCTGCACCATCCAAGTGGGGGCGTGCGAATTGGGCATCCAAAGGCTTTCCTCCGAACCGACACTATGGCTGACTTTCCTGCTGTAGAGAACGGACAGATTTCCTTTAAGAATCGTGTCGTCGTCGTCACCGGTGCCGGTGGCGGCCTCGGTAAGACATATGCTCTTTTCTATGCGTCGCGTGGCGCTAAAGTGCTCGTAAATGACCTGGGTACTACGCCGGATGGCAAGAAGGCCGCCGATCTTGCTGTGGAGCAAATCACCCAGGCTGGTGGCGAGGCCATCGCCAACTATGACTCGAATACACAAGGCGCCAAGATCATTCAACAGGCCATTGACAAGTGGGGCCGTGTGGATATTCTCATCAACAACGCAGGTATTCTTCGTGACAAGTCTTTCAAATCTATGAGCGACAAGGAGTGGGACCAGGTGATGGCCGTGCACGTCCACGGCTCGTTTGCCTGCGCACACGCTGCTTGGCCTCACATGCGCAAGCAGAAATTCGGTCGTATCATCAATACATCGTCGGCTGCGGGTCTGTATGGCAACTTTGGTCAGGCCAACTACTCGGCCGCCAAGCTTGCACTGGTAGCTTTCAGCAAAACGCTTGGTATTGAGGGCGAGAAGTACAACATTCTTGCCAACTCGATTGCGCCTGTCGCTGCTTCCAAGATGACGGAAACGGTGATGCCGCCAGAGATGCTCGAGAACCTCCGCCCCGAATTTGTGGTCCCGATTGTAGCATACCTTACATCCGCTGAGAACAAGGACGTGAACGGTGAAGTGTTTGAAATGGGTGCTGGCTTTTACGCTATGCTCCGCCGCCAGCGCTCGCACGGCCATGTATTCCGCACGGACCAGACCTTCACACCTGAGGCTGTGCGTGAGCAGCTCAACACCATCCTCGACTTTGACGAACGCCCCGAGTATCCTAAGCGCATCACGGATGCCAACTACCTCGACCTGCTCGAGCGTGCCAAGGAGGCCCCTGCCAACGCCCAGGGCGACAAGAAGATTGACTACCAGAATCAGACTGTGCTGGTGACGGGTGCCGGCGCCGGTCTTGGTCGTGCATACGCTCAACTCTTTGCTCGTCTCGGCGCTAATGTGGTCGTGAACGATATGAGCGAGAAGGCAGCTTTGGCTGTGGTGGACGAGATTAAGAGCGCCGGTGGCCGTGCGGCTCCCAGCGTCGGCAGCGTCGAAGACGGTGAGAAGCGTGTGCAAGACGCCGTAGACGCCTTTGGTGGTCTCCATGTCATTGTGAACAATGCCGGTATTCTGCGTGACAAGTCGTTCGCCGGTGCGAATGAGAAGGACTGGAACCTTGTGATGAATGTGCACCTGCGTGGTACGTACAAGGTGTGCAAAGCTGCCTGGCCCATCTTCTCGAAGCAGAAGTACGGTCGTATCATCAACACCACGTCGGCTGTGGGACTCTATGGTAACTTTGGTCAAGCGAACTACTCGACCGCCAAGTCGGGTATCCTTGGTCTGACGCAAACGCTGGCCGTGGAGGGTGAGCGGAACAACATTCTTGCCAACACGATCGCTCCCAACGCCGGCACAGCGATGACGGCTACGATCTGGCCACAGGAGATGGTCGATGCTTTCAAGCCAGACTTCGTGGCTCCTTTGGTCGCTTACCTCGGTAGCAACGAGTGTGAATGCACCAAGAGTCTGTTTGAGGTGTCCGGTGGCTGGATCGCCGCTGTGCGCTGGGAGCGCTCTGGCGGCTGCGCATTCTCGACGGCGCGTCCCGTCACGCCTGAGATGATCCAGAAGAAGTGGGCCAAGATCACCGACTTTGACCCTGAGCGTGCCTCGTGGCCCGCGGCGCCTAGCGAGTCGCTTGGCGACATGATCTCGAACTTTGGCAACGAGGAGCCCGATGACGACGCCGAAGACTTTGTGGACCCCGAGGACACGCCTGAGATCAAGCAGGCCAAGCAGACGGACTACGAGTCGACCGAGTTTGCGTACGAGGACCGTGATGTGATCCTGTACAATTTGGGTGTGGGCGCCACGGAGAAGGACCTCGACCTCGTATTTGAGCAGGCAGATGAATTCAAGGCGCTTCCGACGTTCGGTGTGATTCCGCCTTTCTCGGCGGGCAGCAGCATTTCGTTTGACTCGTTCTTGCCCAACTTCTCGCCGATGATGCTTCTGCACGGCGAGCAGTACCTGGCCATCAAGGGTCCGATCCCCACGTCAGGTGTCCTGGTGAATAAGCCTCGTGTCATTGAGGTGCTTGACAAGGGCAAGGCTGCTGCTGTGACGACGCTCACCACAACGGTGAACAAGGCCACGGGCGAGACGGTGTTTGAGAACCAGATGACGACGTTCATCCGTGGCTCGGGTGGCTTTGGCGGCAAGAAGACAGGCCGTGACCGTGGCAACGCTTCGGCAGCCAACAAGCCGCCGTCGCGTCCTGCCGACAAGGTTGTGAAAGAGAAGACTAGCGAGTCGCAGGCTGCTCTGTACCGCTTGAGCGGCGACCTGAACCCTCTGCACATTGACCCGAGCTTCGCTGCTGTGGGTGGCTTTGACAAGCCGATCCTGCATGGTCTATGCTCGTTTGGTATCGCTGGCAAGCACGTGTTCCGTGCCTTTGGTGCGTTCTCCGACATCAAGGTGCGTTTCACGGGCCATGTGTTCCCTGGTGAGACGCTCGAGACCTCCATGTGGAAGGAAGGCAACAAGGTCATCTTTGTGACCAAGGTGGTGGAGCGTGGTACGATGGCTCTGGGCGCTGCTGCCGCCACCCTCGCTTAAATAGACAAATAGCATATTCGCGTGTTTCTACATTACAAGAGGGGCATGATATCTAGGCAATGTTGCGAAGCACGAGGACGACCGAGTCGCCGCGCAGGAACATTTTCGAGATAAAGCGGTCTTTCTGAAAGGTGAGAGGAGGCTGTACGTACATGCACGGGCTTTTTGTTCTTACTTTTCGGGACCTCGGTCCACATTTCCTTGACATTCTCGAGCACCATATTCGAGTGCCGGTCAAAAGCCTTGACACGCGCCAGCAACTTTTTATTATTCCGCAGCGAGATAAGCACCTGCGAATGATTACGCACAGATTGCTGCAAGACGGAAAGAGGACCTTGCGCAATCTCGTATTGCTCTAGCTCACGGATCTGGCCCTCGTCCAGGTCGGACTTGGGCACGTTGACGTACTGGCTCATATCGCGAGGGAGACTCTGGGCCCTCCGCGAGCGGCCAACTTTTCGACGAGTTGATCACGTGACACATAAGGGAAGACGCTGGCGGCTCGCCAGGCGCTTGTTCTTTGGTCATGACGTCACCTCGACTCGTGTTGGATCCGAGTGCGCGGCTGCCTTTTGTGGCGCCGCTTGTCCTCGCGAATGTAGCGCGCGAGAAAAAGCAAGACAGCGTTGATCTGTCGTTCGAAGTCAATGCACCGACCGCCCTCCAGTCGAGCGAGTCCGTCGAGGGCGCTTTGCCTGTGCTGCGGGCCCTGGCCTCGATGGCCGACATGATGGGCACCAGCGATGCGGAGAAGCAGGCAGTTGAGTCATTCTTGACGCAGTCTGAATCGATGGCTTCAGCTCCGTTCCAACAGGCCATGCAAAGCGCAGATGATCTTGATCAGCATCTCGCGCTTCGCACCTACCTTGTCGGCGCCCGTGTGTCTGCAGCTGATGCGGCCATCTGGGGCGCCATTCGCTCATCGTCACCGCTGCTGGGTATTATCAAGAAGCATGCGCATGCACACCTTGCGCGCTGGTTTGCCCATGTCGATGCTCTGCCAGCGTTTTCAGGGGCCGTGGCAGCTATGAACGAGGCGAAGAGTAACATGTTCAAAAACAAGAAGACAGCGGCGGGCTTTGACCTTTTCCTGCAGGGTGCCAAGGAGGGCGAGGTCGTCACGCGGTTCCCGCCGGAGGCGAGTGGCTACCTGCACGTCGGCCATGCGAAGGCTGCGATCCTCAACCAATACTTTGCCAAGGCCTACAAGGGCCGTCTCATCGTGCGATTCGACGATACAAATCCAAGTAAGGAAAAGCAGGAGTTTGAGGATGCGATTGTGGAAGATTTGGCGCTCCTTGGCATCAAGGCTGATGTGGTCACGCACACGTCCGACTACTTTGAAAAGCTGCAAGAGTTGGCTGTGCGCATGATCAAGGAAGGTCATGCCTATGCGGACGATACGCAGCAGGAGCAGATGCGTGCCGAGCGTATGGACGGCATTCCGTCTCGACGCCGCGACGCGTCCGTCGAGGAGAACCTGCAGCACTTTGAGGCCATGCTGCAGGGCACCGAAGAAAGCCGCTCGTGGTGCCTGCGTGCCAAGATGAGTGTCGATAATCCGAACAAGGCGATGCGTGATCCTGTCATGTACCGCTGCAACGCTGATGTGCCGCACCAGCGCACGGGCACAAAGTGGAAGGCGTACCCGACGTACGACTTTGCTTGTCCCGTGGTCGACAGCCTCGAGGGTGTGACGCATGCGCTGCGTACGAACGAGTACCATGACCGCAACCCACAGTATGCATGGTTCTTGCAGGCTCTTGGTTTGCGCAATGTCGAGATTTGGGACTATGGC
>ERZ1029854.540-NODE-540-length-14075-cov-6.184879_pt1 | contig 14075 bp, 9 predicted proteins | sample MGYA00519239_ERZ1029854 | MGnify/ENA primary metagenome ERZ1029854 (study PRJEB33666, sample SAMEA4610917) | skin metagenome | biome: Human-associated habitat; feature: Malodor aspect; material: skin | place: Philippines | collected 2015-08 ... | reverse complement strand
CCGTGCCGGCGGCCGAGTCGCTGAGCCGCCCCGCCATTCCGACGCAGCCATTGCCGCTCGTCGTGCCGATGACATGCGTGCCGCGCCTCACGGCGCTGGGCATCCACCTCGTGCCAGCCACGCATCTTCTACCTGCCCTGTCTCTCGCGAGCGCGGGTCAATCTATGGCCATGAACGCCGGGCTCACAGCGCCGCGCCCCGTCGTCGGCGTCCAAAACGAACCTGTGCTGCTGGTCGGCATCACCGATGCACCGACGCCCCTCGCGCCCGGCGCGAGTCCTGCCTCGCGGCAGCGCCTGCATCTGAGCGTCGTGCTCTCGAAGCTCCGTCCCGAGCAGCTCAGTGGCCTCGCTCACATCATGCAGACGCTCCAGCACGAGGACGATCCGTCATAGTCACGTATGCGTAGGCAGGAACCACGCATCGGCCTGCTGCCTCGACATGAGCGGCATCGTCGGCGCGTACTCGTCGTGCGTCGCGTCGCCCGTATAGTGCGAGTGCCGCGCCGTGTGCCACTCCGAGTCGTCCAGCAGGTGCACGCGCGAGGCCCACGTATCGAGCTCGTGCGACTCATCGTACGGCGTCGGCTCGCCGGCCGTCGGCGCATCCTCCATGTACGACTCATTGACGTCCGGCTCCGGAAACTTGGGCAAGTCGCCCGCCACAGGCGCCAGCGCCGACGCATAGTGCACACGCTCCGCACGCTCGTACGGCTGCGCGGACGGATCCCGCGTGTACGACACCTTGGCGGGCGGCATGCGCTCGGGCACCGCGTCGGAGCGCTCGCGGCGCGGCATGCGCATGGCACAGCACGCGCCGAGCGCCAGTGTGATGGCACTCCCGTACAGGCACGCGGCACTGACGACCGTAAAGACAAACGCCTGTCCGTACGTGAGATCGAGCTCGTCCGTCGGCACGTTATGCTGCAGCTCATTGTAGAGGCAGATCAGAATCACAAAGGCGACCGTAGCGACGAGCGCGCCCAGCACGGCCAAGCCCGCGGCCAGCATGCTCATCGCCCGTACGTGGATCATCGCCACCATAGACGCGAGCGCCGTGAGGCACGCCAACGCAAACGATACAGGGAACAGCACCAGCACCAACGTCAGCGTGTGCACAAAGTCGCGCACGCTGCGCGACAGGTCCCCGACCTCGTCAGGCACATGGTATCCTACGCCCACACGCGAGTCGTGGCCATTGACGCGGTAGCCCAGCGCACCCAGCTTGGCGTCCAGCAGCGGCGCCTGCACACGCAAGAGCCAGAAACTGTCATTGACCGGCACGCCGAACGTCGCGAGACCCAGCAGCACACTCGCGGCGATCGCAGCCAGCAGCCCGATCGCTACGAACAACCGCATACCATGCGCGCGCGCGCGCAAGACAAAACGGTGGCGGCGCTTTTATTTCCAGCTCGCGTGGAGGTACGTTCTACTTACAGCACATCGTCGAGACGCAGCCGAATGCCAGGTCCCTGCGTCGAGCTCAGGTGCACCTGCTGCACGATCGACAGCGCGCGTTTCATCGCAGCCACGCTGCGCTGCTGCACGGTCTGGCCGTCCGCCTGCTCCGTCGTCATGTCTCGCATGTAGCCAGCCACGACTTGCGCGCTGACCTTGGTGCCGGCCAGACCACTCGCGGCCTTGTGAATGATCGCGTCCAGCAGCGCCTGCACATTCGCACGCAGCTCAGCCTCGCTGAACGAGATGCGGCCCACCGCCGCGCGCACGACGCCCACACGGTCGCCACGCCAGTCGACGCCCGTCACCAGCTGATCAATCGCGGCATGCATCTCCTCCGCATCTTCGACGACCGTGCCACGCTTCGTGCTCGGCATCAGACCTTTCGGACCCAGCGCACGAGCGAGCGAGCGGCTCAGACTCGGCAGCAGACTCGTCGTGCACAGCACACGCGAGAACGACGGCACGCGTCCCGCCACCGTATCTCCGATCATGTCATTCCCGCCGATCACCAGGCGCATCGACGAGCCTTGCGCCTCCAGCTGCGACGCCACCTGCTGCGCCGCGTCGGCTGCCTCGCTCCCCTGCTCGGCAAACACCAGCACCGTCTCGCCCTTGATGCGCGGGTCCTTCGGGTACGAAATGCGGCCACGGAACGCATTCGTCTGGTTCGGCGGCACACTCGTCACAATGTGCAGCTCGTACGCATTACGCGGCCGCGCCGCCTCGACGGCCCGGATCACGCGGCGCGCCTCCGACAGCGATAGGGTATCACTCGACTTGTTCTCGTCGCTCTCTTGAGGGGCGCGGAGGCCCTTCTCCGAGTTCTGCTCTGCCAGGAGTGCGGCAGCCTGCCGGGCTTCCGGGCCCTTGAGCTGGCCCTCGGCGTACAGCCGCAGCAGCGTCTTGGGACTCTTGCGCGCACGCCCCTTGTTGCCCAGCGCCGGCGTAGCATGCATACTGCGCACTCCGCACACAGGCACACGCAGCGCAGGACGCACGCCTGCCAAGCTTCGGACGACACTCCACACCATCGCCCTCGATCCGCGAATCGTCGTCGTCGTCGTCATGGTCAAGCGGCAGGGCGGCGAGGCGCCGTTCTCTTCTTCGATATCACGTGATCTCGACGCGACCACGGCGGGGCTCGTCGAGCGGCGGCGTGGCCCCGACACGTGTAAGCCTCGAGGCATGCTGGGATCGTCGACGCGGCAAGTCCATGTGTATGGCCGCAAGGGACGCACGCGTGTCGTGCAGGATGCACCGTCTGTGCTAGAGGAGCAGGCACCGCCGTCGACGCCGCCCCGCAAGACGACGTTGCCGCCGACGCGCGGCTTATTTACAGGCGTCGATTTTCGATCGACGTGGGACGCGTGGGTGCACAGCCCGCGCGAGACGTTTGCGAGTAAGGTGTCGACGCCATGGAAGCAGTGGGCAAAGGGATCGTCGCACGCACGCACGCCGCTGCGGCCCAAGTCCGCCAACGCCCAGGCGCTCTGCGACACGCTGGAGGATCTGTCGCTCGAGGACCGCGGCGTAGCGTCGCTCTTGCGGCGCGTCCAGCAGTCCGAGCCACTCGATTTTGAGCGGCTCCTAACGGATCTGGCTCCGACGTATGAAAAGGTCGGTGAAGCGAGCTACTCGGAAGTGTATCGGTGCACGTCCTCCGGCGCCATCCTCAAAGTGATACCCTTGGACATGGGCACAGAGCATGCCGGCATCGCCCTGTCGTCTCCCGACAGTGTCGACCGCGAGGTAGCTATGATCCATGCCCTGTCGCACGCGTCTCATCCATGTGCGCGCCACTTTGTACAGCTTCAGCGTGCGCATGTCGTGCGTGGCGCGTACCCCTCGGCGCTTTTGCGCGCGTGGGACACGTTCAAAGCCGAGCAGGCGTCGCGCAGTGAGAATGCGAGGCCGAGCGTCCTGCCATCGACGCAGCTGTACGGCGTCATTGTGATGAACGACGCGGGCCAGGAGCTGGAGGGCTTGTCGCTGCGCGGCTGGGTAGAGCGTGCCGCGGTGTTTTGGCAGGTGGCGTGCGCGGTGGCCTTTGCCGAGCATACGTGCTCGTTTGAGCACCGCGACTTGCACATGGGCAACATCCTCGTGCGGCGCGACGCGTCCCAGCCGGCCTCGGACGTGGGCGCGCTATCGGCGCTGTGGCGTACGTACGCCCCTGACCGCACGGGCGTGCACGCGACCATCATCGACTACTCTCTGTCCCGCATGGAGCTGGACGGCCAGACGGTCGCGTACGACTTTTCCGATGCATCGCTCTTTGCGGGCCGCGGTGACGCGCAGTACGACGTGTACCGCCACATGCGCCGTCTCGTGTCCGAGGACTGGCAGGGCCATGCGCCCATGACGAATGTGCTCTGGCTGCAATTTGTGCTGCAGCGCATGCTGGCGATGCATGCGCCGCCAGACGACGAGCCAGGCACAGCCGCGGCGCACGCCTACGATCTCCTCGTGCAGGCCGAGCAGCTAGCGCACGAGGCCATCGAGCATGCGCAGCGGCACGTACCGCAGCGGCGCGTATCTACGCGGTCGAAGCGCCGCTCCATCCAGCGCTCGCACGATGCATGGAAGGTGCTGCCCGACGCGCACCGTCCGCGCATCACGTCGACCTGGACGTGGCTGCAGGCGCTGCTGCCCTATGTGGAGGTGTCGGAGGCGTGCGCCGACGCTGGGTGGCTGGCAGAGAGGGGCGGCGCGGCTGGTTCGTAGGCTACCAACACACACGATCGATGGCATGAAGGACCATTTGGCCATGTCACCGCATGCATCGGAGGCGTCGTCGGCCGCAGGCTACGTGACGCTTCGTGCGCCGTCGCCGATGCGCGAGCCGACGACGCTGCATGAGATCCTGGACTCGATGGATCCGTCGGATCCGCTCTCGTCCGTCGCTAGCTTTCCACAGGAGGCGGCGTACGATGACGAGCTGCCTGCGGAGACCACGCCGAGTGGGCGGCGGCGACGCCACATTCTGTCGGAGCAGCGCCGACGTAATCAGAGTCGCGAGGCGTTTGAGCGACTGTCGGAGCTGCTGGGCGTGGGGCGCCAGTACGGCGCGCGTGCGCTGGGCCTGAATGCCGGCGCGGGCACGGGCGTCGAGGACGAAGAGCTCGATGACCGCACGGATACGGAAGAGGACTTGATGCTGTGCTGTGATGAGGAAGTCATGATGCGGCGCAAGCGCAATGCGCTGCGTCGGGCGCGCACGCGGCAGAGTCATGGGCGGCACACGCGTGGCAAGGGCCGTGGGCGGGGCGGGAGTGCAGGGCAGGCGGGCAGCAAGTCGGCGGTGCTGTTCCAGGTGATTGACCTGCTGGACTGGCTCGACGGGCGAGACGCGCATCTCGAGCGCGATATACACGAGCTCGAGATGCTGCTGGGTGTGGCGCAGCGCCCACATTTTGGCTAGGGTATGCTATGTCGACAATGGCTCGTATGCGCCGCGGGGCGAGGCGGCGCCCCACGGCCACCAGGGCCGTCGGCTGGGCGACGTGTGGAAGCGCGGGTGCGAGCTGATGGAGCGGCGGAGGCGGGGCGCCTCGGGATCGGCGGCCGTGTCGTCTGCGTCGTCGATCGGCGGCACGGGGATGGCCTGGTCGCCAAAGATGGCGTCCATTTCCTCGAGCGGCACGCCCTGCGTCTCGGGGTACAGAAAGTACACGACCACGAACGAGGCGACACAGAAGCCTGCGTGCAGCATGTACAGCCGCCACCCAATGCGCTCCTGGAGCACGGGCGTCAGCTGCCCGACGATCCAGTTCCACACCCAGTTCGTCGCGGCCGCGAGTGATGCGCCCTTGGCGCGGAACGCGAGCGGCATGATCTCGGGCGTCCATGCCCACGGGATGGGGCCCCATGAGTACCCGAACGCGGCGTTGAAGAGCACGACGCACACCACGACCAGCGCCGGTGTGTAGGGCTGCTGTGCGCGTAGGAGGAGGCCGCAGGCGCCGAGCGTGAGCGCACACAGCAGCGCGCCCGAGAGCAGAATAGGCCGACGGCCCCAGGTGTCGACGAGGAACCACGTCGGGATCGTCGCGAGCACGTACATGACGGCGTTGACGCCGGTCATGAGCAGAGCCTCGCGCCCGACCCATCCGGCGCTCTCAAAGACGAGCGGCGCGTAGTACGAGATGACGTTGATGCCGTTCAGCTGCGCGAGCATCTGCGACGACATGCCGATGAGCGTGCGGTAGCGCAGCGTGCGCCACATGGTGCGGTACGAGCGGTCGCCCTGCGCGCGCATCTGGAGGACGCTCGACTTGATTTCGCTGTACTCGAGGTGGGCGCGCGTGTGGTGCGCCTTAGCGTCGCCATCGAGGTCCATGAGCACCTGCAGGGCCTCGGCATCGCAGTCGCGGTCGCAGAGCCACCGCGGACTCTCGGGCAGGCACACGGAGCCGAGCGCGAGGGCGCATCCGAGCACGGGCTGCACGAGCAGCGGCAGGCGCCAGCCGAGCGGGCCCGGCAGGAACGAGCACACGTAGTCGATCCACACGCTGGCCATGTACCCGACGATGTTGCCGGTGAACTCGATGCACGCGAGCTTGCCGCGGTTCTCGGCGGGCGAGATCTCGCTCTGGTACGTCGGCACGACCATGCTCAGGAAGCCGACGCCAAAGCCCGAGACAATGCGGCCGACGATCATCGCGTGGTAGCCTGTCGCGAGCGTCTGCACGAGGCCGCCGAGCGAGAAGGCCACGGCGCCCCACACCATCACGGCCTTGCGTCCGAAGCGGTCCGCCGCGACGCCGCTGAGCAGCGACGTGACCAGCGCGCCGATCTCGAGGATCGCGACCATCGTGCCGACCTGCGCGGCGCTCGGCTCGTGGAAGTACGCGCGAAAGTGCGGGTGCGGCAGGATGCCGCTCATGACGCCCTGGTCGTAGCCGAACATGAACACGCCGAGACTCGCGAAGCACGTCACCGACAGCACGAGGCCCGGGCCGCGGAGGCCGAGGTGCCGTGTCAGCGCGTTTGTGGGCGCGGCTGCATCGGCGATCGGGCGCGGTAGGCCGTCGCTCGCGCGCAGGTCGGCCGGCAGGCTCTGCGCGACCGCGGGCTTGTACTCGTCGAGCGCGTCGACCGGCTGCTCCATGTCGTCGTCCGCGCGCACGCGGGGCGTGACATGCCCGACGCTGGGTCGCTCGTACTGCGTCATGGTCGCCGTGCCGCTGTGCGCGTGGTGCGGTGCGTCGGCATCGCGCGCGCGGAGATTGTGCGCGACGTGCGCCTTGGCGCGGCGCAGCTCGTCGGCGGCGCGGATGCCCCACGAGCCACGGAAGATGACGTGCACTTCCTCGAGCGAGAGCTGCCGCGTGTCGGGGAAGCAGCACAGGCAGAACACGAAACCGATCGCGCACAGGCCGGCGTAGAAGCCAAACGCGCCTGACGACGTCGCGGCGCGCACGAGCGACAGGTACGTCGCGCCGATGATCAGGTTGCACGACCAGTTGACGGCCGTCGCGATGCTCGTGCCCATCGCGCGCGTCTCGATGGCGAAGAGCTCGCCCTGCTGCCACGGGACGTTGCCGATGCCGAAGCCGTACGCAAGCACAAAGACGAGAATCGCGACGATCACGAGGTACGTCCACACCTTGCGGCCCGGCGGGATGTGCATCGACAGCGCGCCATCCTCCTTGACCGGCAAGAAGCCGAAGCAGATAGCCGCAAACACGAGCGCGCCCGTCATGACCGGCACCGAGTACAGCAGCACGCGCCGGCGCCCGATCATGTCGATGAACTTGAGCGCCGCGAGCGTCGCGACAAAGTTGCCCGCACTCACAATGAGCGACACGGCCACGGGCTTCGCGAAGCCAATCGCCTGGAAGATCGAGCCGCTGTAGTACATGAGCGTATTAAAGCCACATAGCTGCTGCAGCGCCTGCAGTCCGCAGGCGAGCGCGAGCGCGCGCGCATTCGGGCCCGTCACCAGCAGGCGCAGACGCGCGGCCATCGTGCGCGTGTGCCGCGCCTCCCACTGCGTCAGGTCCTGCGCCAGCTTTTCGGCGCGCTCGCGGCAGAACCCCTCCGTCGCATGCGGGTAGATGCGCTGAAACGTGCGTGTCGCGCGCTCCATCTTGCCGCGCTGGCTGTCGTAGCGCGGCGACTCGGGCAGCCACGCCATGCTGACGAGCGAGATGATCGCGGGAATCGCGCCACCCGCGACCGTGTAGCGCCACCCGCCCTTGACGCTCTCGAAGCCGGCGCCGACGCCCGTCGCGATCAGCTGCCCCATCGTGAGAAAGACGACATTGAGCGTCACGAGGCGGCCGCGCAAGTGCGCCGGCGCCAGCTCGCCGATCCACAGCGGCACGATCATCGACGCCACACCGACGCCGATGCCGACGATGAAGCGGCCGACAATCAGCGTCCACGACCCCTGCGCGGCAGCCTGCACAATCGCCCCGACGATAAACACCGCGTTCGCGAGCGCAATCACCATCTTGCGGCCCAGCCACTCGGACGGGAACATCGCACACAGCGCGCCGATCAGCGCACCGAGCGACGTCGCGGACGTGATCAGCTGCTTCGTGCCATCGCTCAGCCGCCCAAAGTCCTGAAAGTCGTCCAGACTCACCAGCACAGACGACACGTAGCCCGTGTCGTAGCCAAACAGCGAGCCACACAGCGCCGCGCTCATCGTCAGCATCCACACCGTCCAGCCGACGCGCTCCATCGCCGCCGCCGCCGCGATCACCGACGTGTCGCCGACCACGTACGCTTCCGCCTGCACACTCGCCGTATCTGCTATCGACGGCGCCTTGTCGCGCGCGTGCATCTCGACGCTCTCGGGCGTCGCGCCTACACGGCTCGTCATGGCGAAAAAGCAACTCTCCTATGCCACGTGCCACTCGTCCAGGTGCACATACGCCACGCCCGGCTGGGCCGTCACTGCGCCCAGCACGACGGGCGCCTCGCCCGCGGCCTCGAGCGCCCGCACCGTGCGCTCCGACGCCGCGGCCGGCACCACGAGCACCATACCTATGCCGTTGTTGAACGTGCGCGCCATTTCCTGCGCGGCAATGTGGCCCTCGCGCTGCAGCCACGCAAACAGCGGCGGACGCTCCCAGCGCGACACGTCGATCGCCGCGCCCAGGTGCGCAGGCAGCATGCGCACCACATTCTCCGTAAAGCCACCGCCCGTGATGTGCGCGAGTCCCAGCACCTCGTGCTCGCCCCGCAGCACATGCGCCAGCGCCCGGACGTACACACGCGTCGGCGCCAGCAGCGCCTCGCCCAGCGTCGCGTACGTCGCATCCGGCCACGGGCACGGCGACGACAGCGACACACCCGCCTTGTCCACAATCTTGCGCACCAGCGAGTAGCCATTCGAGTGCAGACCACTGCTGCGCAGACCCACCAACACATCGCCCGCCTGCATACGGCTCATGCGCGGCAAGAGCGCCTCACGCTCCACCGCACCCACGGCAAAGCCCGCGACGTCGTACTCGTCGCCCACGTACATGCCCGGCATCTCGGCCGTCTCGCCACCGATCAGCGCACACTCCGCCTGGCGACACCCGTCCGCCACGCCCTGCACGACCGCCGCCGCCAGGTCCACACGCAGCTTCGAGCACGCAAAGTAGTCCAGGAAAAACAGCGGCTGCGCACCCTGCACAAGCAAATCATTCACCGACATCGCCACGAGGTCAATGCCAATCGTGTCGTGCTTGCCATACTCCAGCGCCACACGCAGCTTCGTACCCACGCCGTCCGTGCCACTCACCAAAATCGGATCACGCAGACCCAGCGCCCGCAGATCAAACATGCCGCCAAAGCCACCGAGCGAGCCCATACAGCCCACACGCTGCGTACTCTTCGCCATCGGCTTGATCCTCTCGACCAGCGCATTCCCCGCATCAATGTCGACGCCCGCCGACGCATACGTCATGTCATGCTTCGTGCGCGCCCCCGCCAGCGCGCGGTGCGCAATGTCGCGGCGGTACACCATGCCATCAAACCGGATGCTCGACACACCCGCATACACGCGCTGCAGCGCCTCATCAAGCGTCTCGCCCACCGCCGACACCGCCAGGACACGCCCGCCCGCCGTCAACAGCGTGCCATCGTCCGCACGCGTCGTGCCCGCATGGTACACGGACACATGCTCCGGCAGCGTCGGGATCTCGATCGGCACACCCGTCGCATACTTGCCCGGGTAGCCGCCACTCGCCAACACCACACTCACCGCATAGCCCGCCTTGATGCTCAGGTCCACACAGTCCAGGCGGCGCTCCGCACACGCTACCATGACATCCGCGAGCGTCGACGGATGCGCCAGCAGCTCCAGCACAGCCTCCGTCTCGGGATCGCCAAAGCGCACATTAAACTCCAGCACCTTGGGCCCCTTGCTCGTCAGCATCAGGCCCACAAACAGCATACCAACAAGCGGCATGCCATCGCGGCGCATCCCCTCCACGGTCGGACACAGCACCTCGCGGCGGATCCGCTCCTCCATACCAGGCGCCGTGCCATCGGGCGTCGGGCAGTACGCACCCATACCACCCGTGTTCAGACCCGTATCGCCCTCGCCAATGCGCTTGTGGTCCTGGCAGCCAGGCAGCGCCCGCACCGTGTAGCCATCCGTAAACGCTAGCACAGACAGCTCCGAGCCATCAAGACGCTCCTCGACGACCAGAAAATCACACGCATTTCCAAACATCTGGTGCACCAGCATGTCCTTCGCACTCTGCTTCGCCTCCTCGTCCGTCTCGGGCAGAATCACACCCTTGCCACCCGCCAGACCATCCGCCTTGAGCACCACCGACTTCGCACCACCGAGCTCATCGATAAACGCATAGCACTCCTCGATCTGATCAGCCGTGAATGTGCGGTACGCGGCCGTCGGGATCTGATGACGCGCCATAAAGTCCTTGGCAAACGCCTTCGAGCCCTCGAGCTGCGCCGCCTCTTTCGACGGACCAAACACAGCAATGCCCACATCGCGGAACGCCCGCTCCACGCCCGCCACGAGAGGCGCCTCAGGTCCCGGAATACACAGCGTCACTCTCTGCTCCTTCGCCCACCGCGCAATGTCGCTAAAGTCGCCACTCGCTTTCGGCGTACTCACGTTCGAGCACCGCGATCCAAGCGTAGCCGTACCGCCATTACCCGGTGCAACGTACACATGCTCCACACGCTCGGCACGCAGCAGATGCAGGGCCAGCGCATGCTCACGCCCACCCGCGCCAAGAATCAGAGCTCGAATGGCCGACATGACACACGGCAACCACCAGGGGCGGCCTGGCCGTGGCGTCGTTCTGCTGAGTCAGCGCTGAGCGCGCGGTCGAAAAAAAAAAAATCGGTTCGCTGGCGCTCGTTTTTTCCTCTGTCCATGTCGAAGCGAACGCTCGCCGAGCAGCCCTCGGCCCCGGAGCCCGAGCGCCGCCGCGTCGATGGCGCCCAGCCCATGAAGGAAGAGGAGGGCATGGGCGAATTCGAGGACCCCTTTGAAGACGAGATTGAGAGTGACGGTGAAATCGTACACCACGAGGATGACGACATGGACGAGGAGGACGACGAGCCCGAAACACAGACCAAGCCGTTCATGCCGGGCACCATGCAGCTGGAGGAGGGACAGACGCTCGTTCCCGATCAGTCAGCGTACCACATGCTGCACCGCATGAACGTGACGTGGCCGTGCTTGTCGTTCGACTTTCTCCGGGATCATCTCGGCTCGCAGCGGCAAAGCATGCCGCACACCGCCTACGTTGTGGCTGGTACACAGGCGGATACGGCGAAGAACAACGAAGTGCTTGTCATCAAGGCAAGCTCGATGCACCGCACACAGCACGATGATGGTACGTACCCCTTTTCGTGGCTGGCGATGATGTCTTGAGGCATTTGGCTGTATGAGCGGCGCACGCTGCTCGATGCCGAAAAACAACTCGCTACCTATCTTATTCTGTCTGAGCCAAGCCACGAACTGCGCATGAGTGGGACTAACGCCGCAGCTGCCTCCGATGACGATGATCAGGACGACGACGTCGACGAAGACGCCGTCCTGGAATACAAGACCATTCCGCACTTAGGCGGCGTCAACCGCGTGCGCGCTGCCCCGACGACGACGCCCACGTCGGACCTGGAGCCGTGCCTGGATGCATACCCCGTCGCGACGTGGTCCGAGACGGGCAAGGTGCATATTTGGGACGTGCGCCCTCTCTTCAATGCTCTCAACGTGCCTGGCACGACGATCGACAAGAAGAAGATCGAGACGCCTCTCTTCACTGTGAATGCACATCGCACGGAAGGATTCGCGATGGACTGGGGCGGCCTGCTGGGCGGTGGAGCGTCGGGTCATGCGGGCCACTTGCGTCTCTTGACCGGTGACATGCACAGCAAGATCTTCCTTACCACTAGTAACAATACGGGCTTTACGACGCACGCCACGCCGTTCGAGAGCCACACGTCCTCCGTCGAAGACTTGCAGTGGAGTCCGACGGAGCCGACGGTCTTTGCGTCGTGCTCGGCGGACCGCAGTATCCGCATTTGGGACGTGCGGATCAAGTCGCACCGATCCGCTCTTACGGTCGACGCCGCGCACGAGCAAGACGTGAATGTGATTAGCTGGAACCGCGGCACGCAGTTCCTGCTCCTCTCCGGCGGCGATGACGGCGCCCTGAACGTATGGGATATGAGGTCGTTCAAGCCGAACCAGACCCCGAGTCCCGTGGCGCACTTTGACTGGCATCGCGCGCCGATCAGCAGCGTAGAGTGGCATCCCGAGGAAGACAGCATCTTTGCCGCCTCAGGCCGCGACGACCAAGTCACGCTGTGGGACTTGGGCGTCGAGCGCGACGACGAAGAAGATCCCGCGCAGCTGCCCAAGGGACCGAATGGCCAACCGGTGCCGAGCCAGCTGCTTTTCTGCCACCACGGTGCGTCGGATATCAAGGAGGTGCACTGGCACCCCCAGATCCCTGGTATGCTCGGCTCGACGTCGTCGGATGGCTTCCACTTTTTCAAGACGATCTCGGTCTAAGCATAGCTCCTTGTACGATAGATGCAACACTATGAAACTGTTCTTCGGCGGCTCGTTTTCTGGCAGTAGGGCTCCTTGTCCTCGCCCGTGTACGTCCACGCGCGCAGTGCGTCGGCCACTTCGGGCGGCAGCGAAGCCTTGCACAGTCTGTCATAGTCGTACGCCACACACTCAAAGTCGGCCTCGGCGACAATGGCGCTCTGCGCCACAGAGTACGCCTGCGAGCGCACCGTGACGCGATCGGCGAATTTCATCGGCAGCGCAGCCTGACCGATCACCACCGTGTCAGGGTACGTAACCGGTCGGCGGTAGCGGCAGTACGTCGAGGCCAGAATGATGCCCACGCCCCGGCCCCGTACCAAGTTGCTAGCGATCTCGGGGCTCAGGGTGCGGGACATGCGCTCCATCCATCGCATGCGCGCCGACTCAAACCACCGGATATAGTGGGCATTGTTGACGTGTTGGTACTGGTCATGCTCGCCCCATACCACGGGCTGCCGAAAGATGGCCGTGCGCGGAAAGCCGCGTCGTGATAACGCTTCCTCGGCCTCGTTGATCCGTGCTTCATAGGCTGCATTCTCACGAAGCACCTCCTCCGTCGAAATTGGGTGGTACATGCGCACGCCTCGTGCTCTGGGCAGGACACCTGCGCGCAGGATGTGCCGCACAGACATGGTGGTGGCAAAGTAGGTGGGATCTATAGATCGGGCGAATAATGCCGTGGAGGTCGACGTTCTTCCGGCGTTCGGAGGCGCATTTGGAGGGGCGCCGTCGGTGAAGAGCGGCGCGGTCGCTTGCGGATCGCATCTGGCGCAGGCTCAGACGTGGGAGATGGCATGACGTATACGTCATCGAGCATGGAAAAGCCGACGATCCGGCATAAAGTAGAGAGTACGGGTTCGGGCAACGTGTCTGGATCGAGGGGCGCCATGTCGAGGCCGTCTGGGAGCACATCGCCGAGCTCAGCGCCCTCTTCTTCCAGCACGTGTGGATCGCAGGTGAGTGAAGGCACGATAAAACTCGGTGCTCCGGTGAGCTTGGACAGGGTCAGGCGCTGATATGGGCCATGGGATGGAGGGGGCAGGGGACGCGGAGTGGGCGAGGCAAGCATGTCGGCGTCTGTGCGAGACAAGAGCATGGACGGATTCACGGAGCGGGCCAGGTCGTATGTCGGCATCACAGCATGGCCAGATCTGTTCTCAGCGATGTATTCGTTGTCGTGAGCCTGGTCTGCCTCGTCCTTGGGAGCCGCAGCTGGATGATCTGGGAGCCCTCGATCTTGACTGGGTGGATGCACCTCTTGACTTTTCGGCTCTTCTATAGGTGTTTCCTCCTGTTCATTCTCGTCTGCTCGCTCTGGACTTTTCTGATCTTTTCCGCTTTCCGATTCGTCTTCTTCCTCTTGGCGTTTCTCGCCCTCTTGCTCTTCACGCGTCTCGTTCACTTTCAGGTCATCTTGGCTCTCCTCCCCTCCTTCCTCTTCACCTTCCACCCCTCCTTCCTCTTCACCTTCCCTCCCTTCATCTTGTCTTTCCCCCTCTTCATTAGCTTGGCTTTCCTCCCCTGCTTCATCCTCGCTATCCATTTCGACCTCGTCCTCTTTATCTTCGCTGACTTCC
>ERZ1029854.533-NODE-533-length-14251-cov-7.892575_pt1 | contig 14251 bp, 6 predicted proteins | sample MGYA00519239_ERZ1029854 | MGnify/ENA primary metagenome ERZ1029854 (study PRJEB33666, sample SAMEA4610917) | skin metagenome | biome: Human-associated habitat; feature: Malodor aspect; material: skin | place: Philippines | collected 2015-08 ... | reverse complement strand
TACTTTGCAGTATAGGTGTCCTTCGAAACAGCATACAGGCTGTTGTGCTGTCTGCAGACACAAGTGACATGCATTGAACGCGCGCATATTTTCTTTCGACAGGCGCAAACTTCGTGAGCCCCAGCGGTCCTTGAGCATTCTTACAGGTAAGATGTCGCTCGTACATACTGGTACTCGGCATAGGTAAAATGGCCTTGGGCGGAATTCTGTTTCGAATGACGCGTCATGGTACGACGATAAAGAGAGGGGCACGTGTCGAAAATAAGAGACCAAGGCGCAACACAGCCAAGACGGATCGTGTTTATGAGATCTATCGACAGCTCTAGTGACCCTCGCCCGAGGCAGCCTGCATATTGAACGTATTCCATTGACCAGGGGGAGCGGGCACCTGAAGTGGTTCGTGTCTGTGGGTGAGTGAGCAGCAAAAAAGGATACGTACGGCTTCCAGTCAATCATCTTGGTAGCAAGGTGGAATTCGTCATTCGCCTGGTCGACGATTTCCTCAATAAGACCCGCGTCAATGGCAGCGACGACTCGGTCAATGGCGGCCTCGGAGCCGTACACAGTCTCGCGCGACGTGGGCGTCATGGCCTCCTTCACAATATCAAGGCGCTGTTGCGTCACAGCCTCCGACGATTGGCGAAAGACAGCAGACTCGGGCAGACCCTTGAGCACATTCAGCGTATGGGTATACGTCGACACAAGCTCCGGCAGCGGATCGGGATGAATCTCAAGACCAGCAATATTAGTCGTGCGCTTTGTGCGCAAAAACTTGGTGGCTGTGCTGGCGCGCATGGCCGAGGGAACGAATCGCACTGCCTTGGTCGCAAACATGGTCGTGGTGATCGTCGTACAAAAGGCAATCTTCCCTTGGCTCATGGCTCTGGCCCCTTTCCTAGCAGGCCCGACGGTCAGGGCTACTTACACTCGGCCGAGCACCTCCACTATGCGCACCTCGTTCGAGAGAGGTGCCTGTGCTCCTAAGGGCTACGGCTGTCGTGTCCCACCATGATGCCCTATGAAGCGGTGCCGGCGCCGCCACCTAACGGTATGTCCTCAAGAGTTGCATTCTTACAGACAGAGTATCATGGATCCATGGACGCTAAAGGTGATGTGCGCCCAGGCTATTACTACCACACGATACCAGTCCCGGTGCCTGACCCGCCCACATACTATTCGTACCATGGACCGGCGCACCCGCCGCCACCCCGCTCATTACCACCGCTCGGAATGTCAGAGTCGCATGAAGCGTATACTGGCGGTGCTATGCGCGACATGCAGGTACATCCTGTGTCATTACCGCCGCTGTCGCGGTATCCGCCCGAGTCGATGGACTATGTACCGATGCGCAACATGATGCCACATGAGTTGCCGCCGCCACCCATGCCGCATGATGACGGCGCGAATCGTCTAATGATGCCGCACGAGCCGCGTATGCCTGTAGGCATGGTGCATGAAGAACCTCCGCCTTTGGCGCGTCGAATGCCGACCATGCCACAGCCTCGGTCCTCGTCCGTCCGACGTATGGCAATGCCGCCGATGCCGCCATCGCATATGGTTGAACCACCTGCATCAAAGCGCGATCGTAAGCGCAAGGAAGTCCTTGAGCGCCTCGATCGTGTCCATTGGGATGTCTTGGAGCATCGCGAGCCCATCTATCAGGATGCGTTCATGGGTCTTACATCGACATACCATGCTTTGATGATGCGTCCATCCTACGTGCGTGAGTACGCGATGGAACTGGCAGATCAGACAGTTTGGCGAGAACGCTCGCTGCGCGAGGCATCGCTGTACTTTGCATTTATGTCCGATCGGAGCCAACATACGTACGATACAGAGAGTACCAAAGCCGAAGACGAAGCGCGTATCTCGAAACGAAATATTCGCGACAAAATGTTGGGTGTAATTGAAGAGCGCAAGAAGCGTCTAAAAGAGGAACGCGATAGCGGCGAGTTTGCTGGCGACCCTATCGTGGAGTCAACGCAGCGGCCGCACTCAACGCGACAGTTGCGCAACAAGGACGGCTCTGCAGGTGGCACGCCGGCACGGATTGGACAGCTACTTGACTATGACGACGTGCTTGCGAACGGGTACCCACGCATCGCCAAAGCCGTGGCCCAGTTGCTGGGATGGACTGTGGCCGATGCCACAACGACCATTACGTCGGCCAAGGCGGACAACGATGCGCATGGTATGCTCCTGTGCAAAAGTGCTTCAGACGGCAGCAGTATCCGACTACCGCTATACGAGACCTTTGCGTCGCAGAGCTCGCTACTGGCCGGCATCAACTTGGCAGCCTCCGGCAAAAATAGCAGCAAGAAAAAAGAGGCGGCATCCAAGCTGTCGTCCAGGACCCTTTCCTCGGCCAACTCAAACGCCACTTCGACCTCAGCCAGTCCGGATCGCAGCGATGACGAAGACGCCGTGTCCGCCACGCCCCTCTTATCGTCGGGAGGCGGTCGCCTGCGTTGGGACACGGCGCGGTGCCTTAGTCAGCTGACGGCGGCCAAGGACCTGGAAGTGGAAGCCGACCTGATTCACATTCATCAGATCGGGACCAAGCGGCGTCGTCGCTAACGTGTCATACTATACATATCATACCTATTACAGCGCGTGAGCGACACCCGCCGACTCGAGCAAGCGCAGCACCGCCAGGGGCGCGCCGTCTTGTTCATTGGCGTCGCAACCGATCGTGTACCGCACCTGCGCCCGCGCAAGTCCATTGAATGTCGAGGATGCACACAAGGTGTATGCGCCCATATTTTCGTATACAAGCCAGTCGCCCACGTCAAGTGTGCGCGGCAGGTGCGTCAGCGGCAAGATGCAGTCCATGCTGTCGCACGTCGGGCCCCACACGCTGCAGGGCCACAGGTCCTGTTGGACGCCCGGTGCGTGTTGGTGAGCCTGATACACATACTGCCGCTGCATCGAGAGCACCTTGGGCTGTACATTTTGGTGATCGAATAGAATACAGTTAAATGCGCCGTATGTGCCGTCATTTTGGTAGTACATGGCTTTGGGCCGCGTCGAGTCCTCGTCGTCCTGGCTCGACTCTGACACGCGCCGAGCAATAATATTCGTGGCAAGCGAAAAAGCGTGGTACACAAAGAAACGGCCGGGTTCGGCAATAATGCGCAGCCCGCTAGGCACAAGCGAGCCGCCCGGCGCAAATTCATGGTCAGGAAAGTAGTCCAACAGTGCTGAACGCACAACCTTGGCTATAGCCTCAAAGTTGTCGTGTTCAAAGCCGCCGCCAATATCGAGAAAGTCGAACGTGTAGCCATGCTCGCGGCCCATATCAAATGCCTTGCGTGAGCGGCACAGGGCATCGCGGTACGCCTCGGGATCAAAGCACCCTGAACCGACATGAAAGCTTACACCGACAACGTCCAATTCGAGTTCCCGCGCCTTGGCCAGCAGACGCGGCACATCAGCGAGCGGCGCACCGAACTTGATACCCAACTGACACACACTCTTTGAATCATCCGTGAGAATACGCACAACCAGCTTGCACTTTGGGTGGAAGCGCTTTATCTTGTACAATTCATCAATGTTGTCGAACGTAGTCAAAGAAATATTCTGTGATGCTGCGCGACGCACAAACGACGATGCCTTGCATGGATTCGCGTAGATGATCCGTGACGGTGAGACACCCATATCGATGATGCTTTGTATTTCGCCATTCGATGCACAATCGAAACCAAGGCCTAATGCCGCGAGAAGATGCAGCACAAGCGGCTCTGGATTGCATTTGACTGCGTAGAAGGGAATGATTTGCGGCAGCTCCCGCACCCAGCGCATATACTGGCGGTACACCATAGCCAGGTCAGCCACGAAAAATGCGTTCTCGCCGTCTGCATCACATGTGTCAACATCAATTTGATCCAGTACCGTCTCAAGCTGTGCGGCCGTCGAGCCTCGGTACAGCAGTGTTTCCAGCGTCGTTTTAGCTAGAGGTGACATGGCCAGCTCAGTTACATTGTCCGGTGGTGGCGTGAATGCACGCACATCATCGTGTACCATAGGCGCTGCAAACATGTCTTCAAGTGCTTCGAGACCTCCAACCTTCGAGTATGGCGTGGGTCGTCGACAAAGAACGAAGCAGGTTAAAAAAAAAATAAAAAAAGTGGCGCGGTGGCCATGCGTCTGACAGCCTGTCATTACGAGGGCTGACTAATCATGGCCATCGCAGAGTTCGGCTCTGGTCGCCCTCTAGCTGCCCTGAGGCAACGGATTGTGACCTCCACACTCATCCCTGATCCTTCCAACCACCACCCACCAACAGAAATTCTTTCGCACTTCATCCATCCTCTTGACAGGCACTGCATCAAGTCGGACCGACATGTCGCGCTCACAAAATTGTGATGCTTCGGTCACTGGAGCTCAAGATGGCTTGCCGGTCAATGCTGATCTGAAACAAGAGCAGACGGCCGACGCTCCACCACCCGCAAAGAAAAAGCCATCGACGCGTCGCAAAGTCAACATGGCTTGCATTTACTGCCGCCGAAGCCATATGACGTGCGACGAAAATAGGCCTTGTCAGCGCTGCATTAAGCGAGATATCGGCCATCTTTGTCGTAACGAGTCCACGACCAGCAGCACCCATGGAAGTCGCTCCAGATCTGCGCGCAAGCAGACTGCCGCAGTGACTCCTTCACAGGGACCCCCACCACCCTCCGTGCCTGCAGTGGCACAGACATCTAACACCATGATCTCGCCATATGCGCTTGTTAATATGAACCAGGTCGCTGCTAATCGGGGCGTACTACCCCAGGACTTGAATGACTCGTCCGCTGCATCAAGCGCCAATGTGCTGCCTTTGGATCACGGCCTCGTGCAGTCAACACAGCCCCAAAGCTTTCCAACTGGCGTTTCTTTGCCAAGCAATCATGTTTTTAATGCAGGATTACTTGATATGACCTTTAATACGCCAGCAGGCTCAGACATTTCCCTTATTACGGCCCAGACTCCCTCTTCATCTATCCCAAACTCTAAGCAAACAGATGTGGACTCGACGTCCCCGCTTTTTCGACAGCTTCAGAGCCTTACTGCTACTCCCCCCAGCAGTAGTGAGAATGTGAGCATGGAACCGTTCGCCGAGTCAGCGCCAGCCCAAACCGTATTTGCCGCGCAGCGCGAATCAACTCTTGGGATAGAATCTGATAAGGCGCCTTCATCGACTCAGATGTCGGGCATTCAGCTGGGCGGAACAGCATGGCTTGGCTTGGGAGGCACCTCTCAGCAAACCGGAGATGCAGGAGGTGGCAGTGAACTTGACACTCTAAACGAGTTCCTCAATTCTTTAGATGATGATAAAGTGATGCGTTCGAATGAGCTTTTTTCCCTGCCGCTCAAGTCTGATGACCCTATGATATCCACTTTACCCTTTGGATCACAAGATTCAGGCACACTTAGCAATACCTCGTCTTCTGTGGGGCTGTCGTCATCGTCGCATCACCGGCGGCACTCATTTAGTGGAACATTGGATCCCGACAAGTTGAGCGAACGTCCAATGGACCTGTCAGCATCAGCACCTTCCCTGTCGAGTGGTGTGGACACCAACTCATCCAGTACGGATTCTCTGGCAACACTGAATCGACAGTCTCCTAGCAAGACGACCGACTCCAAGACCGAGCGATTTTTGCTTACTGCCGCGGACCAAACGGATGGAAGTCGTGACGAACGACTCCAACAGGTCATCCGTGCCAAATGGGAGACTGGCTTGTTGCGCCCTTTCAATCATGTACATGGCTATGCTCGGTTGAATGAATGGATGGAAAAGAATGTGTCGCCGGCTTCGCGTCGCCGTATACTACGTCCGCTCTCTGTCTTTAAGCCCGTATTTATCGCATTATCTAAGAGTCTCACAAATTATGACCTGATTTGTGTCGAGGAAGCTTTCGAGCGACTCCTTCTGGACTATGACCGTGTATTTTCGATCCAGGGCATTCCGGCGTGTTTGTGGCGACGTACGGGCGAAATTTACAAGGGAAACAAGGAGTTTTCTGAGCTGGTTGGTATGCCAATCCAAGCGCTCCGCGATGGCCGATTGTGTATTTATGAGCTGATGGCCGAAGAGAGCGCAGTAAACTACTGGGAGAAATATGGCTCCGTGTGCTTTGACTCGAGTCAGAAGGCAGTGCTTACCATGTGTACCCTCAAGACACGAAACAAGGCGCTGCGTTCGGGATTGAACAGTTCGCGATCGTCCGAGGGAGGCATATCTCCTCAAGATACCCAGAACACAGATACGGACAGCTCACATACTGCCACCTCGTCGGATGAGGCAGCGAAATATACGTCGCGGCATATTTCATGCTGCTTTAGTTTTACAATTCGGCGTGACAAGTGGAATGTACGTTGGATCTACCTAACTAACACCGCAGATTCCCACCATGATCGTTGGCGTACGTGTAACAACTCGACCGATCGTACTTACCGCGACAGAATTTTTTGCCCACCGAACCCGTATCCAATTCCGCGAGCTGCTGACAGCCGCCGACGTACATGCAGGTAACATAGGAATATGCACGTGATATACGACTTCCTCCAGTGCACGACACGCGCAAGGGGCCACCAGCCGCGCATTATGCAATGCCTCCACGTATAGCATGCATGATGAAGCAATGCACGTCTGCCTTGCAGGTGCGCGCGACGCGGCGCCAGACCCTGCGACGTCAGTCACTCCGGCCACGAGCACCAATTTTCCCATCCGCTTCGTTTCGACCTGGCTTGGTGAGCAGACTTCGACGCTCGTTTATTGTGACCTGCTGCCCAGTAGACTGTGTGCATGATGTCCGCACAGTACTCATCTGCAGGGGCGCCACTACAATCCAGGGCATCACGCCCTGCGTCTGCGCTGCGTACTGTAGCACAGCCGTTACAGGTCGCTACTAACACGCTTGGTACGCGCAAGCGTACCAAAGACATGGCTTCGATTTTCGACAAGCGATCCGCGTCGAACAATCGCGAAGCAACACGCCCTGTCGCACCACCACTTAAATCGGCACAGGCTGCACGACGAGGACCTACGCCGTCTGACATCCGACCCGCTCCACCCATTTCTACGGCACAGGTGCAGCCAGTGCCACCGCCCGTCGGAGTAAACGGAGGACGACCTCAAACACGGTTCGAGCGTGAGAAGAAGCGCCACTACAATGACCCGCCCCATGTGGGTCCATGGAAATTGGGTAAGCTGATCGGGCAAGGTGCATCAGGCCGCGTTCGTCTCGCGATACATACGCGCACGCAGCAGCTAGCAGCCGTCAAGATCATTCCAAAGCAGATGCTCATCAATAGCCGCATGAGTCTGCGGGATCTGAGCGCGAAACAAGACAAACTCACACTTGGCATCGAGCGTGAAATTGTGATCATGAAGCTCATTGTGCACCCGAATTTGCTAGGTTTGTGGGACGTGTATGAAACGAGCAAAGAGCTTTTTCTTGTGATGGAGTACGTCGCAGGAGGCGAGTTGTTCGACTATCTCGTGGCGCGTGGCCGTCTTCAACCACATGAGGCCCGGCAGTATTTCCGGCAAATTATATTTGGTGTGGATTACTGCCACACCTTCAGTATTTGCCACCGTGACTTGAAGCCTGAGAACTTGCTGCTCGATGGCTCACGCAGCACGGTCAAGATTGCAGATTTTGGTATGGCTGCGCTTCAGCCAACGGAGAAGATGCTGGAAACGAGCTGCGGAAGCCCGCATTACGCAAGTCCAGAGATTGTAAGTGGTATGACATACGATGGTACAGCGAGTGATATTTGGAGTTGCGGTATTATCCTATTCGCTCTTTTGTGCGGCCGCCTTCCTTTTGACGATCCCAACATCCAAGTACTCTTGGGCAAGGTACGTTCTGGCAAGTTTGCCATGCCATCGCACCTGGAACCCTCCGTTCAAGACCTCATTAGCCGTATGCTTCAGGTGGACCCGAAGAAACGCGCCAGCATGCAGGAGATTTGCTCGCATCCGTGGTTCACTGACAATGGCCGACTTTCTTCCCAAAATCCCGTCACATCGGAAGTCGGCACCTTGTCGAAGGAACCCATCCGGCTAGCAGAGATCGACCCAGACATTCTTGGCAACCTCAGTACATTGTGGCCGGAACTTTCGCACGAGCAGATTATCCGAAGGCTTCTCCAGTCAGGACAGAACTGGCAAAAGACATTTTATACACTCCTTGTAATCCACCGTGATACGCACAGTTCTGACGACGAAGAAGAGGCAGATGACCTCGACGAGGACGAACGGCTCCAGCTCAAGCAGGCCAGCGCACAAGCACCTCCGCTCGTCACCACGGCTCCATCGAGCGCGGAATCGCAGCCCATCTCACCCCGCGTAGCGCCACCCATCGTTCCAGCATCTATGGGAACGCCATTAACGCAGGCTGTACAAGACCCTATTGAACATCGCCAGGTCAGTGTGTTACATGAGGGTCTCGATGAGCGTGAGCCTGCGCCTGTAGTCACGCCCGTGGGACCGCCAGCGGCCGCTCAGCTTACCTCAACACCACCTCGCACTGCGCCTGGTCGTACAGCTGGTAGGATGGACTCATCAAGTAATTCGACGTTGAAGAGCATGTCAGTGGATGAGGATTACAGCTCCAAGGATACTGCTCAGGCGCCAGCCAGCAATGCAGCTTCTGTATGGCTCATCGAGCAAGTGCGTGCTGAGCATGCACGGTCAGAGCAACTCAAGAACGAACAGCTCGAGGCAGAGAAGCGTCGGATGGAGCAACTCAAGGCTGAGCGCATAATGACTGAGCAGCGCAGAATTGAGCAGGCAAGGGCTGAACAAGCAAGGGCTGAACAAGCAAAGATCGAACAAGCCAAGGCTGAGCAAGCAAAGATCGAACAAGCCAAGGCTGAGCAGCTCAAGGCCGAACAAGCAAAGATCGAGCAAGCTAGAGTCGAGCAAGCTAAAGTCGAGCAAGCAAGGGCTGAGCAAGCAAAGATCGAACAAGTCAAGGCTGAGCAGCTCAAGGCCGAACAAGCAAAGATCGAGCAAGTAAGGGCTGAGCAGCTCAAGGCCGAGCAAGACAAGGCTGTAAGGCTTAAGGAACAAGTCCGGATAGAGCAAGCCAAGACAGAACAGCTCAAAGTCCAACGAGCAAAGGCCGAACAGACAAAGGCTGAGCAACTCAAAGCCGAGCAGATTCGCCTTGAAAGGGCTCGTGCGGAGCAAGCTCGTGAAGTGGCTGAGTCTAAGCAGATGCCATCGCGTGAAGATGCATCGGGCCGACGTTTGTCGTCCCTGTTCACGACACTGACTGGACGCAAGCCCTCGTTTGCATCGATCAGACAAGCGTCAGGCAGTTCTTCGCGAAGCTCGATGGATGTCCGTCCTGCGCCACCTGTGATGGAATCGACGACCATCCGTCCATCGACGAAGGCATCTACTCTTGCGTTTGGCGCATCGCTGCCACGCAAGCCTGTGCCTTCGACTGAGGTGCCCAAGATGCCCCGTGTATCTGAACAGGTTGTGGAGCCTGAAACAAATAAGCCGGTGGTGCAGGCTGCGAGCACGATTCGACCCACTCAAAAGGAGCCAGTGTCACAGGCCGCTCCGCCCGATGCTGCTGCATGGAAACAGCGTCTGCCTTCTTTGTCACAACCAGCGCGTTCTGTATCGCAAAATGGTCGTGATGATAGCACCGGTGAAGATTCATTAATGCGCATGTTTATGCGTGAGATTGCTGATGAACTCGACTCGCTCGATGCTATGAGCACGTCGATGGCCATGCCGATGCCCACATCGCAGGCGCCGCCAGCTCAAGCAGCGCAGCCGGCGAAATTAGCGCAGCCGGCGAAATCGCAGCCGGCGCCTTCCATGTCATTATCGTCTGACTCTGAGCCTGATGCATCTGTACAGAGCGCGAATCGCTATGACGATGCGAATGAAGACTCTTTGCTTGTTGCAAGCCACGAGCCATCTCTGCCTGACACCCAAGCGGGTGCGTCTAAGCGTATCCAGACGCCCGTGTATGCGGCCTTTGCACGGCATGCCAAGAATCAAAATCCAGCACCCACGACACGCGCGCCGCTCCGACCGCGACAGAGCGAAGGCCGAGCTCAGGTGCCGGGCATGCCCCAGGTTCGGCAACCCCAAGGCGCTCGCGATATCCCACCGCCGGGCGAGCTCAAGTCGCCACGCATGTCGCAGACACTCGACAGCCCTCCGGCCAGTCCCCCTATGCGTCCTGGTGCTGCGATGCCTTCAAGCAAGCAGCCACCGGTCGGACAGCGCATGCCCACGAGGCCGCCGACAGCATCGCCGCCACTGCCCCAGAGCCCGCATCCTGCCATGTCTGTACGTCCAGTATCGCCCCTGCCGACGTCGCCCAAGCCGAATTTGTCCGTGGGCATGGGTCGTCCATCCAGCCCGACTATGCCGAGCAGGGTACCTTTGTCGAATCCTGCCGTGTCTGCCGGCCGACCCACCAGCCCGACCATGCCGAGCAGGATGCCCATGTCGAGCCCTATGGCGTCCGCAAGCCGACCATCCCAGCCTGGTCCCTCGTCGCCAGGCCGATCACAAAGTCCGATGGCATCGCCCGGACGCCCGACCAGTCCGACGACGTCAGCTTCCCGACCCAAGACCATGCCACCTCCGCAACAGCCATCAAGTCCGCTTGGCAGCCCACGGCGACCCCAGAGTCCATTTGACTTGGCCAGTCGCAGCTCGTCGGTGGCGTCGCCCAAGCCATCAGGTCGCACAGTGTCATCTGGCACAGGCAGCAGTAATTGGACAGTGCGCACGCGCCGGAGCTTTATGGGCGCACTGCGTGGCCATGATGACGAGCCCAAGGGCCTCGGCCTGGACATTATTGGCGTTGACTCCGACGCCCCACACGTGCCTCAGCGGCCCACGTCGCCGATGGGTGGCGATGCGCAGTCGATTGGTGCGCGGCAGTCATGGTTCCATGGCCTTTTACCCAGGCGCCAGATGCACGTCCTGATGTCTGTCGAAAACCTCACACTTACGATGAAAGAATGTGATGCTCTGCTGGCCCAATTGGGCGCAACGCCCACGGCCATGTCGCGGGCGCAGATGAGCTATCCACTCACGCAGCAGGGCCCAAAGCAGTACCTGCTCGAGAAGTTGTTTGACCCCAAGATGGGTCAAACTGCGCAGACATGCAAACCAATGCGCTTCCGCGTCGAGTACACTATTTTGCCCGTGCGCTCGCAGAGAGGAGGCCGTAATGTGACGCCGACGTCGCCGGGCATGCCAGGCTTTGATCCACGCTCCAACCGCCCCATGTCGCCCGTGCTGGGGGGTGGACCATCGACGTTAACGCCATCCTTCGCGACTAGTGTGACATTGACACACGAAAAGGGCTCGCTCACAACGTTCCGCCTATTCATGGACAGGCTGCGCCGCAACTGGGATTTGGATACGTGCGAGAAAGAATAACCCTCATTTGATTAGAATTGGATAGATATACATGCCTACATCCTTATGGGTATCCACCTACGATGCTGCCTCACGACCCAGGTCGTCCGAGGACCGCACGATCCATTCACGATGCGCCTCGTCCTCCACGACTAAGCGCTCGCCGGCATACATGCGGTTCGTAATGGCCGCGCGCTGGAGCACTTGGAGCTCTTCCGTAGCCTCTTGGTAAAATTTGCTCAGTTTGTCCGCCGACATGGGCTGCACCGACGGCATGGCCTTATTGGTAGTCGGCACGTTGGAGAGCAAGCTGTTGCTTGCGTTCACGTTCTCTGCAGCCGACGACGTCTCTGGGTACAAGAGTGCTCGGAACTGGTCGCGAGTGCGACGCACGAAGTATTCGCGGAAGTTGTAAGATGCAAAAGAGCGCGCCGTCGCAAGGTGCGCTCGGTACAGCATCAAAATTTGCTCACGGGTTGGCGCTACCACCGACATGCTGCAAGGGAAAAAGGCAAGTGGCAAAGGGGGACGACTGGCGATGGGACGAGAGGCCTCCGTGCTTAGATAAGACAGCTCCACCACCACCGATGGGCCTCGAGGAGCCAGGGTAGGCCACGAGCCATGTCAGGCGTCTCATCAGGATCGCCGACGCTCCCGCCCAATGCAGAGCGGATGCCACAGACGCCGCAGCTGCATGCTCTCCTCACGATCATTCGTGACAAGAACACACAGCGCTCCGACTTTATCTTCTACTCGGACCGAATTATCCGGCTCTTAGTCGAAGAGGGTCTGAATCATTTGCCTGTGTTCGAGCACACAGTCAACACGCCGACGGGCGTACCATACCATGGCGTTGCATTTCAGGGCCGGATATGTGGTGTGTCAATACTCAGGGCCGGTGAAGCTATGGAGGCGGGTCTCCGAGAGTGCTGTCGCAGTGTGCGCATAGGCAAGATTCTGATCCAGCGCGACGAAGATACCGCCAAGCCGAAGCTATTTTACGCCAAGTTGCCAGAAGATATTGCGGATCGCTGGGTCCTTCTTCTTGATCCGATGCTGGCAACGGGCGGATCGGCCATCCAGGCGATGCAGGTGTTGGTGGATCACGGCGTCCAGCCCAGCAAGATTTTGTTCCTCAACATGATTGCGAGCCCTGAGGGTCTTCACAATGTGTGGAAGGCATTCCCAGACGTGCGTGTAATTTCGGCCTGGGTTGATACCAAGCTATCTGACCGCAATTATATTCTTCCAGGTCTGGGTGATTACGGTGATCGGTACTATAGCGGCTAGTAGAACCAACAGGGTGAACACGAGACCCCAGCGTCGCTGGAGTGTCACAATGCTATGCCAAGGTACCTTGCAAACGCGAGCTCGGTATGTGGGGTGTATTGCATAGCAGATATCAACCACGCCAAGAGAGCACGTCGTCATACACACGCCTGTGTGCTTGTGCGCGTGTCCATGGTACATTAAGATCGCTGTGTATCCCAAAATACGCGAGCACCTGGTGGTGGCAGAGACGGCAAAGCTATGCCCTTTTGGTCTGCGCATGCATGCGGCGGCAGCGGCGGCAGCTTATGATCTGCCGTGGCCGCCTGCCGAAGCTGTGACATGTGCGACATGCGCGCCTTGGCTGATCGCCGTCCGCCACAGGTAGCATAGTTTGGAGAACGAAGCTCCACACTTTCCACCACCAAACTGACTCCGTCGTGTGTATTTCCCCAGCTCCGACTTTGGATGCCGCCACGGTGGGAGCCCTTGTACAGCACCAGCTTTGGCGCGATTCGTAGGATTACAGAGAGATCACAGGTGGATGTCGGCACGATTCGCACGGGTGCATGTGCTTGCGGCGGTGCCGGCGGCCCACCCAGCTGCTCGACTTCGCGGTCAGAGAGGGCCTTCCATGCCTTGGCAACACGAGGACAGCCGCCACCACAGAGCCACTCAGGCACGCCGGGAATGTGCGGCGCCTCAATCCAGCCTGCATGGACACACATAGCAAGCACGTCTGAATCGTCCGTGTACACGTCCGTGCCCCAGAGTTGGCGGGATTCCAAGCTGCGCTGGCCCCAAAATTTCCAAGCGGCACGTTCGAGCGTCGGTTCGTCAAGTGAGTGCACAGGCAGCGGCGGGAGTGAAGAGGATGGTAGCTGCTCCGCTGGCACCGTGCGGCGCACGCGCTTGTGCATGCGCTCCTGTGCTCGTCGCTCGTTCCATGCATGTGTGAGTCGAATCTCGCGATTGATGCGCGCATGCTCCAATCCTCGCCAGCCTAGCCGCCAACGCCCGCGGAACTCGTCTGAAGGAGGCATATACGAGGACGCACGGTCCAGAGCGAGCGTAGGCGCCATGCCCTGGTCCGCCTCACGAGCAATACGCTCATTCACTTCCGCCTGTAGCTTGGCTTCTTCTCGACGCCATTCGTCTTCGGTGATACCGAGACCAATGGAACGGCCACTAATACGCACCTCGATCGTTGCACCGATATTGTTGACCAGCAACTCTGTTGGGATCGATGAAGCGCCGGTGGGATCGTACAGAATCGAGCCTAAATGCCGCACAGCACGACCCCGATCCAAACCAAGACCGAAAAGGGGCAAATTCTTCGGCTGCGCTCCTGCTTCCCCGCGTTGCTCCATGCGCCTAATTTCCTCCATTTGTTCACAGTGGTCCAAAAACTGCCACACAGGCTCGTTGTCCACACGCGGCCCACTCGCGAGTTCACGGAGCTTATGTTCCAGGGGTGACATGGGCGCTAACTCAGTCTGTGTCTCGGCGGCCTGGACTTGCTCTTCCATCGCTGGAGCTGGATGTGTCTCCTCGCTCGCCGGCGGCGTGACACGGTGGTGGTGGTGG
>ERZ1029854.528-NODE-528-length-14309-cov-14.634559_pt1 | contig 14309 bp, 12 predicted proteins | sample MGYA00519239_ERZ1029854 | MGnify/ENA primary metagenome ERZ1029854 (study PRJEB33666, sample SAMEA4610917) | skin metagenome | biome: Human-associated habitat; feature: Malodor aspect; material: skin | place: Philippines | collected 2015-08 ... | reverse complement strand
CAAATCTAACCCCGCGACACGCCGACACCAGACACACATTTTGACCCTTAACCCCGGACCGGAGGTCGTCGAGAAGCAAAAGCCCCGGCCCGCACTCCGTGGAGTACCGGTCGGGACTTCTCTGTGCCCGGGGGGGGACTTGAACCCCCACGTTCTTGCGAACACTGGCACCTGAAGCCAGCGCGTCTGCCAATTCCGCCACCCGGGCGGGCGACTTGATCAATATAGAACGCCCGGGGAAGAAACTACAAACCCGCAGGATGGGCATGATTTTACGCGTGGATACGGCGTTTGCGGATAGGTCGTGTCGGGGTAGGCACCTATACTGTCCGAGTTACTTGAATTCGCATGTGAAGAAAGGAGGTGCGCAGGAAGTGGCAGTGATGGACAGGCTGGCAAAGCTGGATAGTTCGCTGCAGCGCGGCTTGGACAATTCCATGGCGGCGCTGTTTGGCGGCAAGGTTGTGCCGGAAGAGATCGAGGTTCTGGTCAAGCAGGAGGCACAGGACTCGCTGGTGGTCACGGATAAGGACGAGTATGTCGCCCCGAACGTGTACGCGGTGGGTGTGTCTTCGAAGGACCTGGAGAACCTGTCTCAGAACCGTGATCTTCCTGCGGACCTCGCCGATCAACTCATGCGGTTCGCGCGCAACAAGCAGTGGTTCTTGGATGGGCCGGTTGTGGTGCGGATCGCGGAGGAGTCGGGTTTGAGGACGGGCCAGCTCCGCGTGTCGTCGTATATCGACACGATGCCGGATGTGGTGAGCGGATTCGACGCCATTGTGGCGGAGCCGAAGAAGCGTTCCCGCGCCTCACGCTCGCAAGTTAAGGAGGATGCAATGTCCGAGCCGAATACCGCTAACGCCAACGCGACGGTGAGCCTGCTGCTGCAGGATGGCTCGTCGCGCACGTACCTGGTGCACGAGGGGTCCAACATTCTGGGCCGCTCCAACGAGTCGGACTTCCGTTTGCCGGATACGGGTGTGTCGCGTCAGCACGCTGAGATCACCTGGGACGGCCAGGTGGCGGTGCTGGTGGATCTGCAGTCCACGAACGGCACGACGGTCAACGACGAGCCGGTGGATAACTGGATGCTGGCGGACGGCGACGTGATCACGCTCGGCCATTCCAACATCGAGGTCCGTATCGTCGGCGGGCAGGATGAGCTGCGCGTGAATGCGAACCAGCCGGAGTTCACGGATTCGGTGTCGCACCCGAGTACTGAATACTTCCAGTCCTAAAGCCAGAGGAGACGAGATGGATTCCACGGTGATCCTCAGCGCGCGGTTCGGTCTGCTGGCGCTGTTGTGGGTGTTCATCCTGCTGGTGATGTGGACGCAGCGGAAGGATGTTGTGTCGGTGGGTGGGGCGGCTCGTCGTCAAGCGGTCGCTTCTGCGCCGGCACCCAGGGAGAAGGCGCGAACCATTGCGGTTGTTGCGGGCCCGTTGAAAGGCTCACACATGGAGATTGCCAGCTTGGAGGAGTTCACTGTCGGCAGGGCTGGCGATAACGACTTCCAGCTTGGCGACGATTTCGCGTCGTCCCGTCACGCGCGCCTGTTCCGCCGGGGCAGCGACTGGTTTGTGGAGGACTTGGATTCAAGAAACGGCACCTTTGTCAACGGGGTGCGCATTGATCAGCCCGAACGGGTCACTGTGGGCATGGATATGAAGATGGGACGCACGATTGTGAGGCTAATGCCGTGAAGCTCGCGCTAGATTTCGTCGCCGCGTCCGATCGCGGCCTGGTCAGGGGCAACAACGAGGATTCCGCCTACGCGGGTCCGCACTTGCTTGTGCTTGCCGACGGCATGGGCGGCCACGCAGCCGGCGAGGTCGCCTCCCAACTCATGGTGGAGCACCTCGAGCACCTCGACCGCGACCCGGAAGACGCCGACATGCTCGCGCTGTTGGGCGCGGCGGCGGAGGACGCCAACGCCTCGATCGCGGAGTCGGTGGCGCAGCACCCGGAGCAGGCCGGCATGGGCACGACGCTCACGGCCACCATGTTCAACGGCCGCCAGTTCGGCCTGATCCACGTGGGCGATTCGCGCGGCTACCTGCTGCGCGACGGCAAACTTACGCAGCTGACTGTGGATGACACGTTCGTGCAGTCGCTTGTCGACGACGGCAAGCTCGCCCCCGAGGACGTCTCCACCCACCCGCAGAAGTCGCTCATTTTGAAGGCCTACACCGGCCGCGAGGTCGAGCCGCACCTGGAACTGATCGAGGCGAAGCCGGGCGATCGCGTCCTGTTGTGCTCCGACGGTCTGTCGGACCCGGTGACGCGCGAGACCATCCAGGTCGCGCTCGGCGACGGCACGCCCGAGATGGCGGCCCAGCGGCTCATCGAGTTGGCGCTGCGCTCCGGCGGGCCGGACAACGTCACCGTGGTGGTGGCGGAAGTCGTCGAGGCCGCCGACGGTGCCGCAGCGCCCGCAACCCGCGCCGCGGTGAAAGCTGGCGCGTTGGTGCCGGCGGGTGAGGATTCGCACCCGGATTCGTCGGCAAGCAGGGCGGCCGCGCTGCTGCGCAAGTCCGAGACGATCACCCCGGACCACAACCGCGCGAAGACGCAGGAGGCGAATTCCGCCGACGAAGACGAGGAGTCCCACACACCGGCTAAGGCGAAGCAGCCGGGCACGGTGTGGCCGTGGGTCGTCGTCACGCTTGTGCTGCTTTTGGTGCTGGTCGTCGGCGGCGCGATATGGGCGAAGGACCGCACGGTGGACGAGTACGCGCTGACCGTGAACGAGGCGAACGAGTTCGTCGTCGAGCACACCTCGCGCTCCAACCCGTTCGCCGAGTTGGAGACCGAGGCGCTGCAGCACGCGTGCCTGAGCGAGAAGGGCGACCTGCGGGTCATTGCCGCGAACTCCACTCCGGATGACTGCCACGTGTTCAACGTGGACGACCTGCCGAAGGATCAGCGGGCTTCGCTTAGCGACGACACCTTCACCGGCTCATACGACGACGTTTTAGGCCGCCTCAACGAGCTGGCCGACGAAGCGCTGCCGGGCTGCGTGGATAAGCAAACGCCGGAGGACAACAAGTGCCGGGAGGTCGAATGAGCCGCCTGACCGCGCGCAGCCGTGAGTTGCTGCTGCTTGTCTTCGCCACCGGACTGCTGCTGCTCATGCTGTTCGGGCTGGAGACCAGCCAGGGCCGCACCCTGTCCACCGAGATGCTCTACATCGTCGGCGGGTTCATCGGCGTCTACGCCATCGCGCACGTGGCCATCGCGTTTTTAGCGCCGCATGCGGACCAGGTGATGCTGCCGACCGTGGCGCTGCTCAACGCGGTGGGGTTGGTCGTGATTTACCGCATCGACCTGGCCGAACGGCCCGGGTATGGGCCGTTGGCGGAGCGGCAGATGCTGTGGTCGCTCGTTGGCGTGGGCTTAATGGTGCTGACGTTGATCGTGGTGCGCGAGCACCAGGCGCTGTCGCGGTACTCCTACCTGCTGGGGCTTCTGGGCCTGATCCTGCTCGCGCTGCCGCTGGTGTGGCCGCAGCCGGAGGGCACTGACGCGCGCATCTGGCTATGGCTCGGCCCGTTTTCCATCCAGCCGGGTGAGTTCTCCAAGATCCTGCTGCTCATCTTCTTCGCGCAACTACTCGCGCAGAAGCGCGCGCTGTTCACCGTGGCAGGCCGCCGGTTCCTCGGCCTGACTTTCCCGCGCCTGCGCGACCTCGCCCCGATCCTCATGGTGTGGGCGATCGCGATTCTGATCATGGCGGTCTCCAACGACTTCGGCCCGGCCCTGCTGCTATTCGCCACCGTCTTGGGCATGGTCTATTTCGCCACCGGGCGCGCATCCTGGCTGGCCATCGGCCTGGCGCTGGTGGCCATCGGCGGCTACGCGGTGTACCAGGTCAGCTCGAAAATCCAGGAGCGCGTGGCCAACTTCATCGACCCGTTCTCGGACTTCGAGGGCGTCGGTAACCAGCCGGCCAACGCGTTGATCAGCCTGAGCTGGGGCGGCGTGACCGGCACCGGTCTGGGCTACGGGCACCCGGAACTCGTCCCGGTGGCGCACTCCGACTACATCCTGGCCGCCATCGGCGAGGAGCTCGGCTTCGTCGGCATCGCCGCGGTGCTTTGCCTGTTCGCCGTGTTCACCACCCGCGGGTTCCGCACCGCGATGCAGGTGCGCGACACCTACGGCAAACTGCTCGCCTCCGGGCTGGCGCTCACGCTTGCGATCCAGATCTTCGTCGTCGCAGGCGGTGTGTCCTCTATGCTGCCGATGACGGGTCTGACCACGCCGTTCATGTCAGCTGGCGGCTCGTCGGTGATGGCCAACTACATCCTGCTGGGCCTGCTGCTGCGCATCTCCAACAGCGCGAACCGCTCGCCGGAGTACGACGAGGCAACCCAGCGACGTGAGGTGGTGGGCGCGCGATGAACAAATCCATCCGCTTCGGCGCGGTCGTCTCGCTGCTGTTGATCATTGCGCTGCTGGTGAACTTCACCGTCGTCCAAACCATGCGCGAAGACGAATACGCCCAGGATGCACGCAACTCCCGCATCGTCATGGACTTGAAGAAGATCAACCGTGGCAACATCACCGCCGGCGACCTCACGCTGGCAGAGTCCTTCAAAAACGAAGACACCGGCTACTACCAGCGCGCGTACCCGAACATGCCGTGGTCGTTCGCGCCCGTGGTGGGCTACGCCTCGGACCAGTTCGGCACCGCGCAGATCGAGTCCGGGTTCAATGGGGATCTCACGGGTGACAGTGGATCGTCGTCACGCTTTTTGCGCACCGGGCTCGAAGACGCGAAGAAGGGCGACAACGTCCAGCTCACCCTCGACCCGAACCTGCAGGCCTTCGCGTTCGACCAGCTGGCCAAGCCGGGCTACGAAGGCGCTGTGGTGGCCATCCGACCGTCGTCGGGCGAGGTGCTCGCGATGGCGTCGGCGCCGAGTTACGACCCGAACGCGATCGTGAATCCGGCCTCTGCCGGCGACGCGTGGGACAAGGTAAACAACGACCCCGGCAAGCCGTTGCTCAACCACGCCACGCAAGACCAGCTGCCGCCGGGCTCGATCTTCAAGATCATCACCACCGCAGCGGGCTTGCGCAACGGCTACACGCCGGACTCGCTGCTGACCGGTGACGCACAGATCATGCTGCCGGGCACCGACGTGCCGCTGACCAACGACGGCGGCCAGCCCTGCGCCGGCGGCGGGCAGGTGCCGCTGCGCACCGCGTTCGCCCTGTCCTGCAACACCGCGTTCGTGCAGATGGGCCTCGCCATGGGCCCGGATGCGCTGCGCGACGCCGCCGCCCGCTTCGGAGTCGGTCAAAACTACAACCTGGGCCTGCCGAATGCCGCCGGCTCGCTTGGCGACCTGCCCGGCGCGGCCGAACTTGGCCAATCCGACATCGGCCAGCGCGATGTGACCATGACCGCGCTGCAGGCGGCCGTGATGGCGGCGTCGGTGGCGAATAAGGGCCAGCGCATGGCGCCGTTCGTCGTGAAGCAAGTGCGCGACGAGGACGGCAAGGTTTTACGTGAAACAGAACCGAAGTCGCTCGGCGAGGCCGTAACGGAAGAGGAAGCGGCGACGATCACCGATTTGATGTTCGGCTCCGAGCGCGCTACCTGGGGTTACGACGGCAACGGATTCGCCTCCAAGACCGGCACGGCCGAGCACGCCGAAGGCGCCGCCCCGCACGTGTGGTACGTCGCCTTCGACCCGGCCAAGGACGTCGCCGTTGCCGTGGTGGTGAAAAACGGTGGCAACATGGGCGAGGCAGCCTACGGCGGCCAAGTCGCCGGGCCGATCGGACGCGCCGTGCTACGCGCCGCACCTGCACCCGTGGAAGGAGATAAGTGATGAACACCGAAAACCGCGAGGAACTGCAGAAACTTGTCGGGAGCAACTACGAGCTGCAGTGGATCATCGGCCACGGCGGCATGTCCACGGTCTGGCTTGCCGACGACCACAGCCACGAACGCGAAGTGGCCATCAAGGTGCTGCGCCCCGAGTTCAGCTCCAACGCGGAGTTCCTCGCCCGCTTCCGCAACGAGGCGTTGAGCGCCCAGGGCATCAACTCCGACAACGTGGTGGCCACCTACGACTACCGCGAGGTGGAAACCGACGGCGGGTTCACGGTCTGCTTCATCATCATGGAGTACATCCGCGGCGAGTCGCTGGCGGACCTCATCGCGCGCGAAGGCCAACTCACCGAGGACGTCGCGCTCGACGTGCTCGAGCAGGCCGCCCACGGCCTGGCGGTGATCCACCGCATGGGGCTGGTGCACCGCGACATCAAGCCGGGCAACCTCATGATCACCCAGAACGGGCAGATCAAGATCACGGACTTCGGCATCGCCAAGGCAGCCGCGGCGGTCCCGCTGACGCGCACCGGCATGGTCGTCGGCACCGCGCAGTACGTCTCCCCCGAGCAGGCGCAGGGCATGAAGGTCACCTCCGCGTCCGACGTGTACTCGCTGGGTGTGGTGGGCTACGAGATGCTCTCCGGCAAACGCCCGTTCAGCGGCGACTCGTCCGTCTCCGTCGCACTCGCGCACGTGTCCGCCGAGCCGCCGGCGCTGCCGATTTCGGTGTCCGCCCCGGCGCGCGAACTCATCGAGATCGCACTGCGCAAAGACCCGGGCAACCGCTTCCGCGACGGCAACGAGTTCCAGTTGGCCATCGCCCAGGTCCGCCAGGGCCTGCGCCCCGCCCAGCCCGGCGGCAATACGCAGGTAGTCGCCATGGAGCCGTCCGCAACCGCGTCGACGCAGATGCTGGCCAGCGTCGCCGACGAGCGCACCGCGCGTCCCGAGGGCTCCTACCCGCCGTCCGCCGCCAAAGCCGTTGCTTCTCGACGACCCGCCGCCGCCCCACAAGCCCCCGTCCGCGCAGCCAACCCGACGCGCAACAGGCCCGAGCAGGAGAAGAAGTCCTCGGTTGGGCCGGTCGTCGCCACGCTGCTCGGGCTCGCACTCGTCGGCGTGGGCGCAGCTTGGGCGTACACCTCGGGCGCGTTCGACCGCTTCACCGGCACCACCACGCCCACCCCGACCCCGACCGTGGCCACGCGGACCGCCGTCGAGGAAGATGAAACCGAGACCGTGGAGACCACCACGCACCACGAGCGCACGACGGTCACCGAAACCCATGCGCCGGGCACCTTGCGTTTCGACGAACCACCCGAGGAGCACAACGCCCCCGAGCCCGCCCCGGTCGAGCCGGAGCCCGAGCAGCCCGCGCCCGAGGCGTCGACGCCGGCGCCGGTGCCGTCGGCAAGCGTTGCTCCCGAAACCACGCAGCAGGCCCCCGCGCCTGCACCTGGTATAGAATTGCCAAATCTTGAGAACTTGCTCGGAGGTGGCAGGTAAAAATGCTGATCGCTGACCGGTACGAACTGGGCGACATCATCGGCACCGGCGGCATGTCCGACGTGTACGGCGCCACAGATGTCGCACTTGGGCGCCAAGTCGCCGTCAAAATGCTGAAAATCGACATGGCGCGCGACGAGAACTTCCGCGAACGCTTCCGTCGCGAGGCGCAGAACTCCGCGCGCCTGAACCACGAAAACATCGTGGCGGTCTACGACACCGGGTCGGTGGAAACCTCCGGTGTGGACGTGCCCTACATCGTGATGGAGCGCGTCAACGGCATGAACCTGCGCGACATCGTGCGCAACGAAGGGCCGCTGAGCCCCGAGCGGGCCGCGCGGTTCCTACTGCCGGTCACGCGCGCGCTGCAGGCCAGCCACGACGCCGGCATCATCCACCGCGACATCAAACCGGCCAACATCATGGTCACCAACACCGGCGCGGTGAAGGTGATGGACTTCGGCATCGCCCGCGCGTTGGATGACTCCACCTCCGCGATGACGCAGACCTCCGCCGTCATCGGCACCGCCCAGTACCTCTCCCCCGAGCAGGCCCGCGGCAAACAGGCCGATGCGCGCAGCGACATCTACGCGCTCGGCTGCGTGATGTACGAAGCCGTCACCGGCGAGCCGCCGTTCGAAGGCGAATCCCCTTTCGCCGTGGCCTACCAGCACGTGCAGGAAGACCCGGTGCCGCCGTCGGAACGCATTTCCACGCCGCTGACCGACAACGAGGCCGTCAACGTCGACTCCGTCATCCTCACCGCGATGGCGAAGCACCCGGCGGACCGTTACCAAACCGCCCTGCAGATGGGCGACGACCTCGAGCTTCTCGAGCGCGGCAACGTGACCACCGCTGCCCGCAACCACCTCTCCGCCGCCGAGCACGACGCCGGCCACACGGTGGTTGTGGGCGATGCGGTGCGTGAGCCGGCGCCGGTTCGTCGAGAAGCGAAGGCCCTGGAAGCGGAACGCCAGTCGCGCTACGCGGACCACCGCGCCGCGCACGAAAAGACCTCGAACAACACCTTGAAGTGGCTCGCGGCACTGCTGAGCCTGCTGCTCATCGGCTCGGTGTCCTGGTTCGTCTACGACTACTTCTCCGCAGACGACGACCCCCAGGCGCCCGCGCAGGAAAAGATGGTGCAGATCCCGGACCTGACCGGCAAGCCGCGCAACGAGGCTATCGCAGAACTCGAACGCCTCGGCTTCCAGGTCTCCGTGATGGAAGAGCCGAACCCGGACATCAAGCGTGGCGACGTCATCTCCTCCAACCCCGCCGCAGGCTCCGAACTGAAGGCTGGCACCCCGGTGAAGCTCACCGTCTCCTCCGGCAAGGAGATGACGGACGTGCCGGACATCACCAACCTCACTACGGACGAGGCGGTCGAGGAGCTGAAGAAGGCCGGGCTCGAACTGAACCCGAACGTGCGCCGCGAAGCCAGCGACAACATCCCCGAAGGCGCCATCTTGAGCCAGCAGCCGGCCGGCGGCACCCAGATTGCCAAGGGCTCGCGCATCGGCATCACCGTGTCCTCGGGCCCGGACATGGTGCAGGTGCCGTCGCTGGTCGGCCTCAACGTCGAGCAGGCCACCGCGACCCTGTCGTCACTGAAGCTGCGCTCCACCGTGACCAAGGTCGACTCCGAACGCCCCGAGGGCGAAGTCCTGGCCGTGGCCGGCGAGAACACCGACGTGGAGACCGGCACCACCGTTGAGCTGCGCATCTCCAACGGCATGCTGATGAAGATGCCGAAGATCACCCGCATGGACCCGACCGAAGCCGAGCGCGTCATGCGCGACGCCGGCTGGAGCGGCCGCCTCGTCGAAGGCCCGACCGTGGCAACGGGCGCGCTTGTCGACGCCGGCCTGATCGGCCACCAAGAAATCCCCGCCGGCGACGTGATCCGCAAGGACCAGGCCATCGGCTACAACCTGTGGAAGTTCGACGCCGGCGTCCTCCTGCCGCAAAATAACGCAGCAGGTGCCGGGGCTGATACAGTTTCACCCCAGAACGCAGCAAACGCGGTACGTGGCGTGGAGCGCAGGCTCGGCCTTTAGCCCAGACCCGACACGACGACATGGAGAACAACGATGCCTAAAGCGAAAGTAACTAAGGACGCTGTCCACCCGGTCAGCAGCACCTCCACCGGCGCGTCCCGCACCCCCGTCAAGGTCAACACCGGCGGCACCCCGATCTGGTACAAGGTCATCATGTTCGGCCTGATGATCCTCGGCCTCGGCTGGCTCATCGTGTACTACCTCGCCGGCGACCAGATCCAGTTCCTAGCCCAGCTCGGCCCGTGGAACTACGGCATCGGCTTCGCAGGCATGATCATCGGCCTGCTCATGACCATGGGCTGGCACTAGCGCGCGGTCTTGCGCGGGGCGTGGCGGGTTTTCCCGTCGCGCCCCGTTTTTGTTCGGGTCAATCCGTGCATATAAATAGTCCGCCCGGTTGCGTTGATCGCGTCTTATCCAAGTTGGGGATAAAGGCATGGTGACCGGGGCGTTTGGTCGTCGATAAGCAATTAGTTCGACCCCGGATTGGGTAGATTGTTCAACAATCCTATGCAGTCTTCCTTACAAGGGACTAAGACTTTTATGCGAGAGCACCCGCTCACCTCTGTCCAGTTCCCGAGAAAGGAGCGCCCCCGTGCGCGCTATCCGTTCCGCCGTCGCAGCGCTGGCCGCCATCGCCATCGCAGGCTCCGCCGCGACCGCAACCGCCCAGACCTTCGAGGAGTCCTACCCGGAGACCCCGGCAACTAACTCCGCCCTGCCGATCATCCACACCTACCGCGGCTCGGACCACCTCAAGGCCAACGTCCTGAACCCGCGCCCGGTGTGCAACTCCACCGAGGACTACCGCACCGTGGTGTACAAGGTGAAGGACAACTTCCTGCCGGTGGGCACCATCTCCACCACAAACCTGTCCGACAACACCATCCCGCTCAAGCAGGACCTGTCGCGCACGCAGACCATCGAGGCGTCGGTCAACGGCTCCAAGACTGAGACCCTCACCCTCGGCGGCTCCGGCTCCAAGGACGGCATGCAGGGCAACATCGGCTACTCCATCGCCAAGTCCCTCGGCTGGGACGTCTCTGGCTCCCTGTCCTGGTCCGTCGGCCAGTCCATCGGCCCGTACGACGTGCCGGCCGGCAACACCGGCGAGGCCACCTACGGCTTCCGCACCGTCACCATGACCGGCACCCAGCAGCGCTGCCGCCCGAACGGCACCTGGGCCACCCCGACCGCCTGGGTCGCCAACATGCCGGTGAAGAACGAGGTGCGAGTGAAGAACTACTCCACCCCGGCCGGCTCCTGGGCACCGAACAAGGGCGCACAGGTCACAACCCCGGTTGAGAACCCGAACCCGGCGTACAACGAGGACGTCGAGAAGATTGAGACCGGTGCGAACCTCGACGACGTGACCAAGGTCGACGACGAGGCCGCAGCAAACGTGACCAACAACGACATCACCGACGAGGGCACCGCGGTTATCGACGAGGTCGAAGAGACCAACACCGACGAGATCACCGAGGTCATCGACGACCAGGAGGGCGTGGTCCGCGACCTCGACCTGCAGCCGTACTTCACCACCTCCACCTGGAAGGCGTCCGGCTTCGCCGGCTCCGTCGCCCTGCGTGTGAAGAACGTCGGCGACAAGCGCTACTGGGGCGAGTTCCCGGCCGTGACCTTCCGCGTCGAGGTTGAGACCTTCGCCGGCCCGGAGGGCGTCGACCGCCTGATCACCACCACCAAGTACAACGGCACCCACGTCCGCGACCTGGGCTACGACTTCGACCGCGGCGTACGCACCTTCGAGGTCACCCTGTCCAACCCGGTCAACGCCGGTGACGACATGCTGCTCGCAGCCTTCTCCTTCGGCGACGGCAAGACCAAGGAAGGCCGCCTGCACAACACCATGAAGGTCACCCAGACCGGCCGCCTGGCTGGCGACACCTCCGCGTACAACGACCAGGAAGTCTCCTCCCTGGACGCGACTGTCTCCGACTTCGGCCGTCAGGTCCGCGGCACCTTCTAAACCGCTCACCTCGGATTACGCGCCAGCTGCGCCGTGGCTGGCGCGTTTTCACGTTATCCACACCTGTGGATAACTCTGTGCACAACTCCACAGGACAGGCGTTTGTGCTGGTTCTTATTCGAAAATGCCAGGTTTCTCCGGCGTGTCGCTCGAACTGTTCGACGTGTCGTTCGACTAACAACACGCGTGTAGTTCTCCACATTGTGGATAACGCCTGTGGATAACTAGTACACAGGCACCGTCGACGGAATCGTCAACCCCCAAATCACCGGCAATGCCAGCACCAACGCGGCCCACGCGGCTATCCACCGAGTGCGCTTGCTTGCCGACGTCAACGGCCACGCCACCACCGCCCCCACCACGAGCCCACCCATGTGCCCCCACAGCGACACCGACGGCGAAATCAGCGAATACACCACATTCACTGCCACGAGGGTGAGTGGGGCTTTCAGGTCGGTGGATCGTCGATAAGCAACTGCGATGAGCACCGCCATCAGCATGTACAGCGCCCCCGACGCCCCCGCAGTCGGCGTAGTGAAGTTGAACGCGAGCACGCTTGCCGACGACCACAGCACCCCGGCCACATACGCCACCGCATACGGGCCCGTGCCAACGAACCGCTCCACCTCCGCGCCAATCAACACCAACATGAACATGTTCAGCGCGAGGTGCGTGATGTCCAGGTGGAGGAACCCCGCGGTCAGAGTGCGCAGGTAGCCCCACTCGAAAACCATGGGGCCGAACAGGACCGTGCTCTCCCCCACCGGCGAACCCCAGATCACGTCCGTGATGCTGCGGGCCTGGATCGCGGTGACCAGGAAGACCAACGTGCACAGCACGGCGATGGCGGTGGTGGCGGGCGCGTTCTTCAGCGTGTTGCGGAGCATGCTGTTCAGGGTACTTCGGGCACGGAAAAGCCCCCGCCGGTTGGCGAGGGCTCTTAGGTGCTTGCGCAGTTATGCGGTCTCCGCGGTTATGCGGTTACGCGACCTCGACGGACTCGATCACGACGTCCTCCACCGGGCGGTCCATGCGGCCGGTCTGGACGCCGGCGATCTCGTCGACAACCTTCTTCGACGCCTCATCGGTGACCTCGCCAAAGATGGTGTGGCGGTTGTTCAGCCACGGGGTCGCGTCGACGGTGATGAAGAACTGGGAACCGTTCGTGCCCGGGCCGGCGTTCGCCATGGCCAGCAGGTACGGGCGGTCGAACTGCAGCTCCGGGTGGAACTCGTCAGCGAACTGGAAGCCCGGGCCGCCGGTGCCGGTGCCGGTCGGGTCGCCGCCCTGGATCATGAAGCCCGGGATGATGCGGTGGAAAATCGCACCGTCGTAGAACGGGCCCTCGTCGGTGCCCTTTGCGTTCTTGGCGGAGTACTCCTGGTCGCCGGTGGCCAGGCCCGTGATGGTCTTAACCGTGTTCGGGGCATGGTTGCCGAACAGATCGATCACGATGTCACCGTGATTCGTGTGCAGAGTCATAGTTTGCGTCTTCTGAGTCATGGTGACCAGGGTACGCGGGTTCGCCCAGGCGGGGGTTCGGGGGTGCGTGGCGATCTGGTCTGGACTGTCCTGGACTGCCCTGGTCTGTCCTGGACTTTCCTGGACTTTGATCGCAAACCCAGCGAATTAGTCCCAGCGAATCGCCGAAAATTGCCGATTCGCTGGGACTGGTTCGCTGGAAACTCGATCGGAGCTCTTGGTTAGCGCGTTGCTCTTGTGCATCGGCTCCCCAGCGGATACTTTTGATGCAGCATCATCGACTGGGGGGTCATATGGTCGGGGAAAAGTTGACTGATTTGCTCGTCGGCCAGGCGGTCGCCGAGGCGGAAGCATGCGTGAAGGTTTCATCGCGTCGATACGTGCGCGTCGACGCGTGGAACGCGCTGCGGCCGTACGAGCGCGAGTACTTACGCTGCTACGCAGCAGGTTCATCGGCCCATCGCTCGGTGTTGGTGAGTCGCTCGGCCGCCCGCTTGTTGAACATGTGGACCATCCCGGACGGCAAGGAAGTCATCGAGCTCGCACAATCGCACGGTACGCCACCATCAACGAAAGACTGGCCCGATGGTCTGCTTTACCGTCACATGCGGATCCCCGAATCGGACGTCTACTTCATCCACCGGACCGACCGCATCGGTGCGGACCGGAAAATACAGGTGACGAGTCCAGCGCGCACGGCGATCGACATCGCGCGGTTTCACGGCGTGCGTCAGGGCGCGGTCGCGATGGACTGGCTTCTGTGCTTCGGCACCCTCCAAGACAAGCGGAGACAATGGGAGACCATCCAAGCGAAAATTACCCGTCTCAAGGGAAAACGCGGGATTGCGAACGCACGGCAGGCACTCGAACTTGCGTCTCCTTGGTCGGAGTCACCGTACGAAACTCTCTTGCGTGTGATTCTCCACGAAAACGGCATCGAGGTGGAGATGCAACTGTGGATCGGACCCAATTACCGAGTCGACCTGATCTGGGGGACCCTCGTTATTGAGATCGATGGCCTCGATAAGTTCGAGAACAAGCCTCATGACGCCGTCCTCTCTCAACTCAGGCGCGAAACTTGGATTCGTGAGCAGGGATACGAGGTCATCCGATTTTTCACACGGGAGATACTCCGGAATCCAGAGGAATGCGTCCGCCGGATACGGGAGGCAAAAGCACGAGCAGACAAGCGCGGCGAGCCCAAAGTCGCCACGACCCGGGAACGCCCAGGGCAACGTCCGGGGCAACGTCCACCCCGATTTCCGTAGAGCGTGCCACCCCGCACCCCTAAAACGACGAAACCAGCGAACTAAACCCAGCGAATCGCGCATTTCGGGCGATTCGCTACGACTAATTCGCTGGAAACTTCACAGCGGGGCGCGGGGCGCGACAGGGCGGGGCGCGACAGGGCGGGGCGCCGGC
>ERZ1029854.513-NODE-513-length-14687-cov-10.940678_pt1 | contig 14687 bp, 17 predicted proteins | sample MGYA00519239_ERZ1029854 | MGnify/ENA primary metagenome ERZ1029854 (study PRJEB33666, sample SAMEA4610917) | skin metagenome | biome: Human-associated habitat; feature: Malodor aspect; material: skin | place: Philippines | collected 2015-08 ... | reverse complement strand
GTACTGCCCCCGGGAGGGAGTGGGAGAGTAGGTTACCGCCGACCCAACAACTTCAAAACACAAAACAGGCACCCGCCCCGCATCACCACACACCGGTGATCGAGGGCGGGTGCCCTTTTTTCGTACACCCAACCCTTGGTGCACACCCACTTGCCCGCACGGGCGGAGTCCTGCGTGAACCAGATCGAGGTCGGCCCTGTGGGGAACGCTCATGGGCTACTTTTTTGGAAAGCACTCACTATTTGTTGGTGTCCACCCACTAGTCCGCAACGGCGGAATAGTTGGTCCGCACCCACTTGTCCGCAATGCGGAGTCCTAGAGGATGAACCGGGCCCGTTGGGCGCCTGTGCAGAGCACAACTACCACAATAGTGGGGGTACACCCACTTGTCCGCAATGCGGAGCGGGAGCCAACACCAACGCGATAGCCAGCAAGAGAATCGTTGGTGGACACCAAGTTGTCCGCAATGCGGAGCGGAAGCCAACACCAGCGCGGTAGGCAGCAGGAGAATCGTTGGTGGGCACCCACTAGTCCGCAACGGTGGAATCGTTGGTGTTCACGCACCAGTGTGTGACCGCGAATTAGATGGTGTCTCCCCGCTTGTCCGCAACGGCGAAATCGTTGGTCCGCACCCATTTGTCCGCAATGCGGAGACCTACAGGATGAACCGGTCCCGTTAGGCTCCTGTGCGGAGCACGACTACTGCAATAGTGGGGGTACAACCACGTGTCCGCAACGGCGGAAACATCGGGTATTCGTTGGAGCGACAAACGCAATCATGGGTGATTACCCACTTGTCCCCAATGGCGGATTAGTTGGTCCGCACCCAATTGCCCGCAATGGCGGAGTCCCCACCGGAGGGCAAACAGGGCTTGCGTGCAACGTTGGTGGCCGCCCAGCTGTCCGCAACGGCGAAATGCTTGGTGACCACCCACTAGTCCGCAATGCGGTGGAGGCGCGAAACAAGGTGCCTACGAAGCCAGCACGGTGGTAAACCGCAGCAAACAACGCACGCGCGGGTTAGCACGGTAACCCGCAACGTAAGACGGTTAGACCAACGAGAAAGATCGGGGCTGGCCTGAGAGCGGGTCAGTAAATGCGAGGCCGGTGCAGCGCAGGCGCATCGGGAGAGAGAAGTCCTCGGCCTCGGCGGGGAGCAGGTTGGGGTAGATGGTGTCGCCCAGGATGGGGGCAGCCTCCGCCATCATTTGCAGGCGGAGTTGGTGGGTGCGGCCGGTGACGGGGTGGAGCACGTAGCGGCCGAGCGGGCCGTCGACTTCGTACAGGGACACCAAGGAGTCCTCTTCGTCAGGGGAGAGGCGGGTCACGGAAGATACTACGGTGCGGGAATTGGGTTCTAGGTCCGGAACGACGGCGCCAGCGGGGTCGCCGTGCTCTTTCACCAAGTGATGTTCCCAGATAGCGGGCAGGCGTACACGGGTGAAAGGCGCAATCGCTTCGTAGACTTTGTCCACCTCGCGGCGGGCGAAGAGGTCTTGGTAGGCGCCGCGGACGTCGCGATGCTTTGTCAAGAGCAGCAGGCCGGACGTGCCGCGGTCGAGGCGGTGCGCTGGGGTGAGTTCTTCGTTGCCGGTGGAGCGGCGGAGTCGAACGGTGGCGGTTTCGGTGATGTGGGAGGCGCGGGGCATCGTCGCTAAGAATGGCGGCTTGTCCACAACCAGGATGCCGTCGTCCTCGTACACCGTCGTAATGGAGTATGGGACCGGCTTCTCGGGTGCTGGTCGGCGGTAGAAGAAGATGTCGGTGCCGGGGGCGAGCCAGTCGTCGGCAAGCACGGGGGTAGCGTCGCGCAGGACGACGAGGGAGTCGTCGAAACGCTGTTTCACCGCGGAAAGATCGTCCTCGGGGTGGCGGTGACGCTGGGTGGACACGACGTGCCAAAGGAAGTCCAGGGCGCGGATGCCGGGGCCCTCGGGGACGCGGACGCGGCTTGCGCCGAGACCGTCGCGCGGGGGCAGCGGCTCCGATGGTCGGCCCTTCTTCCTCGCCATGTGTAGTAGATTAACCCGTATGGATCTTGGAGCATTGGTTGAGCCGTTGATCGCGTTTTTCTCGGACGGCATTGGCAAGGTGATCGCGGATGCGCTTCGCCTGGTTTACAACGTGTTGTACCCGGCGAACGCGCCGGCGGCGACGCCGATCGAGATTCCGCGCTAAGTATCTCGGCCGGGTCTAGAATGTGGGTATAACCAGCTGTCCGATAGAGAAAGGCTGATTGATGTCCCAGGAAGAAGACACCCGCGAAGACATTGTTGTCGTTGCAGTAGACGGTAGCCCGGCGTCCGATAACGCGGTCCGGTGGGCGGCGAACACGGCGATGAAGCGTGGTATCCCGCTGCGTCTGGCTGCGAGCTACACCATGCCGCAGTTCCTGTACGCCGAAGGCATGGTCCCACCACAGGAGATTTTCGACGAGCTGCAGCGCGACACCATGCAGACCGTGGATCGCGCGCGCGATATCGCGTTGGAGGTTGCGCCGGATTTGCGGATCGGGCATGCGGTTGCGGAAGGTTCCCCGATCGACATGCTGCTGCGCATGTCCAACGAGTGCACGATGATTGTGCTCGGCTCGCGTGGTCTCGGCGGACTGTCCGGAATGGTGCTGGGGTCGGTCTCTGGCGCCGTTGTGTCCCACGCGAACTGCCCAGTTGTGGTGGTGCGCGAGGACAACGCGGTCACCGAGGCGAACAAGTACGGCCCGGTTGTTGTCGGTGTGGACGGCTCTGAGGTGTCGCAGCGGGCGACTGAGGTGGCGTTCGAGGAGGCGTCGGCACGCGGTGCGGAATTGCTCGCAGTGCACACGTGGGTCGACACTAATATTCAGGGCCCCGGCGCCGGCTACGCGGTCTCCGAGGACCACTGGAATGCGGTACAGCAGGAGAAGCAGGAGCTTCTCGACGAACTGTTGGCCGAGCTCATCGAGCAGTACCCGGACGTGGAGGTAAAGAAGCACATTGCCCGCGACCGTCCGGTGCGTGCGCTGACCAGCGCGGCCGAGAATGCGCAGCTGCTTGTCACCGGCTCGCACGGTCGCGGCGGTTTCAAGGGCATGCTGCTCGGGTCCACGTCGCGTGCGCTGCTGCAGTCCGCGCCGTGCCCGATGATGGTCGTGCGGCCGGAGTAATTGATTCGTTACCAAATTGCATTGCCCGCGTTGCGCGCATTCCTGCGCAACGCGGGATAATGGTTGAGGTAATTAACAAAGACAACAAGAAGGAATGGTTACAAAATGACTCTATCGATGAGCATTATCGGTTGGATTATCCTCGGCGGACTCGCTGGCTGGGTCGCATCCAAGATCAAGGGTCGCGATGCGCAGATGGGCATCGGTCTGAACATCCTCGTCGGTGTGATCGGTGGTCTGCTCGGTGGTTGGCTGCTCTCCCTGTTCGGCGTTGACGTCGAGGGCGGCGGTTGGATCTTTAGCTTCCTCACCTGCCTGCTCGGTGCGGTGATTCTGCTGTGGATTATTAATGCGGTGACGGGTCGTCGTCGCTAAGCAAGTAGCGCTTGAAGCCCCCGGAGTGAATGCTCCGGGGGCTTTTTGGTGGAATAGACGTACCGTTTTGTCTATATTGAAGAAGTCCCATTCTGGAGCGCGAAAGGAGCCCCCTCTTGGCCGCCGCCACGAGTAAGAAGAAGCAGCCCTCGCGCCGTCGCGACCGTCCGAGTCCGCGGCAGCGGCTTTTAGACGCAGCAACGAAGCTCTTTACCGAAGAAGGCATCCGCGTCATCGGCATCGACCGAATTCTGCGCGAGGCGGATGTGGCGAAGGCGTCGCTGTACTCGCTGCTCGGCTCGAAGGACAACCTGGTGGTGGCGTACCTCGAGGAGCTCGACGCGCAGTACCGGTCCCGCTGGGGCGAGCGCGCGGCGAAGGCGCCGGATGCGGATTCGAAGATCCTCGCGTTTTTCGACATGGCGATCGAGGAGGAACCCGAAAAGGACTACCGTGGCTCCCCGTTCCTCAACGCCGCGGCCGAGTACCCGCGACCCGAGACAGAGTCGGAGGAGCGCATTGTGGAAACGTGCGCGAACCACCGCCGCTGGATGCACACGACGATCACTGAGCTGCTGAACGACAAAAACGGCTACGACTCGTCTGAGTTGACCGACGAGTTGCTCATTTTCCTGGAAGGCGGGCTCGCCGGTGCGCGCATTTTGCGTGACGACGACCCACTGCGCACCGCCCGCTCCCTAGCCGAATCGAAGCTGGGTGCCCCGCCGCCGGACTACTCCATCTAGGTATGGCTGACAAGAAGATCAACGTCTCGCAGGTCATCGGCGAGGTGCTGCTGACCGTCGGCGCGCTGTTGCTGCTGTTTGCCTTCTACGAGTCGTACTGGACCAATTTGGCGTCGGCGAGGATGCAGGACGAGGCGCAGACCCGGCTGGAGGAACAGTGGGTTAACCCGCGCAAGGCGGCCGGTGCGGAGTTGGGTGACGCGTTTGCCAAGATGTACATCCCAGTCTTCGGACAGGACTACCAGTTCGCCATTGTGGAGGGCGTGCGCGAGCCGGAGCTGCTTACCGGACCCGGCCACTACCCGGACACGCAGTATCCCGGCCAGGACGGCAACTTCGCCGTGGCCGGCCACCGCGTGGGCAAGGGCGCGCCGTTTAACGACTTGGGTGCGCTAAAGACCTGCGACGCGATCGTCGTGGAAACGCAACAAGAGTGGGTGACGTACAGGGTGATGCCGATGTCCCCGGATCCGGCGGCGCGGCGTGCAGAGGGCGCCGACTGCCTGCCGGAGCAGCTCAACGAGCGGATCGCGGCCGGCGATTACAGCCAGGTGCTGGGCCGGGAAATCACGCTGCCGGGCAACATCGAGGTGGTTAACCCGATGCCGGGGTCGCGTTCCACGAAGGTGGAACCCGGCATGGAAGGTCTGATCACGTTGACCACGTGCCACCCGCAGTTCTCCAACGCAGAGCGCATGATCATCCACGCGGTGCGTACCGAGGTGGCGCCGAAGGACCAGGCGGGCGCACTCCCGCCGGCGATGACGGAGGTGGACTAGACCATGTACGCAGCGCTGTGGCGCAAACTCCCCGGCCCGCCGGTGGTGAAGTGGCTGCTCACCGTAATCATTTTGGTGGCGGTGTTCTTCCTGCTCATGGAGGTCGTGTTCCCGTGGGTCTCCGCGCAGATGCCGTATAACGACGTCGCGGTGTAACTACATCCACCGCGGCACCGGCGGGTGCCAGGCGCGCAGCGCGGCGATGAGTTCGTCCGGGTCGTCGGCCACGATGAGGTGCGACCGATCGGTGGGCCGCATGAAGCCTTGCGCGACCATGTGATCGACCATGGCGACGAGCGGCGCCCAGAATTCGCGCCCCAGCAGGCCGATGGGTTTGCGGTGGAGGCCGAGTTGCTGGTTGGTCCATTCGTCGAAAAGTTCGTCGAGGGTGCCGGCGCCGCCGGGCAGGGCCACGATGGCGTCGGAAAGTTCGCTCATGCGCGCTTTGCGCTCGGCGAGCGTGTCCACCACTTCGAGGCGGTCGAGTCCGTCGTACTGGATCTCGTATTGCGCGAGGTGGTGCGTGAGTACGCCGATGCTTTTCGACGACCCCCTGGCCACCTCGCCCATCAACCCGACCTTGGACCCGCCGTAGACCAGCGTGATGCCGTGGCGGGCAAGCGCCTCGCCAAAGCCACGGGCGAGTGCCGCGTTGGCCGGGTTGGTGCCGTCGCGGGCGCCGGCGAACACGGCGATGGCGTCGATACGTGCTGGGGTGAGCGCCGGGAAGATCTCGTGTTGAAGCAGGGGCGCGAGTTCGACGCCGGTGTGGTCGGCGGGGTCGATCCAGGCGGCCTCGGCGATCTCGGCGTCAGGTGCGGGATCGGTGGGCACGCCGACATGGAGGAATACCGTGGAGGTCACCGTGTGGCCCGGTTCGTTGGAGGCCTTTGCGGTAAACGTGCCCAGGTAGCTCAACTGTTCGGCGTCGACGTCGATGCCGATCTCCTCGCGGGTTTCCCGGATGGCGGTGTGCACCTTCGTCTCGTCGCCTTCTGGTTTGCCGCCGGGGAGTTGGAAGCGCGGGCTGGTGCGTTTGCGTACGCACAGCACGCGGCCGGTGTCGTCGGTGAATACGATTGCTGCGACGTCGATGTTGCTCATCACAGGCCCAGGTTAGCGATTGCTTCTGTGGCTACCGTTTCGGCTTTCACCGACTCGTCCTGGTTGGTGAACACGGTGACGGCGACGTCGCCTTTGGCCACCGAATACGCCGCACCGATGCGCCCCGGCACCGCGCCGCCGCCGTGACGGCCGCCGTCCCACCCCTCCGGCTGGTCGGCCGGCTGGGTGAGATCCACCGGGGTTGCCCAGTCCACGACCGCCATCGCCTGCTCCGGCGAGGGCATATGGCGCACGATCACGGTCAGCTGCGGCTCCTCCGGGTAGGACCAGAACTGGCAGGCCGGGGTGTCGAAGCGGGTGTCGGTGCCCACGCCGGTGACGCGCTGGCCGTTGGTGCGCGCAACCCAGTCGGTGTCTAAGTAGGGGCACTCATCCCAACCGTCGCGGGCCGTTTCCGGCAGCGCCTCTACCGCCAGGCCCGAATCGGGTGCGGGTGGCGCGTCGGGGGACGTGGTGTCGTCGTCAAGCGATTGCTCCCCGCAACCGGCGAGGGCGAGCACGAGTAGCACGGTGGGTAGTCTCAGACGCATGAGCTCCAGATTAGTGCTGCTGGAGCAGCACCCCGGAAAGGCGACGGACAACAGCGCGCTCGATTCCGGCATCACCATCCTCGCAGTGTGCCTCATGATTGTCTCCCTCGGCGCCCTGGCGCGGATGCCCCTCAACGCGGCGCTGCTGCACATCTTGCTCGTGGCTGGGTTCGCGTTTCTGCTGTTCTACGGCATGGTGGAGATGTACCGCTGGGGCACGTGGGGGCGCGTGATCTGGGCGTTCGGCCTCACCGCACTGTGGGTGGCGGACACGACCGTCTCGCCGGTGGCGGTGTACTGGGTGTTCGTGCTGTTTTTCGTCTACCTGCGGGCGATGCGCGGCTGGCTCGGTTACGCGTGGGTGGCGGCGGCACTGGCGATCAGCATCGCGATCCAGATCCCGGTCGGACTTACGCTCGGCGGGGTGATGGGCCCGGCGCTGTCCGCGGTGGTGGTGCTGGCGATTGATTGGGCGTTTTTCACCATCAACAAGGTCAGCCAGGAGCGGCAGCAGCTTATCGACGAACTCCTGGCCACCCGCGACCGTCTCGCCGAGACCGAGCGCGCCGCCGGCGTGGCGCAGGAGCGTGAACGTCTGGCGCACGAGATCCACGACACCGTGGCACAGAACTTGTCGTCAATCCAGATGCTGCTGCACGCTGCCGAGCGCGACGTGCGGGCGCTCGGCGGGGATGTGGAGCAGCCGCTGCGCAAGATGGAAACGGCGCGGCGGGCGGCGTCGAACAACCTGGCCGAGACCCGGGCGATGATCGCGGCGCTCGCGCCCGCGCCGTTGACGGAGGCGTCGCTGCGCGAGGCGCTCGAGCGGGTGGCAGGTGACTTTGCGGCGGCAGGTGAGCTGCATATCGATGTCGACGTCGACGGTGAGGCCGCCCCGCTGCCGATGCGGGTCGAGGCCGGCCTGCTGCGCATTGCCCAGGGGGCGGTGTCGAATGTGGTCAACCACGCCGAGGCGACGCGGGCTCGGATCACGCTGACCTACGGCGCCGACGAGGTGCGCCTGGACGTGGTCGACAACGGCCGCGGCTTCGATGTCGCGGCGCAAGGGCTCAAACCCAGCGGGCTGGGGCACCTGGGTCTCGACGCCATGCGCTCGCGGGCTGAGGAGCTGGGCGGAACGTTAGAAATCGAGTCCGCGTCGGGCGGGCCGACCGCGTTGTCGGTGGCCGTGCCGGTTACTATCAACCGAAAGACGGACACTAGCGAGGAGGTCACCGGTGATTAGAGTCCTGCTGGCGGACGACCACGAGATCGTGCGCCTTGGCCTACGCGCCGTGCTGGAGGAGGCCGACGACATCGAGGTCGTGGCCGAGGTCGCCACCGCGGAGGGCGCGATCGCCACGGCTCAAGCCGGCGGTATCGACGTGGTGCTCATGGACCTGCGCTTCGGTGCCGGTGCGGAAGGCCAGCGCGTGACCACCGGTGCGCAGGCGACGGCGGAAATCCGCTCGAGCATGCAGACCCCGCCAAAGGTGCTGGTGGTGACCAACTACGACACCGACGCGGACATCCTCGGGGCGATCGAGGCTGGCGCGGTGGGCTACCTGCTCAAAGACGCCCCGCCGGAGGAACTCGTCGCTGCGGTGCGCTCCACAGCGCGTGGGGACGCCACCATGTCGCCCGTCGTGCGCGACCGGTTGGAAACGCGCGAAAAGACCCCGCGCTCCGCACTAACGCCGCGTGAGCTGGAGGTGCTCCAACTCGTGGCGGCGGGCTCATCGAACCGCGAGATCGGCCGCGACCTCATGCTGTCGGAGGCCACGGTGAAGTCCCACCTCGTCCACATCTACGACAAGTTGGGGGTGCGCTCGCGCACCTCGGCTGTGGCGTCGGCACGCGAGCAGGGAGTGCTCTAACTAGCGCTGCGAGAGCTTCTCGTGCACCTCGCCCGAGAGCTTGTTGAGGTCGCCGTCGATGGAGTTGTAGGCCAGGCGGCGCTGCTCCGGGTTGGCGTGCTCGGCGTTGCGCGCGGCCTGCTCCAATTCGTCGAGACGCACGTTTGCGTCGCGCTTGAAGCCGTCGCCGATGTTGTCGGCGTGGGCGACGGTGTCGCGTGCGGCGTCGATACGTGCCTTGAGCTCGGCGCCGCGGCCGGAGTGGCGGGCGATGTCCTGCGGGGTCAGGCCGAGGCTGGAGGCGCGCTTGTTCACCTGGCTCTGCTGCGCGGACGTCAGCGCCTTGTACGCCAGCGGCAGCAGCACCGGCACGAGCATGCGGGCGGCACCCGTCCACTGCTTCGCCTTCTTCTTGGTGAGGCCGGACTCCTCAATGCGCTTCAGGTAGGTCTTCGCCAGATCCTTCTCGTGCTTGCGCTTGCGCTTCAAGCCCTTCTTCTCTTCCTTAAGCAGGCGCTTTTCCGCCTTGTCCAGCAGCTTGGCGGTGCGCTGATCCGCCTTTGCCTCCTGCTTGGCCAGCTGGCGGGCGTGCACCTCGGCAGCCTTGATCTCGGCCTTCGCGTTGCGGCGCACTTTGCGGATGATGCCCAGGACACCCATGGTCGGTACTCCTTGCGGTTTTCGTTTGCGTTAACGTCCACCAACTGTACCTGCCGGTCCGACATGCCCGCCCAGGTATCGTTGCAGGCATTGTGAACACTCCCCCTCAGCCAGCGCAGCCAGTTCGGGCGTCCGACCTGGTCGGTTGTCGCTACCGGTTGCGCCAGCGCCGCGAGCACCCGGACGTGCCCGAGCTGCCGGATGCGCTTTTGCGCCAGCCGCAGATGGACGCCGCGCGCGCCACCGTGTTTGAGATGCTGCCTGTCAAGCGCGCGCTTGGCGACGGCCGCCGCAAAGCCTTCACACGCATCGACATCGACCCCGGTGCCGGGATGGATGCGCGTGTTGTCGAGACGCGACTCGCCCTGAAACGGCGCGCGCACCTGATCACCAACGCCGCGCTCGAGGGGAGGATCGACGGGGTGCCCGCGCTCGCCGAGGCCGACGTCCTGGTGCGCACGGACGCCGGATACGCGCCGGTGATCATCTCCAACCACCGCGTCGCGCGCGAGCACCCGCACGAGGAAATCCAGATGGTGCCCACAGGCCGCATCGGGTTGGGTGCGCCGATTACGGTGCGGGCGAAGGGGCGCCACCACACCGTCGACGGCTACCGGCTCGCCATGGCCTACCTGCTGCTCGGCGACCTCGCTGACGGCCGCGGCGGCGTGATCGGCCAGGACCGCACCCGCGCCTACATCGTGGACCCGGCCCGCTACACGCAGCCACTGCGCGACGCGCTCGCCGTCGAGATGCCCGACGAGCCGAAACGCATGAAACAGTGCGCCTCCTGCCGCTTTTGGCCGCTGTGCAAGCCGCGCCTGGAAGAACTCGACGACATCTCGCTGCTGCTGCCGGGCGGGCGCGGTGACGTGTGGCGCGAGCGCGGCTTGCATACAGTGCAATCGCTTATCGACGATGGCCCCGCCGAACCCGCCGCCCTCGCCCGCGCCTGGCGCGCCGGCATCCCGGTGCTGCGCCGCGAGCAGATGGCAAAGGTGCCGCGCGCGGACGTGGAGATCGACATCGACATGGAGGCCTACCTCGACCAGGGCGCCTACCTGTGGGGCGCGTACGACGGCGAGACCTATCACCCGTTCGTGACCTGGGAGGAAGTCGGCGCGGAGGCGGAGGAGGCGAACTTCGGCGCCTTCTGGTCGTGGCTGATGGCCCGTCGTCGCGACGCTCACGAGGCGGGGCAGACCTTCCGCGCGTACTGCTACGCGGCGGGCGGGGAGAACCACTGGCTGCGGTCGTCGGCACGCAGGTTCGCATCAGTGAATGCGGACGAGGTCGCTAAGTTCATCGCCTCCGACGAGTGGGTCGACGTGTTCGCGTTAGTGCGTCGCTCGCTGGTGGGCACCGACGGGCTGGGGCTGAAGGTGCTCGGGCCGGTTGTCGGCTTCGAGTGGGAGGACGACGACGTCGACGGGGAGCGCTCCGTCGCGCTTCGCAGGGCAGGCAGGCTTGGCGACGACGCCGCGCGCGAGATGCTCCTGCGCTACAACGAAGACGACTGCCGCGCCACCCGAGCGGTGCGCGACTTTCTCGACGCCGGCGCGCCGGGCGTGCCGGAGTTTGGGGCGGTGTAGTCGAATCTGCTAGTTCACCATGTGGGGCAACTAGCAGATCAAGAGTCCAGCTCTCCGATTTCCCAGGTGATGTTGAAACTGAGTGCCGGTAAGGAGCGCATCTGCTAGTGCTGCTTGTGCGCAACTAGCAGATCAGTGCTGCGTGCCTCTCCACAGCGCCGCGGACACCACAGCGAGCACACCGAGCAGTACGGCGAGCACAGTGACAAACCCGGACCACGGCAGCGACTCGTACGCCCAGCCGGTTCCCGCGCCCAGGATGGACGAGCCCATGTAGTAGGAAAACACGTACATGCTGGACGCTTCGGCGCGGTCGCGCTCGGCGATCAGCCCCACCCAGCCGGAGGCCGTCGAGTGCAGCGCGAAAAAACTCGCGGTGAACACGAGCAGCCCGGCGAGCGTGACCCACAGTGAACTGCTGGCCACGCCCAGCGCGCCGGCGAGCATGAGTATCGACGACATCAGCACCACCACGCCGTGACCGTGTCGTTTCAAAAGCGCACCTGCGCGGGCGCTCGACCACGTGCCGGACAGATAGACCACGTACACCAAACCGGACAAGGCGGCGGGCAGACCGAAGTCGAGCACCGCGCGGAATCCGAAGTAGTTGTACATGGACACGAACACGCCCATGGCCACAAACGCGGTGGCGTACAGCGCGAGCAGTCGCGGGTTATGCAGGTGGCGGCCCATCGCGGCGATCTCGTTGCGCGGCCGGATGGACAGTTTCGGGGTGAAGTTGCGCTGCTCAGGCAATAACCACGCGGCCAGCAGCGCAAGGCCGAACGCGACGATGCCGCTGCCGAGCAGCGCCCACCGCCATGTGGTCACTTCCAGCAGGCCCGCGGGGATGAGGCGCCCAGTCAACCCGCCGATGGTGTTGCCAGCAATGTAGAGGCCCATCGCGCCGGGCAGGTCGCGCTCGTCGAGCTCCTCGGACAGCCACGTCATCGCCACTGCCGGGGTGCCGGCGATCATCGCGCCCTGCAGCGCGCGCATCGCGATCAACTGCCCGGCACTTTGCGCCAGCGGCAGCACCAGCCCGATGCCGGTGGCGGCGAGCGCGGAGATAACCAACACGCGCCCGCGGCCGAATTTCTCCGACAGGATCGACGCCGGCACCACGCACAGCGCCAGCGCACCCGTGGCCGCGGAGACGGTCAACGCTGCCGTCGAGGGGCTTACGTCCAGTTCGGAAGTTAGCGTGGGCAGCAGCGCCTGCGTGGCGTAGAGGGTGTTGAAGATCGCTAGCCCGAACGCGAGCATCGCCCATGTGGCTCTGCGGTACTCGGGGCTGCCTTTGCGCATGCGTGCCATGGTACGAAAACGAAACGCCCGCCACTTCCGGTTTGGAAGGGCGGGCGGTAACGCGGTCGTCGTTAAGCAGCTGCCTTGGAGTAGCGCTCGTTGACGTCGTCCCAGTTGACAACGTTCCACCACGCCTCGACGTAGTCAGCCTTAACGTTCTTGTACTGCAGGTAGAAGGCGTGCTCCCACATGTCCAGCATGAGCACCGGGGTGAAGTCCACGGAGATGTTGCCTTGCTGGTCGGTCATCTGCTGGATGATCAGACGGCCGGCGATGTGGTCGTAGCCAGCAACTGCCCAGCCGGAGCCCTGCAGGCCGTTCGCGACGGCGGAGAACTGCTTCTTGAAGCCCTCGAAGGAGCCGAAGTCGCGGTCGATAGCCTCAGCGATCGCGCCGGTCGGGTTGCCACCGGCGTTCGGTGCCATGTTCTTCCAGAAGATGGAGTGGTTGGTGTGGCCACCGAGGTTGAACGCGAGGTTCTTGCTCAGCGCGCGGATCTTGTCGGCGTCAGCCTCACCGTTGCGCTCTGCTTCCAGCGCCTCGAGCGCGGCGTTCGCGCCCTTGACGTAGTTGGCGTGGTGCTTGTCGTGGTGCAGCTCCATAATCTCGGCGGAGATGTGCGGCTCGAGAGCGTCGTATGCGTACGGCAGATCAGGCAGTTCGTAAGTAGCCATGATGATGTCCTTTCTGTTGCGTTCGTGTACGGCACCCCATGGTAGAGAAAATTTGGGAACAGTGTTGTGCCCTAAGTCGTTGAAGGGGTCATGGGATTTCTTTTCGCACCTGAGCCAAAGCTTGTCGACGACACCGCGGCCCTGCCCGGCCGCGCCGAACCCGTCCTGGCCAACCCCCGCCAACACGCCGTGCTGGACACACCTATCACGGGCCCGTGGCGCGAGGGGCAGAAGCGCGTCCTCATCGGCATCGGCTGTTTCTGGGGCGCGGAGAAGATGTTCTGGGAGACAGAAGGAGTGGAGTCCACCTCGGTGGGCTATGCGGGCGGTACCACCCCGAATCCCACGTACTACGAGGTGTGCCGTGGGCTAACCAACCATGCCGAGGTAGTGGAGGTGGTCTATGACCCGCAGCGCATCAGCCTGCGCGATCTTGTCGTACAAGCCCTAGAAGCGCACGATCCCACGCAGGGCTTTCGCCAGGGCAACGATGTAGGAACGCAGTACCGCTCTGCCTTCTACCCACGCACGGAGGAAGAGCGGGCAGAAATCCAGGGCATCGTGGATTCCTATGCGAAGAAACTCAAGGAATTCGGATTCGGGGATACCACCACGGAGGTCAAACTCCTCTCCGAAACTGATTCTGGGGAGTACTACCGAGCAGAAGATGAGCATCAGCAGTACCTACATAAGGTGCCCGATGGATATTGCCCGCACCACAGCACTGGGGTGAAATGCGACTAAGCGTCGCGCCGGATAAAGCGGGCAATCTTTTTGGCCAGCTTCGGCGTGAGGGATTGGCGCGATTGGGATCCTAAGACCTCATCCCAATACCAGAGCATTTCCTCAAAATAGTTGTGTCCGTGCCCGCCAGGGACGTTGAGGGAATTGATCTGGTCCAAGCCAATTTGCCACCAGGTAATAAATGGGACCCAATGCAGCTGCCGGAAGGTATCCGCGTGCAGCGCTTCCGGCTGCGGTTCATGAATCCAGGTGGGCCTGCGCACGAGAAGGTTGAGATCCCACCACACGATGGCGTCGGAAGCATGCTGGGCAATGAGCATGCGGGGGCGGCGCCAGGTATGGGCGTAGTCATTGCCAAAGGCGTCGTGCAGCGTATGGTCAGGGGCCGCGGCGTAGCGCACATGCTTGCCGCCATCGATAACGGGCAGGCGTTCTAGGGAACCAATATCCCGGCGCAGGCGCTGAGTAAAGTGCGTCATGCGCGGAGGCCCAGAAAAGACCGCGCCATTGCAGGCGGAAAGTAGGTCTTCCTCATTATGGTAGTTATCCATAATGGCGTAGGCGCCAAGCGATTCACCTGCGAAATAAAGCTGCGGACGGTTTTCTTCCGGCAATCGATCTATTTCTTCTTGTATCACCCGAATCAATTCACGAGCCGCCTGTTTCGGCGCGTTCTTATCCACGAGATAGGAAAAAACCGAAGGCAGGTAGGAGTACTGCATGGTGACGGTGACGCAATCGCCACCGGTCAAAAACTCATAGGAGCACGCGCCCCAGTTATTGATCCATCCCGAGCCGGCGGGCATTTGGATGACGATAGTTTCGCGCCGCAGGGCACCGGTGCGTTCGAGTTCGGCGCGGATCTTTTCCGCGGATTGTTGGAAGGAGCGCCCTGGTATGTATCCGGCGTAGATACGGATGGGTTCCTTTGCATCGGTTCCCGTCACTGTCCGGATATCGCGGGCGCGGGGGCCGTTGGAGACAAAGCGGCGTCCCTGCTGTCCCAATGCTGACCACGGCTCGAGAGACCATGGGCTGCCGGAGCGCTCCGGCTCCCAGGGCATAGAAGTGCCGGGGAAAATCTGCTTATTTAACCGCTGCGCTTGGTGCGATAGCGAGCGCAGCCAGCGTCGAAAGATCGGAAGAGCGTCGT
>ERZ1029854.512-NODE-512-length-14696-cov-7.463561_pt1 | contig 14696 bp, 8 predicted proteins | sample MGYA00519239_ERZ1029854 | MGnify/ENA primary metagenome ERZ1029854 (study PRJEB33666, sample SAMEA4610917) | skin metagenome | biome: Human-associated habitat; feature: Malodor aspect; material: skin | place: Philippines | collected 2015-08 ... | reverse complement strand
CATTGGGTCTCTTGCCAGTCGATACACAAGCAATTGAGGAGCTGCACTCCTCGGGTCTGTTCACGTTCATGTCGACGGACGTCGACCAGGCTGAGCACAGCATCGAGATGCACTTGCCCTACATCTACAAGGTGTGGAGCGGACGTCCCGTCCAAGTTGTGCCGATCCTCGTCGGTCAGCTGTCGACAGACGCTTGCCGAGAGTACGCTCTGTGCCTAGCCGAGTACTTCGCAGATCCGCGCACTCTCTTCATCATATCAACCGACTTTTGTCACTGGGGCGACCGGTTTCGCTACACGCGATACCAGGCTCCCGAGGACGAACCTGTCGTGCTGTCGTGCGACACCAAGCACCATATTCGCGAATATTTCCCCATCCACCAATCGATCGCTGCCATTGATGGAGAGTGCATGGCTGCGATTAGCTTCGGTCGCCAGGGCGCGGCACTTGCGCGCACGCAGTATCTCGAGTCCCTACAACGCACGCACAACACCATTTGCGGCCGGTATCCCATCGTCCTGCTTCTTACGATCCTCGAACTACTCGAAGAAGCAGAGTATGCCTTCGAGTGCCGTTTTACGCACTATGAGCAGAGCAGCGCGTGCGAATCGCTCGACGACAGCTCCGTGTCGTACGCCAGTGCCTACGTGCGTTCCCTGAGCCAATCGGGCTTGGACGCCAGCCGCTTGACCTGAGCTTCCGCGAGTCGCTTGCGGATCAGCTCAATGGCTTCCTCACCAGCCACCGACTCGCCATCCTGCAGCATTTCGACGCGGGACACATCCGCGCCCCTGCTGCGGTCGTTTTCAACACCCTTGTACAGGTGCGTCCAAAGCGCCGCCTCCGAAGACAGCGCAGCGTACCGACGATTCGCCTCCATGTCCTCGTAGTACGGCCGAATGTGCGCGCTGCTCCATTCAATATGTCGTCCGACACCACTCCGAGCCTCATGAGAGTCCGTATCTGCATGCTTGCGCTCCCATGCCTCACAGGCCGACCAGTCGGCCTTTTCCAGGCACATTTTCGCGTGCTGCTCAAACGCACCCTTCAAGTGCGACTGCTTGGTCAAAAAGTCAATGATGCGAATATCAGCTGCGTCCGCTTCGTCCTTCGCAAGAGGATCCAGCACCGACGGCGCCACGGGTACTCGCGGATCAAAGTCCACCATGTCCAGGTCGAGGAACGAGGGGGTCAACTTGGAGCGCCACACATCGGGATCCTCGGTACGTAGCGCATACGTAATAAGGTATGGATCCCATGCACCCAGCGCCACCGTTGCCCGCAAATCCTGCTGGCCATGGGCATCGTATTGAAACTCGATCAGATGGATAGGGAGCAGGACAGGGTAGCATGCCAGCATGTCCACGTCGATCTTGTCCAAGTTCATGCGCAGCATAGCACGGTCAGTTTCAGGCTCGTTCGTATTCACCGTGGCCAATTGCACTTCCACGCCGGGCAAGATAGTGAAGCGCTTGTCTGTGTGCCAGATCGGGTCCTTGGATATCATATTGATCATAGATGTCGACAAGTCCGCTGAAGGACCCAGCGCCAGAAGCGACATCGGAGATAGGTTAAAGGGAATCACAGAAATGCCATCTGGGATATCCACATCAGGATGCAAGTGGCGCTCGGGCGAAAAGGCCGTGTATGTCATAGGCTCGTCATGAGGCGTGATGATAGCCTGCGACGGAGGAGGAGACGACGATGTACGTGGTGGTGGGGGAGAAAGAGGCAGCGTGTCTAAGGGCCGCCATCCATTTCCAGGAAGTGTCGAGTTGGTCGTGATAAACGATGCCTTGGCCGTGCCTTGTTCGCCTCGGCAAGGGACGTGACATATAGCATCGATCACCCAGCGCGGAACATACGTAGCTCGCGCACGGACGAAACGCATCAAGGACTCTTCTGAATCTGTGAGCCATCCGAGGCCCAGAGCTTGCATGACAGCAAAAGAGACGCCGCCCCATCGACCCTTAATCGAAGGCAGCAACTGCTCCAGGGCAGCAAGGCGCGCTCGATACACTGCATCCTTGGTCGACAGCTGAAATTCTAGAGCCGAGACCTTGCTTTTGTGTAGACATGTCGATGTCGAAAAGCAGCGGGACCGTGCGCGGGCGACAGCCGTCCAAGGCGCACGAAACGCCATGACTTGCTTCCAAGCACAACAGCGTATCAGGAGGCGCGCCAGGCCTCTCAGGTGATCACGTGCGGAAAAAGGTGGTCAGGGCCATGGGGACCCCGGCTGCCCTGTGTTTGACTAAATACATGGTTACCGCGCGATCGCACAGGAATGAAATAATCTAAGCGTCGGCCGCACCCATGCACGCTATGCCATTGGCCGATAGGCGGCCATTAATCTACCAAGACATGTAGCAATTTACACATAATCTATACCATATCCTGCATGATTGGTCATTTCAGGCACTAATTTAGGAATGCCTTGTTGATTGGACAGGTCTAGCCACTCTCCACCAGTCGATAATGGTGCTATGCACGTGAGCGCAAAAATACACGGCGGCACGCTTATTTATCCGCATGTCGAATATACGGTCGGTTTTCACAACAACGATCCTCTTGACCCTTACGATCAAATGCTCGGAGTAAGCTGGGTCGCATCTGTTGCCCTGCTTCTCAGCGCCGTTTGGTATGGTGCCAATGCACAGGGAACCATGGAGCAACAAGTGAAGGTCGAGCAACTTGCTTTGACAGACCCAGTCAAGGCAGCGCAGGAAGTCTTGAAATTCCATGGCATTTTCAGCCCTAACCTGGCCTTGTGGGCCGTGTTTAACAATATCTCTGGACACGGTGATGAACAAGTGCCTTGGGGTCGCGGTGCTTTCTACCGTTGGGATCCTTGGACCATCGGAGGAACGGACACCGGATACTTCTGGCTTCCCAGGGAGTTTAACATGTTTAAGCTGAACCGCACCTTTGTCATTGCGTGCAAAGACGGTAAGGTGGCCAAGAGTCCCTTTTATGTGAACAAGGAATATGATCCCAAGAAGATCGAACGCGCCTTGATCTTTTGGCCCGGCAAGTGGCGTGACTCGTGGCGTTATGCCAATTACGTGGGCAATGCTTACCATGTTGCTCAGAAGTATCCAGAACTCGATGTGAAATCTGACAATGTGCTTATTATTTTACCTGCATTTATGAATGAAAAGGACGAGTCGCGTCATGCCCTGCATGATGACGAAATATCATTCCATGGCACAGGGTGGTCCGTCGGTGGTACGGTCCGCCAACCAAGAGAGTTCAAGCATTTGTCCTCCTTCGATGTGATGGACAAGTACATCGATATGCTCATGGACAAAAACCAATTCCCGAACCTCAAAAAGATTGTAGTGGGTGGTCATTCCATGGGTGCGCAGGCTTCGCTGCGCTATGCCTTTTTGCGTGACAAGCCTGAGCAGGATCATGCAGTCAAATTTTGGATCGGTAACCCTGGCGCTTATGTTTGGCTGAATGATAAGCGTCCGTTCAGTACGAAAAAGTGTCGCAATTATGACTCGTGGCCTTATGGCATTTCAGATCCGAAGACGATTCCTTCGTATGCGCGTCACCGCGCAGGTAAAAATGGTTCCAAGCTGGTGGAAAACTTCCTGAAGCACCGTGTGCACTTTGCTGTGTCGCAAGATGACAATGGTCAAGGTGTCTCTAACTGTGCTGGTAGTGTCCAAGGTCCCACGCGCATTTGTCGTGCTGCTGAGTGGATTGTCCAGCACGGTAACACGACTGAGTACGAGTGGCCTGACACGCACACGGTCAACTTTTTGCCTGGTGTGTCGCACCAGGATTACCCAACGATCGCTTATTATGGCACGATCAAGTTCCTTTTCTCTCCGTGCCACTGAGTCGCATCACTCGCATTCGTTTTACCGTGCCAACCTGTCCTATGTCGGTACACCTGTAGACAATGTATACATTTTGTTTCGCACTGATGTGTAGGAACGCACCTGTAAGCGGACTCTGTTTTTCATTGATAATGAGCCCTGTGAACTTTCAGCGATACGCAAGACTGCGAGAGGGGAGCTCCAAGGTACCACGCATGATTACTGCTGTGGGTAAGCCTTGTTCTTTGAGCTGCCGATCACACGTTGATGACACGTTTATGTGCGCGTTTCCAAGAACACTAGGGTAAAGTTTGTCAGTCTTGCCTCGGATTATTCTTTTCGCTCATTCAACCCTTGAGTCCATGCCATCCATGCACTTCTATGTAAAGTTTTTTAGAGCGGCTGGTGTGGTGAAATCTCTGCGTTAAGTTGAATTCTCCATTGCTGGCAAACTCTCATGAAAAGTCAAGCTCACTTGAGCCCGTCATTACTATGCACGTCACCCCTTGGGCTTTACCACGTCCCCATGAAAATAGAATGCGCAAAGCTTATGCGTTGTATTTTGCAACGTTGTTATAAATCGACTCGATGAAGCTTGATTCTCGGGAGGTCTTCACTTGCTGTAGCATGGCTAACTGGCTTGTGAGCGTTGGCTCTTTGACAAGGAGGTCCATGTAAAGCTCATTTGACGTCGCTGGACTCTCTTATTTAAGACTCATTGGCAGCTAGCGAACATGGACAATAGACGCTAAACTTGGAGACATGTGTTTGCTTTCTCCTTCCCCCTGTCGTTGCGCATTGTGGGACCCCATCTCCTTCGATGGGCCGCAGGAGACAATCTGACTCCACTAAGAGCATCACAGCGACGATGTGATACGCCTGCGAAGCCTTATAATGTGTGTCTTGTCTGTAGATACCGACCTCGGCACGATCAAGAACTCCTGCTGTCTCAAGGACAGCTCGTTATCATGCATATGAGAGCCTTCTATCGATACAATCAAGAGGTCATAAGTTTAATCGTCATTGTCGTCGTCATCTTCATCATCTTCATCCAGGTTGTGCGCCGCCGACGACTCGACAATGAGGTTCGCACTAGGCCCTAAGCCATCGACGTCTTGCAAAAGAGTTGCCATGCTTTCTGGCGAAAGCACACGGCGTGGATACGTTTGCACGAGATAAAAGTCGTATGAGTGTGCGTAATCGCGGGGCATAGATACAGGTGCGTCATCGTTGTGTACATCCAGTGTATCAACGTACGCATAGAGCTGCTCCAAGGAGTCAGAGGGAAAGAATCTGCGCTGAAGGTTGCGACCATCAGGCATCTTGACATTGACACGAATAACAGGGGTCACGCTCAGATCAGGCTCTCGGGGCACGAGGTAAGCGCGTGCCCATGCCCGCCATTGCGCTTTTTGTGCCTCCAAAAGTGCATGCTTATGCTCCTTCAATGCACGTTGGCTTTCATTCTCAATCTTGCGCTCATTTTCCGCCCGTTTCCGGATCACACGCTCCTGATCACGTAGGCACGCATGTTCGAAAGCAAGATTTTGTTCCTCACGCAGCTCTCGATCCATCTCACGGAGACGCCGTTCGCTTCGAAGCTCATGAAGATATGCGCTTGTACGTGGAATCAACACATCGCTGATGTGCGCACAGATCGAAGAAGCCGACAGAATAGTCTGCGGCGAGCCCTCCAGGCGCGATAGGACCGTAGGATGTGGCACAATGCAGCCACGAGATCTTGAGCGACGTGGCTGAAGAGCAATAAAGGCCACGAAAGGAAAGGTCGTCGCCTCGAGTAGCGCACTCACACGATATGCCTCGCGATCGGAAATATCACCGCCCCACACAAGGAGATCAGGCGAGTGTAGCATGCGGACGAGATGTGGATCTGTCAAGACATGCTTACGGAAAAAATCGTGCTCATTATGAACACGACTCGTAAGAACGATCATGAGAATTCGGATATCATTCTTCGACTGCCGCAGGGCTTCCGAATACGACATGGTAACGAATGGGGGGAGTGACACGCGCTGAAAGGAAGCCGCATCAGGAAGCACAGAGCCATTCGTTTCAAGCTCAAGCTCATGAATCCACCGTAGTGCGCAGGCCTTGGGGTCTTGCGCATATCGCGTCAAACCACGAGTGTCGGTGCCTGGACGTTGGGGCGAAATTCGTTGGACGAGCCGGAAGCACCACAGAAGCGCCGCACCAAGGAAAGAGAAAGGCCACAGCACAGCACGCGCGCACCAAGTCACCCATGAGTGCGTGGGTGCAGGTAACGCTGGTGATGCGGGCGGATTCGCGCGTTCAACCCGTCGTTCAGCCGCCTGAGCATCGAGGATCGAGCGCGCGGCGGCGCGCACGTCGCCACTCTCGACGTCAAGCATGACTTGAAGCAGATCATCGGCAGGGCACGAGTCAGCGTCGAGACCATGGAGCGCTAGCTCTTCGCGCAGCTGCGCCACAGACGACGCGTCCGCCATCACGTTGAGTACCAAGCTACATGTGGGGGCATGGGTCCTGAGCACTACCTATCCCTTCGGCCGAAACTAGGTGGCTTTGGCCGCACTGGCAATATACGACACGCCTGTGTCGGACGAGGGGTGCCAGAAGGAGCCTATTTGGGACGCGGCATCCAGCGTGGGTACAGACGTGTGCGTCTGCTTCATTGTGTCGTATTTTTCATAGCGGCTGATGAGGGCGACACGATTCTGGTGCAATCGGCGGCGGATGGATACATCTTCAGCGCTGTTTTGCCACATGGTGCGTTCTAAGACGTAGCGAACGATACTGGGCACCATGGAGAAGGCATAGTTGAGCAATAGCGCCGAAACGAAGGGTTGGAGCCACAGTACTATACGCTCACGCATTTCATTAGACGGAGGTTTGTAAGAGGTTTCTGAGTCTGGTTTGAACGCGTCAAAGATAAATAGCATAGTGAAGTTTGTAAAAAAAGACAGGTGCGCGAGGTGGGAGAGTACGCTCGACCAGCTTCCGATGCATTCGACACGACGTGGTATAGGCCGGCGCATATTGACCACAAGTTTGAATGCGTCTGAACGCAGCTCGAAAAAGTTGTTCAACGCACTCATGACAGGTGCCAGAGGCCAAAGCACGGACCACAACGAGATCACACCCAGCTGCGTCGCCATCTCCGCATAGTCGGTGAACTCATCATACACGTCCAGGTCAAACTCATTTTGAACGCGCTCGAGAAATGCTTGGTCCCGATTTGTCTTGGCGAAGGCTTCGAGCTCTTTCCTCCGTGACGAGCCACAGATCTTATTTATAAACTTTTCGGCGTGACGCCAAAGAATAGGCAGTATCACCTCCGTGAATGTATTCATGAGCTGTTGTGTTACAGACATGGCGAACAGCTGGTCATGCAGGCCTGTAGGACTCACATGGAATGGCTGAATCCGGCCCTTGAATGCATTCGGATCACGCGTGACAAACGCAAACAGGCGGTCTAGGTAGCCGTGGACTTGTAGTTGGTTGATAAGGTACTCGCCAAAGGGCAAATACATGTACGCAGTAAGAGCAAGAATGCCATACGTTACGATAGACTGCATGCCAAAAATCTTAAACGTAAGGCTGGATTGGAAACGGTGCACGGTGGCATGGTTCTCAAAGTTGGTGATAATTTGTGCTGCCATGCGCCATGCCGACTGAATAAGAGGGATGCAAGTGGAAAAGAGAATGGTCGGAATGAGTGCGACAAGCGATTTCGCCGGGCCGTCGTACACTTCGTCCACCACGACCTGAAAGAGGAAGATGGCCGCCATGGTGCTGACCAGAAACACCAGGAACAAGATCGTAACAGGAACGCAAAGCAGAGAACGTACATCACGACGCCAATTCTCAAACACCTCTTCTTCCATACCAGTAATGGGGCTCAGCGACTTGGTGCGGGGGGTAAAATGGCTGTTGCGCTCCGAGACAGACGACACACCCGTCATGCCCCAACGTACCGCGAGCATTCGCTCTCGGATGTGCCAGTATTCCACAAATGCAATGGCCCAGAGCACAACAAGGCAGGCATACATGTGGTGATTGGCCAGGCCACTGAGCCAGAAAATGAAGCCCGTCACAGCCATAGGCACGAGCGACTTGGAGTATGCATTGAGGAACGCAAAATACATGGCAATGTGCACTCCAAAGTGATCACGGAGTTTGTCAATCTCACTCTGATCAATGCCATACACAATGGACGCTAGCGATACATGCGACCACGTTTTGATCCATGCTTGGTTAAATGACGAGTCATGCAGCGGCATCATATCCATGACATGCGGAAATTCCGCGCATCGGGCCGTGATGCCCGCTCCTTGTTCTGCAGATGAAGCGCGGTACGGAGCCGTAATGCGCTTGTGAGTGTACCGAACTCGCTCTGCCGGTTTGAACGGCTCATCCATACTCAGCTCCTCGGCGGTGACAACGCCATGCAAGAAGTCCTGTGAGCGCTCTATCTGCCGCATTTCCTGCAAAACAGCATGCTCGATATGCACGAAAACAAGCACCTGGCCGCGTGCGCGTGGGCCTGCACGAGACACGCTCACTAGTCCCACGTCACGTAAACGCGCCATAAGACGCTCAAGCTCCTGGGCACGCTCGTCCAGGAGTCCAGGCGGAGCTCGTTTCGTGCCATCCGCAAAAATCTTTGGAAATCCCTCAAATTTGATCACAAAATCAGCCTGGACGGGATCCACTGAGCTGAGCGACATGGCGGAAACAAGATGGGCTCCGGTCCGTGCGCCTGACACAAAGCAAGCCACAACATGTGGAGTTCAGTAAAAGGGTATCTCTGCCAGGACGGCTATGGACGCGGCCTTACGTCACAATCGCAGGCTCTGGTTTAGAAATGCGGGAGTGAGCCGCTGAAGAGTCATGGTCATCATGATGCGAAGGCATGTGTGCCGTATGCCCACCATGAGCGATAATCTTGTCTGGAGGATGCTGGCCGTCCACCTGTCGCGAGAAGGGATCGTGTCCACGATGAATAGGCATGACAGGCGACGCAACGGGACTGTCAGCTTTTGCCGGCGAGGCTTGCTGCTCTTGGTCTTCTGGCTGAGGAGGTGCTTCCCAAGCCATCAAGCGCGATATCAAGTGCCAGGGACGGAAAGGATCATCACTGCGCGGGAAAAACTTGATCGAGTGTGAGTGCCGCATGACACGAGGACCAAAGTACGTGATAGGAACCGTCACACCGTGCGTTAAAACAGACGAAAAAACGCAAAAGAGAACGACAGGCTTCGTAATGCGGCGCAAGTGTTCACGCGTGTGATCGTGTGGCACCGAGCGAAGGGCCACTTCGATATAATAGACTGCACCCACGCCAATCGGACCAAACCAACCAGCGAAAAAGCCTTGCTGCCACGATTTGAGGGCTGGAATGAACTTTTGCAGCGCAATCACCCAGGGAGGTCGACGGAGCAGAATCACAGTAATCCCGAGTAACACCATACGCCAACCTGATAAGCCAATATCCTCGTTGCTGTAATCTTGCCAAGGAATGATCATCCCGATGTACATGAAAATGGCCACGTTAAGGAGCATGTCGATAATTTCCTGAAAGTCCGTTTCTTCTTGGCGCAAACGGAACCAGTCATCCCACGTGAAAACGTTCCCAACGACAAAGCACGCCAAAATGTCATCAGTGCCAAACAGACCTGCCGTGCCGACAGTGAACAAGGCCAGGCCGAAGCCATAACCGAAAAAGTTCGACATGTCAATGAGCTTGTGCTCAGCAGCCCAGCGCAGTGATTTTCGTGCGATATAGCCGACCACAATACCATATGCAATCGACAGAAAAATATCATATACAATCACACCGTAAAACCAGCGCCAGATTTCTTCACCGACAGAAGTGCCCTTGTCCATACCCGTTCGGACAAGCAGAACCACAGCTAGGAACATAAAAGGGAAGCCTAGTCCGTCGTTCGCGCCACTCTCTGCGAGGATAATGTGGCGCACATTTTCAGGGACATGTTCCTCAGCATACTGGCCAGATGTGATCGAGTTGGCCAGCACGGGATCAGTGGGCGTCACGGCCGATGAAATGCATAGCGCCTCGAGAAACGTCACATTTTTTACGAGACCCCAAATCAGTAAAGCCGTAATGAACCATGCTATCGTCATAATGACGAGAAGAAGCACCGACAAGCTCTTCCATTCGCTACGCAAATACTTTTCCGGCAATGCAATACCGGTAAAAAGGACTTGCACAGCGATAACAAGTCGTGATATTTCATAGGTAACTTCGTTGATAATAGTATCATCGGCCCATGAATACGGGTCCACCCAGTTCAGGACGTGTGGACCGATTACAATACCCACAGTCACAGCCAGCAACGGCTCCGAGAGGTACATGCGCTCCTTGACAAAAAAACTAATGAGACCATAGATGACCACGAAGCCTCCCATAATGGAAAGCCCCTTGGACATCTGCGACAACTCTGTCTCGATAATATCATACATACCACCGCCGAAAGAGATGGATATGCAGGAATGATTTGGCACAGGATAAAAAATGTACGCGTCTTGCTAGATAAAATTATATACACAACCCTGACCGGCTAATTTATGCCTATACGCAAACGCTTATTGGCTCCGTGCATGAAAATCAAGCCTGTGGATTCACAAGGCCCAACCATAAATTCGCGCAAAGCCTGATTGATCTTCTCACCGAATGAAGACTCCAGCGGTGGTGACAAATTAACGCTGCAGCCCAAATTGGATGAGGTTGGACTGACATACTCACTCATCGTGTAATGATCGTTTTCGTACTACCGTAGGGCCCACCTGTTGTTAGTATACAAGCACGTACATCTGTACATCGAATAATTCTGGAGGAAATCCAAGTTGCACCTCTGTGCGCACCACAGTAAGCCCAGCTTCTGCATATATGCGCTCATACAATTTTCGCGATCTTGTGATGGAATAGTCTTCCTGGTCGTACCAGCATGACTCGCTGCCATCTGGTAGCTCGCTGCAGACATTCTCTTTTACGAAAATTATACCGCCGTCGCAGCCAGGACGTGCATCGTCGGCCGGTTGAGGCGGACGAAGCAATTTCTTGGCGTCTTGGAGAAACTGAATCAGGTCAGTTTCAGACAGATGCTGCAGGCACCACTGGCACAAGATAATATCATAGGTGACAGGAGAGGAAGGAGGTTCTGTTGCTTCATTGTTCATATATGTGGGTGGTAGATGATTTTGCGAGGTATCAGTGGACGACATAGGATTAGCCAGAGGAAAGCCCTGCAGTGTGGATTGATGGAAATACACGACCTTACGTGCGTTGAAGGGAGACGATTCCACAGTCTGTTGCATGGGCTTCCAAGAAGAAGAGCGCAATTTGGCTTCCTGCAGAAACTTTTGCACGGGCTCAACAAGATGCACTTCATCCACTAAAGGCAAAAGCACATGTTCCGTCACACGGCCCACACCTGCACCAGAGTCGAGTGCGCGCGTCACAGTCGCCCCCTTACCGCCGCGGTGCTTAACACGGCTTTCCTTCCACTCCATGGGCGTCCCATTGTAAGCAGCAGGCGGGATACTACTCAAGTAAGGAAGCGTACGCAGCAGAAACGTTCGTGAACCGAGGGCATCCACTCGCGGCAGGGTACCATTGCCATACCCACCCAAAACGCCATCCACAGTAGCTGGGACACTTTCCCAATATTCGACTCCCTTGGCTACGTCAGGGGACGGGTGTACCTGCCGAACGCTCGACATGCGCAAATTCTGTCCAGCCACAGGCCAGGAGCGAAAAAGAGCGGGAAGAAGAGAAAAAGGCGGTGAATGGCCTTGGTCACTAGTGTCCCTATGTGGAGATATTTAATCGTGTACAGGGGGCAAGCCTATCCACTGACGAAGGAACTTGTTAAAGGTGAACGGGAACTGGATATGGATGGCATGGCCTGCATCTTTCCACACTTCATATAAAGCATCAGGCATCATCTTATGCATGTGCTTGGAGTGACTTGGGTTCACGATCTGATCCCAGTCGCCCGTGATGATAGCGATCTTTGGTACAAGATCGTTGATCCGCTTCAAATCTTTCGATGACACATGATGCGTAAGACAGGCTGACATTTGAAGAAGCGGACCCAAGGTCGTAGGCGGAAGAACAAATTTAGATCGCCAAAGAAGAATTTCGCGCATTACTTCTCCGTTCGTCCGACCGCGAGGATCCGTCGGGTGTTTTTCGTTCTGCCAAGGCAATGGGAAAAGCACATTGGTCATGCGACTCACTCGCGCTTCCGCCCGCGTACGGCCTGTGAGCGAAGAAAAAAAGCCTCTGGTCATAGCTACAAGACCAATCGGGGGTGGTAAAGAGCTTCCATCTCCACTTGTGGTGCTGAGCAAGAGCAAAGAGGCCAGGCGCTCTGGATTCTGGCGAGCGATTTCGAGAGAAATCATGCCGCCCATGGAGACACCAACGAGATTCACGGACTGTTTCTCTGTCCATCCAATGTGATCCATTACCTCGATCACATCTTTAGCCATCTCGCCCGTTGTGTATCGCTGCACGGGCGTATCCGAGTTCCCGTATCCTCTGTTATCCAGCACCAGCACGGAGCACGCGGGATCATGACCGAACTCCTCGACCTGCTCAAGCCAGCTGAAGCATGAGTTCGCAAGTCCCATGATCAAAGCGATACGCCGCGATCCCTTCCCGTGTACCTCATAGTATATGTCGAAGCCTGGCTCCTCGCCCGATTTGGAAGGCGGCACACGGTCTTTGGCGACACGAAGAGGGCCCTTCATGACCTGCGAAGAGGGATTGAATACCGTGGGCTTGTATGAAGGGCCACTCAGGTCCATAAACTGTTCGAGTATCTGCGACGTCGCACCTTTGAAGACGGCCCCGAACGGCGGAGGCGGTATTTTGGGCATCATGACTCCAGCGAACAAATTTTGGGACGTACCGGGGAAAAAAGCAAGCGTGGAGGACACGTGAATGACAGTGGTGTGTCGACCTTAATTCGGGTCCGCATACGCATGTGGCCAGGCACGCTGCGATTCGTGCTGCATGATGGTGTCCAAGCTGCGCTGCATGCCAGACGTGCTGTTGTAGCGCTGGAGTCGACTATTATCACGCATGGACTCCCACGACCCCTGAATTATGAGATGGCCGTTGCAGCGGAGGACCAAATCCGCCGTGCGGGTGCCGAGCCTGCCACCATTGCCATCTTGGATGGGCGCGTGCACATTGGACTAGACAAGACACAGCTGGCACGCGTCGCTGATAGTGATCCATCGCACACTACCAAAGTGGGCCGTGGAAGCCTGGCACATGCGCTATCTCAGGGTGTGGGCTGGGTTGGTGGCACGACAGTCAGCGGCACCATGGCTCTTGCACATCGAGCCGGTATACGTATATTCGCTACGGGTGGCATTGGAGGCGTTCATCGTGGAGCTGAAAGCTCGATGGATATTTCCGCTGACTTGACAGAATTGGGTCGCACGCGTGTGGCCGTATTCTGCTCGGGAGCCAAGTCGATTCTCGACATTCCAAGGACGCTCGAGTACCTCGAGACACAAGGTGTGCCTGTGTTTACATTCCATGCTTCAGGTGAATTTCCTAATTTTTATACGGCGTCGTCGGGCTGCAAGGTCCCCGTGGTATCGAGTGTGGATCATGCGGCCCGAATTGTCGCCGCGAACGAGCAATTGGGTCTCGAGAACGGCATTGTATTTGGCGTACCCATCCCTCGTGAATTTGAGGCAAATGGCCAGGAAATTCAGCTAGCTGTGGAACAGGCCGTACTTGAAAGCAAAGAACGTGGGATCGATCGGCTGGGCAAGCTAGTCACACCCTGGCTGCTACAGCGCGTAAGCAGCTTGGCCGCACACTCGGTGCAGAACAATATAGCATTGGTGCTGAACAATGCACGCCATGCTGCTGAATGCGCAATGTCACTAGCAGGGCCCAGAAAGCCTACGGTCGCACAGGTGCATGCACCCAAAAAGGCACGGATTATGGTAATCGGTTGTGCTGCCGTGGATATTACGGCGCAGGCGCTGAAGCCATCGCTCTCTGATCCTTCTACCGCACCTGGATCAATTGACATTACTGTGGGTGGTGTGGCTCATAATATTGCAAGAGCTGCCCATGCTATGCTGGAGGATAAGCGGGCTGTGGTGTTGGTAGCGCCCAAAGCAGATGACACCTTAGGACATCTTATGCAAGACGACATGCGCGTATCTCGTATGCGAACTGACGCACTTATTCAGAGCGCTCGCACGCCAACGTGTAATCTTGTGCTGGACGCGAACGGCGAACTTGTGACGGGAATAGCCGACATGCGCGTATTAGACGAGATAATGGTGCCAGAGGTCGTTGCAATGCGCTTGCAGCAGTACCAGCCTAACTTTATCGCACTAGATGCGAATCTTCAGCCAGCGTCTCTGGCCGTGGCATTAGCCTATGCAACCAAAGAACGAGTTCCTGTGTTGTACGAACCGACATCTACGGCCAAGTGCCATCGAATCCTGGATGCCATGCAGATGCTGCAACGCGCTCAAAAAATTCAAATTGTGACGCCGAATCAATACGAGCTCGCTTCAATGGCAGAACGTTTGCGAACCACGTTCCCACGAGAGCCCACGAACCATGTCGATGCCGTAATTCGTGCCACGCGATTACCGCCTGCCCTCATTCAAGACGCCTTCATGATGACACATGTGGCCCAGATCCAACTGATAAAATTGGGAGGTCTCGGTGTGTTATTGGTGATGCAAGGACAAGGCGCCCAGCACCATTTTGTACACGTACCTGCCCTGCCTATGGACCATGGCAAACCATTCGTGAATTCCACTGGAGCTGGTGATTCATTTACTGGAGCTATTTTA
>ERZ1029854.509-NODE-509-length-14747-cov-11.356112_pt1 | contig 14747 bp, 16 predicted proteins | sample MGYA00519239_ERZ1029854 | MGnify/ENA primary metagenome ERZ1029854 (study PRJEB33666, sample SAMEA4610917) | skin metagenome | biome: Human-associated habitat; feature: Malodor aspect; material: skin | place: Philippines | collected 2015-08 ... | reverse complement strand
AGAAATAAAATACACTTTAAACGAAAGGTCGTTATAATTATGTTTGATTACAATAATAAAGATAACTATAAACAAAACAATTACTGGAATAACAATAATAATCACAATGAACAAAATGAAAACAATTTAGATAACAAAGGTTTTGAAAATCAAAAATTTAATGATGATTACAACAATTCAGAAACAACTAACAATGAAGTTAGCAATCAAAATGAACATTCAAATACAAGTGATATTGATACTATTAAAAAGTGGAATATTCTCGCATTGAAAAGCTATCTTAATCAGTTAAAGGTCGTGTTTAATGAAGCTGAAGTCATTTATGGTACAATCGCAATCAAACCATTATTAGAATATTCTCGACCATTGATTGAATTATTACGTGTCATTACTGGAAAATCTAATGCACAAATCATTAAAGAAATTGCAAGATTGAATAACAATGACACTAAAATAAGTACATCAATTAATACATTTACACATCTGTCACAAGACGAAAATACTAGCGAACGTTACTTAAAAAAGAAACGTATTCATTTCGATACTATTGAGAGATTTTTAAACGATGTAGAGAAGTTACTCAACGAAGATTACCAATCATTTTTAAATGAAATCGGTAGTGATTTTGAAATTACAGAAGATACAATCAAAAAAGTATTAAATTAAGGGGTGTTGATAATGACAGAAGTTACTAACTTTTTGAAAGAACAAAACAATAATTTCATTTTTGAAGATACTGATTGCATTATCAAACCAGTTACCAGTCAATTACGAAAAGACAACATGGACTTACTACCGAACGAACTACTGTTTGATATTTTTAAAGATGATAAGGGTGTCGGACACATCACTTGCTGGAACGATAACACAACAACAGTTTACAGTTTTAATTCTGAAAGTGATAAACAAGTCGATACACTAGAAGAATTAGAGAAAATATTACGTGCTTTAGGTTAAAAAATTACAAAAGGTAGGTTTTTGAAATGTTGGGAAAAGATTATGATTTTGTAATTAAAAAATACAATCACGATTTAAAATATTTTACAGAAAGCGATAATGCTAAACAAAGATTTAAAAATAAACAACTTAATCTCAATAATATGTTCTTCGCACGTTATCCTAAAAATTTTGATGAGTTAGTAAAATGGTTTGGTGCATATGGTTTTAATAATGAGTATGACGATAACAAATTACAACGTGCTTATTTTGTAAATAAAGATAAAATCACTTTCCAATTTTTTAGTGGTACTGCAATCGAAAATCAAATCATGCCAGCACATTATTTTAAAATATTAAAATCATACTATTTACCATTTGACGATGTAATCTCAATCATTTACAGAAATAAAGATGATAAAACTTTCGTTGTAGGTAACATCGAACTTATCAAAATTGAAAATGGTTTAGATGACGCATTAGTTTATTTTGATAACCAAGCACTAACTCGAAATGAGTTAATCGAACAACTTACTAACTATTCACTATTTTAATTATTTAACCTACCTATCATTTTAGGTAGGTTTTTTATTTGCACCTATACTTGCACCTAAAATGATATTCTATTTTTTTCATTGTTATTAGTGCAAATAGGGTGCAAATACAAACTCCCCTACTCCACTTAAACGTTGATATGACGGGGTTTATTTTGATAGGGTAGGGGAAAATCTTTGCACATTATGATATAATTAAGTTATACAAATTGAAAATGAAAAGGGGTGCAAATAAGCATGATAAAAATAAATGAACTTGCAAATAAACTTGATGTCACTCGTCAAAATATTAACTACCATATTAAAGTTTTAAAAATTCAACCGACAAAAATAAACGGTGTTAATTTCATTGAAGAAGATGATGAAGTCAAAATAACAAATAGAGTTTTAGAAAGTCGTCAAATTCGTAAAAATGAAAAAGTTAATAATGATGATTTTGGTACGCCACTTCCAAGTGAGCAAATCAGAGAATTACACAAAACATTACGTGCCAAAGAAAAAGATATTACGTTCTTACAAGAACAAGCTAAACAAAAAGATGAACAAATTAAACAACTTCAACAAGCACTTGAAAAAGAACAATTTATTTCTATACAACACTTAAAAAAATCACAAGAATTAGAACAAACTAGAGAACATCTACAAGCACCGACAAACGCAAACGGTGTTAAAAGGGGTGCAAAACGTGGTTTGATAGGTAAGCTAATTGACTTGATATAATAGGCTTTTGAAAGTGAAAATAGGGTGCAAATAAATTTAAAAGGGGTTTTCAATCATGCAAACAACAACAAAACGTTTAACAGATTTACAAGTCAAAGTCATTGGGGAAGATAGTAACATTTTCAATCTACTTGGGTTAGTTACAAAAGAACTTAAAAGAAATGGCTATCGTGATTTAGCGAAAGAATTACCACCACAGATTTTTGAATGTAACAGCTATGATAAAGCACTTGCAATCTTAGATAGATATGTAGAATTGATTTAAAATCTGATATACTCATTTTATAGTTTTTTTATATCCATAAAATAACTTTCAAAATTAATTAAAGGTAGCAATTTCCCCCTTCAACACTTTTGGAATTGCTACCTATTTTTTATGCCTTTATATAAGTAAAATACAACGTGTTTTAGGGGTGTTATTTTATGGTGCTACAATTAATCAAGTAATGTTGAGATTGCTTTAAAACAGGCTTATTTTTAACGCTATGATAATGTTAGACATCAAAATAACAAAAGTCTATAATATATGTACCTGTTCATCTTAATCAATTTGAACAGTACCCTTTTTGCTAAAGTTTTAGTTTTTATATATAACAAGCAACTTTCTCAATATTTTCCCCCGACTTTTGTTGGGGTTTTTTTATGCCTATATTTATCAAAATTTAGGGGGTTTTTAGGGTGCTGGAAGTGATTAGGTACAATTAATCATAATAAGTGTGAAGTGGTTTAAATAGGCTATTTATAGGGTGTAGTGTATGCCTAATTTAGTAAATGATTATTATTTTTGTACGTTAACATTACACAAATTTTTTTGTTTTTTTAGATTAAAATTATTGTATGTAAACCAGTATAATGTTAAACTATATTTAAGTTAAGAGTTGAAGGTGGGAAAACCATGAATGGAAAAATCAAACTATTACGCCGACAAACCATAGAATTAATGATTGAAGAATGTTTAGACATCATTGAAAACGCACCAGCACGTTCAACATTACTTTATATGTCATTAGATGAACGTCGTGCTTTTAACGAATTATTGAATGAAATGGTATCAATCGTTTCAACAATAGAAAAAACTGTATCTATTCATTCTTTCATCAAAAAATACACTTCTGTTTCTTACGACATTATCTATCGTATGTTTTTGAAAACGGAAGTCACAACTTGTAGAAAATCATCATTATTAAAGTTTATTGATGATTGTGAAAAAGTAGCAAACGAAAAACTTGGCACATTAGAAGATTTAAAAATGAATAATGATGTAAACAAAGATTTAGTGGTACAATAAAAAAAACGAAATAAAAAAAGAGTAAGTTTGCGACCAACAAACCTACTCGAAAATGATGTTACACTCACATAAACATCGAATATTTTAATATCATTATAGCATTTCAACAAAGAAATAACTATAACTTATTGCTATCTAGTTGATAAATATAGTATAACATGTGTAGTTTAAAATTGATACAAAAATATATCATTTTTATCTGTCAACACTATTACTGATTTCAAATTAAAATATTCGATAGAGTTGTAACTTCATTTCCAATATTTTGTTTTTTCAAAATATATACGAAATGGGGTATTTTTTATGGCAAAAAGTAATAGTTCTATTTCTCAACTATTAAAAAATTCTCAAAAAGCCAAAAACAGTACAAAATCAAAATCTAACAAAAGTAATGATGATAATAAAAACGTTATTAATTTTCAAAATGGTTATTCTTTCAAACCTATTCTAAATAACGTTAGTAGTATTACATTCAAAAGCCAACACACATTAGGTCGTCTTAAAACAACACATATTCATGAGTTAGCTTTTGCAGAAGAAACTCAAATCGAACTTGAAAAATTGAGATTTCTATTTTCAAATTTTGAAGGGTTTAATCACGTTGATAAATACGACTTCACATTCAAAAATGTTACTTATCGTTTATCTAGTATTCCGATTTATAACCGTATTAAGATGACTTTAGGTAGTAACCAAACTGCTGAAGTACAACATCAATTAAAAAATAACACTTCTATTATCAATGCTCTTATTTTGTACAACTATGAAATCTCACAAGAATTTGATGAAACTGCCACTTTTATAGATTTCTTTTATTCAGTGCAAAGAAATGAAGATAAGGAAGAAATGACTTTAGATTACAAACTTTCCATTTCTCCCGAACGTTTAGCAAATTACTTATACAAAAAGGTTTATAAACAATATGCCATTTTATCAAGTACACAATCATCATCAAGCAACCCAATGTACTATATCTATAATGTTGATAAAAAACGTTGGTCTGTAAATGGTAAAGGCAATCTAACTGCTATCCTTTCAAAACATTTTGATTATCTTGGTAACTTTTTCTGTTTTTCAGATATTGATACTGCACGCAAAAAGTTTTTACCGTCTATATTTAATAAGTTTGAAATGACTGATGATAGCGACGGGAATATACTCAACACTTACACGCATAACCACCCTTATTTAGTTCAATTTAAAGACAAAGTGTATGACATGGAAAATGATGAATTGCTCGATATGAAACATGAATATAAATTACAAAATTACCATGATTATGATTTAGGTTTCTATGATGAAAATGGCGAAAAATTATCAACGGAACAACTAAAAGAAAAATGTTCAACATTACTAGAACGATTTAAAATCTTACATTACGAAGATGATATGACGTTTATTTTAACTTTAATCGGCTCACTATTTTGTCATACAGACGTTTGGCAAGTGTTACCAATCATTACTGGTGGTGGTGGTTTAGGGAAATCAATGCTTTATGACAAAATCATTGCACAAAACGTCATTGGTGCTAAAAACTACTCATCTTTAGGACAGCAAGAATTAGACGGTAAGAAATCAACTTCATCATTCTTACTATCTTCTATTTATGGTACTGAACTAAACATCGTTGCCGAAACTAATGGTAGTTATTTATCAACATCACTTATACAAACATTCAAAAAAATCGGTGACTCAATTACGATTGACAAAAAATTTGAAAAGCCATTTACTGCAAATCTTTATTCAACATTTATTATGTTAGGTAATGACGGTCAAATACCACATATTCCGTCATCATCTGCTGACGACGACGGTTTAATGCGACGTATCTTTATTGTTGAATGTCGTCACAAACGAACAAAAGTTGAATATGAACAAAAAAACGAGCAATCTATTATAGACGCTTTTCCAATGAAAAAATTAAAATCAGAAGTACCTTATTTTGCCTTATACTGCATGAAAACATTTATGGCAAACCGTCATCATATTTATGAACTTGCTAATATTGGTGGTGCAACTGAAAGAGTTATCGAAGGCTTTACTTCTAAAAACATTGTTAAGGCAACCAAAGATTACTTCAATTCACACAATAGAAATAAAGAGTTTTTAGTTTGGTTAGGTCATTATTATGTTAATCGTTTTCCCGATGATAATATTCGTAATTCTAGCCACTTTGAAAAATGGCTATCATCATTAAAAGCGACACAAGTAAAAGAAATGTATGTTTGGTTTTTCAAAAAAAATTATCCAAGTTCACATGCTACTCAACAAGATTTAGAAAGCTATCTTAGAAATAAGCATGATATTACATCACAATCACTTAAATCGTCACTTTACAAAGACGAAGGTAAAGCACGTCGATATGGCGATAAGTTTGCCGATTTAGTTCAAAGCGTTATTCTTACCAGCGACCCTGACCTTATTCGTTTTGAAAGAGAATATTCAGATGATATTCCAACAGATATTTCAGAAGATATATTTTAATTTTTATTAATCACGCACTTTTAAGGTGCGTGATTTTTTTTATTTTTTTTGGCAACAACTGGCAACGGGTGGCAACGGGTGGCAACAGGCTAATTGTTGCCATTTTTGATAACCAAATACATGCTACAAACATTGATATGACAACGTTTTTGAGATTTCTATATAACCATTGGCAACGCTGGCAACGGGTGCAACGGGTATTTTTAAAAACCTTTTTATAATATTAAAGAGAATTTCAAAGATACTTTTTTAAATTTTTTTCAAAGACCTTTTTAAAAAAGGGTGTTGAACCCGTTGCACCCGTTGCCACTAACTTTGGTTAAATCAGTACAACAGTTGGTATGACTGGCTTTAGGGGGTGTTTAGATTTTTGATTTTTAGGCGTTGCTACCCGTTGCCAGCATGTTGCCACCCGTTGCCAATTTTTTTAAAAAAAACGCTATAATCATTGGTATGACTGACTTCAAAGCACTTTTGTTTAAATTTTCAATATTATTGTAAAAATACAAAGTTAAGTTTAAATACATTTAAAAAGTTATTTTAAATACTTTTTTAGTATATTTTTTTTATTTTTGATATTTTCGAAGATACTTTTATTAATTTTGTTAAGTTAGAAAGTATAAAAATAAATTTTATATAGTTATGAAGTATTAAATTTAAAAATATTAATAGAAAAAGTATTTTTTTTAAAAAAGTACACTAAATGTTTGCTTTAAATAACTTTTTGAGTTATATTAAATGTATCAATAAAGTAAGAAAAAAAGAAAGGTGTTTTTTTAATGGCAGAACTTACAAGAGTAGTAGTAAAACCAAAATTTGTAGAATTAATCGACGCATTAGTGAATGAAGAAAAATTGATTAGAAATAGAAAAGACGCAACAGGTGTATTTTTAGATTTAATCAATAGTGGTTATTATGATGAAGTTTTTGAAAAGAACTCGGCAAAAAGCAGACACATCAGTATGGAAAAAGAAAAAGTGATAAATGCAAGAGAGCATGTGAAAGAAATAGGAATTAAAAATATAGATGACGCATTAGATTTAATTCTCGATTTTGAGTTGGAAAATGAAGAAACTGATTTTCAAAAAGAGTTTGCGAGATTTCATGGTATAGATATAGATAATGAAGTTGAAGAAGAAACAACTAACGATAAGGAAGTGACGGAAGATGAAAGCCTATGATGAATTTGAACGTACCGTAGAATTGGTAGTAACGAAAGGCAAAAATAAAAACAGTACAAAATTAAAACAGGCTATCAAAGATAAAGACGATATACAAAACAGTCCTATACAACCATATCAAGTACATAAACAAAACGGTGTAAAAAACATTGGTTTGTTGCTAGAAGATTTAATTGTCATTGATATTGATGAAGGACACGCTGAAGGTGTAAGTGGTAGTCAAAGTTTTAATGATTGGTTGAATACAAGAAAAGATAGTAAAGAAATATACAACCAAGTTGTAAATACAATGCGAGTAAAAACGCCGAGCAATGGCGTGCATATCTATTACTTTATTCCAAAAGGAATGACGTATAAAGACATTCCACGAATTGTGAATAGAGATGTAGGTATCGACATCTTAACTGGTAAATATAATTACGTGCCAGCACCTAATACAGATAGGGGCGACGGTAAATATGAATTGTTTGAAGAATTTGGTACAGATACCGACAAAACGCCAATGATAGCACCTAATTGGGTATTCGATTTAATTGAATATTTGAATATGAATGATAATAAAAAGAAACAAAAGAATAAGAGTAAATCGAAAAATGAATATAGCGTTAAAAGTGGCGACCACCCAATCGAAAGAATGTTGCAAGCAGTAACATATGGTTTTGGACAGGGCGAACGTAATGAAAGAATGACAAGCCTAGTTGGTACGTTAAAATGGTATGTTGATAACGGTTTGTGTCGTGAAAGTACAGTTATTGATTACATAGCGTTAGTATCAGAACAATGCGAGCCACCATTACAACCTAATGAAGTGTTAAGTATTTGGAACAGTATTATGTATGATTAAATAAAAATGTATAATAAAAATAATTAAAAGAAAAGGTGGAATAACAATTATGAATGAAAGAGAATTTGATGAATTAAAAAGACCGATTATTTTTTACGAGCCATTTTTGACAATTGATGAACAAAAAAGAATTGCAAGAAACGGTTTAGGCGAACAGCATAATGATACCGACAAAATAAATTATGTAAAATCGGTTAGAAAAAGTTTGAATGAACAACTGATTACGAAAGAAAAAGCGTACGATATGCTACAAAATATGGCTTTAAAAACACAACCACAAGTTAAAATGAAAGAAGTTTTAGAAATGTGGGATAGTACAACAAATGAAATGAAACATAAACGATTAAAAAGGTTGAAATCAAATGTGCAAGACGGTTTAAAAGAAAACAATTTTATTTATCAGCAACGAGAGTTGGAAACAATCGCACATGAATTGTTTGAACTGAAAGAAGAACGTTTTATCACAAATGAAGAAAGTAAAGATATATTTAATCGTTTTGTGCAAAATACCGAAGATTTAAAACTAGATGTTGATGAAGTAGAAACGATTGAAATAGAAAATAATTTACAATAAAAATAAAAAAGGAAGGAAACTAAAAAAATGGAAGAAAATAAATTAGAAAAGAAATTAGATAAAATTATTGAACAGCAAGATGAACTAATTAAACTACTTAAAATAAGTAACGAACGACAATTTATCCAAGAAGGAATGATGGAAAAATATTTTGAATTGCATACCAGTATTCAAAAAACAACGACAGGCTATCATAGATTTAGAGATAATGGCGATGAACGTATCAAAAAAATTAAAGGCGAAAATAAATTTCCTTGGCAAAGATAGTAAAATCTTAGGTTTAGCAATCATGCTAAACCTAAATTTTTTTACACTTTTTAACGTACTTATTGATTACATATACTTGTAATCACATTTAATATAGTGTATAATGTAATTAAAGGTAAAACAATAATTTAAAACAGTAAAAGTCTTGGTATTAAAGGCTTGAAAGGGGAATTTAACATGCAAAATAAAGATGTAGAAATGATTGTAAGAATGACATTATCACATTTTTTAATAGACGAGAACGTAAGAGAGAGAACGGTTAAGGAAGTTTTGAAAGAAGTCGGTAAAGTAACCGAACGTTATCCAAACGAAAAAGACCGAGATTTAGATGTGGAAGAATACATTGCGACAATGCAACGTGACAACATTGATAAAGCTGAAAGTGTAGCAATCAACTTACAAGATGAGTTGAGAAGTTTCAAAAGTGAATTATTAAAAGATTTAGAGAACGAACGAGAATTATTTGTAAATGATGTTCAACATTCTTTAAAAGATACGATTAGACGAACTTTAGGCGATATGATTTAAACCAATAACAATAAAAAAAGTAGGAGAGAATAAAAATGTTAGAAAATCAAAATCAAAATGAAAAACCAAAAAAAAGACGTAAATTGTTAAGTCCAGTTAGAATTGAAAATCAAAACGATAGAAAACTAATGAAAGTCATGGAATTACACCCTAGAACGACTGGTATTACTAAAAAAGCAATGATAGAACACATGATGAAAAAAGCAATCGAAGGCGACTATAATGTTTTAAAAGAAGAGCCAACAGAGTATGTACGAGTGAATGTTGAAAAAGATTTATTTAAAGAATTTCAAAATGTTGCTAGTGAACTGAATACCAATGTAACAGATTTGATTAATAAAATCGTTGAGTACGAAAACATCAAACAAGTGCTTAATAGGGGCAAATACAATAAGGAAGAATATCGTAAAATTTTTAATGAGATTGGCGTTGGCACACTTGATGAAATCAAAGAAGAAGAATATCAAGAAAAACTAGAAGAATAGCATTAACAAGAACTTGAAGAAAGTAGGGATATATAAGATGACGAACAAGAGATATAGAACAACAGCAGAGTGGATAGACCAACAAACAATTAAAGTTTATGCCGAGCCTGTGAGTGCTGGTAGACCACATTTCAATACCGAAGAAAATCGAATATATCCCAATCGAAAATACGATGAGTTTAAACGTAATACCAAAAAAATTATGGAACGTGACATTGGTTTGTTAAGAATGGAAGAACTAACCGAACTTGCTAAAAAAAATGAAGGATATAAAGCAACAATCACATGTGGTTATGAGAGTGAGTTTAAAGAAGATTGGGGTACACCAAAATTCACTATACCCGATGTTGACAACTTAGAAAAAGCTGTTTTTGATGAGATTTTAAGACACATCGGAATAAAAGACGGTAAAATTTTTAGGGGTACATGCGAAAAGATTTGGGCTAGCGAGAACTACATAGAAGTTACGATTGATTACTACAAATTAAAAGAAGTAAGTCGTAAAAATGGTGGCGTAGAACGAAATAGAGCAAAAACCGAACGAAAAAAACGAGTTGCGAAAATTATGGAAAGACGCTTAAAAAAACGAGAAATAGGGGGTTAAATTATGGCAAAGAAACGGTTGTCTGTCTTTATTGATAGTGATACTGAAAAGATAATGAATGTTATCAAAGAAGAAATAGACGAAGGTAAATTAGGCTTTATTCAAAACCAATCGCATTTTTTTGAAATGCTAATTTTGAATTTTGCGTATCAAATTTTGAATGATACAGATACATTTTTGAAAGAGCCGAAGGAACTTAAAAAACGTTTAAAAGCAATCGAATTGAGTAAATTTACGTTTGCTGATGTGCAAAGTGAATTAGGTAATAAGCAGTTACAAGTCATGAAAGAATATCAAACGTTATTACAAGAGAAGAAAGATTTAGATGAAGAATTAGATGATAAAACAGATGAAATTGAAAAATTAATGAGAAAAATAAACGATTTGGAAGAACGAGAACATTACCTTAAAAAACGTGTAAATAATGTAGAGATGAATATGCCAACACGAAATACACATCAAAATAACGTTGATAAAACGGTTGACACAAACGCTGACAAGAAGAAGAAAACAAGCGATAGAAAAGAACATAAATTTAAAGCACATTATCCTAAAGCACATATTATTAGAATGGTTAGTGATGATGAACTATTAACTGAAATTAATATAGAGATGATAACAAAACATCTAAAAGAAAATCGAAGTGACAACTTTATCAATAGCTTAAATTACACTAACAAAAATGATGACGCATTGATAACGGTAACGCCACGAGTGTTGCGTGAAATCGAAAATATGATAACGGAATTTAATAAAGACATACAGCTTGTTGAAACGATACAAAACTACCAAGATGAAATGAAACAATCGGAAACATCAAGAGAAGGCTTTACTGTGATGACGCTACATGTCAAAGAAGATGAACGCATGAAACGATTACGAGAACGTCGTTTAGCAAAAGAACAAAAACAGGCAAAAGATGAACAAGAACGACAAGAACGCAAAGCAAAACACGATAAAAAGAAAAAGGCAAAACAACAAAATAAGCCCGAAGAAGTCATTGAAAAAGAAGAACAAAAACAACGTGATTATGATGAACGACAAGATAATGAACAGTATTATGATGAACAACAAGATGATGAAACAGATAATGCAAACATCATTGTAAAAGAAGGTTTATACCGATTGAATATCGAAGTTACTGTTAAAAATATATATGGCGAAGATGAAATATTTGAAATGAAAAATGACGAGATGATGATTGAAGAAAAAGAAATAACAGATGATTTTGTGATGAATTTAATCGAAATCACAGAAAAAAACTTGGAAGAAAATGAAAATTTTGATGATAGCATAAGAGCTGATGATGTTGATAAAGATGATATAGCAAGCATTAGAGATTTTATCATCAAATCATGGCGAAATGACGAAGTGCCAAAAATTAGATTGGGGTGATTAATTATGGCAAACAATATAGACGTATTTGCAAACTTTTTTCAAGATGAAATTCACGTTATTAGAGAAATAGACAATTATATTGATGAATTAATTGATAATGAAGATGTTCAAATAGATGTAACGCCGATACACGCCGATATAGATGATTTTTTAACAACGATAAACAGTATTGGGGAAGATATTGATAGTGAATACTCAGATACAGACGATGATGTAACGCAAAGTGCAGAAATTACAAACATTAGGACATACTGTCATGCGTGTAAGGAAAATGATTTAGAAAACGAAAGTGATATTGCTGATTTCAAATCGAAGTGGAAAAGTGTAGATACAGCACTTGATAACGTATTTGATAGTAGTGATAAGCGTACTTATGACGCAATCAGTAGCAGCGACATGTCAGACGCTTACGATTTATATGAAAGTGTTGAAAACGAAGTGTATCAAATTGAAATGAATATGAGTGATAACACATCAAATTATTCTAAAATTAAGTGCATAACGCAACTTCACGACTTAAATGAAAATCTTACTTACAATAAAGAATATAGCAGAGTAGCACCCGACTATGTTGATTGTTTAAAAGCGTCGATGAGTGAACTCGAAGACGCTATACGAAGTGACGCGCAAGCTGATGATGTAGTTAGCTTGCTAAATAAGGTAAATAGCGAAATAGCTGATTTTAAGGCGTGGTATAGCGAATGGGGATATGCTATTTAAGTGCAAATAAAAGGTGCAAATAGAACTACAAACACTTGCACCTACAACGCTTTTAAGGGGGTGAACATTAAAAATTAATTTTATTAATTACAATGTCACTTTTGAAAATAAGACTAAAATTTTAAGACGAAAGGGTTGATTTTATAATGTTCGAAAATAGTACAGAAGAAGAACGTAGAATTGGAGAAAAAGAAGAAGGTAGAATGTACGTTCAGCGGTGGTATGAAAATATGCGAGAAGGTCGTTTGAAAGACACTCCCGAAAATGATAGGAAGTATCGAAAGTTTAATAAGTTAAATGATATTGGCGAGCAACATGGTTACTTTGGGATAAAGTTTTTAAGAAAGCATAAACGCATTATGCGTTCAAACGTACCACAAACGATGAACAGAAAACACCACATCGTAAAGGCGATTGCTTATGTAGTAGCTTTTCTACTATTCACAAGTGGCTTTGGTGGAATGGTACAATCAATGGTTGGCTTAGAAAAAAGTTTCTTTTGGGGCTTTATTAAATTTGTACTAGCTTTTGTACTTGGGTTTGGTGTAAAAGCGTGGGCATCAAAAGAATTATACCAATACAATTATCCAACATTAATGATTAAAAGACATGTTGATAAATCAGAAATGGGTATGATTGAAAAAATACAAGTCAGTATTCAAGAGTTCTTTAATAACTTGTTCTCAAGAGAAGAAGAAAAAACTAGAGAAACAGGACTTGCTAACCATGATGAATATTTAAGATTTGGTAAAGAGTTAGCGAACAAAATGGGACTTTGGCGTGCAAGTTACAATAACGAACATAGTGCCGAAGCAATCGAAGATAAAGACGGTAATATTTATTTCCATACTGAAACACCACCAGCAAAATTAACATTGAAAGAAATGTTACAATCATCAGATATGATTAAAGATGAATACGGTGTCGTAACGGTGCGTGACGGTAGAAACTTGCCAGCAGATGATGAAGGATATATCAATTTTGAAACTAAAAACGAAGGCGTTCTAAGAGTGCCACAAAATTTTACAATGTTATTAATGAAACAAAACCCACTAAAAGAAGGTTTTGCAGTCGATACTATTGATGAAATCGAAGTCGAAAATAATGGTGGTGGCATAAAAGTATATAACGCTATTGATATTAATAATGAAATCATTCCTACCACTTTAAATGAATTAGCTGGTGTATTAATTGGTGGTATTCCGGGTAGTGGTAAGTCAGCGTTCTTAATCACACTATGTTCAGCACTTATCGAACGTGATTTAATTGATTTAACAATTATCGACTTGAAAGGAACAGCAACCGATTGGAACGCCTTTGAAGGACTAGCAAAAGTTATGCAACTTGAAACAGATTACACAACTGGCGAAAACAACCTAGATGAAATTTTAGAAACAGTTACCGATTTTGCAAACGGAACAGAAGAACGCATGAAAGAATTTACCGAAAAAACAGGTAGCACAAACTTTTGGCACGAGCCTGTAACACCACAAAATAAAATCAGAATGATTGTGTTAGATGAGTGTCAAGAAGTGTTCGACGACAGGGGTGCAAGTAATGATGAAAAATACTACATGGATAAAATTAAAAAGCAATGTACACGTATTGTAAAAAAACATCGTTCTTTAGGTGGTATTGCAGTATTTGCAACACAACGACCTAGTCAAAATTCAGTACCATTGGACATCAGACAAAACTGTGGTTTACGTGTAGCTTTCAAACTAACAGAAGAATCAGCAGAAAGTTTAACTTTAGGCGAACGTGGTGCAGGCGTAACTGTATCGGCTTTAGATATTGGAAGTGGTTTACAGGGTACAGCAGTTTTATCAAATGGAGATGACGGACAACGTAAAATGGTTAGATATGCTTACATCGGTGGTAAAGATTTGAATAGAGAAATGGAAAAAATCAAAGAGCAAAGACCACATGTGATTGATGAAGTAGAAAAACCTAGAAAAGAATTAAATAAAGATGAACTTAAAAAGAAAATAAGATTACAACCTAAAGAATAGATAAAAATAACTAAAATAATAACATTTAAAGCACTCACTTAAATAGTTAAGTAGTTCAGTTTTGGAGTACAAAAAGTGAAAATGTAAACCTAAATGAGTATCAAATTGCAACTGAATTTGATACTCGTTACTTTTAGTCGTAAAAATGATAG
>ERZ1029854.507-NODE-507-length-14784-cov-121.576007_pt1 | contig 14784 bp, 9 predicted proteins | sample MGYA00519239_ERZ1029854 | MGnify/ENA primary metagenome ERZ1029854 (study PRJEB33666, sample SAMEA4610917) | skin metagenome | biome: Human-associated habitat; feature: Malodor aspect; material: skin | place: Philippines | collected 2015-08 ... | reverse complement strand
TGTAATTGTTCAACGTTATGTATGTTCACTCGTTCGTATCCTAAACTCTCAAGTTTTTGAAGTACCTCATTTTCTAATGCATATTCACTCTGATAAGCCATTCATTCATCCACCCTAAACTTAATCTTTCTTTAAATATATCAAAATTTAGTAATAATTAATATTGGACGCGTTATTTTATACTAGATAAATAACGAACTTTTTTAAAAGATAGTATATTTATTACTTTTTATCTGTAAATCCGACTAATAATTTTACTAAAAATTACTTAACTTATAACGTTAATTTAAGTCGCAAAGTTTTTTCTCCATTCTTACTATACCTTCCTCATCAGCAATATTAACTCTATCCTTGAAGTTATAGCCAAACTTCTGATAAAAAGGAACTGCAGTAATTGATGCTGGTATCTCTATCCGGCTAGCTCTCTTATAAAACTCATCGTCTTCCAATGTATTAATAATAAGTTTTCCAACCCCTTTACCTTGGTATTCAGGTAAAACAAAAATAGTGAAAAAACTACTCTCTGTTGGACTATCCCAATAGGGACCAATTGCACCTGTCGCAATGATAATCTCCTCATCTCTAAATACATAAAAGTGAGTCCAAGAAGCTCTTTCGATGATTGACGACACAGTTATATTCTCAGCATCTTTTACCAAATCTTCTTTAGAATAATCAGAGATGTTCGTTTCAAACATTGCTCGATGAATCAACTTAACAATTTCCTCAGCATCCTTTTCTTCAAAACTTTGAATATTAATGCCCATAAGATCATCTTCCTTGCTTTTAAAAATACTCTTTGCTAAGTATTCATCTAGGCCTTCTTTTTCTACATAATATTTTTTAATTCAAATATAATAAACTATTGACCAACCATAAATATTTCACAATACATTTAATCAATCATTAAAAAATCGCATCATTTATGATATGCTTCTCCCTATCAGTGATTTTGCTAAAAATATTGCTATTATAGTTTTTAAATTATAAAATTATTTTACGAAAGAAAGTGCTTACAATAATGTGAATGATAGGAGGTGTTTATATGATTGAAAGGCAAAAGAAGATTATAGAATTATTTTTAAATAATTACGATACGTATTTAAATGCAAATGAAATAGCCCAACATTTAACTGTTTCGAATCGTACAATTAGAAGTGATATTAAATATATAAATAACGACTTTTTAAAATCATTAATTATTAGTGTAAAGTCCAGAGGTTATATGCTTAACACTGAAGATTACGAAATTGATGATATAAATACTCTTTTAAAATCATTAGATGAAAAAGACAGTGAGATACTTATTAATTTAGGTTATCATTTATTAATGCAAAATAGTGCAATAACTCTAAATAAATTGGAAAAAGAGTATCATATTTCAAGAACAAAACTATTAGATTATTTATCTAGAATTCAAGCATGGTGTGAAAAATTTAATGTACAAATTGAGATAAAAAGAAAAAAAGGTATTAGCATTTCTGGAAGCGTGAATAGTATTAATAATGCTATTTTACACCTTAATCAATTGTCTGAAGAAGACAATAGTGTGGAGGATCTTATTTTAAATGAGTTACCTAAATCACATATAAATATAATTTTTAATATAGTTCAAGAAAATTTAGAAAAATATCGTATTAATACTTCAGCATTTAAAATAAAACAATTAGTTATTCATTTAATATTAATTATGAAACGAAAAGAACCAGAAAAAATATCTTGGAAAATTGATCAAGAAGCTCTAGAAATTGCTGAAAAATGTACTTCCGAAATAAATTCAAAACTTAAATATAACTTAAATGCTGAAACAAGCAAGTTATTTTCATTTTTTATAAGTTACCATTTTAATAAGTTTGAATTAGGTGTAGAGAAAATTTTTATTAAAAGTTATATCAATAGATTAATTAATCTTATGGAGGAAAATGTTGGCGTTAAATTTAGTGAAGATAAATTATTAAAAGAAAATCTATATTCACATTTTAGTAGAACGTATCTAAGATTAACAAAGAATATCTATCTAAATAATCCATTGGTTAATAATATTAAGAAACTATATCCTTTTATATTCAGTGTGTTATTTGAAGTAATTGAAACGTTACATAAGGAATCCAATATTACATTAAGTGAAGATGAAATTGCCTTTTTAACTATTCATTTTCAATCTTCAATAGAACGAAATGAAGAAGAACAGTTTCGTGTAGTAATAGCTTGCTACTATGGATTAGGCGTTTCTAATTTATTAGATACTAAAATTTCTAAGTTGAACAAACAAATTAATGTTATAGATATAATTAAATTGGAAGAAGTAAATGGGTATGACTTTTCAAATACTGATTTACTTGTTACTACAAACGAAATTGATAAATCAAAAATCATGAATGATATAAACGTTCTAATAGTAACACCATTATTTTCTAAAGAAGATGAAAATAAATTTAAATATTATATGAATGAAAAAAGAAATCCTATATCAATTAATAATAAATTAGATAATATTAATATCATAGTAGAAACTGATAAAGGAAATTACAATAACACACTTTCTATATTTAAAAGGGTTAATGAGATTTTAAAAAATAATAAAGCTATTGAAAATGAATATATAGATTCGGTTTTAGAAAGGGAAAAATTCTCTTCCACATATATTGGGAATGATATAGCTATACCTCATGGAAATCCTGAAAAAGTCTTAAAATCTCACATTATAATTTTTAAAAGTAAAAAAGATATTAAATGGAAACAATATAATGTAAATTTAGTATTTTTTCTCGCCATTTCTAAAAAAGATTTAGCGGTAGCTAAAAGTTTTATTCAATCAATTGCTCAGTTAAGTGAAATAGAAGTTAAAAGAATGATCAATTTATCAGATAAACAAATAAAAGATAATCTCATAAATCTAATTAAAGAATAATTGCCACTAGAAACGGTAATTATTCTTTTTTTAGCTAAATGTATTCGCTTACAATTAATGATGAGGAGAGTGATTGGTATGAAAATTCTAGCTATAACTTCTTGTCCAAATGGGATAGCTCATACATATATGGCGCAAGAGAAATTAGAACAAGCTGCTAAAGAAATGGGAGTAGAAATTAAGGTGGAAACTCAGGGCGGAGTCGGAACTGAAAATGCCTTAACTGCTAAGGAAATTAGAGAAGCGGATGGAATTATAATAGCAGCAGATAGACAAGTAGATTTATCGCGTTTTGATGGAAAAAGATTAATTAATGAAAACGTTAGAGAAGGTATCCATAAACCTAAAGAACTAATTCAAAGAATTATTGATCAAGACGCGCGTATTTACCATGATAAAAACGCATCAAATTTCAATAACGAAAAGGACAAAGAAAGCAAAAATGGAATTCAAATGGTATATCAACACCTAATGAATGGTGTTTCATTCATGGTACCGTTTATTGTAGTTGGCGGATTGCTTATTGCTATTGCATTAACATTGGGAGGAAAACCAACAGCACAGGGATTGGTTATACCAGATCATTCTTTTTGGAAATCTATTGAGAATATTGGTAAGTTATCATTTGGATTTATGGTCCCAATATTAGCTGCATATATTGCTTATAGTATTGCTGATAAACCCGGTTTAGTGCCTGGTATGATCGGAGGCGCTATAGCTGCAGATGGAAGTTTATATGGTAGTGGATCAGGCGCAGGTTTCTTAGGCGGTATAGTAGCAGGTTTTATCGCTGGTTATATTGCAAAATGGATTAAACAGATTAAAGTGCCTAAAGCTATGGCTCCTATTATGCCAATAATTATTATCCCGATTCTTGCATCATTAGTTGTTGGTTTGATATTTATTTTCATAATTGGTGCACCAATTGCAAGTGTATTTGAAGCATTAACAAGTTGGTTAGAAGGTATGCAAGGTGCTAATATTATTATATTAGCTTTAATTATCGGTGCGATGATTGCATTTGATATGGGTGGACCAGTTAATAAAGTGGCATTCTTATTTGGTTCAGCGTTAATTGCAGAAGGTAACTACGCAGTAATGGGAATGGTTGCAGTGGCAGTTTGTATTCCACCTATTGGATTAGGATTAGCTACGTTTATTCAAAAAAGAAAATTTAATAAAGCAGAACAAGAAATGGGTAAAGCTTCTTTCACTATGGGGCTATTTGGTATTACAGAAGGTGCTATCCCATTTGCAGCACAAGACCCATTACGTATTATTCCAGCAAATATGATAGGCGCTATGGTTGGTTCAGTAATTGCTGCATTAAGTGGTGTAGGCGACAGAGTTGCTCATGGAGGGCCTATTGTAGCTATATTAGGCGGTATCGATGAAATAGTATGGTTCTTTATTGCTGTTATTATTGGTAGTATCATAACAATGTTAACGGTGCTATTATTCAAGAAGAACACACCTGCTAATGAGGTAAATGATTCAAATGTAAATTCTGAATCAATTAATGACATGAAAAATGATAATAAAACACAAAATGTTGGTACTACGTCTTTAACTGAAAAATCATTACAAAATAAAAATGATAACAAGAGAACAGAAAAAGAAGTAAAAAATAAAGATGTTTTTAATACAAATATCATTGAAATTAAACATAATCAATTAACTCGTGATAATGCGATTGATGAATTAATTAGTAAATTAGAAGAAAATCATTACATCACAAGCTTTGATAAAGTGAAGAAAGCAATCTTAGATAGAGAAGCTGAATCTACTACTGCAATCGGTATGAACGTGGCTATTCCACATGGTAAATCAGATGCAGTTAAACAACCAGCAGTAGCGGTATTACAAAATAAAGAGGGTGTTGAATGGGAAAGCTTAGATGGGTCTAAACCACAAATTGTATTTATGATTGTAGTACCGAATAGTAGTAATAATACACATTTAAAATTATTGCAAAGATTATCTAGAACATTAATGGACGATAATACACGTAATCAGTTAATAAACGCTAAAGATAAAGATGAGATTTATAACATTTTAAAAGAAATTTAAAGGATGGATAGTATATGGTATTATTTCTAAAACCTGTATTTCAAGAACGTATTTGGGGAGGAACAGCATTAAGAGATAAATTTGACTATGATATTCCAAATGAATTGACTGGAGAATGTTGGGCTATCTCCGCACATCCTAATGGACCAAATACGATTGAAAATGGTAAATATAAAGGAAAAACTTTAGATCAAGTTTGGAATGAGGATAAAAATTTATTTGGAAATGATTCTAGAGACAAATTTCCATTGCTTACTAAAATTCTCGATGCAAATGATAAATTATCAGTGCAAGTACATCCAAATGATGAGTATGCGTTAGAGCATGAGAATGAGTATGGAAAAACAGAATGTTGGTACATCTTAGATGCTAAAGAAAATGCTGAAATTATTTATGGCGTAAATGTTCAAAACAAACAGAAATTAAATGAACTTATTGATAACAAAGAGTTTGATAAATTATTTAAAACAGTCAAAGTTAAGCCAGGAGATTTTTACTATGTACCGGCAGGAACTGTACATGCCATAGGCGCAGGAATAATGATTTTAGAGACACAACAATCTTCAGATACAACTTATAGAATATATGACTATGATAGAAAAGATAAGAATGGCAATACACGTAAATTGCATTTAGAGCAAAGTAAAGATGTTATTAATATATCAAATAAAAATCCAAATACTAATCCTATTGAAGAAGAAAGAAAAGATTATAAATTCACTCAATTTGTATCTAATGAATTTTTTACTGTTGAAAAATGGGAAATCAATAATACGTTAGAGTATGAAAAACCACATGATTATTGCTTAGTTTCAGTAATAGAAGGTCAAGGGATATTAGAAATTGATGATGAATCATTTGAGATTAAAAAAGGTAATCACTTTATCTTAACTACAGAAGATAAATATATTAAATTTAATAGTAATATGAATGTTATTGTAAGCTATCCTAGCAAAAAATAGACATATTGGAACTTAGAGTAAAAGTAATTAATTTACTTTTACTCTTTTTTTATTTCATTTGTTATTCAAAATAATACAAAAAAGTTATAAGTTTATATAAATAAATCCATGATTATTACGAAAAATAATTTCGAAAAGAATGTTGAAATGAAAGTTTATCCAAAGTGTGAGAATAAGTTAATTGAGAATGCCAAGTTTTGTCTAGAATGTAATTTTAAAATCGCAAGCATAAATACTGTTAGTCAAAAAATAAAGAAATTGCTTTAGTTAAAAAAGTAAACTCACATATTAAGTCAGTACTTAATGAAAAAAGAATAGACTAATATATCAATATTATTATTGCATTAATTAATACTAGATTAAGGTAAAGTTATTAAATATCAGCGAAACTTTTTTTGAATTTATTAACTTTAACTAAAGTTTGATTACCTAAGTTACTATAAGTGACTAGAAAAACCACTTTCTTAATTTTTTCCTCTCCCTATCAGTGAATTTACTAAAAAGTTCCCTTCAAAGTTTGTATCTTTTTCAATGTCTACTTTGAAGGGAACTTATATTTGAATATATAGATTTATGTAACTCAAGATTCATCCATTTTCTTTTTTAAAACTATCAAGTATTTCTTTTATATTTACATATTCATCGGTATTGATTTCAAATTCTTTTCTCTCTATTTCATTAAATATTATTTTTAAATCTCCATTCGCACGACGTCTACCGTTAATTTGTCCGTTCTGATTAAAGCTAATTAATATTTGTTTAACTTGTTCTTTATTAAAATAAGATAAATAAGGTTCTATGAAAACATCAAATTTATTATTTGCAATATCAAAGGAATAGCTGTTTCTAAATATAATTATTGCTAAATCTAGAAATTCATTCACTACGCCTTCGTCATTACATATATTATATAAGATTTCTGCATATTCCATTTTTACTTCATTATAATCACAACTACTTTCAAGTTCTTTTTCAATTACTTTCAAATGTTTAAATATACTATCATTTAAAAAATAAGCTATAAACATTAAATTTTCATCATTTTTTATATTATTTTTTAATGTTTCCTTAGTAAAATCATCGAAATATTTAAAAATATTATTTTTTGCTATAAATTTAACAAGTAAGCTAAATTTATAGTCATCATCAAATGAAATATGCTCTTTAAAATAACCTTCTTTTAATTTTTCAGATAATAAATTATTTTCTTGTTTAAATAAAATTTGTAATGTTCTATAATTTATATTTCTATTAATTTCACAATCTTCATTATCTAACTCAAACGTAAATTTCCAAAGTCTTTTAAAAATATTCCCAACTATATAATCATTAAAATATTGTAAATAATTTTTTTGAATATACTTTTCTAATTGATTATCATCTATTAAATAATCTTTTTTCTCAGCTAAGTCTTTAATAAATTGCATTTCTACATCTTTTGTGAAAATAGATGGTTTTACAAAAAGTTGTTCTAACATATTTCTTATTTGAGCTATTACATCTTCTCGAGATGGAGATATCAACAAATCATTTCTATCTATCACAGGGTGGGCAGATAAATTTCTTAATTTTTTTAAATAAGTTATATTTTCATAAAGTAATGCATCTATCAATTTTGTTTTTTCTTTTACTTTTTCTATTAATCCTTTTTCCCATTCAGGACTATTAGGATTTTCACTTTGCATCTTTTGGATTTCATCTAAAATTTTTTTGGCTTGTTCATCATCAAATATTGAAACCATATCCTTAAGTTTATAAAGTATATCTGATATAACAACTGAATATAACATTACTATTGCCGAACGATAACTTCCATTTTGATATGAAATCAATACTTCTTTAAAATACTCTTGAGTTTCTTTTTTGTTTATATTTTCATATAATGATTCAATTTGCTCCATTAGAAAACCTCACAATAATCACCTATTTTTTCAAATAATTTTTATTAAGTTATTTATTATACTAACAAACTTCAATAATAATATATAGAAATATTTTAAATTTTACAAAAAATTAAAATTCTATTTATGCCACCTAATCTTCAATAAATTCTTTGTTGCTATTAGATAATAACAGTTTTAAAATATTAACTTTCTAATTTAACTTTAATCACTGATAAAACATCCAATATATATAGTAATTTAATACAGTCAATTTTTTTAATTGATTGAATATCCATTATGCCATGCATCAACCTATTTCTATTTATATAAGCAGGATCTTTTATTTTATTATAGCTGCTATAATATTCTTTAATTAATTTAATAGTAGTATGAGTAATAATACGTTCTAATTCTTTGTCATTATCTTCTATATCTTTATTTAAAACAGACTTAATACTTTTATAGTTGGACTCTCTTTCTTCTTGATAAACATTATATATAGTTAAATAATCAATTACAGCTAAAGATAACATAGAAGCTTCTACGTAACGTTTTTTTTCAAAATTAGATAATATTAGATTTATATATGAAGATTTAGGAAAGTAAAAATCATTATTCAATAAGTTATATTTAATACTTGAATAATGAAGTTTAAAATTCGTATAAATATCGACATCAGTTATTTGATTCTTTTCAACATATACTCCATAATAATCAGAAAAAAATTCTAATTTCATACTCATTTTATGTGTCTCAAAATAATATATAAATTTTTTCAAACTTTCCTGCAATGATCCAACAATTTGTTTTAATTTATCCAAATCTATACTCGATGTTATCTTATTCACCAAATTAGTATATTGTTGAATATTTTCGTTTATCAAACTAGTCGTATTATTTATAGCTTCTCTTATATCCTTACTTATTTGTGGAACTTTAGGAATTTGAAATTTTGTATTGGCGATACTACTTAGAATACTTTTATTAATTAACATTTTTATTTTATCAATATAACTTGTTTGAAGTTTTATATTATTCAAATATGGTTTAGGGAATTTCTTTAGACTTAAATTAGATCTATTTTTTTTGAAATATAATTTCTTTTGCCTTTTTACTAAGTTAAATTTTTTTATTTTAACCACTCCTATATATTATTTAAAAGAATAAATTTAATATCTAATTAAATATTACCAAAGTATTAAACAATAAGTCTTTATTTTTGCTATAGTTGATTTAACATTAAATTTAAGAGGTGTTATTAATGGCCACTATAGGTTTTGAAGAAAAATTATGGCAAGCTGCCGATAAGTTAAGAGGAAGTATGGATGCTGCTGAATATAAAAATGTAGCATTAGGTTTAATATTTTTAAAATATGTATCGGATTCTTTTGAAGAAAAGTATGAAGAATTGAAGCAAGATCCTTATGCTGATGAAGAAGACCAAGATGAATACTTAGCGGAAAATATTTTCTGGGTGCCAAAAGAAGCAAGATGGCAATATATCAATGATAATGCTAAGAAACCTGAAATTGGACAATTGATCGATAAAGCCATGATTGCGATTGAAAAAGAAAATGAATCATTAAAAGGTGTGTTACCTAAAGAATATGCGCGTCCTGCGTTAGATAAAGAAAAATTAGGTGATATTATTGATTTATTTACATTTAAAGTTGGCGATACTGAAAGTCGTAAACAAGATGTATTAGGTCGAGTGTATGAGTACTTTATTGCTAAGTTTGCAAGTGCAGAAGGTAAAAATGCCGGAGAGTTCTATACACCATCGTCAATTGTAAAATTATTAGTTGAGATGATTGAACCTTATAAAGGACGCATTTACGATCCATGTTGCGGTTCAGGCGGAATGTTTGTGCAAAGTGAACGATTTGTTGAAAAACATCAAGGTCGATTAGACGATATTGCGATTTACGGACAAGAATCTAACCCTACGACTTGGAAATTAGCAAAAATGAACTTAGCGATTCGTGGGATTGATAATGATTTAGGTGAACGAAATGCTGATACATTCCATAACGATTTACATAAAGGTCTAAAAGCAGATTACATATTAGCCAATCCTCCTTTTAATGCAAGTGATTGGGGTCAAGAACGATTACTTGATGATTATCGTTGGCAATTTGGAGTACCTCCAAAAGGCAATGCCAACTACGCATGGATTGAACATATGATTTCAAAGTTAGCACCTAATGGTACAGCAGGATTCGTATTAGCCAACGGATCAATGTCTACAAGTGGAAAAGATGAATTAGAAATTCGTAAAAATCTCATTGAACAAGATCTAGTTGAATGTATTGTTACCTTACCAGGTCAACTCTTTTATTCAACTCAAATACCCGTATGTCTTTGGTTCATTAGTAATAATAAAGGTCAAAATGGTAAAAAAGAGCGACAAAATGAAATTTTATTTATCGATGCCCGTGAAATCGGTCATATGGTATCTAGAACATTAAAAGAATTTTCAGATGAAGATATTCAGAAAGTAGCACAAACGTATCATGCTTGGAAAGGTACAAGTGATAAACAATATAAAGATATAGCTGGTTTTTGTAAAGTAGCTAACCTTGAAGAAGTTAAGAATAATGAATATATTTTAACCCCTGGACGTTATGTAGGTTTAGCTGATGTTGAAGAAGATTCAGAACCATTTGAACAGAAAATGGAAAGAATCACAGCAGATTTAAGTGAACAATTTGCGAAATCAAAAGAACTCGAAAACCAAATCCGAAAATCATTGGAGGGATTAGGTTATGGAGTTTGAGACATTTAATTTAACTGATTTATATACTATTAGTTCAGGTTTATCAAAAAATAGAAAATATTTTGGTACTGGTACACCTTTTTTAACATTTAAAGATGTATTCGATAATTTAATATTACCTAATGAATTTTCTGGGCAAGTTATAACTGAAGAAAAAGAAAGAGAAAAGTATTCAGTTAAAAAAGGAGACCTTTTTTTAACAAGAACTAGTGAGAAACAAAATGAGTTAGGTATAAGTGCAGTAGCTTTAAAAGACTATAAAAATGCGACTTTTAATGGATTTACCAAAAGATTAAGACCAAACAAATATTGTGAGAATAAATTGTTACCAGTATATGCTGCATTTTATTTTAGAAGTAATAATTTTAGAAATCAAGTAAATTCTATGTCTATCATGTCTACAAGGGCAAGTTTAAATAACGAAATGATTTCAAAACTTAAAATTACTATACCTAGCCTTCAAAATCAGATGAAAATTAGTCATATACTATTAGCACTTTTAAAAAAAGAAAAAATCAATCAAAAAATCATAGCAAACCTTGAAGAATTGTCACAAACGTTATTTAAACGTTGGTTTATAGATTTTGAATTCCCAGATAAAAATGGCACCCCTTATAAATCTAGTGGTGGGGAAATGATTGATAGTGAGTTAGGTAAGATACCAAGTAATTGGAAAATTTATAAATTAAAAGATATAGCAAGTCATAAAAAGGAAACTTTTAATCCTAAAAAGAGTAAAGAAGTAATAGTTAAACATTTTAGTTTACCTGCTTATGATAATGAAGAACAAGCTATAGAGGAAGAAGTCAATAAAATAAAAAGTAATAAATGGATTATTAATAACAATTGCGTATTATTTTCAAAAATGAATCCTGATACTAAAAGGATTTGGTTACCTGTAATAGATAATAAAAAATTAAATGTTGCTTCATCAGAATTTGTTGTAATGGAATCTCCTAATAATAAAATTAATTCATTCATATATAATATATGTCTTAATTCTCAATTTATAGATTATTTAAAAGCTAATACTACCGGTTCAACAAATAGTAGACAGAGAGTAAAACCAACAATAGCTGTTAATTATAAATTAGCAATTGAAGATAGTATTGTAAAAAAATACTCTGAAATAATCACTCCATATATGGAAGAAATGAAAATATTAAGATCAGAAATTGGTAAATTAACTCAATTACGAGATACTCTTCTTCCTAAACTTATGTCTGGAGAAATAGAAATACCTGATGATATTGAGGTGAACGCTGATGAACTTTCAATTTAATGAAGATGATTTAGAACAAGTCGCATTAGAATGGCTACAATCACTAGGCTATGACTATAAAAAAGGTAATGAGATTAGTGTGACGGGTCTAACACCTGAACGTAAAAGTGATAAAGACGTTGTTCTTCATGAACGATTAGAAAAGGCATTAAAAAAAATCAACTCAGAGATTCATCCTCGTTTTATCGAAAAAGCGATACACGAATTAACTTTAGAGAAATCGCCCAACCTTTTAGAAAATAATCTTACCTTTCATGAAAATTTGATCAATGGTGTTGAAATCGAAGACTATGATGACGAAGGACAATCGATTGTGGAAATTGTTAAAATCGTTGATTTTGAACATCCACAAAACAATGATTTTTTAGCTGTTAATCAATTGACTGTTGTTAATGGAGACTATACCAAACGTCCCGATATTGTCCTCTTTATCAATGGCTTGCCTATCGTTGTGATTGAACTTAAAAATTCAACGAATGAAACCGTGGGCGTCGAAGACGGTTATCATCAATTAGAAACGTATAAGATGCGTATACCACAATTATTTACATTTAATGAAGTGCTTATTACAAGTGATGGTATTAATACAAAAGCTGGTTCACTAACTGCGAACTATGATCGTTTTATGACTTGGCGTTCTAAAGATGGAGAAACGGAATCATCCTCAAGTTTAGCTAGTTTAGATGTGCTGATTCATGGGATGTTAAATCCTGAAACACTACTTGATTTAATTCGATATTTTGTTTTATTTCAAGATGATGGCAAAGGACATATCAGTAAAATTCTAGCAGCGTATCATCAATATTATGCCGTTAATAAAGCCGTTGACAGAGCTTTATTAGCTTCATCTAGGCAAGGTGATGGTAAAGGCGGCGTTATTTGGCATACCCAAGGGTCTGGTAAAAGTTTAACCATGGTCTTTTTCTCTGGAAAATTAATTCAAATGCTGAATAACCCTACCTTAGTCGTTGTAACAGATCGTAATGATTTAGATAACCAACTGTACAGTACGTTTGTTAAATCAAAAGGTCGCTCTGGTAAAGGATTATTAAGACAAACGCCAAAACAAGCTGAAACACGTAAAGAATTAAAATCGTTATTATCTGTTGAGTCGGGCGGTATTGTATTTACAACAATGCAAAAATTTGAACCTGAACAAAATGAAACGACCATGGCTGCCCTAACAGAACGTAAAAATGTGATTGTCATGGCAGATGAAGCACATCGTACACAATATGGCTTTAACGCAAAATACGATGATAAAGGCGAAGGCATTAAATATGGTTATGCCAAATATTTAAGAGATGCTTTACCGAATGCAACATTCGTAGGATTTACAGGCACACCCGTAGCTTCAACGGATAAAAATACGCAAATGGTTTTCGGAAACTATATTGATGTTTATGATATGACACAAGCCGTAGCTGATGGAAGTACAGTTAAAATTTACTATGAAAGTCGTGTAATTCCATTAAATCTACCTCAAAATTTAGATTTAGATGAAGCATATAATGACATTACAGAAGATCAAGAAGAGGATGTAAAACAGCGTTTAAAATCAAAATGGTCACGAATTGAAGCCTTAGCAGGCGCAAAACCTCGTGTAGAAGCTTTAGCCAAAGACATCATCCAACATTTTGAAACACGTCAACAGGCGATGAAAGGTAAAGGAATGATCGTAACCATGAGTCGTCGAATTGCTGTTGATTTATACGATGAAATTATTCGTCAAAAACCGGAATGGCATTCAGATGATGATGATAAAGGCGTCATCAAAGTAGTTATGACAGGTTCATCCAGCGACCCAGCTTCTTTCCAAAGACATATTGGTCCTAAAAAACGTCGTAATTTATTAGAAAAACGTATGAAAGATGTGAATGATGAATTACAACTCGTGATTGTTCGAGATATGTGGCTCACAGGATTTGATGTACCTTCCATGCATACCATGTATATCGATAAACCGATGAAAGGTCATAATTTAATGCAAGCGATTGCTCGTGTCAATCGAGTGTTTAAAGATAAACCGGGTGGATTGATTGTCGATTATGTGGGTATCGCTGAAAGTTTAAAAGAGGCACTTAAAGAATATACAGAATCTGATCAAGCACAAACGGCGATAGATACAGATAAAGCGGTTGAATTGATGTTATTGAAATATGATGTGATTCAAGATATGTTATATAATCTTGATTATTCTAAATTTAATTCAGAGAAAAAGTCTGAACGTTATTATGCAATTTCAGATACGATGGATTATGTGATTGGTTTAGGCGAAGATGAACGCCAGCGTTTTATTAAAACGGTCACAGAGTTAGGGAAAGCTTTTGCTCTTTGTGCGACTGAACCTACAGCCCAAGAACTCAATGATGAAATTGCCTTCTTTAAAGCGGTTAAAGCAGGACTTGTTAAATTGTTACAACCGTCAAAAGAAGGAAAAACACGTAAAACACCTGCAGAAGTTGAAGCAGATATTAATCAACTTGTGTCACAATCTGTTGTGACTGAAGATGTCATTGATGTTTATCAAACGCTAGGTCTTGAACAACCTGATTTATCAATCCTATCAGATGATTTCTTAAAAGACGTGGAAGGATTGAAACAAAAAAATGTTGCAGTAGAATTATTAAATCGATTACTCAAAGGGCAAGTCAAATCATTAATGAAAACGAACGCGACAGTATCTAAGCGTTTCTCTGAAATGTTAGGAAACTCGATTAATAAATATAATAGTCGTTCCATTGAAACATCTAAAGTGATTGAAGAACTTATTCAACTCGCTAAAGATATCAAACAAGAACAACAACGAGGAAAAGAATTAGGCCTGAATTCAGATGAGATTGCGTTTTACGATGCTTTAGCTTCACATGAAACAGCAAAAGAAGCCATGGGAGATAAAG
>ERZ1029854.504-NODE-504-length-14864-cov-22.416706_pt1 | contig 14864 bp, 14 predicted proteins | sample MGYA00519239_ERZ1029854 | MGnify/ENA primary metagenome ERZ1029854 (study PRJEB33666, sample SAMEA4610917) | skin metagenome | biome: Human-associated habitat; feature: Malodor aspect; material: skin | place: Philippines | collected 2015-08 ... | reverse complement strand
GCTCGATCTCAGCGAGGCGCACGTCAAGCAGGTCGCGCACGTGCTCGCAGGGCGCATGGCCGCCGTCGCGGATGTCGAGGATCTGGCGGATCTGGGCGAGGGTGAGGCCCGCGGCCTGGCCGCGGTGGATGAAGTCGATCCGAGCGACCGTCTCGGGCGCGTAGTCGCGGTATCCGGACGGCGTGCGCTCGGTCGGGGGCAGAAGGCCCTGTTCCTCGTAGAAGCGAAGGGTCTTCGCGGTAGTGCCCGCCCTCTCGGCGAGTTCTCCGATCCACATTGCTGTCTCCCTCCGTGGCCGCGCTTGACCTTCCCCTGCACTGGAAGGTCCAGTATGGCTGAGACAGAGCAGAAAGCCAAGAGTTGACAGGAGCAGCGATGCCTACGAAGTACGATCTCGCCATCATCGGATCGGGAGGCGGCGCGTTCGCCGCTGCGATCCGCGCCAGCACGCTCGGGAAGTCGGTGGTGATGATCGAGCGCGGGACGCTCGGCGGCACCTGCGTGAACACGGGCTGCGTCCCGTCGAAGGCGCTCATTGCCGCGGCCGGCGCGCGGCACGTCGCGGTCGACGCCGCAACCCGGTTCCCCGGGATCGCGACGACGGCGGATCCCGTCGACATGCCCGCGCTGATCGCTGGGAAGCAAGCGTTGGTGGAGTCGCTGCGCGGCGAGAAGTACGCCGACGTCGCCGACTCCTACGGCTGGCAGGTCCTCCGCGGCGACGCCTCGTTCGTGGGCACCCCTGATGCGCCGGTTCTCGATGTTGCCGGATCCGACGGAAGCGTCGAGACCATCGAGGCCCACCACTACCTGGTCGCGACTGGTTCTCGCCCGTGGGCACCGCCGATCGACGGCCTGGAGGAGACCGGATACCTGACCTCGACCACGGCGATGGAGCTGACGGAGGTCCCCGAGTCGCTGCTGGTGCTCGGCGGCGGCTACGTCGCCCTGGAGCAGGCGCAGCTGTTCGCCCGCCTCGGCTCGCAGGTCACGCTGCTCGTGCGGTCCCGGCTCGCCTCGAAGGAGGAGCCGGAGGTGTCGAAGGCGCTCCAGGAGGTGTTCGCCGACGAGGGCATCCGCGTCGTCAGCCGCGCAGTGCCCACCCGGGTCTCCCGCGGCACGGGAGGCGAGGCCGTCGTGACCGCCGCCTTGTCCGGCGGCTCGCAGGAGTTCCGCGCCGACCAGGTCCTGGTCGCCCTCGGACGCCGTCCCGTCACCGATGGCCTGAACCTCGATGCGGTCGGGGTGAATACCGGAGACTCCGGCGAGGTGGTCGTCTCCGACCGGCTGCAGTCCTCGAACCCGCGGGTCTGGGCCGCGGGCGACGTGACCGGGCACCCCGAGTTCGTCTACGTCGCCGCCCACCACGGCACCCTCGTCGCCGAGAACGCGTTCGCCGACGCCGACCGGTCCGTCGACTACGCCCGCCTGCCGCGGGTGACGTTCACCGGGCCCGCGATCGGCGCGGTCGGGATGACCGAGAAGGACGTCCTCGCCGCGGGGATCCGCTGCGACTGCCGCGTCCTGCCCCTGCACCACGTGCCCCGCGCCTTGGTGAACCGCGACACCCGCGGGTTCATCAAGATCGTCGTGAACGCCGAGACGAACGAGATCCTCGGCCTGACCGCCGTCGCCAAGGACGCCGGGGAGCTCGCCGCCGCAGGCGTCCACGTGCTCGGCAGGACCGTCGCCGAGGTCGCCAACGCCTGGGCCCCCTACCTGACCATGGCCGAGGGCATCCGGATCGCCGCGAAGGCCTTCACCACCGACCCGTCGCTGCTGTCGTGCTGCGCATGAACGGCAACGGAGGCAATCGGGGAGATCTCATCCTGAAGCAGACGATGAGCGCCGATCAGGACCGCGACGAATGGCGCGCCGGTCCCGTCGTCGCTGCAGTGACCGGGCTGCTCTTGCTGGCATGCTGCGCGCTTCCGTCGCTGCTCTGCTGCGGCCTGCCGTTCATCGCGGCGGGCGGGGCACTCGCAGGCGTCGGTGGGCTCCTCGGTAATCCCTGGATCATCGGTGCCGGGACCGCCGTCGTGATGGCCGTCATGGCGGGGATGCTCGTCAGGCTACGGCGGCGGCACCGGCGCCGCAGGTCCGGCTGCTGCGAAAATCCTTCGACCGCTGATCGGAACCGGTAATTCGAGCGGATCCAGCGATCACTGCCACCTGCGGAGGCCGCTGAAATCGAAGCCCGACGGGAGAAGGAGGAGCAAAAAGCGTTCGAATCAACCGGTGACGAGGATAATACTGAGGCTGGATCCCGGCCGTCGCGACGCGGTCTCCGCTTCCGCCGAGACGAGAAAGGGTTGTGGGCACCTAGGCTGGGCGGCATGAACGACCTGACCATAGCGCCCGGCCCGGGGATCCCCGACGGTGCGGTCATCGCCGCCGATCTCGCGGAGCGTTTCGCGAAATCGTCGACTCCAGGCGGCCAGGGCGTCAACACGACGGACGGCAAAGTCCAGCTTTCCATCGATGTCGCCGAATGCGCATCGCTTACCGACGCCCAGCGTCACCGTATCTCGCGCAACCTCGAGCACCGCCTAGACGGCTCCGTCTTTACCGTGACTGCGTCGACTCAGCGGTCTGTGTTTCGCTCCTGGTCCTCTCGCTTGCACCTGCGACACAGCCTCGTGCCCCCGGGCCGTAGCGTTCGGCGGAGCACAATAGCCCCAGTCCTCATCACGTCCCGGGATCAAAGAGTTCCTCGCAGAGGTTAAGCACTACACGTTAAATTTGAACTCGACCACGTCGCCGTCGACCATGACGTAGTCCTTGCCTTCCTGGCGGACCTTGCCGGCGGCGCGAGCCTCGGCCATGGATCCGGCGGCGTCGAGATCCTCGAAGCCGACGATTTCGGCCTTGATGAATCCCTTTTCAAAGTCGGTGTGGATTACGCCGGCGGCCTTTGGGGCGGTGTCGCCCTTGCGGATCGTCCAGGCGCGGGCCTCCTTAGGGCCTGCGGTGAGGTAGGTCTGCAGGCCGAGGGTGTCGAAGCCGGCCTTCGCCAGGGTTTGCAGGCCCGGCTCGTCTTGGCCGACGGCGGCGAGGAGTTCGGAAGCGTCTTCGTCGTCAAGTTCGAGCAGCTCGGTTTCGGTCTGGGCGTCGAGGAAGACGGCCTCCGCGGGGGCGACGAGGTCGCGGAGCTCCTGTTTGCGGGCGTCGTCGGTAAGTACATCCTCGTCGGAGTTGAAGACGTAGAGGAACGGCTTCGCGGTCATGAGGTGCAGGTGATGCAGCAACGCGAGGTCGATGTCGCCGGTCTTGGAGGCGGCGAACAGGGTGCGGCCGTCCTCGAGGATGGCTTGCGCCCTTTTCGCTTCCTCTGCCTGCGCGGCGACGTCCTTGTCCTTGCGGCCGTCCTTCTCCAGGCGCGGCAGGGCCTTTTCGATGGTCTGCAGGTCGGCGAGGATCAGCTCGGTGTTGATCACGTCGATGTCCGAAGACGGGTCGACCTGGCCGTCGACGTGGATGACGTTGTCGTCGCTAAACGCGCGCACAACCTGGCAGATCGCGTCAGCTTCACGGATGTTGGCCAAAAACGCGTTGCCCATACCCTCACCTTCGGATGCGCCCTTGACGATGCCGGCGATATCCACGAAGGACACCGTCGCCGGCAGCACACGCTCCGAGTCGAAGATTTCCGCCAGGCGATCCAGGCGCGGATCCGGCAGTTCGACGAGTCCCACGTTCGGCTCGATGGTGGCGAACGGGTAGTTCGCGGCAAGCACCTCGTTACGCGTCAGCGCGTTGAACAAGGTCGACTTTCCGACGTTGGGCAGACCGACAATTCCAAGTGTAAGGCTCACGGCGCACCATCCTATCCCACGAGGTTGGGCCGGTTGGTAGGGGTTCGTCGCAAAGCGATGTGCGGTGGTGCACAATGGTGCGCGTGACCGCACCAATTCAGCCCGCAGATACTCGCGACGACCGCGTGGACCGCAACGTCGTGTTCAACGCCTGGATCGCCTCCGGCGCGAAGTTCACGCTGCGCATCCTGGTGATCGCACTGTTTTTGTTTGCCCTGGGCAAACTGATCGGTGCCTTTTGGGCCGGTGTGCTGCCGGCGGTGCTCGCGCTGATCGTGTGCACGGTGCTCGCCCCGGTGGCCGCATGGCTGCGCGATCACAAGATCGCGTCTGGGCTGGCAGCACTGCTCACCATGCTGTTGTTTTTCGGTGTGCTCGCGGCGCTGGGCATGCTGATCGCGCCGGATATCGTCGGCCAGTCGCGTCTGCTGTACATCCAGGCACTCGAAGGCATCCAGCGCCTGCAGCTTTGGGCGCAGGGTCCGCCGCTGAACGTGGACCCGGAGAGCCTGAACGAGGGTGTCGACGAGATCACGCGCTGGATACAGAATCAGGCGGGCGCGATCGCGGGCGGGTTGTTCTCCGGCATCAACACCGCCGCCGGGCTGTCGGTGACACTCATGGTGCTGTTCGTGCTCACCTTCTTCTTCCTCAAGGACGGCCACCGGTTCCTGCCCTGGCTGCGCGGCGCCACCGGGGGCCGCACCGGCCTGTACGCCACCGAGCTGCTTACCCGCGCGTGGAACACGTTGTCCGGCTTCATCCGTGCGCAGGCGGTGTGCTCGCTTGTCGACGCCATCGTGATCGGCACCGGCATCGCCATCGTCGGCGTGCCCATGGCGTTCACCCTGGCCATCATTACGTTTGTCGCGGGGTTTATCCCGATCGTCGGCGCTGTGGTCGCCGGTGCCTTGGCCACCCTGATCGCACTGGTGACTCTCGGCTTCACCAAGGCCCTGATCGTGCTTGCCATCGTGCTTGCCACCCAGCAGCTCGAAGGCAACGTGCTCTCCCCGCTGCTGCAGTCGCGCGCGATGAACCTGCACCCGGTTATCGTGCTCATCTCGGTCACCGTCGGCGGCGGCCTGTTCGGGCTCATGGGCAGCTTCCTCGCCGTGCCGGTCGCAGCCATGATCGCGGTGGCGTACCGCTACATGGTGGACGTCCTGCGCATCAATGCCGGCGAGGTCGGCGCGGACGACCTCGAGTTCGCCACAGAGGAGGGCCGCCTGATCGCGGAACTCGACGAGAAGGAGTCGGTGTACAAGCGTCAGGAGTGGCGCGGCGAGCGCAAGTGGGTCAACGCCCCGCAGACGCTTAACGACGATCCCGCCGACGAGCCGTCCTCCCCCGGCTTCAGCACCAGTCTGCAGAAACTCCGCAACGTGGGCAGCCGCACCATCCTCAGACACAAGAATGTCGAACATACGAGCGAACCCGACGCATAGCGTGTCGTGACCGCGTGGTTAACTCGAGCGCATGCCAACAACCACGGTCTTTCTCATCCTCGCCACGGGGCTGCTCGCCGGCTTCATCGCCGGGGTGTTCGCGGGCGTGGCCTGGTTCCGCCGCTCCGCTCCGCAGCCCGCACCCCCGCAGGACCTGCGCCCGGTGGCCCGCGCGCTAAAGGACATGCGCGAACAGCTCGACCACATGGATAAGCAGCAGGCGGTGTCGTCGTCGGCAATCGCAGGCCAGGTTCAAGCCATTGGCCGCACCTCGGCCCGGCTTGGTGATCGCACCGATCAACTCATCACCGCCCTGCGCTCCCCGCAGACGCGCGGCCGCTGGGGCGAAATGCAGCTAGAGCGCGTCGTCGAGCTCGGCGGCATGCTCGAGCACGTCGACTTCGACACCCAGGCGCACATGCTTGTCGACGACTCCCGCGTCCGCCCCGACATGATCATCCGGCTCACCCAAGGCCGCAACATCGTCGTCGACGCGAAGGTCCCCTTCGGCGCCTACCTCGACGCGCTCAACACCGACGATCCGGAGGAGCACGACGCCTTCCTGCGCCGCCACGCGCACCTGTTGCGCGGGCACGTGGACACCCTGTCGGGCAAGGCATATATCAACGCGTTCCAACCCACGCCTGAATTCGTCGTGCTGTTCGTCCCGGCCGACCCCTTCCTGGATGCGGCGCTGAGCCTCGAACCAGACTTGTTGGATTACGCGTTTTCGCGCGACGTGGTCATCGCCACCCCCACCACCTTGTTCGCGCTGCTGCGCACCGTGGCGCTCGGGTGGCGGCAAGAATCCATCAACGCCTCCGCGAAAGAGGTGCAGCGCCTAGGCGCTGAGCTGCACCAGCGTCTTTCCACGATGGCGCAGCACTACAACAAGGTGGGCACCTCGCTGGAAAAAGCAGTCGAAGCATATAACTCCACGCTGGCCTCGATGGACTCTCGTGTCATGGTGACCGCCCGAAAGTTAGAGGAGGCCCACATCCCGTCGCGCCGGCAGGAGGCACCTGTCTTGAAACCGGCGTCGGCGCGTGCCCGCCACGTTGTGGAAGAGGACGACAGGTAAGCTTCCTCTTCGTGTCACATGTTTCGAGCCGGAGCCGTACCTCCCCGTCCGTCACCTTCGTAGGTCTGCCCACGGGGTCCGGCATCGGCATCGTTTTCGCCGCATTGTTCACCGGCGCGCTGCTGTCGCTGTCCACTGGCGCGATCTCGTGGCCGCTGCTGGCCCTTTACGCGCTGGCTGTGATCGCGGTGACCACGCTGATCAACCCGAAGGGGCTCAGCCTGACGGTAACCTCGGCTCCCCTGCTGTTCGTGGCCACGCTTGTGGTCGTGGGCTGGATCATGTCCCGCGACAGCCTGGCCGCAGGTGGTGCCAGCGCGAAAACGGCACTGCTCGCCATCGCGTATCCGGTCGCGGAGTATTTCCCCGTCCTGTTTTTCACCACGCTCGGGTCGCTGGTGATCGCAGGGGTGCGGCTGCGACTGATCAAGCGGCAAAACGCCGGGATCCGCAGGCGCGAGACGGAAGAGCGCTCCACGATCAACCGCAACAACCGTCGTACCACTTCCCAGGGCCGTCGGGCCCGCGAGCAGGCGCAGTCCGTGCCGGTTCAGGAATTGTTAGACCGCGCCAGGACAGAGAAAACCCGCCGGAAGAAGGGAAGTTCCGGCGGGTCGTCCCGGGTGGTCAACCGATTGGGCGAAGACCTGTATAAAGGCTAGGCCTCTAGCGGGGCTTCGCGGCGTGGCAGGCGTAGCTCGCGCGGCAGCGCGAACGTGATGGTCTCCACCGTGGTGGTGACCTCCTCAACCTCGCCGAAGCCGACCTCCTTGAGGTGGTCGAGCACCTCGCGCACGAGGATGTCCGGCACCGACGCGCCGGATGTCACGCCGACGGTGTTCACGCCGTCGAACCAGTTGTCGTCAATCTGCGAGGCGTAGTCGACCAGGTGCGCCTTCTGGGCGCCGGCTTCGAGCGCGACCTCGACGAGACGCTTCGAGTTTGACGAGTTCTGGGAGCCGACCACGATCATCAGGTCCGCATCCGGGGCGATCTTCTTCACCGCGGCCTGACGGTTCTGAGTGGCGTAGCAGATGTCGTCGCTCGGCGGGTTCTCCAAGCTCGGGTACCGCTCGTGGAGCTTGTTGACGATCTCCATGGTCTCGTCCACCGACAGCGTCGTCTGCGACAGCCACACCAGCTTCTGACCGTCCGGGAAGTCCGGCAGGCGGTCCACGCCCTCGACGCCGTCGACCAGGTGCGTGATCTCCGGCGCCTCGCCGGCGGTGCCCTCGACCTCTTCGTGGCCCTCATGGCCGACGAGGAGGATGTGGTAGCCGTCGCGGGCGAAGCGCTTGGCCTCGTTGTGCACCTTGGTCACCAGCGGGCAGGACGCGTCGAGGGTCTTCAATTGGCGCTGCTCAGCGGATTCGCGCACCGCCGGGGACACGCCGTGGGCGGAGAAGACCAGGTGGGCACCTTCGGGCACCACGTCAGTTTCGTCGACAAAGATCACGCCGCGGTCCTGCAGCGTCTCCACCACGTATTTGTTGTGCACGATCTCTTTACGCACGTAGACGGGGGCACCGTACTTCTCCAGCGCCTTCTCTACGGTCTCCACCGCGCGGTCCACGCCAGCGCAGTAGCCGCGCGGCGACGCGAGGAGCACTTTTTTACCCTGATCAGTCATGGAACCAACCCTAACTAATCTGCGTCAAAAACAGTAGGCGGGCTGTATCGGCCCGCCGGGTACTGTTTACCTGGCAAAGATACCGGGGAGAAAGGAGCACAGCGTGGCAGAATCACAAGGCGCGCCGCCGAAGAGCACGCCGGATACGCCGTGGTCGGTGGCGAAGCTCAACAACTCCGTGAAGAGTTGGATCGACCGGTTGGGATGGCTGTGGATCGAAGGCCAGCTCACACAGATCAACACAAAGCCGTCGTGGCGGTTGTCGTACCTGACACTGCGCGACACCCAGGAGCAAGTCTCGGTACAGTTGACGGCCGAGACAGGGCTGCTCACAGGCATGCAGGTGCCGCTCAAGGACGGCGACCGCGTCGTGGCCTACGGCAAGCCGACGTTTTATCCCGGCCGCGGCTCGTTTTCCATGAAGGTCGCGGAGATCCGCCACGTCGGCGCGGGCGAGCTGCTCGCCCGCATCGAGGCGCTACGCAAGCAACTCGCCTCCGAGGGCCTGTTCGACCCGGCCCGCAAGCGGCCGCTTCCCTACCTGCCGAAAAAAGTCGGGCTGATCACCGGCCGCGGCTCGGCGGCCGAGCGCGATGTGGTCACCGTCGCCCAGGGGCGTTGGCCGCAGGTGAACTTCGAGATCATCAACACCCCGGTCCAGGGCCCGACGACGGTGCCCGCGGTGATCGAGGCGCTGCACACCCTCGACCGCGACCCGGACGTCGAGGTGATCATCATCGCCCGCGGCGGCGGTTCCGTCGAAGACTTGCTGCCGTTTTCGGAGGAAGCGCTGCAGCGCGCCGTCGCCACCGCCGGCACCACGGTCATCTCCGCGATCGGCCACGAACCGGACAATCCCGTGCTGGACAACGTCGCCGACGTGCGCGCCGCCACCCCGACCGACGCTGCCAAGCGCGCCGTGCCGGACGTGGCGCAGGAGCGCGCGCTTCTCGACGACGCACGCGCCCGCATCACCGCCGCCCTGCGTGGCTGGGTACAGCGGGAACGTAACGGGTTGGCGTCGGTACGCACCCGCCCCGCACTAGCAGACCCGATGATGGCGATCACTCGCCGCCGCGAGGAGATCGAGCGCGCCGGCACCCTGATGCGCCGCGACATCTCGCACCTGCTGTCGCGCGAGTCGCAGCAGATCGCCGCACTGCGCTCCCAGGTTTCCGCCCTCGGCCCCTCCGCCACGCTTGCCCGCGGCTATGCGGTGGTCCAGGTCGTCCCGCGCGACCACTCGGAGCCAGAAGTGGTCACCTCGATCGACCAGGCGGCCCCCGGCGCGCAGCTTCGCATCCGCGTCGGCGACGGCTCGATTACCGCCGCTTCCATGTCCACCACTCCCGCCGACTAGCCCAGACGACACACTGAGAAAAGGAACGAACACCAATGGCAGACAACACTTTCGGATCCGGCCAGGCCAACGACAACGCCTTCCCCGACCCGGACACGCTTTCCTACGAGCAGGCGCGCGATGAGCTCGTCGAAACGGTGAAGATCCTCGAGCTAGGCCAAATGAGCCTCGACGAGTCCCTGAAGTACTGGGAGCGCGGCGAGGCGCTGGCGAAGCGGTGCGAGGTGCTTCTCGACGGCGCCTCGAAACGCGTCGAAGAAGCTATCAGCACCCGCCAGGTCGACGGGCAGGCTAGTTCTGATCGACCGGAGTAGCCTCAAGCGCCGCGGCGATCAGCTCCTTGAACTCGTCGTCGCTGCCGGCGCCGGTGACCAGGAAACGGACATCGCCGGCGTCAACGACCCACAAGTCGCGCACGTCGCGGTCGTCGGAGGTGTAAACGTCGACGTCGGTGTCGTCGATACGCTCGGTGCGCTCGTGGATGCGGGTGTCGCCGCCGGCGGAATCTAGCGCGGTGTCCTTGTCGGCGCCGGTCTGGGTGAGCTGGAGGTAGCCGCGGTCGGGCGTGACCCAGCCGATGACGGGTGCCGGGCCGCCCGCGACCATCGTGCGGCGCGCGGAGTTGGTGATCCACCCCTCCGGCATCTGCGGGTAGCGCACGGGGAAGTCGACTGCGCGCGCCTCAAGGTCCACAAACGACTCTGCATCCACTTCCTGCACCGGCCCCTGCTCGGGAGCACCGGGGTTGAAACTGCACAGGCCCGTCGCCCCCACGGCGACAAGCATGAGCACGACGATGAGCACGGCGTTGATCGCCATGTCTCGGCCGTCCTGGAAGATGCGGGGTTTCTTGTCGTTTGCCACGCGCATTAGTATGGCACGCCCGACCTGTACCCCAGAACGGGCGGGTCGTTCCCCCGTAAAGGTGGGCGAATCAAACACTTCCGGGGGCCGGGGTGCCAGAATAGAGGGGTCGAATTTTGTCCTGACAAAGGAAGGCCCCGCGATGACTGAACAGTCCGATCTTTTCCCCGACCGTAACCTCGCCATGGAACTGGTGCGCGTGACCGAGGCAGCTGCCCTCGCGTCCGGCCGTTGGGTGGGCCGCGGCCAGAAGAACGAGGGCGACGGCGCCGCGGTCAACGCGATGCGCAAGATGATCAATTCCGTGGAAATGGACGGCGTGATCGTCATCGGCGAGGGCGAGAAGGACGAGGCCCCGATGCTGTTCAACGGTGAGCAGGTCGGCACCGGCCGCGGCGCCGCGGTCGATATCGCTGTTGACCCGGTGGACGGCACCCGACTGATGGCAGAGGGCCGCCCGAACGCCATCTCGGTCATCGCCGCCGCGGACCGCGGGTCCATGTTCAACCCGCAGGACGCGTTTTACATGAACAAGATCGCGGTCGGCCCGGACGCGGTCGGCGCGATCGACATCACCAAGTCGGTGGCGGAAAACATCGAGTCCGTCGCGAAGGCGAAGGGCGTGCGCCCCGCCGACATCACGGTGGTTGTGCTCGACCGCCCGCGCCACGAGCAGCTTGTCGACGACATCCGCGCCGCCGGCGCGAAAGTCCGCTTCATCATGGACGGCGACGTCGCCGGCGCGATCGCGGCGGCGCAGGACAACAACGGCATTGACATCGCGATGGGCATCGGCGGCACCCCGGAAGGTGTTGTCACCGCCTGCGCCCTGAAGTGTCTGGGCGGCGAGATCCAGGGCATGCTCGCCCCGCAGGACGACGAAGAGCGCGAGAAGGTTCTCGCCGCCGGTCACGACCTGGACCGCGTGCTGCACATCAACGACCTGGTCGCTTCCGACAACTGCTACTTCGCCGCCACCGGCGTCACCAACGGCGACATGCTCGCCGGCGTGACCTACCGCAAGACCGGCGCAACTACCCGCTCGATGGTGATGCGCTCGAAGTCGGGCACGGTGCGCTACATCGAGTCCCAGCACCAGCTGGCCAAGCTGCAGGACTACTCGGTGGTGGACTACACCGAGCCGGAGAACTAAACCCCGCTCAGCAGGATAGCCTGAACGAGCAGGTTGTTGCAGAAGTGAAGGATGAACCCCGCCCACAGCGATGTGTGCCACCGCGTCGCCAGGGCGAGGGCGATCCCCATAAATCCGGTGTAGATCATCGCCGCCGGCGCGACGTGGGCCACGCCGAAGATCGCTGAGCTTACGACCACGCTGACCACAGCCGGGGCCACGGTGTCGAGATATCCCATCAGCAAGCGTCGGAAAACGATTTCTTCCAGGAATGGCCCGATCAGCAGGTATGCGGCCAGCGTGAGCATGATGCCGAGGCTCGTGCCGTCGCTTGGCGACGACTCCCCCGACGGTTCGAGCCCGACGAGCGGGCCTATCCACGAAGACGCCGCCCCGGCAAATAGCACTGCAGCCGGAAATTCCCAGAGCAGGTGCCACCCCTTTGCACCAAGCCTGTTGAACCCCAGCGAGATGCCACGGCGCTTGAGGTAGCGAAGCAGAAAGATCGTCGGCACGCCGAGTGCAACGAGGGTCATAAATGGAAACGCGGTAAGCAGCGTGGACTTGTCGGCGTCTAAACGCATCATGAGGAACGCCTGCCCGATCAGCAGGGCATCCGCCGCCACCACGCAGGCAAGCCCAACCAGGGCGTCCCTCAAAGCGGGGGCTCTACCACGTTGAAGTTCGGGCATTTCGTCTCCTCCGTGTGTCCGTTTGATGCATAATCGTGCAGTGGAAAGGCACGCGCGCACTCTATCGTGCGCGACGTGCACGCGACGGAAAGTAAAGGACAATCATGGCTGATCAGGAATACCGCATCGAACATGACACGATGGGCGAGGTCAAGGTACCCGTCGACGCCCTCTGGCGTGCTCAGACGCAGCGTGCTGTGGAGAACTTCCCCATTTCCGGTCGCGGCCTGGAAGCACAGCAGATCCGCGCACTCGGCCTGCTCAAGGCGGCGTGCGCGCAGGTGAACAAGGACCTGGGCAACCTGGACGCCGAGAAGGCCGACGCGATCATCGCCGCGGCGAAGGAGATTGCGGACGGCAAGCACGACGACCAGTTCCCGATCGACGTGTTCCAGACCGGCTCGGGCACCTCGTCGAATATGAACACCAACGAGGTCATCGCGTCCATCGCGAAGCAAAACGGCGTTGAGGTTCACCCGAACGACCACGTGAACATGGGCCAGTCCTCTAACGACACCTTCCCCACCGCTACCCACGTCGCCGCCACCGAGGCCGCGGCGAGTGACCTCATCCCGGCGCTGAAGGTGCTGCAAGAATCGCTGGAGAAGAAGGCGAAACAGTGGCATGAGGTGGTCAAGTCCGGCCGCACCCACTTGATGGACGCCACCCCGGTCACCCTTGGCCAGGAGTTTTCCGGCTACGCCCGCCAGATTGAGCTCGGCGTCGAGCGTGTTGAGGCCACCCTGCACCGCCTGGGCGAGCTCGCGATCGGCGGCACCGCCGTGGGCACCGGCATCAACACTCCCGCGGAGTTCGGCAGCAAGGTCACCGAGGAGCTCAAGCGGCTCACCGGCGTCGAGCAGCTCTCCGAGGCGAAGAACCACTTCGAGGCGCAGGCCAACCGCGATGGCCTGGTGGAGTTCTCCGGCGCGATGCGCACCGTCGCGGTCTCGCTGTACAAGATCGCCAACGACATCCGACTGATGGGCTCCGGCCCGCTCGCCGGCTTCGGCGAGATCCACCTGCCGGACCTGCAGCCGGGCTCCTCCATCATGCCGGGCAAGGTCAACCCGGTGCTGTGCGAGACCGCCACCCAGGTCTCCGCCCAGGTCATCGGTAACGACGCCGCCGTCGCCTTCGGCGGCACGCAGGGCCAGTTCGAGCTCAACGTGTTCATCCCGATGATGGCACGCAACGTGCTCGAGTCGTCGCGCCTGCTGGCCAACACCGCCCGCCAGTTCGCGACCCGCCTTGTCGACGGCATCGAGCCGAACGAGGAGCGCATGCGCACCCTCGCCGAGTCCTCGCCGTCGATCGTGACCCCGCTGAACTCGGCGATCGGTTACGAAAACGCGGCGAAGATCGCCAAGCACGCCATCGCGGAGGGCGTGACCATCCGTCAGGCGACGATCGACCTCGGCTTCGTTGACGGTGAGAAGCTCACCGAAGAAGAGCTGGATAAGCGCCTCGACGTGCTGTCCATGGCCAACACGGACCGCAACTAGGTTCAGTCGCACCCGCAGCTAGAATCTGCCCCCAGCACAACAATCCTGATCGCTGGGGGCTTTTTCCATGCCTGATTCTTTCTCCGAGCTGCGTTCCGCAGGCGGGCCGAACAAGCCGTGGGTCGTCGGTGGAGTGCTCGCGCTGATCGTTGCGATGATCGGCGTCGCGCTCGCCGCGGCGTACTGGTACGCAAACCCGAAGCCCGAGCCCACCAACGAGGTGCCCGAGACCGTCACGGTGACCGCGCAGCCGCAGCCGCGTATCGACGACACCACCTTCCCGACCGGCACGTTCACCGGCACCCTCAACAGCATGGAGGCGGACGCGAAGGTCAAGGCGTGGCCGGCGGTGGCGACCTTCGGCGGCGACACAGCAATGGTGACCTACCCGCTGACCGGCTGCACCGCGCTAATCGGCGAAGGCGGCGAATCGACCCCGCTGACCAAGCCGTGCAACCAGGGTCAGGGCAGCTGGGACGTAGAGGACAACGGCGAGGGCATCATCACGCTGACCTACTCCGAGAACGGAAACGCGCTGGTAGAAGGCGAGCTTTCAGCCGGCTTGCCATAACGTGCACTGGGTGTAATATTGCACCCCGTGCAAAATCAGGGAATACGGGAGCAGAAGCGTCGCGAGACGCTGCAGCGGATCCGCGATGCGGCGGCCGGGCTCGTCGATAAGCACGGCTACGACAACGTCACCGTGGACGACATCTGCCACGCCGCCAGCATCTCCCGCCGCACCTTTTTCAACTACGTGGACTCCAAAGACGAGGCTATTTTGGGCTCGTTCCCGTTCACGTTCACCCCAGAAGCACTCGATCACATCCGGGACACTCCGAGCGAGAACGTCCTGGATCTTGTGATCCGCTCGATTGTCGTCGAGCCGGGCAGGTTCGACGGCCCCGCCGCGAAGTGCCGCCGCGAGCTGCTGGAACACAACCCGGGGCTCATGCACGCCGAAGCCACCCGCAGGCGCGGTTTCCTCACAGAACTAGGCCGGGCGATCTACGACCACTTCGAACGCTTCCCGGGGGATCGTCGTCACGCGGGCTCGCTCGAGGACGAAGCCCACTTTATCGTGGTGCTGTTCCAGGGTGCCGTGAGCCGCTACCTGTGGCACCCGCCGGACAGCGCTGACCCTATTGCTCAACTCCTTGAAAACGCTCAAACACTTTCGAATTACGCAAAGGACATGACATGGTAGAAACCCGCGCGGAATCACATCCGCTCCAGGCCAAAGGACCGAACGTCGGCCTGATTTTCTCCGCCCTGCTGCTCACCATGCTGATGAGCTCGCTGGGCAGATGGTTTTCGCCACCGCCCTGCCGACCATT
>ERZ1029854.500-NODE-500-length-14943-cov-162.257187_pt1 | contig 14943 bp, 13 predicted proteins | sample MGYA00519239_ERZ1029854 | MGnify/ENA primary metagenome ERZ1029854 (study PRJEB33666, sample SAMEA4610917) | skin metagenome | biome: Human-associated habitat; feature: Malodor aspect; material: skin | place: Philippines | collected 2015-08 ... | reverse complement strand
ACACTGACATGATAAATTAGTGGTTAGCTATATTTTTTTACTTTGCAACAGAACCTATAAAGGTTTTTTCTTCATTTATATCTTCTGTTATCACATTATCAGTTAATTGATTTACGAAATAGTTAAATCTAAAATCATACTGACTTGAGTTTTCACTCGTTTGATGATGTTCATTAATTCGTTCATTATATTTGCTTTCTGAAAATGATGAATAAATAGTTTCGTGTATAGCAAGTGCAATTTTGTCACTTAATTCCACTTGTTTATCTATAGGTAATTGACTCATTACTTCAGAAGCTAATTGTAACTTATCGTTTATTTTACTCCCTGAATCAAACACCTTTTTTACATCTTGGTATGCTTTTTGTGCATGTATATGTAACTTTAATGGTTTAAATTCAATTTTATCTATGTCATTCTTAACATTTTTAATAAAATTCGCATATTGGGTAATATCAATATGCCCTATCGCATCTTTTCTCAACCTTACATCTTCATTCGTAATTGCTTTCGGTATATTATCATCTGTCATATTATTTAATAAGACACATAATATATCAAAAGCAACACCGTTGAAACTATATGCAGCTCTTTCGCTCTCGCCAGAATTTTTTTGGAATTTCTTCATATCAACCTTATAAATATCAACTAATTTATCAATTCTTTTCTGTAATTGAGCTTTATTTTTAAGACCTAAAGCTTTCTCAAGATCTTTTTTTGTATATGTTTTTTGAATTCTTTCTCTAAAAGTATTTTTCGTCATAATCTCAACTTTCCTTTTACTTTGTTTATATTAAACGCCTTACTAATATTATTTATCTTTAAACAAGAAAAATTAATATTTACTTTCCATTTAAAATTTCTATCGACTGTTCTAAACACTTTAGCATACCATCCATTATTTCCTTAACTTTTTGAGATGTAGTGAAATCACCAATACCCGCAGTAACCATACCGTTGTCATAGTTAGTTATACCTGAAGATATATACTGTGGATGTTGATTATGGGTAATGTCGTGTCTATGTTTAGCTGCATTTTCAAACTCATGGGAATTACGGATTTTATCTAGTGCATAAAATTTTAATGAATCTTTATCTTTAAGTTTATTTATTGCTTTATGAAAACTAATTTCATGACTTTTTAATTGTATATCATAAATATTTACTATAATATGTCCCAGTAACTCAAATATGCTAAACCCTTGAAAAAAGAAATATTCAGAAAAGTAATTAAAATTAAATTGTTTAGTAAAGTCTTCGTCTTTAAAATTAGGAAAAAATTCAACTGATTGTCCTTTTGAACCAGGTGACTTATACCAAATTTCATCAGGTATACGTTGATTATAGTAGAATAACATGTATGTATAATTTCGAATTAGAAGGTTCATGCGATTAAATAACATATTTTGCCAATACTCGATTTCGTGACTTTTTGTTAAATCAAAAAATGAATCAGTTTTCTCAAAATCAAAGGATAAGTTTTCTAATATAGAGTAATTAAATGGGATCTGATCATGCAAATCATTCATGTTAGCAGATTCAATATGTTGTAACGGATGGATTATATTTGTCATTATAGCAAACCTCCTTTTGTGCAATATTACTATTTATAATCTAATTTACACACCAGAATATTAATAATTTAAGGCTACTTAACTTGTATATTTAATATTATATATATTTGTCTGGACGCTAAGCTTTGGTTTCACCTTCACATACTTTTCTCAAAGAAGTTATAGTGTTTTTCAATATCTGCCTTTTATTTTATTTAAAAAGCGTTTCCACTTTCTTTTAATAATACTTATTTTACTTTCTCTACCAAGTTTAAATCGTTTTCTAAATTGATCTTCAAATGAATCTAAATATCGTTCATAATATAGCAATTTTCTTTTATATTCATGAGTGAAAATATTTTCAAAATTTAAGTTTTCTTCATTATCCACACAAAAATCAACCATATTATTCAAATAACTTAAATCGCTTTCATATTCATGGACACATTCTATAGTTTTGGCTACAAAATCATAATCAAAAAATACCTGGTTAGTGCTAAAAATATTATTAAAATCATGTTTTAACTCTTCCATCAGTCTGACATGTTGTTTTAGACTTAAAAGTTTTCTATAATTTATATTTTGCAAATAAAGATCTTGATATTCTTGATTTAAATCTTTTAATAAATCTTGATTAACTCTTTCAAAAGTTCCTTCTTGTGTAAATGGAGTTCTGTACGCTCCTATCATTTTCTTAACTGAAATAAAACATTCTGTATAAATTGGATAAAGTGTTTCTAAATTTAACTTTGTATTAGCAATTCTGGTATCAACGTATAACCTTATCCATTCTTTAGAGCCATATAAAACTACTCCAGTTATCAATGCTGTCCATATATTATTTTCCATTAATTCACCTCATATTATATTTTTTACAACCTATTTTTTAGCTTTATTTATGATACGCTTCTGCTTATCGATTAATGATGCGGTTTCCTATAAACACAAAAAGTGAATTTATTACATATTACTTTCTCATTATAAACAAAAAGGCTACTTATTACACTATAGATATAGTAGAAATTAGTAGCCTTAATCATAGTACTTTCTAGTTTATTTTTTTCCAATCTAAAATATTATCTTCTAACTTAAATGCTTTATACCCCTTTTTATTTAACAATTCGACTGCCTCTAAAGAAGTTAAACATAAATTCCCTCTACAATATGCAGCTATTTGTATGTCTTGCGGCAGTTCATTTAGTTTCTCTTGTAAGTCCTCTAATGGTATAGAAACAGCACCTGGGAAATGACCATGTTCATATTCTTCAGTCGATCTCACATCTAATAATAGTATTTCTCCATTATCCACTTTGGTTTTTAATTCTTCAATTCCTAAGGTCTGGAGCGGTTCTTCGTTATAAAATTGTTCTTTTAAATATTTGATACTATCACGTTGATTTTCAGAAATCTGATAAAAGGCGGCTAAGAAATCAATAATATCATTACTCGCTAATTGATAATACACATAATTTTTTTCTTTTGTATATATAACTAAATTAGCATTCAACAAAGTTTGTAAATGTTTTGAAACGTTAGCTACTGACATTTGTGTAATGCGTGCTAATTTTTCTACACTTTTTGGCCCACTTATAAGTAAATCTAAAAGTTCTATTCGCTTAGGACTTGATAAGCATTTACCTATATTTGAAAATTCATTAAATATTGAGTCTTTAAAATTTCTATCTTTTAACATCGATTACCACCACCATTCAATATTAAAATAACAAGTTCAAGTTATCAAAGGCAAATATATTGCGTCAAATCAGATTATGTTCTGATTTTTTTATTGAAACGTAAGAAGGGAATAATTGTTAAAGACAGTAGCCCACCAACAATTGCCAATGTCATATAATTGCTTTGTGCCATAACTATACCAGATAATACTCCGCCTGCTGCACCTGATAATGCAATAAATACATCTATTTGTCCTTGAATTTTAGCGCGTATATCTAAACTTGTAGATTGAACTATAATTGTAGTCCCACTAATAAGATCAAAATTCCATCCCATACCTAGAAGAGATAAGCCAATGGCAATCCATAACACTGAATTTGTTGGAGCAAAAGCACAAACTATCCCCGCTAATAGTAACGTTAAAGCAGATGCAATACTCATAACTTTCGTACCAACTTTATCAACTAATACACCTGTAATTAAAGAAGGAAGATACATAAAACCAATATGTAATCCAATAACAATACCTATAGCGTTTAATGAGTGACCATTATTCTCTATATGAACAGGAGTCATTGTCATAATTGCAAGCATAACAATTTGAGTTAATACCATAATAAAACCGCCAAACACTATACCGTTTTTATCATTGATTGTTTCATCAACCTCTTGTTTGTTATTGCCGAATGACTGAATATGATTTGCGATTATATAAGGATCTGGTCTGAGCATAATAAACAACACTATCCCTGCCATAATATAGGCTATTGCCGCTAATATAAAAGGGCCACTTAAAGATGGTAGATTTAAATTTTGAGCAATACTTCCCATAAAGTTAGATACATTAGGTCCTATAATCGCACCAAATGTAGTCATAACCATTGCAATACTTATTGCCTTCCCTTTTTGATGTGACTTTGCTAAATCTGTTCCAGCGTACCTAGCTTGAAGATTAGTAGCAGTTCCTGAACCGTATATAAGTAAAGCAATGAAGAGTATCCATATGTTACTAAGTAAGGTTGCAATTACAACTCCAATCGCTCCTATACCTCCAAGAACAAATCCAATTGAAAGTCCTATCCGTCGTCCATACTTTTGAGATAATATACCAACCATCATTGCTGCTCCTGCAGAACCCAAAGTAAATAAAGCAGATGGAATACCTGAATAAGCATCTGTACCTAATATATCTTTAGCAATTAAAGCACCTACAGTAATTCCAGCAGCAAGGCCTGCACCACCAAATATTTGAGAAACACTAACAATAGTTAAAACTTTTTTGTAAAATTTAACCAATTCTTTTTCACTGGTCATCAGTTCAATTTCTTTGTCGAACTTTGCATATTCAAGCCTCCTAAAATAAAACTATCTATTAAACTAAACAGTTTAATAGTTGAATTTCTTTTAGTCAATAACAGAAGATAGTTGACATACATATTAGAAAATATTAATATGTGTGTCATATTAGAAAATATTAATATGAGGTGGGTATATTGAATAATATAGATTTAAAAGCACATTTTATTCACGGTCTTTCTAATAAAGTGAGATTAACTATTTTGGAGTTACTCAAATCGAGTGAAATGACCGTTAATGAAATTGTTGAAAAAGCAAAAATAAGTCAATCTAGTATTTCCCAACATTTAGCTTGTCTTAAAGGTTGCGGATTAGTTACTTCTAGACAAGAAGGTAAATATGTTTATTATCAAATTAAAAACAAGCAAATTTTAGAATTGCTCAAACTGATTGATTCAGTAGTTGAGCACACTGAAGATGATATTGAGAGTTGCCAATATCATACTATCTAAGAAAGAAGATGACATATATGAGTAATGATTGCTGTAATAATAAGCAAACATCCAATACTTGTTGTACAAATAATGTAGTAAAGGATAATAATTGCTACAATAACGAAACGCATGTAACAAATTCGAAGAATGACAATTGTTCAAATAATGAAACATATACATGCACAAGTCAGAATTCCACGAATCTTACAAATAACAAATACTCTGAAGAAAATGACAAAGTTGCCACCTCTGTCTCAAATTATAATTTTAAAGTGAATGGCATGGATTGTAGTTCTTGTGCAAGAACAATTGAAAAAGCATTAAGTCCTTTAGATGAAGTGACAAATCCTAAAGTTAATTTTTCTACAGGTAAACTTACTGTAGGATTGAAATCTCAAAATGATATCAACCAAGTAACTCAAACTGTGAGAAAATTAGGCTATGATGTAGAAGAAACTAAGACTAATTCAAAATATATAACTTTCTCAGTAGAAGGTATGGATTGTGGAAGTTGTGCTAAAAGTATTGAAAAACATTTAAACAATTTGTCATATGTTAATGATGCTCAAGTAAGTTTTTCTACAGGAAAAATGCAAGTTGATTTTGAAGGTAATAAAACTAAAAATATTGAAAAAGAAGTTTCTAAAATCGGTTATTCTGCAACATTAAGTCCAACAAAAAAAAGTAGTAATTCCAAATGGAGAGTATTCAGAAAACCTATCATTTCAACATTATTTCTTATCCTTGGTTTAGTTGTAACTCTGACAACATTGCCAGTATTAATTGCAAATTTAATGTATATCATAGCCATTATTGTTAGTGGCATAAAACCATTGAAAAGCGCATATTATGCCATTAAATCTAAAAGCTTAGATATGAATGTGTTGATGTCCGTAGCTGTTATTGGCGCTATATTCATTGGTGAATATTTTGAAGGTGCGATTGTTGTATTGTTATTTACAATTGGAACCTTGCTGCAAACAATTTCAATAGATAAAACACGTAATTCTATACAATCATTAATGGATATTACTTCCACAACAGCAAATGTCATAACAGAAAACGGAACAACTACTAAAGATTTGACAGATATACGAGTTGGTGAAATCTTACTTATCAAACCAGGTGATCGCGTCCCTTTAGATGGAACAATTACCGATGGAAGTTCCAGTTTAAACCAAGCACCTATTACCGGTGAATCGATACCTGTTGATAAAACGATTAACGATGAAGTATATGCAGGCTCTATCAATGAAAATGGTACTTTATACATCCGGGTGTCTAAATTGGTAGAAGATACAACGCTTTCTAAAATCATTCATATGGTTGAAGAAGCACAAGAAAATAAAGCACCGACGCAAGCTTTTATAGATCGATTTTCAGAAATTTATACACCTATCGTCTTTGTATTAGCATTATTAGTCATGGTCATACCACCTCTATTCTCTTTAGGTACGTGGGGCGAATGGTTATATAAAGGGCTTGAATTACTAGTTATCGCATGTCCATGTGCACTTGTCATTTCAACACCGGTAGCTATCGTTACTGCGATTGGAAGTGCAGCAAAAAATGGCGTACTTATCAAGGGTGGTAACCATTTAGAAGGTCTAGGTACTTTATCTGCGTTGGCTTTTGATAAAACAGGTACTTTGACTGAAGGTCGTCCAAAGGTGGATACGATTAAAACTATAGATGCTAATGAAACAACATTGCTAAATATTGCTATGAGTTTGGAATCATACTCAACCCACCCTATTAGCAACGCTATCGTAGATTACGCAATGCAATTAAATGTTAAAAAAGCTTATGTAACTGATTTTGAAAATATCGTTGGTCAAGGCATCAAAGGTAAAATAAATGAAAGTTACGTTTATGCTGGTAACGTAAAATTAATTGAGTCTATTAACAAAAAAATTAACAACTATAAAGAAGAAATAAACAAATATGAGCAAGAAGGTTTTACCGTCATCATTATTGCATCTTCTAGCATGATTCATGGCTTGATTACTATTGCAGACCCATTACGTTCAAATATCAAGCAAATAATACAACAATTAAATGGTACTCACATTAAAAACACTATAATGCTAACAGGAGATAATAAAAGTACTGCCCAAAAAATCGCACAACTTTCAGGTATTAAAGAAGTTTATGCTGAATTAATGCCTGGTGACAAATTAGCTGCAATAAAAGATTTGCAAAATAAAGGATATCGTGTCGCTATGATTGGAGACGGCATAAATGATGCCCCTGCTTTAGCACAAAGTGACGTAGGTATTGCAATGGGAGGTATTGGTTCAGATACAGCAATGGAAACAGCTGATGTCGTACTTATGTCAGATGATATAAATCAATTAACACGTACGATTTCTATAAGTAAAAAAGCTAAAAATATCATTAAGCAAAACATATATTTTTCTATCATCATAAAATTGATTGCATTCATTCTTGTATTTCCTGGGCTATTAACACTTTGGTTGGCAGTATTAAGTGATACAGGCGCTGCGATACTTGTCATACTTAATTCATTACGCTTATTAAGAAATAGGAATAACAATTAAATAAAAAGAAGAACTAGGGCACAAAACCTAGTTCTTCTTTTTTTAATTAGTATGCCATCACAAAACATAACTAAATTGAATTGATTTGTTAAAAATCAACAGCGATTAATTGTCTATAGATCTATTTAAATATTAATATCATCACCAAAACTCTCTTATTTCATTATATCTTTTCAAATTGCATAAAGTTACACACTAACCAATCTTAGCTTTATTTATTATAAGGCTCGCCTCTCATAATCTTAAATGCTCGATATACTTGTTCGATTAAGACGACGCGCATCATTTGGTGTGGGAAGGTCATTTTGCTGAATGAGAGTGCGTAGTTGCTGCGATTTAAGACGTCTTGATGTAGTCCGTTTGATCCTCCAATGACGAAGACGAAGTCGCTTTGTCCTTGTGTCATACGTTGTTGGAGTTCTTTAGCTAAACCTTCTGATGACAACATTTTACCTTGTATTTCTAATGTAATAACGGTGGCTTGTGGTTTAATTTTGGCTAATAATCGTTGTCCTTCTTTTTCTTTAACTTGTTCAATTTCTTTATCGCTCATATGTTCAGGTGCTTTTTCATCCGGTACTTCAATCATCTCAATTTTAGAGTATGCCCCGAGTCTTTTTTCATATTCAGCAATCGCTTGTTTCCAGTATTTTTCTTTTAATTTGCCAACAGCTAAGATGGTAATTTTCATGATTATCCTCCATAATTATGATAGTTATTCGACTTATCCACAAGTTATCAACTTGTTAACAGAATTCCCTCTAATTATAACAGTAATGTATATAAATTCTGTGGAAAATTTGAGATTTCTCTACAAAAAATGTTATATATATACTGTTTTTGTGGATAAGTCTGTGTATAATGTGAGTATTTCTGTGTGTATTATTCACAATAGTGGATAACTTTCTTCGTTTTTGGGGATAACTTCACGACCGTCTTTTATATTTATTCACAGATTCTAAGTAAATCACTCTAATTATCCACTTTTTAATGAATATTCATGTATAGTCCAAATTGTTAGATCATATCTTTAATTTTTCCAAAAAAAGAGCTTAATAAAAACCCCATATTTCTTAAGGTTTTCATTAAGCTTCATACTTCTTTTCAATTTTATAACGTGTAAATCGGTGTCGCTTGTGCTTTATCTGTATCACATAATAATACTTCTCTTTCAGTATCGATATCATGTTCATTTAATACTTGTCCAACACTCATGCGTGCTAAATCTTTCATATTATTATCACGAGATAAATGTGACAGATAGATACGTTTCGTATGACCTGTAATCACATCCGCCATCGCATGTCCTGCATCTTCATTTGACACATGTCCCATATCACTTAAAATACGCTGTTTCGTCTTCCAAGGATAACGACACATACGTAACATATCCACATCATGGTTACTTTCAAACATAAATGCATCACTACCTTGAATCATACCTTTCATTCGGTCTGACACATAGCCAGTATCTGTAATCATCGTAAATTTTTTATAGTTATTATGGAAAATGTAAAATTGGGGATCAATCGCATCATGAGAGACATTAAATGATTCTATATCAAAACCTGCAATGGATTTTGTTTCATAGGGATTGAAAATAAATTTTTGATCCATCGGAATTTTATCATCTTTTTTCTCAATCGCTTTCCAAGTTTTTTCATTCGCATACACTGGTAAACCATATCGACGTGCAATGACGCCAAGTCCTTTAATATGGTCGCTATGTTCATGTGTCACTAGGATGCCATTCAGATTCTTCATATCTCTATCAATCTGACTAAATAAATCTTCCATCTTTTTACCCGTAAGACCAACATCTACTAATAGACTGCCTTTCTCACTTTCTACATAAGTCGCGTTTCCTGTACTACCGCTTGCTAATACGCTCATTCGAATCAAGATGGTTCATCCTTTCTCATTATCTTAAATTTTAATTATTTAGAGTGCCTTCAGTCTAGATATTTTATATTTGTTCTTTTTTCTAAAAAAATATAGTTTCGAACTTGTATCTTTGTTCGAAACCTTCCGCTCTAAAAGTACTTTTATAGTATACTATACCAACCTGTAACTAGAAATTCCAATTCTCTGTTTATATTAAATATGTAAGAGCAAAACAACGGGCAACTTTGACCGCTGTTTTGCTCTATTTAAAATGACTCACTTTTCTAGTTATCAATCACTTTAGGATTAACTGAAGTGGCTTCAACATAATATTTTTTCGTTTCTTCTTTACCTTTATGTTTCACTTTGATTTCCCAGTTTGCTTGTAGTAATTGAACGTTGGTTTCTCTTACTACTGAGTAATATCCTAGTCTTGCATCTAACACTTCATCGCCAGCTTTTAAATAACGATTGAAATACAAGCTTTCAATTGCTTTACGCGGCGTAATGACTTGCTTCTTAGGATTATTGTCACCTTTTGCAGGTTCAATTTTACTCATTAATGTTTGTTTATACGTGGTCGCTTTACCATCGTCTATATTAAAGTGAAGCCGTGCTTTATTGTTATTAAGCAATGGGTATCCATCATATGTTTGTTCGTAAGTGACTGTATTTGAATTCATATCGCCAAGTTGATAGACCTTACCATTATAAATATGATTGATAATGTAATCTTTTAAATCACTAAGATTACGATCACTTACATTTACAGTATTATCTACCTCACCGCTTAATGTGAAACCAGAATCACTTGTTTCTAATGAAGATTTATTTTCAGCGTATGATTTAAAGTTCTTAGAAGTAGCAGTAATCATTTGCATCTTCGTACCACTTACATCTTTATTTAATACATCTGTCGATACTTTAATCTCTTCTTGCTGGAAGTTGACTTCATTATCGCTTTCAGTTTCATTAATTTGCGATTTAGTCACCTTATTAATATAAATCAGAATGAGAAAGATATTGACTAGAACAAACACGAAAATAAACAATGTTTTGGTTAGTTTCCAGTTCATTTATTCAAGCCTCCCATCCTGATATACATACCACTCACCATCATACTCAACATACCACGTTGGAATAAATTCACTATTCCGTTGTACTTCGATGTCATCTTTATCTGGCTGATCATCTTCTTTATAGCCAACGATCATATTCGATACTTTTTCAAAATCAATGTTATGATTATTTGCAAGTGACGCACGCACCGTTTCCAAACTATCTAATGATGTCGTTGCACCTTCTAAAGGCACGCTTGAACGTAGAAGAGCACGTTTATAGTCATAAATTCCTTTTTCTCCCCAAGTCACATTAATTTCATTCAACTGTTGATCATTAAATGTAGGATGTCCATTGAGGAATAGTTGATAGGTTAATTCTCCTGACATATTATCTGTATCGAACAGACGGAAATCATCGTTAAAGAAACCACCATGATTATTAATATATTCGAATGTACTTGGGATGGAAGTATCCATATCTTTCGAACCTGATTCATCTTCCGATAAGTTTTTATAATGGTACTTTTTACTGTCATCATTATAGTTTGCGACGCCAGTATTATTATTATATGTGGTTGAACCACTTTTTCCGCTTCGAATAATGACAGAATCATCAAATAAAATTGAGTTCATCGTTTCGACTGAAATCGTATCATATACCATACGATATGAGCGTAGGTCTTTTGGATGTTTCGGCGCAAAAATATGCGTTGATTTATCAATCGTCGTCTTATTCGTAATCACTTCCGAATAGGTTTCCATATCTTTTTCTAAATGATGAATGGTTTTAGTAAATGGCGTTACCTTAGCGTCTATCGTCACTTTCATGACTTGTTGATGATGTTTACTCAACGCATATAATTCTAAATCACCCTTAGGATTTTTATCAATTAAAATTCGATTAAAACTAAAATGTTTAGGAATTTTAGCTGAGTTATTAAGTACTTGACCTAAATAGGTGGTTAATGGCATATCATACGTAAAATCCAACACGACAAAATCATGGTCTAATATCGGAGTTTGCAAGTTATACCCTTTTTGCATCAATTCTACTTTACTCACTTCATGATCTTTGAGTGGATCAATAACTTGAGCGAGTTGAGATCTTGATGGTGTCAACCCTTTTACTTTATCCCCTTTAACTGACACAACTTGATAAGGTGAAATCACTGTGTCCATCTTTGCAGCTAAAGGTTTGCCAATGGTTTTAGTATTATTTTTTTTACTATCCGCGCTGTCTAAATTATTTAAATCTGGAGTAAAGTTCCAAATCATATACGTAAGGACAATACTCATCATGACTAAAAGAAAAAGGATAACTGATTTAATATGTTCCTTACTGTTCATCCCAATCACCGTCGTCTATCACTTCACATGGAAGCGTAATAAATATCGATGTGCCTTGTCCTTCAACACTGTTTGCCCAGATACGACCATTATGTGCTTCGACAATTTCTTTTGAAATGGCCAGTCCAAGACCCGTACCACCCATTTTACGTGTACGTGCTTTATCTACGCGGTAGAAGCGATCAAAGATTTTATCTACTTTATTAATTGGAATACCGATGCCATTATCTTTAATACGAATGGTCATTCGATTATAAAGTGCATTTTGTTTCACGTGGAACTCGACACGTTTATCTCCACGAGAATATTTCATCGCATTCGTAATGACGTTATCAAATACTTGTGTCATCTTATCCGGATCTATTTCTGTGAAAATTGTCTCATTTGGAATTTCACGTACAAACGTTGTATCTTTCGCTGTCATTTCATGTCGATTAATAATTTTATTAATAAACATATTAAAGTCGACAATTTCTTTTGTAATTTGTTCTGTCTCATTATCCATTTTAGATAATTGAAGTAAGTCATTGACCAGTCGAATCATACGTACCGTTTCTTCACGTGTGACTGAAAGGAACGATGGCGCAAGATTTTCATCTTTCCAAGCGCCTTCTTCAAGTGCTTCAATATAACTGTTCATTGAGGTTAGTGGCGTACGTAATTCGTGTGATACATTGGCAACGAATTCGCGACGTTCACGTTCTACTTGTTGTTGCTCTGTAACATCGTGTAATACGGCGATATAACCATTAACAAATCCCGTATCTTGTACAATCGTGCTAAAGTTGACACGTGCAATAATACCTTCTTCTTCGTTCATATCAATTAAGATACTATCATTATTCTCTTGAATTTCTTCTAATGAAAAATCGCCTTCTATTTTTAAAACATTTAGCATGTAATAACCAATGAGGTCTTCTTTCGCCATACCTAACATTTTAATCGCCATATCATTCACAATACGAATACGACCACGTCGATCCGTCGCAATAATACCATCACTCATATGTGTGATGACAGAATCGAGTCGACGTTTTTCACTTTCTGTATTCGCTTGGGCTTCTTGTACACGTTTAGAAAGATTATTAAACGCAAGCGCAAGTTCACCAATTTCGTCATTGCCATAAATCTTAACACGCTGTGTATAGTTCCCTTTCGACATTTCAACTGTTTGGTTACGCATATCTGTAATCGGTCGCGTAATCGTTCGCGCAATAAAGAAACCGAGTATGACTGTGATAAATAAGGAAATAGCCGTACCAATAATAAAGATTTGATTAATATTGTTAAGCTGGTTATATACATCATTAATATTTGACTCTATGTAAATATTACCGATCACATCATTGCCATTCTTAACTGGTAAGTTGTAAATCCAAATTCGTTCTTTACCATTACCATAGTCTTTTAAGACGTTATGACTATTTGCTTCGCCAAGAGAGATTGCTTTTTGAACAGAATTATCATTCACTTTTTGATTAATTAAGCTATGTGATGATAACTTCGCTGTAGCCATTATAATTTGATCTTTATCAATAAAGCGGATTTCTTCAATCTCTTGTCGGTTAGCGTATTCATTCAGTAGCGATTGAACTTCCTTTTGTGCATTTGAAGGATTATCTTTATAAATACGCTCAATATTGACTTCGAGTTGTGTCGCATATTGTTTAATATTCTTCATGAAATTATTGGTTAATTCTTTTTCTAAACTATTAGTGAAATACAGACCAATAATCTGCATTCCAATAATAATCAGTAAGACATAAACAATAACGAGTTTTGTGTGAAGGGATTGGAGTTGTTTCAGCCACTTCATCGTTTGCAACTCCTAATCATGTTGTTGGAGGAAGTATCCAACGCCTCGACGTGTCACAATATATTCTGGATGAGATGGATCGTCTTCAATTTTTTCTCTTAAACGACGAATGGTTACATCCACTGTACGCACGTCTCCAAAATAATCGTAGCCCCAAACCGTTTGTAATAAGTGTTCACGTGTCATAACTTGACCCATATGTTTTGAAAGATAGTGGAATAATTCAAATTCACGATGTGTTAATTCAATATCCTCACCACGTTTTTTAATTGAATAAGCATCGGGATAAACCACGATATCTTTAATCGCAATTTCATTCGTTGTACCTTCAGATTCTTGCGCAGGTTGAGAATAGTGACGTCTTAAGTTTGCTTTCACACGTGCAATTAATTCACGTGTACTAAATGGTTTCGTCACATAATCATCAGCACCTAATTCAAGACCCAATACTTTATCAATTTCTGAGTCTTTCGCTGTTAACATAATAATTGGCATTTCGTATTTTTTACGTACTTCACGACATACTTCCATACCATCACGACCTGGTAACATAATGTCTAACAATACGATGTCTGGCTCTTCTTCATAAATTAAATCGACTGCATCATTACCATCATAAGCGCAATGAACTTCATAGCCTTCTTTTTTTAAATTAAATTCTAAAATATCCGCAATTGGCTTTTCATCATCAACTACAACAACTTTTCTAGCCATATCTATAAACCTCATTTCTCAAATTGTAGTTTAAACCTTAATGTTTATTATATTTTGAGTAAAACATTAACTGTATTATATGGCGCTATCTTACGTCTTAACGCACGTTTATCTACTATATAATTTAACATTAATATTCACTTAATTCTATTTTCATATTTAAAATTATAGAATAACATTAATTTAAAGTTTACCACTCTCGTTTTATATTACAAATAAGTTGAGCGCCTTGAATATTGGACAAAAGTCGTAGGAAGACAGAAACGGTACAATGTTACAAAATAATGATAGAGGATAATCGTTGAAAATTAAGAGTGATATATAAAAGATGTATAAAAAAAGAGAGAAATATTAAAAATATATTGCGACGTCACCTATTTGTAATACGCACATCGTTTTACTCATGATAACGTCTATATATTTATAAAAATAAAGACGCAATATTAAAAAAGCATAAAAAAAATGCCTACCCTTTTGGATAAGCAATACGGTCTCGACGGGAATCGAACCCGCGATCTCCTGCGTGACAGGCAGGCGTGTTAA